>JABLTO010013930.1_pt1 | contig 24180 bp, 19 predicted proteins | sample 7160091 | NCBI WGS metagenome assembly JABLTO01 (sample SAMN14651225, study PRJNA627086) | human gut metagenome | isolation source: feces | host: Homo sapiens
ATTTTACAAGAAAGGATATGGATGGAAAAGAAACAACTAACTTCTATTTAGGAAAGTATTACACAAAAGAGATCAAGTCTCCGACAGGCTATATCGAAGATCAGGAAAAACATGAAGTAGAACTGACATGGGATACAACCGCAGGAAGTATCAATGATATTCGTGATGAGGATAAAGTACCAGACAAGGAAGATCCGTTTGGAAATGAAGATAATAATGTGAGTACAGGTATTTATGTGTTGGAAAAAGGCGAAAAATTGAACCAGAAGATCAAAGAAGCGGAGACGGTTACCTTTACCTGGGTAACAGCACCCGAAGGAACAAGTACAACGGATGTCTCGCAGAATAAGGATGGCAGCGTTGTCTTATGGAACGACGGGACAGATTACTATATCTCAAGTCAGAGAGCCGGACAGGTGATCTATATGAACGCAGTATCCGCAAAGATGTTCAGGGATTGTTCAGAGATCACGAAGATCGACTTTAAGAACATCGATACCGCATCTGTCGTGGACATGAGCCAGATGTTCTATGGAATGGATTCGATCAAGACGCTCGACTTATCATCCTTTAATACATCCAATGTTGAGGATATGAGCCAGATGTTCTATGGAGACAGCCAGTTAAAGACAACCTATACGATGGATCAGATCTTAAAGATCGAGGAAGATACATTTAAGGAAGAACAGCCGGTCAAGATCAAAGCAATGCCAAAGAACAGCTTCTTAAAAGGTGATAAGTTCAAGGCAGAGGATTTCAGCTGGAGAATTGAATACGACGATGATGGTGCAGAAGATGTGGATGTGACCAATGATGATGTGGAATTTACACCAACTGTTGCAGAAAAAGGCGGAAAGCTGAAATTGAACATCAACTTCAAGAGCACAGGGAAATATGCGAAGTTCCAGACCATCCAGACAACCGTGGATGTGATCGATCCGGACGAAGAAGATGTCGCATTAAAGACTGCCAAGAAAGTCAATGTATCCGTGGAAGCAAGTGACGTTCTGCAGAAATACAGCATCCATCTGATCAAGACTGATCAGGACGGAAAGAAACTTGCCGGAGCAGAATTTGCCTTAAAGGCGAAAACAGATATCGTAAATGGTAAAGGCAACACGATCTTCAAGAGAGGTGACACGATCGCAACAGCCATTTCACAAGATGACCAGTTTGAATATCTGGAATTTATCGGACTGCCAACGGATATCTACGCAAAAGACGGAATAGGCTGCGATATGTATGAAGTCGTGGAAACATCCGCACCAGCGGGATACGAAGGAAGCGACAAGAAGCTGACACTGAAAGGAGAAGTGATCAACAATACGAAAGAAAACCTGGTCCATGATGTGAAAGCCGAGAACAATACAGACAATGACACAAGTACATACATTCATGATTCCGACATCTTTGTAAACCAGAAATCAGAATATATTGCATTGAAGAAGATCTGGGATGATCATGACGATGTAGCCAAGATCCGGCCAACGTCGATCACGATCAAGGCGACACATAAGACGACGGGTGAAGTCAAGATGTATACGCTGACGAAAGAAAACAACTGGATGACGTTTACGGCTATCAAGAAGGATGACAAGGATAATTGGAAGTTTACGGAGGATGTGCCACAGGGATATCAAAGTAAGGATCCGGTATGGGATAGCAAGAACTATGTAGTTACGTTTACGAACCATCATGATGTACCTGAATATGTCAATATCAATGTGCAGAAAGTATGGGAAGATGGAGAGGATGCAGATGGCATAAGACCAGCTTCTATTACGGTTCAACTTTATCAAAATGGTGAGAAATTTAGAGATCCGATTGTATTGAATGATTCCAATAACTGGTCAGATACTTCAACATTTCAGAGATTAAATAAATATGATCAAGCAGGAGAAGAAATCAATTATGAGATCAAAGAAGAGTCTTTTGATGAATTAACTGGTAATGCCAAAACAGGATACACGGATTCCTATGAAACGAACGAAACAACGGATGCAAATGGAGATACAACGAAGAACATCATCATGACCAATACACATACACCAGATACAATACAGAAAAAAGTGAAAAAGGTATGGAACGATAACGGAAACAAGGATGGTATCCGTCCGAAATCTGTGACTGTGAATCTGCTTGCTGATGGAAAAGTGGAAGAGACATTTATCTTAAGCTCTGAAAACAACTGGCAGGCAAAGAGCAAGCTCCTTCCAGTGAAAGTCAATGGAAAGAAAATCAACTATACATGGGAAGAAGTTAAGGAAGATCTGATCACAGGAGAAAGTGAGATCGGATATAAACCGTCTTATGATACGGACACGACCGATCAGGATCTGACTCTTATCACAAACTTCCATGACAGGACAGAACCAAAAGGAAGTGTAACGATCACCAAGGCACTGGATCCTGGAAATCTGAACATGGATGTAGGAGATCCATCCTTTACGTTCACGCTGAGTGGAACGGATGTCTATGGAAAGAAACACACTTATGAACAGGATGTTAAGTTTACCAAGGAAGAAGTCGAGAAACAGATGAAAGACCATCCGGGTGATCCAATCAGGTTGTCTGTGACATTTGATGATCTGGAATATGGTACATACACTTGTAATGAGGGTGGTATGATCAAGTATTTCAAACTGAAAAATATCGAAAGTGACAGCAGCAATGCAACGATCGATCAGGACAAAGGAACGGTTACGTTTGATATCGGACCAAATGGATCGACTGCCAAAGCACAGTTAACAGGTGCAGCGACATTTACGAACCAGATGATCCAGGGATCCATCAAACTGATCAAGAAGGATTCTAACGGAAGAGTCTTAAAAGATGTCGAATTTGTGATCCAGTCCTCCGATGGGGCAGAAGTAGCGAAAGCGAAAACAGATGCTACAGGAGAAATAACTTTTGACGGACTGATCCCGGATACTTATACGATCACGGAGACAAAGACCAAAGAAGGAAAAACACTGTTAAGAGAACCGATCACAGCAACGATTCCACTGACCATGTCACAGGCAGAAGTGGACAAGCAGAATGTTGATACGAGTAAAGCGATCAAGCAGGGAAGTAACTATTATTTCTACCATCTGACTTATGAAGTCAGCAATGATGCAAGACTCGATCTTCCAAAGACAGGAGGATGGATCGATTATCTTCCACTTGCAGGCGGAATGATCCTGATCCTTAGCGGATTGTTTATATATTACAGAAAGAAAAGGAGAAAGATGTGAAGAAAAACCAAGATGAAGAGATTAATAAAGAAATTGTAAAATCAGTAATCAGTCGAGGAATCCCAGTTGAAAAATTCTTTGAGCTTGGTGGAGAAATAATAAAGTTAGACACAAGCCCTAACTCAACACATGTTAATGTGTTTGAGATGGCAGGGATCGATCCAAAGAAAGTGGAAGAAAACACGAAACTGATTAATGACCTGATTAATTCTATGAAAGAATAACGAAAAGAGTCCAGATACACAGTGATGTGTCTGGACTCTTTTTATTATTTTAAATATTGTCAAAACTTATTTGAGTAGTAGAAAAAGTATTGAAAAATCAAATGATTTTGATTATAATATACTTAACAAGGAAGTCGGCACGATGGAGCAAACCCATCCGCCCCGGCGAACATATTACTTAAATAGTCGTTCTATTCTTTCCAGGGGACAGGACGACTATTTTTTATTCGTATAATTCAGAATGGCAATAATTAATAATGCTATATTTATGATAATCATAAATTCTTCATATGTACTCATAATATCACCCTCCTTCCGCAAAGCTCGGAACGGAGAGCATGGCCGTCTGACGACTTCCTAGTTAAGTATATTATATCTTTTTTCTTAATATTGAAATTATAATAAAGATCCCAAAAGATTATCGGACTATCTGGGATCTTTATTATTTACAACAGTTGTAGTTTTGAATCCTTTTTAGTATAACAGAAATCCTAAGAAATACAACGATTTTAACAAAAAAAAGTGAAAAAAGTCCTTGTATTTCTTAGGTTTTTCATAGGACCTATGGTAAAATATAACTAAGGGGAATCATACAAAAGATAAACAAAACGAGGAGGTTTATTTTTATGAAGCAATGGAAACAAAAAATTGCATGCTTACTGGCAGGGATCATGGTCATAACAGGTTTCTTTCCTTGGAATAGTCCGGTCAGTGTTCATGCAGAAGAAAGCTTGATCAAGTCATCGGCAGATGGCTTTGAATATCGGTTAAAAGTTTATGAATCAGGAATTAAAGAATATATTTGCACGTCAGATACTACGCAAGTCTATGATAACTATCAGGATGCAATCAAAGGTCTTGCTGATATATCCAGAAAGATTCTGACAGAGCGAAAAGCTGAACCATTTACGGTTAAGATACCTGTAGAGATCAAAGCGGATAAAAAGGTTGCCGATATTGAGAATGGATCAAATCCATTTAATGATGCGGTACATAAAGAAACCTATAAAGAAACAGGAAATCCAAACGAAGGACAGGGATTAGCACAGTTTCTTGATGCCAGAGGAAATCTTTTGAATGATAAGCTTAACAAAATCACATATGATGAAACTACGAAATCTTACAAAGGTGTGTTTTACTATCATATGTTAAGTCATCAATATGCAGAAAGATATTCTAAAACAATCACAAAGTTAAAAGAAGTAATAGACAGTTTAAATCTGGATGGAAAATCTGACTATGAAAAATGTAAGACGATCAGAGAATGGATCGGTAAAAATGTAAAATATGATAGAGAATATGCAAAAGATCCTGCAAATTGTTCAAGAAGAAATGCTCATGATATGACAGGAGCGATATTAGATGGTTATGCGGTATGCGATGGTTATGCCAATCTATTTCATTACATGGCCAATGCTACGGGATTGCTGACTCTTTTTGAAGAGGGATATCAAATAGGTAGCGGTCTACAACATGCATGGAATCTGGTAAAGATAGATGGAACATTCTATTATACAGACTGCACCAGTATTGCTCTAGATAAAGATGGAAATGCAACAGGAGAATTCCTATTAGGGCAGGATACCATGTTTAACCTAACAGTAACACCTAAAAACAACGATATAGAAAATACTTATTCCAACATCTCAAAAGATGATTGGAGTAAAGAACATTCAGTATGTAAAGGGAACCATAATCTGGTCAAAACAGGAGAAGGACCAGCAACATGTGAAACAATGGGATATACAGGCTATTACTGTACGAATCAGGGATGTATATACCGTTATCGAGACTACAACAAAGCCCCTCTAGGACACAACTACGACTACACCAACGGCGAAATCATCCAATCCCAAGACTGCACACATCCAGAAATAACCAGATATCGTTGTACACGTTGTAAAGATCCGAAGGATGTAGAAACCAAACCATCCCTGGGTGGCCACAAATGGAAGGCAGGAGATATCACAAAAGAGCCAACATGTACAGTCAACGGAGAACAACAATACACCTGCATTGTCTGCAACCAGACCAAAACTGAACCAGTCAAAGCAACAGGACATGACTGGCAGATTAATAAGATATTAAGTGCAGCGACCTGCACCTCCAACGGGATCGCAAGATACATCTGTAAGACATGCGGATACGAAGAGAATCATACAATTTACGCCACTGGTCACAAACCAGAGATCAGAAACAAGAAAGAAGCCACATGCAGTAGCACAGGTTATACTGGAGACACCTACTGCAGCGTATGTAATAAAAAACTAAGCTCTGGAGAAACGATCGCCAAGAAAGAACATACCTGGGTAAAACAGGACAACATCCCTGCAACTTGTGAAAAAGGCGGGATGGAAGTAGAAAAATGCAGCGTATGCGGAGAAACAAAAGAAACACAGATCAGTAATCCATTAGGACACGACTACGGGGAATGGAAGGTTACCAAAGAACCAACCTGCACAAAATACGGAACGAAAAAACGTATCTGTAAACGTTGTAATGAATATGAGATTGATGTGATCGACCCGACAGGGCATCAACATACAAAGATCATCGATCAAAAAAAAGCTACGTGCGAGGAAAAAGGTTATTCCGGAGATCTGTATTGTGAAGACTGCCGCCTGATCATCCAGTTAGGACATGACATTGCCGCAACGGGACACACATGGGATGACGGAGAGATCACAAAAGAGCCAACACAGACAGCAACAGGGATTAAGACCTATACATGTAAAACATGTCATAAGACCAGAACAGAGACGATCCCGATGTTAAAAGGACATCACTGGGATGATGGAACTATCACAAAAGAACCGACTTGTACCGAACCAGGTGAAAAGATCCATCACTGTACCGATGAAGACTGCAACGAATCCTACACAGAGACCATCAAAGCAACAGGACATCAGCATACAAGACTGATTAATCAAAAAGAAGCTTCTTGTGAAGAAGAAGGTAACAGTGGAGATACCTTCTGTGAGGATTGTAAGCAGGTCATAAAGGCAGGAAATGTGATCAATCCAACGGGACATAACTGGAACAATGGAACGGTTAAAAAAGCGGCTACATGCGAATCAGAAGGTATTGAAGTATACATATGTAAGACGTGCAAAAAGACAAAAGAAGAGACGATAGTACCAACTGGACATACAAAGACAGAGATCCGAGATAAAAAGGTAGCAACGTGCAAAGAAGAAGGCTACACGGGAGACACATACTGCGTCACATGTGGTAAGAAACTTGCAGTGGGAAAAATGATCGCAAAGACAGATCACGACTGGACGATCACAGAGATACCAGCGACATGTGAACAGGATGGTGTAAGAACCTATACCTGCGATATCTGCCATACAACAAAGAGCGAACCGATCAAAGCTATCGGACACAGCTATGGAGCATGGAGCACGACAAAAGAAGCGACGGTATCTTCCAAAGCAGAACATAAGCGTATCTGCAGCACATGCGGTAAAGAAGAGATCACGACCTATGGAGAAAAGCTAAGACCAACGATCAGCATGAACGCTACATCACTAAAACTAAAAAAGAAACAGACCACAAAAAAGTTTACCGTCACAGGATTAGCCAAAAGCGACTACATAACATCCTGGACAAGCAGTAATAAAAAAATCGTAACTGTGACAGGAAATCAAAATGGCACATGCAAGATTAAGGCAGGAAACAAAACAGGCAAAGCCAAGATTACAATCACTTTAGCAAGCGGACTAAAAAAGACGATCAACGTCACAATCCAGAAAAAAGCAGTAACTTGTACAGCAATTAAAAACGTATCAAAGAAACTAACATTGAATAAAAAGAAGTCTTATCAGCTAAAACCAGTGATCAATCCGATCACATGCACCAATAAGATAAAATACAAATCTTCCAACAAAAAGATTGCCAAAGTATCTTCAACCGGAAAGATCACAGCGATCAAACCAGGAAAAGTAAAGATTACAATCAGTGTTGGTAAGAAAAAATTTGTTAGCAATATAATTATAAAAAAATAATTTTTTTATAAACGAAAAACCAGGGTGTATAATCTCTGGTTTTTCGTTTTTACAGACTATTCATTTCATTTTGCCTAAATGTATTATATATATAATGTTAGACATTTCAAATATTTCTACAAGATCTCGACATACATACAGTTTTAACGGAATTTAATATAAATGTAAAATATGCCTAATTTAAAAAGTACTAAATAGTGCATCAAAGTATAAAATAATGTAGATTTTGCGATGCTGTTATAGTATTATGAATATATAACATGCAAAATTGAAAAGGGGGATATAATGCCAAAGGCAAAGAAAAAGGCAAAAGATAAACCGATTATTGGTCTTGGAAAGAATATTGATAATCTAACGGTGCAGAAAAGCACACCACTTTTAACATTATTTCATTCGGAAATGACACTTGCGGAATTTAAATTACTTGATACGTATTTAGCAAGAATCGATAGCCATAATCCGGATAATCGTGTTGTAATAATTGAAAAGGGTGAGCTGGAAAAACTGTTACATGTTAAAAAGATCAATATAGCGAATTTGAAAGTTAGGCTGAAACATCTTTTATCAAATGTTATTGAAATAGAGGACAATGAAACAAAGAAAAGTGTGAGAATGATAACGCTCTTTGAATCAGCATTTGCAGATCAGGATGATGAAGGATTATGGCAAATACAACTTGAATGCACAGCAAAAGCAATGAAGTACATATTCAACATTGAAAATATCGGATATCTGAGGTACAAACTAAAATGTGTAACATCACTTAAGAGTAGACAGGCATATATTTTATTCTTGTACCTGGAATCGAATCGATTTCGATCACCGTTTGTTGTAGAGTTAGATGAGTTGAAGAAAATTCTATGTTGTGAAAAAGAAGCTACATATAGGCAATATAAAAGATTTAATGATCTTGTTCTCAAACGCATACATAAAGAAGTAAATGAGAAAACGGAATGTAAATTCCAATATGAAACTGTAAAGAAAGGACGTTCCGTTGTAGCTATAAGATTTCGATTAGATTCAACCTCAAATCCAGAGTATAAATTATCAGAAGAAACTCCAATAGTGATTAATCAGTCGAATCCAGAGGTATGGAAACAACCATTGGAACAGTTTGAATTAACTGATGAGCAATATGATATGATTAGGTCATTGCTTGTAACAGTACCTGATGATAAATTGCCACAAACACCTGCATGTGCAGGATCTATTGATCTTATGCGATATCATTACATAGATCAGAAAACAAACGCTATAAAAGAGCGAAATCAACAAAAGACAATAAAAAATAAATACGCATATCTTGTGAAAATGATAAAAAAAGATATTGCGAAAGGATAACCATAAAATGCTATCAATCACAGTAAGAACACATTAACTTGATTGATAGCATTTCTTATACAATAAAATCTGTAAAGGGTATGTTTAATCTGAAATAGAGTTATCCACAATAAAGTGATAAATCAATCCGTCGATCGCTCCTTGATTGATTGCTTGATTATATACTTGATTAGATACTTGATTAGATACTTGATTACGGGGAGCTGCGAAGCCAGTAAACATGCGGTTTGCGAGAATTAAAGGACATAATAAAATTCCAATAGGGACATAATAAAATTCCAATAGGGTCATAAAGAAATTCCAATAGGGACATAATAAAATTCCGGAAAGGTCATAAGGAAATTCCAATAGGGACATAATAAAATTCCAAATAGGACATAAAGAAATTCCAGAGGTGGTCAAAAAACCACGTATTTAAGCCATTTTTGAGTGTAAAAAAACATGAAAAAATGTGAGAAAAAAGCATCCATAATTTACCAAAAGCGTTTCCATTAATTTACAAATGGATGCAAAAAAATTCAAAAAAAGGAAGAAAAAAATTCTTATTTTGACGAAAAAAATCGAAAAAAAAGGAGAAAAAAATCCATTTTTTGAAACAATTAGAATTCTAACTAAGTTATAAACAGGTTATCAACAGTTTGTCCACAAAAATATCCACATTCTTCGTGAAATTAGGGAAATAGGGAAAAATTGGATGAAATAGAAAAATAAAAGACAATGCAGTTATCCACATATTATCAACAGGTAATACACAGAGTTATCCACATTATTTTGAAAGGAGAGAAAAATGAGTAAACGAATATTAAAATATCCTGGAAGCAAATGGAGAATGGCAAAAGATATTATAGATCTAATTCCACAACATAAAACATACATAGAACCGTTCTTCGGCAGTGGAGCAGTATTTTTTCATAAAGCTCCAAGTAGAATCGAACTGATTAACGATTTGAACCATGACGTGGTCAATCTTTTTGAATGTATTCGGAATAACAGCGATCATCTTGCAAAAATTGTTGCAGCAACACCATATAGCAGAGAAATGTATGAAAAGGCCATCGACATAAATGATGTAAATGACAAAAAGGAAGGAGTTGATTCTAATGTTTGAAACCATATCTCACTTTGTTTTGGGTGTTGTTGCAATAGCTATTTTGCATATAGCTCTTACTTATGGGATGAGCTATAAAACAAACGACAATAAAAAGATAAGATTCTTAAAAACTGTGTGTTTTGTGAGTGCTTTTGTTGTTGCAAATTTAATGATCATATTTTTCATTTATATTATTGTTAGGCGTCCATTATGATATTGATTTTGCAAAAGGAGGAACAAGAATGAGAATGGAAACTTTTTACAAAACAATACTTGGAATTATTGTCATTGTATGGACAAATTAGCAGGCTGATTATCAGATGTCGTTTGGATTTTGGAGGAGTGAAATATAATTGGAACAAAAAAACTTCAGAAATATTTTATTTCAGTTATATGCGGTACCACATATAGTAAGCAGACTGTTAAAATTATTTATCAGTTTGGAATATCCTGAGGACAGTCAGAAGAATGACATGAATATTGATTCTACTAAAAAACAGTGATATAATAAAAAAGTATTAATTTACAATTGGATTCGTGAAAACGACATTATTTTGTGGATTAGTACTTTTTTTATTTTCGGAACTATTATTTGGAACAATGGGCAGAACGCAGAGGGGCGGTCTGCCTTTTTTGTTCTATGGAAAAAGAAAGGAGAATGATCAATGTCATATATGGCAATGTACCGGAAATTTCGCCCACAAAGATTTAGCGAGATTCAGGGACAGGATCATGTGGTTACCGCATTAAGAAATCAGATCCGGTCGAATCGTATCGGACATGCTTATCTTTTTTGCGGAACCCGAGGAACAGGAAAGACAACGGCAGCCAAGATACTTGCGAAAGCAGTAAACTGTAAGCATCCTATTGATGGAGAACCATGCGGCACATGTGAATGCTGCTTGGAAATCCAGAAAGGTGTGCTTACGAGTGTTGTAGAAATCGATGCCGCATCCAATAATGGAGTCGATAATATCCGTGAGATCAAAGAGCAGGTCAAATATTCACCACAGCAGGGTAAATACAGAGTATTTATCATTGACGAGGTACATATGCTGTCTGTTGGAGCATTTAATGCCTTGTTAAAGACATTAGAAGAGCCACCTTCATATGTAATCTTCATTCTGGCCACAACAGAAGTACATAAGATTCCAACAACGATTCTATCAAGATGCCAGCGATATGATTTTCATAGAATAACTGTAGCTACGATCTCATCGCAGCTAAAAAAATTATCAGAGCAGGAAGGAATTGAAATAGAGGATAAAGCATTACACTATATCGCAAAACAGGCGGATGGATCTATGCGGGATGCCTTAAGTCTGCTAGATCAGTGTGTTGCTTTTTATCTTGGTAAATCAATTACCTATGAGAACGTGTTAGATATCTTAGGTCGTGAAGATATTGTATTTTATGACAAGCTTCTAAACGATATTCTTCATTGTAATATTGAATCAATGATGAATAAAATCGAGACTGCCGGTAATCAGGGAATCGAATGGTCCAGATTTGTTACGGAATTTCTTCAATATTTGAGAAATTTACTATTGTCTGGAACAGGAGATTATGGAATGGATGCTTTAGATTTATCCCACGAACATTTGGAAATGCTTCAGAAAAGAGCTGATGAACTTGATGAAGCAGTATTGATCCGATATATCAGGATATGCTCGGACCTTCTAAATAAGCTCCGATTTTCTACCTCAAAGAGGATTTTAGTAGAAATAGAGTTTATTAAATTATGTAAGCCTGTTATGGATATCGAGCCAGATATCTGTACGTTAAAAGATCAGATGCGATGTATGGCTGATGAGATCAGAGAATTAAAACAAGGCGTTCCAATGAAGGCTGTTCCACAAAAAGATGATCCACCGAAACTACATAACAATTTCCATTCACAAAATGATGTAGAAGAGGATAAGGATAGAATGATTCAACTGGAAGAGTTCTTTAAAGCCTGGTATCAAATCAAATGTGCATTGCCGATACAAATACGTTCCTGCTTAAATCATGCTTCTGTTTTGCCAGGAGAAGAAGGAAATGTAAGAATCATGTTTTCTGAGAATGATAAAGTAGACTTTCATTATGTGGAAAGAAATCTGGAGAAATTGGAGACAACAATTGAATCACTGTTACATGGAAAAATTGGAATCCGACTGGAAACATACGAAGAGAAATCAGAATATGATTTAAGTTCGATTCATATGAATGTGACAATCATTTAAGATCTGCTATTGCAGATCTTTTTTTGTTAAAGAGTACTAATTGTTGCATCAAGGTACAAAATAGTGTTATTTTTTTATGGAATGTGATAAAATAAATTAATAAATTACAAATATAAAGGAGCAATAATAATTAATGAGGAAGTTAAAAAAAGCGGTAGTTGTAATGTCTGTGGGGAGCTTATGTATTGCTCCAGCTGGAATGAATACCCTGTACGCACAACAAAATCAGCTGTTTCATCAATCAAATCTATTGAAGAATGATGCAGCAAGTCTGTTAATCGGGAACCAGATTGCAGAAAGTATTGAAGGATCAGTAAAAGAAATTCCATGTGAAAATGGAGAATATAAACTTACGTATGGGGACTCCTTAAAGATTCATACAACGGATAGTTATTTCTATGAAGGGGAAAATCCAGAAGGAATTACAATTACAAATGAAAAAAACGGAGAAAACTATACAACGATAATAACTGCCAATCAAGCAGGAGCAAGTGTTGAATTTACTTATGGAGATACGACGATCAAGATTACGACTGAAAAGAGACAGCTGACGGCAACAGCCAGTGTGCTTGACAAGATATATGATGGCACAGTTGATGCTGAATATGGTCAGATACCAACGGTATCTAATGTGTTGACACAGGATGTAGCGGATTTCTCTTATACGTATTCGAAAGCAGCTTTTGACACAAAAGATTACGGAACCAAAAAGGAAATTCAGCCGATCAAAATAACATCAAATAATTCTAATTATGAGATCGAGGACATTACTGGGTTAACAGCTACGATCAATAAGAAAGAATTAAGTATAACAGATGTAGCAGTGAAAAACAAAACTTATGATAAGGACACAAAAGCTTCTTTTGTCAACACTCCGAAACTTGTCGGTGTTGTTGGAGGAGAAGATGTAAAACTGGTTATCCCAGAGATAAAATATCAGACGGCTGATCCTGGTGAGAACAAGGATATGATCTATGATGAGTTTTCTATTAATGGATCAGATGTGTCAAATTATGAATTAAAGCAGCCAGAAGAATTAAGAGGAACGATCCATAAAGCGAATCTGGTATTTAAGGCAAAAGATCAATATCGTAAGTATGGAGAATCATCTGAAAAAGGGACCTACAGTGTATCCGGATTTGTGACTGGGGATGACATGACGACGATCACTGAGCCAGTTGTCACAAACGATGTACCAAGACTAACATCACTTGGAAAACATACAGGTGCAGTTAAGATTTCTGGGGCAGAAACACCAAATTATTATGATGTAACATATGTTCCTGGTAATCTGTACGTCGAAGCAAATGACATTAAACTGGATGAACATTATACAACAACTAAGCCGGATGGAAAAAATAACTGGTTTGTATCAGACAATTTTGAAATTACACCAGTACAGGGAGAAACATCAGGTTATGATCTGATTTCCACATCAGCAAATGGTCCATGGTTTGAAAAAATCTCATATTCCAAGGATATTAAAAAAGGAAAAGTGACTTTCTATCTAAAAGACAGCAAAAATAATGTTGTTTCCAAAGTCGGTCAGGAATCATATAAGATTGATAAAACAAAGCCAGAAGTTGAAAATATAGCTTTCGATTTGTTGAGTGGATATGAAAACTATAAATCAACAGGAAAATTTAAAAATTTCTTCGATCATGCATTTAAAACAACGATTACATCCGATGATAAAACAAGTGGAGTTGTAAGTGTTTCTTCTTATTTAAATAACGAAGGGTCTGTTTCAGATACAAAAACCGCTAATAGTAAGAAGCAAACATTTAATATTCAGCCGGATTTCAAAGGACACGTTTATGCAATGGCAGAAGATGAAGCAGGAAATAAATCTGACGAATATGAATCTGCAGGTGTGATTCTGGAAAGCAATGGAAAGCATTCCGTGACAAGTTCTATTAAGATTTTGCAAGAAACTCCGGAGAAAGAATATTATAACCATGATGTTTATATCGGCCTGGAAGCAATGGACAGCTATTCTGGAATCCAGACGATTAAGTATGATGCAGGAGCAGCAAATTCAAAAGAAACAAATTATGATGATATGAAACATAATTATCAGAAAGATCATGTAAAGATTGACGCAGCTCAGAATAACAAGAATGGTGTGAAAGCTGATTTTACAATGATCGATAATACTGGACATAAAAGCACAGTACATAAAACTTTCAATATCGATGTTTCTGCTCCGGAAATAACAGTGTCTTATGATAATAACGAATCCAAAGATAAATATTATAAAAAACCAAGAACAGCAACGATTACGATCAATGAACGAAATTTTTCCAGCAAGAATACAAACGTATATCTAACAAAAAACGGAAAGAAGGAAAAAATCAAATCTAATTTTGCAACGGATGGTGTTTTGCATACAAGAACAGATGGCAGCAAGTATTATGTTTACAAAATGAACGTGCCATTTACAGCGGACGGAGAATATTCTCTGGATGTAAATACAATGGATCTGGCCGGAAATAAGAATAAGGGAATCACATGGATTGGAGATAATATACATGATTTTGTGATCGATCAGACACTGCCAAAAGTTAAGGTGACTTGGGATAACAACAATGTTAAGAATGGAAAGTATTATAAAGCAGATCGAACTGCTACGATTCATGTAACAGAGAAAAATTTTAAGCAATTAAAAATTAATACAAACGGAAATAAAAGTTCCTGGAATCATCATGGCGATGATCATACGATGACTATTACCTTTAATAAGGATGGAAGTTACCATTTATCTGTTGAGGGAGAGGATCTGGCAGGAAACAGTATTCAGAAGATTACAGAGAAAGATTTTATCATTGATAAAACAGCTCCTAAGATTGAAAGAATTACACCAGCAGATCAGACAGCCAATGCAGGAAAGGTTATTCCATCGTTTGTAGCAAGTGATAAATACATCGATTCTGTAACATCAAGTATTAAAGGTGCGATGAAAGGACAATCTTATAAATCTACGTCCAAGAAAGCAAAGAATACAGTTACAGTAACGTATGAACAGGTTCCAAACAAGATGCAGAATGACGATTATTATACGTATAAGATGTCAGTCATTGATAAGGCGGGAAACAAAACGGAAAAAACAGTACATTACAGTGTGAACCGATATGGATCTGTATATGTATTAGGTGATTACGAAAAGAAGTTAAATGGTTCTTATGTTGATCAGGCATCGAACATTAAGATTACAGAGATCAACCCATCAAAACTCAAAACCCATGACTTACAGCTGATCAAAGATAATGAGAAAGTTGACTTAAATCATGCGAACAGCTCTGTCAAGGTAGAAGGAAAAGGCTGGAATAAATGTACTTACAGTATTAAAGCGGATGCATTAAATGATGAGGGAGTATATAAGGTGATCACATCTTCCACAGATGTTGCACATCATACCTCCAGAAATGATATGCAGAGAAAACATGCGTCCCTCTCCTTTGGAATAGACAGAACAAGTCCAAACATTATTTTCTCTAACATACAAAACGGCAAGGTTTATGCAGAGGATGGAAAGAGTGTAACAGTATTGATAAAAGATAATCTGTTATTGAAATCTGCAAAGATTACGGTTAATGGAAAAGTCTTTAAGGAATATAAAGAGAATGTTCCAGAAAGTATAGAAGTTCCGTTATTAAGCAAAAATACAGCACAACAGATAGAAGTAACAGCGATCGATGCTGCAGGTAATACAAAGGTAGAAAAAATTGATAATATTTATATTACAAAGAATCTGTGGATCAGGTTCCTACATTATAAATATATGAAACCGATTGTTGCAGCTGTATGTACTGTTGGCGTTGTTATCGCAGCATATCTTATGAAGAAGCGTAAGAAGAAATCTATTACTGATGGAGAAAAAGAAGTTATTCAGGATAACAGAGATGAATAAGGAGTTCAAATGGAAGATTGGATATTTAGAATTTTGTGCATCGGTATGATAATTCTTAGTTTGAAATATTGGGCATCAAAGTATAAAAAAGAAGATTCAGAGAATTGGAAACAGCGTTTGATTAAAAAGTTTGGGTTACTGCTTATTCTATCAATTTTAACATTCCTGATTATTTTAAAACTGATTCAGAAATTATAAGGAATACTAACGAAAGAGGAGTTTAACAAATGAATTTAATGGTAGCTATTTGTAGATACACATGGTTTTTAGGCATAACTATTTGGTTCTGTATGGTTAGGAGAACTCATGTAATTAAAAATAAGGATAAAACATTATACAGGATATCAAATTTTACATTTGTTTTTATGATATGTATAAATATTCTTTGGATTTTTCGTATTGCAATTTTATGTTTTAGCGAATAAAACAGGGAGCATCTATGTATAAATTAATTTTAATGATCATCAAAACAGCAACCATATTGTTTTTATTTAAAATTTCATCTTCAAGAATCAAAAGAATTCTTAAAGATAAAGATCTTGATCAAGAAACAAGGCATGATATAAAAGAGATATACGTTCCAATCTATATTACGTTGGTACTGGTTATCGCAGTAAATTGTGTTTTGATGATCAAACTTATTATGGAATAGAGGAGGGGTTGGTTTGTTTGGATATAAAGCAACTGAATTACGAGAAATAGAGGATACAGATTTTCACACGTCGTATGAGAAAATTATAGAGGTGTGGGGTTGGAAAAATAAGAATAAAAAAGGCAAAGGAAAGCTAGTAGGAAAAGTAATCAAAGATACTTACGGAAGAGTTTTTCGGGTACACTTGAATCAAAAATCTGAAACGGATAAAACTATAAAAGCAGCAATGCTTTATGCAAAGCAAATTTTGGAACAGGAATTGTCGGATGAAAGCTCAGGTGAGTAAAAAATGAGTTGTTACACCATAGAAATTCCAAATATAAAAAAGAGAAAAATACGTAAGTATCTGGAAACGCTAGGATTTGTTTATATTAATCGTGAATATAAACAGGAGTTTGAATCTAAAGAAGAAGCAGAAACGATCGGAGAATTATTGAAAACTTACCATATACGTTATTATGGATATTCAAAAGATATGATCAGAAGCAATGATTATCGAAAACAATTCTTTCAGACTGCAAAACCAATAATTGGGCAATGGTATTTTTGTGCATATTGTGGCAGACCACTCAAGAAAGACAAAGTAACGATCGATCACATTGTTTCTGTGCGTAAAGCTCAAAAGTCGAAAATATTACAACGAATACTGTTAAAAATGGAGCTAACAAATATCAATGATTCAAAGAATTTATGTGCATGTTGTGAAAACTGTAATAAACGAAAGGGACAGAAAATATCAACAGCGTATGTGATTCGTGGAATATTAAGTCGAAAACGTTGGTTCTGGATGATTTATTATTTGCTGATTCTAGCAATCATTCTTGGTATTATATGGGGCGTATTAAAGATATAAGGGAAAGAAGGCGTTCATTTGAGAAAAGATTATCGACCAGAAAAGCAAGTCATTGCACTGTTTTTGTCTGTGCTTATGGCAACATCTTCTATTGTTAACTGTGCTGCGGACGAAGCAGAATCGACACAATCAATTATGCAACAGACAGAATCTGAAACAACAACACAGACTGTTACAACAACAGAGAGTAAGAAAAGTGTCGTTGTTAAGCATAAACAGAAGAAAAAAAGTAAGAAGAAACATAAAAAATCAAAACAACATGATACAAAGAAAAATATAAAGAAAAAAGACACAAAGAAAACAAAAAAAGAGAAAGCGGCTAAGATTATTCCGATGCCGAAAAGAACAGTCCGAAAAAAGGGCTGTGCATCAATTCAGAAACGTATCGATCAGAAAAAGTTAAACATAAAACATGCCAGGGAAAAACAAAAAAAATACAGAGCATTAATTCAGAAAGATCAAACTAAAAGGATTGCACTAAGCAAGTTTTATGAAACATATGATCAAAAGGTAAGTTATGTAGGACAGGAGATGACACCGCTGACAAAACTTACTGAGCAGGATTTGAAAATGAAAAATGATCTGATGAAGCTTGCAGAGTTGTATCAGGATCAGGAATTATCAAAGATTGCAGCAACATACGTATTCGGCGTACATGAGATGAATTTTTTGCAAAAAGAAGACGCTATTGATCTTAATGATTATTTGAAAACAAAGTACATAAAGCCGGATAATACACTACAAGAAAATATTAAAAAACTGGATCAGAAGATTGCTAAGTGGAAACAGGGTATAAAAGAAGAAAAAAGGACTCGTTATTTTGATCCAAAAGATGTATCATCCATCAGTAATATTACAGTGGATGATGCAAAAGAGATGTTATCTGACACTCAATTATATCAGGATGCGGCATCATTTGTAAAAGCAGAACGCATATATCATGTAAACGCAGTTTTTTTAATGGGAATCGCAGCACATGAAAGTGCCTGGGGAACAAGCAGACGTGCAAAAGAGGATAACAATTTGACAGGATATGGAGTCTATTCAGATGATGCCAAAGGAATAAATAAGGCATCCAGAGAAGAGGGATTACTTGCAACAGCGAATACGCTGCATGAAAGATATCTGTCAAAAGGTGGTAGCTATTATGAAGGAACATCTGTTGCAGATATTAATAAGCATTACTGTACTGACAATGAATGGGCCAATGCAGTTGTAACTTATAGCTATCAGCTAATGAATAAACTAAATTAAAGAAATATAGCAGTGTACTTTGACGCTGCAAAATGAGGGCTTATATCACTCATTAGAGTTTATGTAAGATTCTGTACAAATAAAATATGACCTACATTACATAGACACAAAGCAAAGTATAAAGAAAATATGACTAATGAAAAAATAAAAAGGAGGACGTACAACATGATTATTAACAGTGAAACATTAGATGAAATTCTGACAAATGTATCTAAAAGCTTTTTAGAATGCGAAAGTGTTCAAGAGGTCTGCCAACTCTATGCACAATATCAGAATACAATTAATGAACAAGCAGAATTTGCTATTAAGAAACTATCAATCAAAGAAGAAAAGTAACAGGCGGGATGTTATTTATGGGAAATACTTATATTTCAGTAAAAAAAATTCAGTTGATTCCCCAAGGGGATAAAGAAGAGATAAACAGGGTTTATAAATACATCAGAGATGGGATGTATTATCAAAATACTGCGTATAACATATTGATATCAACAATATATGCTGCAATCAAACGAGGTGCATCAGAAGAAGAAATTGCAGAATTATATAAGTGTGGATCAAGAAAACCTAAGAAGAACGATCCTGAATATAGTCTGTACGATGCAGATATGTTTGATTTCCCTGTAGGACTGCCAATCGCGGGTGGATTAGGTCATATGGTAAAAGCAGATTTACGTAAGGCAAAAAGTGATGGACTCTTTAAAGGAAATACTACAATTCCAACAAAGCGTAGAACAGCACCGCTAAAAGTGCCAAAGAAATTTTTTACATTTTATCATCCGAATCAATCTGATCAGGAATTCTATGACAAACTTCCTACATCTAAAGGAGAGATTTATATGAAGTTTGTAAATGGAATTATCTTTAAGTTGAGACTTGGGAATCCTTATAAATCAAAAGAACTGCGAACTACAATGGAACGTATTTTTACAGGAGAATATGAATGTGCTGATAGTAGCATTTGTATTGAGAATAAGAAAATCATGTTTCTATTGACATTTAAAGTTCCAAAGAAAGAAATAGAATTGAATAAGGATCTGATCGTTGGGGTACGACTTGGCGTTAATATTTCAGCAGCTTGTGCTTTCTATGATCCGGAGCATCCACAACATATTGCTCTATATTCTGGCGATCGAGACAGCGGTTATCACGTTAAACAGTCCATTATGGCTCAGTATCAAAGAATGCAGAAGTCTTTAAAATACACTGGTCAGAATGGACATGGTCGAAAGAAGAAGCTGCAACCGTTGGAACGTTTGAAAAAGAAAGAACGTCATTTCATCGAAACTTATTATCATAAAGTAAGTAAAGATGTTATAGATTTTGCAGTAAAAAATCATGCAAAAAATATCTATATGGAAGATTTAAAAGACTTTGATTGTGATTACAAATTAAAGCGTGGCTGGTCAAGATATTTACTGGCACAATATATTACATACAAAGCAGATCGAGTTGGAATTAAAGTACAGAAAGTAAAACCAATCACAGATCCATATCAAGAAACTATTGAATTTGAAGACAATCAAGAAACAAGAGAATTATATTATCAGGATGCAAAAAAAATAGCATTATCAAAAGATCTTATCAAATAACAAATAGCAACAGCTGACTTTGCAACTGTTTAAAGAGGTTCGTTAGATTGCACTCTTTAAAGCGTAACGCACAAAGACTAATTAATAAATGTTAAAATCTAAGAATTTAATATTTAGGAGGAAAAATGCGAAAGAAACTCATGACAGTTGCACTGGCAGCCTTTTTTAGTTGCTGTTTATCTAATTCCACATCTATACATGCAGAAGAAAGCATGGTTTCACAGGAATCAACGGTTTCAACTACAGAATTCAGTGTAACGACGACAGAAAAAAGTGTAGTGTCTGAGGCATCAACACAGAAAAAGAAGACTGTTGTAAAACGCCATAAGAAAAAGGCTACGATTAAAAAGAAACATCAGGAAAAGAAGAAGTCTAAGAAAGATAATCATCAGAAGCAATCAAAACCTAAGATTTCACACGCTCCTGGATCAGTAAATGGATATGAACCAGTAAAAGCTAAGGAAACGGAATACGTAGGGCAATATATCTATTACAATCAGACAGATACACAGTGGAATCAAAATAATTTGTCTATTCGGTCTTCTGGTTGCGGTCCTACATCGATGGCTGTGTGTATAGCAAATCTGCAAAATAAAAGCGTTACACCCGTGGATACAGCTTTGTGGGCAAGACAGCAAGGATTATATTCATCAGACGGATCTGTGCATAAGGCAATACCTGCAATGGCTCAGCATTGGGGATTACATTGCATGGGATTGAAAAGAGATTATAACATGATCAAACGAAGTCTGCAGAATGGAAATCCTGTCGTTGGACTTATGGGACCAGGATATTTTACAGGTGGCGGACATTTTATTACTCTGCTTAGTATCGATCATAATGACAAAGTAGTAGTTGCTGACGTAGCAAGTCGTAAACGTACATCAAAAAAATATGACTTGAAATATATCATTGATCAGTCAAAGCACGCGGATGCAAATGGTCCGTTCTGGAGTATATATAAGTCAAAAGCGACCTATAAAGTATCAGCAAAAACTGTAAAGAAGAAAATTATGAAAACAAAGAAAGTTAATACAGTACGTGCAATAAAGCAATGCAAAAAAGTGATTGCTAATGATCGAACAGAGATTGAAAAGAATATTCCAGTAGAAAAGCTGATTATTGGTCAACAGGCTTCTGCAGATACAATTCCATCAGGAAAAATCAATGATGCTTTGTATGATCTGGGAGAGCAGTTAGAGAATTATGAGCTGATCTATGTCAGCACACATTATGAATTTGGACAGCAAATGATCACAGGTAGTAATTTAAAAGCGAATACGATTGATGTAAATGAGATTTTAGACGCTTTACAGAAGAAAGGAAGATGATCATGGAATGGGAAATAATCGGATCAATTGTTCCGGCTGTTGCATGTAATCTTCAACATGAAGAATCAATGTATACGCAGACTGGATCAATGATGATGTATAGTGGAGACATTTCGTATAATACAAATCTCAAAGGCGGTATCAAAGGTATTTTATCGAGGAAAATGACGGGAGAGTCTGCTTTTGTAACAAATTATTCTGCCGGACGAATGGGCGGAACGGTTACATTTGCAACGACTGTTCCTGGAACAATTAGGCAATTATATATATCGCCTAAGAAATCAGTGATCTGTCAGAAAACAGCTTTCCTATGTGCAGAACAGGATGTAAATCTGTCTGTAGTCTTTACAAAGCGAATACGTGCAGGTCTATTAGGTGGAGAAGGATTCGTTTTACAAAAACTTTCCGGAGAAGGAAATGCATTCTTAGAGATTGCGGGAGACGTTTTATCTTATGAGCTGGAACAGGGAGATATACTACGTGTAAATCCTGGAAATATTGTAGCTTTTGAAGATACCGTGGATTTTGATATTGAGTTGCTAAACAATGTGTCAACGATTGCTTTTGGAAAAAAAGGTATGTTCATTTCCGTATTAAAAGGTCCAGGATTAGTAATTTTACAGACGCAAAATAGAAAACAGTTATCCGTATCAATTGTGAGTGGACAAGAATCATAAAGGAGGGAACAGACTCTATGAAAGATAAAAAGACAAAGACACAAGAAGTTCCTATCTGGAAAAAGCTGATCCTTACAATTGATGAAGCATCGGATTATAGTAATATTGGTACTAATACGATACGACAGTTACTTGCTGATCCTGACTGTGAATTTAGACTGTATGTTGGACGAAAAAAGTTAGTAAAGAGAAAACAATTTGAAAAATACTTGGAAGAGGTGTATGCAATTGATCGAAATTAGAATCTCGATATGTTATAATTACATACACTATAACCATATCAGATTCTTTTTCGATAGGAAGGAATATAACTATGGGAAAAGATTTGAAGGGCAGGGAACTTGGACAATACCTGTCACAGCGAAAAGATGGACGTTACCAGGCACGATTTACAGATAGATTTGGAGAACGACCTGAAAAGAAGAGTAAGAGTTTAAAAGAAGTAAAGGAGTGGTTAAAAGAAGAGAAAGCAAAAGATGCATTGGCGTTAAATCAGAAAAGAACTACTGATACGGTTGATATTTGGTATCATAGGTGGAAGAATAGAGCATTTGTTGATCTTGCAGTGGGTACACAAAAAATATACGAGTGGGCTTATAATTATTGTATATATCCACATTATGAAAACGTAAAAGTGACGGACATTAATGAATATGATTTGGAAGGTTTTTTTCAAGAATTAAAAGAATCATATGATGATGGATCAATATCATCGGTAAAAAGTGTATTTAGTCAGATAATGCAATGTTGTAAACAAGCAAAATATATTCCGTATAATCCCGTAAAAGAGGTAAAGTTAAAAAAAAGGAAAAAGCCCAAAATAGATTCTAAGGCTTTAACAATACGGGAACAGAATCTTTTGTTTGAATATTTAAAAGGACATTTATATTATAATTTTTTTGTTTTCTGTTTAAATACAGGACTGAGGTATGGAGAAGCAGCGGCGTTGACAAAGAAAGATATAGATTTAGATAGAAAAGTAGTTCACATTACAAAATCATTAAAATATCGTAGAGATAAAGATTTAGAAGCTAAATACGATTTTAATTTTGGAACAACCAAAAATGAATCGAGTGTACGAATTGTACCATTAAATGAAACGGCATATGAAACGATAAAGCGTCAAATGATTATTAAAGAAAGAATTGAAAAATCAAAATACGCAGATACAAATGTGCCTCACGAGTTAAAAAAATTGTTGTTTGTAACAGCCAAAAATCTTCCAATTTCAGGGCCATCTTTAGATAGTGTATTGAAAAATGCAAGATTTCAGATTAATTGTCAACTTGAAGAAGAGGATTATATGATTCAATTGTCTGTACATCGCCTTCGTCATACATTTGCGACACGATGCTATGAAAATGGAATTCCAATGAAAATCATATCAAAATATTTGGGCCATTCAAGTGTATTGATCACTGAAAAAATTTACATTCATCTGTTAAAAGAACACATGGATTTGCAAGCTGAAAAACTAGAAACTATACAGACTATGGAACACATACAATCTATTGAAGATTTTGATATTGATATGGATGATTTACTAATAGAAGCGGTTTAGATATTAAATGGAGTCTAATTGGAGTCAACATTAAATCGCAGGAGTCAAAAAAGGCAATAAAAAAAGCCGTCAATCGGCATAAATTCAATGTTATTTATATTAAGATTATAATGAGTATTTTCTAGAACATAATATAAAAGTGTAAACTAGTTACCTGACTTAATATGTTTTTATCTTATCATGAATAAAAACAAGTGTAAAATACATTTTTTACATCATATCCATATCAA
>JABLTO010236646.1_pt1 | contig 24153 bp, 20 predicted proteins | sample 7160091 | NCBI WGS metagenome assembly JABLTO01 (sample SAMN14651225, study PRJNA627086) | human gut metagenome | isolation source: feces | host: Homo sapiens
ATCTTTATGATAGATCAGAAAAAAAGGTGGCTGGGCTATGAGAGGAACAAAGCGGAAATGGATTCCTATTGCTGTGATGTTGGCGGCGGCATTGATTGTTTATTTAGTGATCAATTTTATTAACCGAAGCAGTCCGGTATCTGTTTCTTCCGTTGACCGGATCGACACAGTAGTAATTGATGCGGGGCATGGCGGTATTGATGGCGGCGCAACCGGTATCGGCGGAGTAGTCGAAAAAAGCATTAACTTACAAATTGCATTAAAGCTAAAGAATGTTTTGCAGGCAAACGGCTATCGGGTAGTTATGATCAGGGAAGCAGATACTTCTATTCACAGTTCGGGCAAGAGCATCGCTCAGCAGAAAAAATCCGATATGAATAATCGTCTGAAAATAATCAATGAAACACCTAACTCGCTGACGGTTTCGATTCATCAGAATCATTTTGAGCAACAGCAGTACAGCGGTGCACAGATGTTTTACGGCAAGGTCAATACCGACAGCAAGATTTTAGCAGATTGTATCCAGAAGCGTTTTGTGGGTAATTTACAAAGCGACAATAAGCGGGAAATAAAACAGGCTGGAAAAGACCTATATTTGATGTATTATGCCAAAACGCCCATTGTGTTGGTGGAATGCGGATTTTTATCCAATCCCATTGAATCAGCACTATTATCCGATGATACTTATCAGAATAAAGTAGCATTTACTATTTTTTCAGGCATTATGGATTATTTGCAAGTCGGATAGCCGATAAAAAAGAACGTTAAACGGAGAGGAGCCTACTCAAGAATGGCAAAAGCAAAGGAAGTTTATGTGTGCAATCAATGCGGCTATGAAACCGCTAAATGGATGGGTAAATGTCCGAACTGCAATTCGTGGAATACATTGGAGGAACAGGAAGTTGTACCGCAGCCGAAATCTCAGAAAGCGCAGTTAAACGGCGGCAGGGTAATTTCAAGCGCAGATATATATAAAATGAATGAAATTGATACCGATGATGAAATACGGTATTATACCGGCGTCAGTGAGCTGGACCGTGTTTTGGGAGGCGGCATTGTAAAAGGCTCTTTGGTACTATTGGGCGGCGATCCCGGTATCGGTAAATCGACCTTGCTTTTGCAGATATGCGAGTTTTTAGGACAAAATCTATCAATTTTATATGTGTCGGGCGAGGAATCGGTCAGACAGCTGAAATTACGGGCTTCAAGATTAGGCGTTAACAGCGATAATTTATATGTTGTGGCAAACACCGATATTGAATCGGTTGCAAATACGATTATGGCGCAAAAGCCGGATATTGTAATGGTGGATTCGATTCAGACCATGTCTTTGGCGGCGCTGAATTCTTCGCCGGGCAGTGTAACGCAGGTACGAGAATGTACCAACCTCTTGCTTCGAGTGGCAAAAGGGGAGGATATCCCTATTTTTATTGTGGGGCATGTCAACAAGGACGGCGCAATTGCCGGTCCGAAAGTGCTTGAACACATTGTTGATGCAGTGCTTTATTTTGAAGGAGAACGAAATCTATCATATCGAATCTTGCGCGCCGTGAAAAACAGATACGGCTCGACAAATGAAATCGGTGTTTTTGAAATGCGGGATGACGGTTTGTCTGAAGTGCCAAATCCATCGATGATGCTGTTATCAGGCAGACCGCAAAATGTCAGCGGTACCTGTATTGCCTGCGTCATGGAAGGAACACGTCCGATTTTAGTGGACGTGCAGGCATTGGTGACCAAAACAGGGTTTGGAACTCCCAGACGGACCTCGACCGGCTTTGATTATAATCGTATGTCATTGATTATTGCAGTATTGGAAAAACGAGCCGGATACTTTTTCGGAAATTTAGATACGTATGTTAATGTCGTGGGCGGCTTACGATTAGATGAACCTGCGGCGGATCTTTCGATTGCCATTGCCTTGGTGTCGAGTCTTAGGGATAAACCCATTGACGACGGTCTGGTGGCTTTCGGAGAACTGGGACTTGCGGGGGAAGTGCGGTCGGTATCCCATACGGTATCGAGAATTATGGAAGCAGACCGTCTGGGATTCTCAAAATGCATTGTGCCGGCGCAGTCGTTAAAGGAAATCAAGCATCCTGAAAAGCTTCGGATTGAAGTGGTGGGAGTATCAAATATTAAGCAAGCATTTGCAGCATTGGAGAAAAAATAGAATCAGATACATAGAAAACATCCGCCGGCTATGTCGGCGAATGTTTTCTATGTATCATAAGGTTTGAAGATATACTATACATGATAATATATAGTTGACATATTCATTATCTTATGATATCATAAATATAAGCAGAAATGCATTTAGTTTTGTTAAAATATAGTCGCATTTAACAATACAGTTATCCCATCTTATAATCGTTAATGATGAATTTATCATAATATCCAGTAGAGATGAGGTGATCCCGATGTGGCACATTGATTAACAATGGAGGTTAAAAACACAACAATAATGTCAGTGGAAAGGAAGTCATAATATGAGTAAGTTTAATAAACGAAAAGTATGGATATCCTCTTTAATTGCATTATCTTTGTTAGTCAATGTTTTATCTGCTTCGGCAGAAGGTATAAACAGTACGGTATCAGAAATTTCAAACGTTTCAGAATCCGAAACGCAACAGAAAAGCGAATCCCCTATTGTCAGTGAAGATATCACAAAACGGGGAGAAAATGAAAAGCACTTTTTATGTGAGGATGGCAGTTACATTGCAGTGGCATATGCAGATGCAGTACATGAAAAGAATGCACAGAATGAATGGATTGAAATTGACAATACACTGGTATCGGAAAATAATAGGATTGAAAACAATAGCGAAAGCTTTCACACATCTTTTTCAGAAACGGCTAATCCGGTGGCAGTTTTATCTGCAAATGCTGGAGAACTATTAAGTAATAATGTAGCAGATAATTCCGAAAGTCAATTGGTCAGTATAGAAAGTGGAGAACATCGGCTGTCGTGTTCATTAAGTGCGGCATCAATGTTGAATACGCAGCAAGCTGGACAACTGCAACAGCAAGGTTGCGTATTGGAAAATACTTCAAACGATTCGCCTGTTCTTTACCAATCTGAACAGTTTATCGGTGCTTTACCAGCAAAACATTTATATCAGCATTCTTTAAGCTCATTATCAGAAGCGGAGATAAAAAATAATATTAATTCTCAACAAGAAGAAACGAATTATCAAAAAACAATTGCAACCAAAGCCGTTTCTTCTGTACTTTATCAAAATGCATTTGGAGATAAAGTTGATTTACAATATACTGTTGCACCGAGCAAAATAAAAGAAGATGTTATTTTGCGGGAAAGTTCCGCTTTTCGTAGCTATACAATGAATGTCGACACAAATGGTTTAACAGCAGTAAAATCAGAGAACAATACCGTTGAATTTCTAAAAACGGACGGAACTTCTGTATTTACAATTCAAACACCATATATGTATGATTCAGCAGATGAATGTTCATACGACATTGACATAATAATAGAACAAACAGGAAATATCGCATCCGTCACTTATACACCTGATTCTAATTGGATTAATTCTGGTGAAAGGGTTTATCCTATTACAATTGATCCATCGGTGCAAGCTGTTTCAAGTCTCAATCGTTCATCAATTAGCGATACTTATGTACATGAAGGAAACGGAAGTTGCTGTTCGGGTATTAACCCATCCACACACGATCGTTTATATATAGGAAGAAAAGGTAATAGAATTCACAGAGCGTATTTTAAAATTAATACGTTACCCACTATTGTATCAGGTAGTTATATCAATCAAGCAGAGGTATATGCACAGTGCTATAACGGAACTACTACTTCTAAGCCATTTTCGATTAACAAAGTTACGAGTTCTTGGAATGATTCCACATTAGGCTGGAGTCCTCAACCCGCATCAACAGATATTCAAGGAGGAGTTGAAAGAAATACTAATTATAATGTAATTCAATTTAACAACTGTAGAGCCGCAATTGCAAGCCTGTATAATGGTAATATGGCTAATAACGGGTTTATGATTCATTACACAAGTGAAACGGATAATGACTATAATTCGATATATTCTTATGAAAATGCTAATACTTCTGGATGCCCTTATATGGTAATTTATTATACATCACCCGCAGGTATTGCTACTGGAACATATTATATTAGAAATAAGCACAGCGGTCATTATCTGGATGCAGAAAACAAAGGTGGTTCCGGAACCAATGTTTTACAATATGCATTTAACGGATCAACGAATCAACAATGGAAGATAGAACGTCAAAGTAATGGATTATATGTGTTAAAAGCAGTATATAATACCGGACTTGCTCTTGATGTTAACAACGCATCAGAAAGTAACAGTGCTAATATACAAGTTTACAATTTCAATAATAGTTCCGCACAACAATGGTATATAATAGAAAACAATGACGGTGGCTATCGAATTCTAAGTCGATGTAGTAATGGGCAAAAATGTGTCACCGTACAGAATGCTTCTACTGCCAGCGGAGCGAATGTGTTCCAATATGATTATACCGATAATGCTGGTGAAAATGATGAGTGGTATTTGGAAAAAGCGGAAACAAGTAAATTTTCATGTTCTTTGTCATCAACACCGATACATTCCGATAGAGCAAAAGCATGGGCAACTTCTGAAGCAGACTATAATCGTTGGCCAGCAACCTCTAAATCAACATTTTATAACCAAAGCGAAATTAAACGGAGAACTGATTTAGCGGTCATTAAAACTACTGCTCAAATGCAGACTGCTGCTGCACAATGGACTGTGTTCCCCAACGGTGGTCAATTACTCCAGCATTATTTAAACGGAAGCGGAACAGAAATGGGAATTGTATTTAAAAAAGTTAATAATGGCTGGGCATACGCCAAAACGCAAAGAAAGAAATGGGTTAACGAAGCTCTTGCAGCGGCAGAAGAGATGGCGTTATTAAACAAAACAATTACTTTTTGGAGTAAACAAGAAGATACAAATTATGTTCCTGACGGTGAAATAAATGATTATGTTTTGGCGATCAATAGTTTTTACTCACATATAAAATGTCAGGTAACAAAGACTGGTAATTCGACTTATCAAGCAACAATTGATTATTATATAAATGATATTTACGACTGGAATCCTGCAAAAGACCAAAATGTAGGCCTTGTATCTCAAAGAGATTTATGGGAATTACATCATGGAGGAAGTGCAAAAGCGTTCAAATTATCTGGTGTGAATAAATTGACTATATTGTGGAGTCAAGGGCAACGATATGATACGGGGGCGATTGTGACAGATGTTGAATAAAAGGCAAGAAAAGATTATGTTTTGGATAACAGGGATTGTTGTTGTACTCCTTGTTTTCATATCTGTATTTATTTGGCCTAACTTTTATATTCAGTATCGAATGGCAAAAGGCATTACGATTTCTGATGTTACTTCGAGCGAACAAGACATCATAAATGAGCATATTGACTTTCAATTGCCTCAAAGCGCAACGATTATCAGCATTTCTACCACTTTGCGGCCAATGGATCAACCGTTCCGTATGGTATTTTCCATGCCATTATCGGAACAAAAACATTTTATTGAATCAATATCCGATGTTTATCAATTAAATGCGTTAGCAAGCGTAACTGGTGAATCAATTACTGTTGCCGGCAAAGAACAAAAGGCAGTATGTTTTTTTGAACATATATCACATGAGTTTACAGGAATTTACGAATATGCTTCATCAGAGGAAACGGTATATTTCCAATTGATTTATACAGACATTTCAGATGACGTTGATAACATTTTTTATGAACGTGTTCGTATCATGCCAAAATGGTTAGATTTTCATTAAATCAAAACGGCCTAGGCTTTCCCGTGCCGAAATCGGCACGGGAACACCATTTTTCCATGTACAACTTGGCAAGGGTGAGGTCACTCCCATTGGCTTTGTAGAAAACGCATCATCTGTTGACAGGTCAGCAATAATCCTCAAGATTGAAAGAAGGCATTAGAGATGAAGAAAAACAAAAGAATAAAAGCGTTGATTTTAACACCGATTGCCGTAATTTTGGCGTTTGTTATAACGGTTGTTATTATTGATCGTTTTTTCTGGATGCATTTTGATTACTATTTTTGTACCAAGCCAGATGGAGTATCTTATTATGTCAATGAAGTTACAGACAAAACAGCTACAATTTGGCTGTATCAACGCTCCAGCGCGGCAATTGATCGTTACGGAGGATATGATTACAAGGTTCAAGGTAATACGATATATTTAGGCATTAATGTGACATATTTTTGGGGACAATATTTTGAAATGCCTACTGAAATTCCGATTCAGTCAGAGAACAAAATCGAAAAAATCATTTTATGCGGCAAAGGAAAAGAAAAAGTTATATATGACGATAGTACAGGGCAAGAAAATGACAATTCAAATTTCGAAATTGCAAGTTTCGCTCCCGCTAATGAGGAAACTTCAAACTTTGAATCCTCATCTTATTATTCAGATATCAATTCTACCCAAGAACAACCAAGTATGAACTATAATAAATTGGGAGAATACAGTAAAAAAGTTTTAGAATCAATACCTGATAATGTTGTGTATTTAAAAGGAAAAAACACAGTAATTTATAAACAAGAATTTGAAAGAATAATATCTGAATATAAAATGTGGGGATACCAAGAATCTGAAGCAAGGGATTTGGCTGAACAATATTTAAAAAAGCGAGAATCTGCTTACTATGAAGCGACTCGTCAAGGATTTAAAGCAACAGATCAAGAGGTAAAAAACATTATTGAACAAGAAAAAACAAATGTAGAAAAATCAGATAATAAACAACAAGTTTATGATTATTTACAAGGACTAAATATGTCTATTGATCAGTATTGGAACAGTCAATTTGAAAAAATACGTAAAGAAATAGCAATTGACAAATACTTTACAAAAGAAAAAGAAAAATTTTCATCAAGCTCTGATTTGGAAGAATGGAAAACTTATAAGGAAGATTTATATTCTAAATTAATAAAACAGCAAAATTATAAAACTGTTAATTAACGAAAAAATCAAACTAAAAAGAAGGTGACTATTGAAAATTCATTATTCTCACGCAAAAAAGGAAACGTACCAATAAATACGTTTCCTTTTTTTATTGTGAAGCTTGATAGAGTACATTATAAAAGGACTCATCCGCCTGTTCAGCTTTATTGTTCGCTAATAACATCAACAGGTGTTACGGTAATCTCTACGATCTCCGGGAAGTTGAACAGACGAAATGGAAATCCGCTGTTTCCCAGCCCGCGGCTGATAATCAGTTTGGAATCTGTTCCGTGAATCCCCTCGGTATAGTTTGGGAAAAATCCCTGCCCCGGTGCATATACCGGTCCGATAAATGGAAGGCGGAATTGTCCGCCGTGTGCATGCCCTGAAAGCATGAGATCAAAGTCGTATTTCTGATAGGATGCATCACCGATTGCTGCAAAATTTTCGGGATAGTGAGAAAGCAGTAATTTAAAGCCCTCATGCTGTGCCAAGGAAGCAAATAAATCGGTGTAATCGGTGTATACGTATTTACCTTTTTTTCTTTGATAATAATTTTGAAACGAGCCTTGATTTTCATCCAACCCTAAAATCGTGACACAGTTATCTTTGATTGGAATTTCAATAAGCTCATTTATCAGAACGACGATACCGGTGTTTTTTAATGATGTAATGATTTCATTGAATTTATCGCCGCGATGTTCATGATTCCCGGGAATATATATGACCGGAACTGCAACGTTCAGTTTGCCTAAAAAAGCAGCCATATTGTCAATACCAACCGTACTGTCATCAATTAAATCGCCGGTAAAGACAATAAAATCTGGTTTGCAATTTAAAACTGACTGATATAGCTTTCGGTTGTTTTTTCCGAATTCTTTGCTGTGGAGATCAGAAAGATGAACGATTTTAAATTCGGAAGAGACGTCGGCTGTAACGGTATATTGCGATGTTTCCAAATGATTGTTCTGAAAAAAAAGAAAGGCAAGAAAAATCCCGATTATCAAGCATGTTATTATGATCAGAAATATGATTTTTATGATATCCACCTTAGCACCCCTCCGGCATTTCAAGAAGTTATTGTGAAAGAACATTTGCTTTGGCTGTGTCGGCAGAAATGCAGTATCGGCGTTTGGAATGATTCAAAATCCCGGCAGGAATATAGGCAATAAACATCATGGCAATACCGCAGATTTCCAACCATAAAATCGGTATGTTAAAATACTGCAAAAACGGAAATAACTTAATAATGTGGGGCGGCAGGGTGGTGGTCATAATATAATTGGTGCCGAAGAGATTATTAAAAACGAAGATAGACGCAAAAATGATATTCCCTAAAAGAAAAGCTTTTTTTATATCTTTTAACTCTATTTGGTACTCCAGTACAAACAGGCAATAAAGACCTGTGAGCAGCAAAAAATGATGGCTGATCACAAATTGATAGGATAGAAAACGGTCGGCGCGCATTGGTGTATTAGGCCAGATCATAGCGGGCAGGGGACCGATCCAAGTGAAAAAGTAAACCGAGCGAAAAAGTTTTTGGTTGCCGGTGACTAAAACATACATAAAAAGATATCCACTGATAAAGCAAAGATGCAGCGGTAGGTGCAATTTCCAACTGTATACACCTTTCAGAACAAAGAACAGGTACAGCAACAACATGTTTATAAAAAATATCGCCGCCATAATGTATCGAAATTTTTCTTTATACTTCCATTGTTTGATCTGTGTCCGTTTTATGTATATGAAAATGCCAATCACCAATGTAGACAGCAAAAGGAAAATGTGTGAGGGACCGAACAGATTGATTTTATCAACTTGGTCGGTTTCATCCAGAAAAAAATTAAACCAAAATTCGGACAATGGATTCATCTCATTTCACTTTTATTGTTTTCATTTATTATATTCTCTGGAGGTAATGCTGTCAAGAAAATAGCCATATTCTTAAGGAATGATTAAGAATATGGGGGATCGACTTGATGGTGGAAAGAATAAAAGCTTTTGTATTTTTCGTGTTTTCTATTGACATATTTTGTCGGTTGATTTATAATATAACAATAATAAAAGGGAGTAGCTTACGATTATTCGTGACAATCAGCGACATTCCGGCTCTTTGCCCGCTGTTGTATTAAAAAGCAAGACTTTTGTTACAGTGAAGCCTGTAACAGAAGTCTTTTTTACGGTAAAAAATAAATAATATATACTGGAGGTCTTTGTTTGGAATCTTTATTTGAAACAGTGCTGCAAATCCAATGGCAGCAGGTAGTAATGTGGTTGATTGGCGGTATTTTAATCTATCTTGCGATTAAAAAGGATATGGAGCCTTCGTTGCTTCTGCCGATGGGTTTTGGCGCAATTATGGTAAACCTGCCTTTATCCGGGGCAATTACTCAGATTCAAGACGGTGTTAAAGAAATCGGCGTTTTAGATGTGCTGTTTGACTCGGGTATTGCCAATGAATTGTTCCCGTTGATTCTGTTTGTCGGTATCGGCGCAATGATTGACTTTACTCCGCTTTTGTCTAATCCTAAATTAATGATATTCGGTGCAGCAGCACAGTTCGGTATCTTTTTCACCTTATGCATGGCTACGCTCTTGGGATTCAATCTCAACGATGCGGCATCGATTGCAATTATTGGTGCGGCAGACGGACCCACTTCTATCTTTGTCGCTAACTTCCTGAAGTCTGACTATATCGGCGCTATTATTGTGGTTGCCTACTCTTATATGGCTCTTGTTCCGATTGTTCAGCCTCCCGTTATCAAATTGATGACCTCTAAAAAGGAACGCAGGATCCGAATGGAAGCTTCTACCAAACAGGTTTCCAAAACAACAAAAATTCTGTTCCCGATCATTATTACAATGGTTGCAGGTTTGGTTGCTCCTAAAAGCGTTTCTTTGATTGGATTTTTGATGTTCGGTAATCTGATCCGCGAATGCGGTGTTCTGAATAATTTGTCTGAAACAGCCCAAAAAGTATTGGCTAATTTGGTAACGCTATTTTTGGGTATCACGGTGGCAACAAAAATGCAGGCTGCGCAATTCTTGAGTCTGGAAACTCTCATGATATTAGCGCTTGGTTTGTTTGCATTTGTATTCGATACCGTTGGCGGTGTTTTAATCGCTAAACTCTTTAATTTGTTCTCTAAGAAAAAAATCAACCCGATGATCGGTGCAGCAGGTATTTCGGCATTCCCGATGTCTGCCAGAGTGGTTCATAAGATGGGTCTGGAAGAAGACAAGCAGAATTTCCTTTTAATGCACGCCGCGGGAGTCAATGTTTCCGGTCAAATTGCTTCGGTAATTGCCGGAGGTCTTATTTTGAAATTATTTGGTTAATTGCGATCCGGTTGAATTTCGGAGATTTTGTTGTTTTGATTTTGACTTAGGTATAACGAAACAAATTCAGAAAGGAATGAAATGAAAATGAAATTTGATTTCGATGCTATGCTGGCTGTACTTCCTAAGGCATTAGAAGGTTGGCTGGGAGTGTTTGTTGTCATTGGTATTATTATTGTTGCCACTTATCTGCTAAACTGGATTTTTTCTAAACGATAAATAATGAGTAAAATAAATACCCGCCGGCATAGCCGGCGGGTATTTATTTTACTGTTAATTTACCATTTTTCAATGAAACACAACAATTTAATTTTCTTTTCCTTTGTTTTGTTGGGTTGCTTTTTTTCCGTTTGTCTTGCTTGCGTTTTTATCTGAGCAGAGTTCGGAACTTGTATTAGAGTCAACTTGCGGAGTGGATTCATCAGGTGAATCGCTTGCCTCAGAGCCGGTATTACTGCTGGTTAAATCGGAAGATACGATATCTGAAGATACATCCTTATCGGTTTCTGTCTTGTCGTCCTGCTTATCATCCCTGCTATCTTTGCGATTTGCCTTTATTTCTTTCATGATATCTTTGACAGGTTTGTTTAGCCATTCTTCCGTGTTGATGGCGGTGGGATCAGACACACTTTCTTGAAGCTTTTGCACTAAGTTCAGCTTGCCGGGAGTAGTTCCCAATTTTCGCGCTTCTTCTACTCGATCCTTGCCTACGTGATTTGCCTCCACGGTAACCTCATCGCCGGCGACGTTTTTAGCATTTTCTTTTAAGCGGACTGCCATTTTTTCTGCCTTTTTTAAATCTGCGCCTGATGTTGCAATTACAATACCGCCGTCATTTTCGCCGAAATAACCGTCTTCTTTTATTTGAGCTACTGTTAAGGAAATAGCATCATCAATGGTATGATTGCTTAAATTCTTGAGGTCAACTTCCTTTAAAATTTCCGTCCCGTCCTCATTAACAGCCTTTGCCGTTAAAACTCTGTCAAATCGATTTAGCGTATATTCGATTGACGGATTTACATCAAGGCTTACATAATAATACGGTGAATAATAAGCATAAGCGGTACCTCCGAGAGCAACTAATACGATTGCAGCCGCAGATGCAACCCATGCGGCAATATGTTTTTTTGCTTTTACATTTTCTTTCATTTCAATCACCTGACCTATTACATAATTTTTGTTTGTAATCTTTTCTATGCGACCGTCTTCTGAAAGAATCGCTGCAAACTTTCCTTGTATTTGTGTGACTACTGCTCTCATTGTTTTGACTCCTTCCTGATTGTCCGCATATAATACGCTAAGCAGGGATATTCTCCGGATAATATCTCTGTTGCCGCTATTATATATTTACGATGCCTTTCCAATATTTTTCGGGGTACTCCGGTATTTTTTTGTATTATTTGAAGCGATAACGTATTAGATGAGCGCATATGATCGATGAGAGAAGGGTTTTCCAGCAAAAAATTAATTGCTTTTTTACAAGCTGCTTTGGTTTTTTCCGCCTTTGGAGAGCAATAGGCCAAATCGAAAAAAGTAAAGCCGTATTTAGAAAAACAGTCGTTTGCAGAGGCTATTTCTTCTTTTAATTGCCATTGATCTTCATAAGCGATTTTTTGATTGATGTTTTCTTTCAGACCGATTTGATCTTCCTCTGATTCATCATTAAATAGTTCTGTGCTGACCAATATTTCATTTTCATAGCGTTTTTGTTTGCGTGCGTAGTCAATCAGCCGCCGCTTGATAATCAACTTTGCAAATGGCATAAATTCTCCGATAGACGGATCGTAATGGTTGACGGCACTGACAAATCCTTCAAGGGCAACAGACCATTCATCATCGTGCTTGGAAATATATTTTCCGGTGCTGTCCGATGCACATCTCAGAATAAAAAATTCATATTTGGAAACTAATTCTTCTAAATCAGTTTGTTTATGCCGGGCTTGTATGATATGATAAGAATCTTTATTGTCCATTAGTGCAGCCCCTCTATGATTATATTGAAATACGATTAATTGAGAGTGAAAACCAAGTCCAAAATCATGGTATTATTTTAAATACTTTTTTAGATACATGCCGGTGAATGATTCCGGACAGTCGGCAATCTGTTCCGGAGTGCCGCATGCAACGATTTGACCGCCATTGTCACCGCCGTTGGGACCTAAATCAATGATATAGTCAGCGGTTTTAATGACATCCAAATTGTGCTCGATTACCAGCACGGTATTAGAATTATCCACCAACTTTTGCAGTACCTCGATCAATTTATGCACGTCTGCCGTATGCAAACCGGTTGTGGGCTCATCCAGAATATAAATGGTTTTTCCGGTAGGACGTTTTGATAATTCGGTTGCCAGTTTGACACGCTGTGCTTCCCCGCCGGACAATGTAGTGGCAGGTTGTCCGATTTTGATATAGCCTAATCCCACATCGCATAATGTTTTCAGTTTGCGGTGGATTTTAGGCACGTTTTCAAAGAACAGCATTCCTTCTTCGACAGTCATTTCCAATACGTCGTGGATGGTTTTTCCCTTGTATTTTACCTCCAGTGTTTCCCGATTATATCTTTGACCTTTACAGACCTCACAGGGAACAAAAATATCCGGCAAAAAGTGCATTTCAATCTTCAGGATACCGTCACCTTGGCAGGCTTCACACCGACCGCCTTTTACGTTAAAGGAAAAACGCCCGGAATTGTATCCTCGTATTTTAGCGTCCTGTGTGGAGGCGTATAATTCTCTGATGTCGCCGAATACACCGGTATAGGTGGCAGGGTTGGAACGAGGAGTACGACCGATCGGGGATTGGTCAATGTCAATTACCTTGTCCAGATGTTCCAATCCTTCCATTTGTGTAAATTCTCCGGGCTTGATGCGAGCACGATTGAGCTTGCCGGCAAGGTTTTTATAGATAATCTCATTGACCAAAGAGGATTTTCCGGAACCGGATACGCCGGTGACGCAGGTAAAGGTTCCCAGAGGAACAGACACGTTGATATTTTTCAGGTTGTTTTCCGTCGCTCCGGTCACCTTTAAAAAGTTTCCGTTGCCTTTTCTTCTGACAGAAGGCACCTCAATTTTTTTTGTACCGTTCAAATATTGTCCGGTGATAGAATCGGGGCAGTTTATAATGTCGTTTACATCTCCGGTACAGATGACCTTTCCGCCATGGACGCCTGCGCCCGGTCCGATATCTACGATAAAGTCGGCGGCACGCATTGTGTCCTCGTCATGTTCTACTACGATTACCGTATTCCCGCTGTCACGCAGTCGTTTGAGGGTTGCAATCAGCTTGTCATTGTCCCGTTGGTGCAGTCCGATACTCGGTTCGTCCAAAATATATAAGACGCCTACTAATGAGGAACCGATTTGGGTTGCCAACCGGATTCGTTGGCTTTCTCCGCCGGACAAGGTGCCGGAAGAACGCAATAATGTCAAATATTCCAAACCGACGCTTTGCAGAAATCCGAGTCGTTCTGTAATTTCTTTTAAAATACGATCAGCTATCATGGAATCGCGTTCCGACAGCTTTAGATTTCGGATAAATTCAAGTGCATTTGTGACTGACATTTTACAAAAATCAATAATATTGATACCGCCCACTGTGACAGAAAGAGATATTTTTTTCAATCGGTCGCCATGACAGTCGGGACAGTTGATATGACTCATGCACTGTGCGATTTCATCCCGCATAAATTCGCTGTTCGTTTCTTTGTAACGACGCTCCAGATTGTTGATAATGCCCTCAAAATCAGTATTATAGGTACCGCTTCCATATTCATTTTGGCGGTACATCTTAATTTTTTCTCCTTTGGTGCCGTATAAAATAACATCAACAGCTTCTTTCGGCAAATCTTTAATCGGCGTATCCAAAGAAAAGTGATAATGTTTGGACAGTCCGACAAAGTACATGTTTGCAATGGTGCTCTCGTCGCCGAAGGTCCAGCCGCTCGCTTTAATTGCACCTTGCTTAATGGACAGCTCTTTGTTGGGAATCACCATGTCGGGATCGACCTTTAAGAAGGTACCTAATCCGGTACAGGTTTCACAGGCGCCGTAAGGATTGTTAAATGAAAACATCCGAGGCGTTAATTCTTCAATGCTGATGCCATGCTCTGGACAGGCATAATTTTGTGAAAATAAAATTTCTTCGCCATCAATGACGTCGATAATTGCCAATCCGCCTGAGAGAGCGACCGCTGTTTCCAGACTGTCGGTTAAACGGGAACGGATTTCTTCTTTGAGTACCAGCCGGTCAACCACAATTTCAATACTGTGTTTTTTATTCTTTTCCAGGGAAATACTTTCGGATAGATCATAAATATTTCCGTCGACGCGCACCCGTACAAACCCGCTTTTTTTAGCGGATTCCAGTTCTTTGACATGTTCCCCTTTGCGCTGTCTGACTACGGGAGCCAAAATTTGCATTTTGGTTCCGGGTTCCAGCGCAAATATTTTATCTACAATCTGGTCAATGGTTTGCTGCTTGATTTCTCTGCCGCAGATAGGGCAATGCGGAATACCGATTCTCGCATAGAGAAGTCGCATATAGTCATAGATTTCGGTAACGGTACCGACGGTGGAACGGGGATTTTTTGATGTTGTTTTTTGGTCAATCGAGATGGCAGGGGAGAGTCCCTCGATAGAATCTACATCAGGCTTTTCCATTTGCCCGAGAAATTGTCTGGCGTAGGATGACAAGCTTTCCACATAACGCCGCTGACCGTCGGCATAAATGGTGTCAAACGCCAAAGAAGACTTGCCGGAACCGGACAATCCGGTAAAAACAACAAGCTGGTCACGGGGAATTTCCAAATCAATATTTTTCAGATTGTGTTCTCTGGCCCCTTTTATAATAATCTTATCTTTTTGCAAAATTAAATCCTCCGAAAACATTTGTTCTTTTTAATAATATATGCCGGAATCCATCCGACATATATTATTATACGATATTCCTGCAAAAAATCAATAGCAGCAGTTCACTTTTCTATTAATTAAATTTGGTTTAATGCTTCCAACAGCAATTCCTTCATTTTAGCCGGGTTGCCTTGACCTTTGGAAGCCTTCATACACTGTCCCACCAAGAATCCAAGCGCATTGGTTTTTCCGGCATGATAGTCATCAATCGATTTTTGATTATTTTTGATGACTTCTTCTACGATGGTGTTAAGCGCAGAGGAGTCGGATATCTGTGCCAGATTTTTTTCCTTAATGATGTCGTCAATGCTTTTTTCTTCTTTGACAATGATTTCAAAAATGGTTTTTCCGGCAGTGGTGGAAATTTTTCCTCCCTCAATGCACTCGAGCAAATAGGAGAGATTTTCGGCATGAATGTTGGTTTGTGCAATCGTTTTTCCGGTTTCGTTCATGTATCGGGTAATATCTCCTAAAATCCAGTTGGCAACCGACTTGGAGGATACTTTTCCGATTTTCATGACCGCCTCAAACAGTTCGGATTTTTCAATGCTTTCCACAATCAGCAATGCATCGGTGTAAGAAAGAGAATAATCCTTCATATATCTTGCTGTTTTCTTGTTTGGCAATTCCGGAATTTGCGCTTTCAGACCGGAAACGTAATCATCTTCCAAAACGATGGTCAACAGGTCGGGCTCCGGAAAATAACGGTAATCCTGCGCGTCCTCTTTGGAACGAAGCGGAACGTTTTCTCCTTTGACGTCATCCCAACGCCTTGTTTCCTGCAAAATGGTGCCGCCTTGCTCCAAAACTGCAATTTGTCTGGCGGCTTCGTAATCAATCGCGCGCATTGCACCGCTGAACGTATTCACGTTCTTCATTTCACAGCGAGTGCCAAACTCAGCAGCGCCTTTTTTGCGCACCGAAACGTTGACATCACAACGGATAGAACCTTCTTGCATTTTACAGTCAGAGATATCCAAATACTGCAAGGTGGATTTGATGGTTTCCAGATAAGCTTTGGCTTCTGTCGAGCTTCTGAGATCCGGTTCGGATACGATTTCTATTAATGGAACGCCGCATCGGTTAAAATCAACCAGCGAACCGGCGAAACTGTCGTCGTGCAGTAATTTGCCGGCATCCTCTTCAATGTGAATACGGGTAATCCCGATTCTTTTTTCGGATACTTTTCCGTCCTGCTCCACTAAAACATCCAGATACCCGTCTTCGCAGAGAGGTACATCAAATTGAGAGATCTGATATGCTTTCGGTAAATCCGGATAGAAATAGTTTTTGCGGTCCTGTTTACAAACATTGTGAATGGTACAATTCAGAGCGTGCCCCATTTTAACGGCATATTCTACTACCTTTTCATTCAGGGTAGGCAGGGTGCCCGGCATACCCATACAAATCGGGCAGCAGGCGGTATTGACCTCAACGCCGAATTTGTTTTTGCAGCTGCAATATATTTTTGATTGAGTCGATAATTCGGCATGAACTTCTAAACCGATAATGACTTCATAATCTTTAAAATCCATATGATAATTGTCCTTTCAGAGTTAATCATAGCTGAAAATTTTTTTACAGCGCGATCGGCACTTGAAAACCGCCGACCTGATTTTCATACCAATCTGCAGCATTCAGCAGAATATCTTCGCTGAATTTTGCGCCGATCATCTGCATCCCGATAGGCAGACCGGAAGGATCTGTGCCGCAGGGAATACTCAAAGCAGGCAATCCCGCAATATTAACCGTAACAGTACAAATATCACCGGCATACATTTTCAACGGATCATCGACATTTTCGCCCAGCTTGAAAGCGGTCATCGGGGTAGTAGGCGTCAATATCACATCGCAATCGCAAAATGCAGCGGCAAATTCAGAGGCAATCCGCTGTTGCAGCAGCTTTGCTCGCTTATAATAAGCATCATAATATCCCGAGCTGAGCACAAAAGTACCGAGCAGGATTCTTCTTTTTACTTCATCACCGAAACCTTCGCTTCGGGTGTTTTCATACATTTCGGTGAGATTGCCGAAGCTGTCAGCACGATAGCCGTATTTTACGCCGTCAAATCTCGCAAGGTTGGAGGAGGCTTCGGCCGAGGCGATAATGTAGTAGGCGGACAATGCATAATCGGTACTGGGCAGTGAAATTTCCTTCACACAGGCGCCGTTTTGCTCAAACATTTTTGCAGCTTTAAGGATAGAATCCTTCACCTCGCTATCGATGCCCTCTCCGAAATATTCCTTGGGTATACCGATTCTCAGACCGCTGATTCCTTTTCCGAGGCAATCCAGATAATTCGGATAGGAACGATATGCCGATGTGGCGTCCATCCGGTCGTGTCCGCAGATAGCGGAATAAAGCATTGCTGCATCTTTCACACTTTTTCCGATTGGTCCGATTTGATCCAGCGAGGAGGCGAATGCCACCAATCCATATCTGGACACGGTACCGTAGGTCGGCTTCAGTCCGACGGTGCCGCAGAAAGAAGAGGGCTGACGGATGGAGCCGCCGGTGTCGGAACCCAGGGCTAAAACCGCTTCGCCGGCGGCAACAGCGGCAGCGCTTCCTCCGGAGGATCCGCCCGGAACTCTGGTGAGATCAATGGGATTCTTGGTTTTCTTAAAATAAGAGGTTTCGGTGGAGGAGCCCATGGCAAATTCGTCCATATTCAGCTTGCCGGTCATGACGATGTCGCAGGCTTCCAGCTTGTCCATCACAGTAGCGTTATAAGGCGGAACAAAATTAGAAAGCATTTTGGAGGCACAGGTGGTCAAAACGTCTTTGGTGCAGATGTTGTCTTTGATACCGATCGGGATACCGGCAAGGTTGGACATCTCTGCATTCTCGGACCGCTTTTTATCCACTTCAGCGGCTTTTCTCAAAGCTGCTTCTTTGTTGAGTGTAATATAGGCGTCGACCTTTTCCTCTGTTTGCTCTATCCGCTCAAAGACGGCGGCAGTCAGCTCGGCTGAACTGATTTTTTTCTCCTGCAGTTGCTTTGACAATTCATAAGCAGTCATTTTATAGTATTCCATCCGTTCGATTCCTTTCCGATTATTCCACAACGCGCGGTACCACGACACAGCCGGCTTGGGTCTGCGGGGCATTTTTCATCAGTTCATCGCGCTTATAATTGTTTTCTGCAACATCTTCCCGCATTTTCATGGGGTTGGAGGGATCAATCAGCGTGCCGTCTCCTGAAATCTCAGGCAGATTTTCTACCATTCCGATGATTCCCGCCATGTCCTTTTCAAAACCTGCAATTTGATTTTCCTCAATTTTCAGGCGGGAAAGTTTTGCCAGTTTTTTAATATCAATTTCCATATTTATTACCATTCCTTTCGGGGATTATGACCGGAGATTGCCGGTACAGATTGATATTTTCTTTTGTTTAGGCGAGCATTTGCTGAAAGGCTTCTTCGTCCAGAATAGGAATGCCCAGCGTTTGCGCTTTGGTTAACTTGCTTCCGGCGTCTTCACCGGCTAAAACATAGCTTGTTTTTTTGGATACGCTGCTGCTGACCTTTCCTCCCATGGATTCAATGATTTCCTTTGCCTGATCGCGGGTATAGGTAGGCAATGTGCCGGTCAGCACAAACGTCAATCCCTCTAACGCAATCCCTTTTTGTTTGGATTCGGAAGTTAAGTTCACTCCTGCACGCCGAAACTGTTCAATCAGAGCGAGGGATTGCGGTTGGGCAAAATATTCCGCTACACTTTGCGCAATGATCGGGCCGATACCGCTGATCGCGGATATTTCTTCCATCGACGCCGAAATGAGCGCGTCAATGCTATTGAACTTTTCGCAAATCAGTGCCGCAGCTTTTTGCCCCACATTGCGGATACCCAACCCGAACAATAACCTTGATAAATCATTGGATTTGCTGGTTTCGATGGAACGAAGTAAATTATCCACGGATTTTTCGCCCATTCGCTCCAAATCTGTCAATTCGTCACGATTTAGATAATATAAATCAGCCGAAGAAGCAATATGATTGTTCTCAACTAACAATTTTACCACAGCAGGACCCAATCCGTCAATATTCATTGCCTGTCTGGAAGCAAAATGAATGATATTTCTGAGCAGGGTAGCCGGACATTTCGGATTTGTACAGCGATATACCGCTTCGTCAGCCGGCTTTACAACAGCACTGCCGCAGGAAGGGCAGATATCCGGAATGCGATAGGGAATACTGTCGGGCGCATGGCCGACCGAGCAAACCACTTCGGGAATGATCTCTCCGGCTTTGCGGACTACGATGCGATCTCCGATACGGATATCCTTTTCATCAATGAAATCTTGGTTGTGCAGTACAGCCCGACTGACGGTTGTTCCCGCTAGCAGGATCGGTTCAAATACGGCTGTGGGGGTTAATGCGCCGGTGCGCCCGACATTGATTTCAATATTCAGCAAGGTGGTTTCTTTCTCTTCGGGCGGATATTTAAACGCAACTGCCCATTTGGGAAATTTAGCGGTACTGCCAAGTAACTCCCGGTCTGCAAAACTGTTTATTTTTATGACGGCGCCGTCGATATCAAAAGCGTAAGCGTTGCGGTTGTTGCCGATTGTGTCTATCTCTGCCAATGCATCCTGAATGTCAGTATAGGTATGATAAGAGGGGATAACCGGAAAACCCAAATCTTTCAGAAAATCCAGTGATTGCTTGTGAGAGGTTAAGGTAATCCCCTCTATTTGCTGGATGTTAAAAACGAAAATATCCAATTTTCGCTGTGCAGTGATTTTCGGATCCTTTTGACGCAACGATCCGGCAGCGGCGTTTCTGGGGTTTTTAAAGGGCTGTTCATCATTTAGCTCCTGCTTTTCCACCAGTTCCAAGAAACTGCTTTTCGGCATATAAACTTCTCCGCGTACCTCTAAAAAAGGGATTGTTTGAGAAAGCTTATGCGGAATAGAACGAATGGTCAGAAGGTTAGCGGTTACATCTTCGCCGATAAATCCGTCTCCGCGTGTAGATCCCCGTACCAAAACACCGTCTCGATACTCTAATGACACCGATAAACCGTCTATTTTTGGTTCTACAACAAATTCGGGACTGACAATTTTTTCTTGGCAGCGTTGTGCAAAGCCGATTAACTCGGAGCGGTCAAAAACATCTTGTAAACTGCCCATTTGTACGGTATGTGTTACCTTTTCAAATAGGTTTAACAGTGCCTGACCTCCAACATGCTGCGTTGGAGAGTCCGCTGTAACAAGCTCCGGAAATTCCTTTTCCAGCTGCTTCAGTTCGTTCATCATCATATCGTATTCATAATCGGATATTTCCGGATCATCCATGTTATAATAGCGGTTACTATGATAATTAATTTGCGATTTTAAATCGTCTATCCGTTTTTGAGCAGCAGAATAATCCATATTAGACTATCATTCCTTTTTATCATTTCGATTGACAAGTATAAACTGTTTGTAAGCATCAAAAAATGATGCCTTTGTTTTTTATTATAACACAGAATGCTATTGTTTACCATTTAAAAATGAAATTTCTTGATGATATAAATACAGCTTTCGCGGTTACACGAAAGCTGTATATTCCAAAGTTATCTTTTAAATAATACATCCTCTTCTGTTTTTACCTTGGGTGCCTTTTCAAAAGATATGGAGTCTTCTTCCTCCAATAGGTCATCCAGCGTGTAAGAGAATGTTTTGCTGTCCGGCATGACAGCTTGTTGTTCCAGCTCAAGCTGTTCCTGTCTGGATTTTATTTTTATATGTAACAGAAGAGTGATTGCCAATAATATTAGAGTAATTGCGCCAACACAAATGTAAAAAGATATCCGATTGTTTCCGGATTGCAAAAAAAGTACCGCTTTTCCCAGATAACTGATTTTATTTGTTGCCTTTCCGACCACCACAATATCATTGATGGCAAGAGCAGTGTTATGACCGGCTTTGTCGCTTAAAGAAATTTCATCCGCATTGATTTCTTCGATTTTGCCGAATTGAACTTCCTGTCCATCAGCGGAAACAGGATAGTAGCATAGAAAATCGCCCAGTTTTATTGCGGTGATAGAGGTGGGCTTTACAATAATGATATCGTTTTTGTTCATTACCGGTTTCAAGTTGTTGTTTGTGTTAATGTAGAGATGATGCCCGAATACAAGCTTGTCCTGTTTGGCATTATGTTGAAATAATACGGAAAACAGCATTAGCAAGGCACAAGCAGAACAAAACACGATAATAATAATGTTTATTGTTGTCAAGAATACCAGAAGTCCTTTAGAACTGCTTTTCATGTTGATATATCACACCTTTTCGGATAAAATAAATATGTCATTTGTCAGTAGACAAAAGCGCTGTTTTCAACGAAGTTTATTGCTGCAATATTAAAAGATACGGCGCACTGCACCGTTAGCCGCAAGCGACACAGAACGTACGAAATTTATGATTTCGGTCATGTTCCAAGGGTTATTAACGCCGTCGCTTGTCAGTCGACGGCGTTTTGCTTCGCTTTTGCCGCCATATATAACCGGCGGCATTTCGGCAAAGTCGAAACCACGCAAAGCTTTGCTCGATTTGCAGTTGATTTCGAAATTTATGATTTCGGTCATGTTCCAAGGTTATTATAGCGTAATTGTTATAAGATGGCAAGATACATCAGTGAAAATTTTTTATTTATTACTTTGTTTTGAATATATTTGTATTGACATTTATACTAATATTTAATATAATAAAAATATGAATTAAGTAAAGATGCATATTTTGTATACATATTGGAAATATATAGCGCGTTTTGCGTTATTATAAAATATGAGACAGAAAGGAGAAGTTGATATGAAAAGTAAAATAACTGCTTTATTGTTATCAATTTTCTTAGGCTCCATTGGTGTAGACCGTTTTTATCTTGGTTACATAGGTTTGGGGATTGTAAAATTGATTACTTGCGGCGGCTTTGGAATTTGGTCGCTTATCGACATCATTTTAATTGCTGTTGATAAATTGCCTACCAAGGATGGACAGCCGCTGACAAAATAAACGAAAAGCGGATTTCAAAAATAAGTAATGAAAAACGGACAGCCTACTGATTTCATTGGAAACCGGTAGGCTGTCTGTTTTTATTAGATTTCAATGCGTTTTGTAAAAGCATTTAATGGCAATAATAATTTTTGAAAGTATAAATGTATTGATCAGGAGCAGATTAAAACAGTTTTAGTCTAATATTTGACCATCAGTTGAGACGGTTACTACCTGCCAGGGAATAAATTTGCCGCTTGCCTGCAAAGCACGTTTTACTGCGTTTTCAATTCCTCCGCAGCAAGGGACTTCCATTCGAACGACTGTTACGCTTTTAATTTCGTTATTTGCTAAAATTGCTGTCAGCTTTTCAGCATAATCTTCTTCATCTAATTTGGGACAGCCGATGAGCGTAATATTATTTTTGATGAATCGGTTATGAAAATCTCCGTAAGCGTAAGCAGTACAATCCGCAGCAATCAGCAGATTGGCATTTTGAAAATAAGGCGCATTGACAGGCACAAGCTTAATTTGTACCGGCCATTGAGAGAGACGACTGGTTGCCGGCGTAGTTGTTTCAGAATGATAGGATTGATGATGAATCGTTTTGGATTGGGTGCCGGGACATCCGCAAGGAAGTTTTTCTGTATGTTTTTGTTCCTTATTTGCTTTTACTGCCGCTTCGTCATATGCCGGGGCTTCGCGTATCTCAAAACGAATGGCTTCGGTAGGGCACGCGGGCAAACAATCACCAAGTCCGTCACAGTAATCTTCACGCATTAGTTTTGCTTTACCGTCTATCATTGCGATGGCGCCCTCATGACAGGCAGCGGCGCAAGCACCGCAGCCATTGCATTTTTCTTCATCGATTTTAATTATTTTTCTTAACATGTTTTTATCCTCCGATTTTTATTTTTAGTGCGCTCAAAATTATTTGTCACACCGTTCTTGACTCCGTGAACTTAGTTTACTATAATAATGATAAATAGTATGTTGGAAATCCAACAAAAGAAGGTAAAAATGAAAAAATATAATAAAATTCTTTTGCAGTCGCCGTTGTTTGCCGATATAAACGAAACGGATCTTGCGGAAATGTTGAACTGCCTGGGAGCTAAGATCAAGAATTATACAAGAAACCAATCAATATTTCTGGAAGGCGAGCCGGCAACATCAATAGGAATTGTTTTGTCGGGAGAAGTACAAATCATAAAAGAGGATTATTACGGTAATCGCAGTATTGTTGCGCTGATAGAACCGGCACAAATTTTTGCTGAAGCATTTGCATGTGCTCATATTAAGATGCTTCCTGTAAGTGTACTCTCTGTCTGTGACAGTGAGGTGATGTTGATTGATTGCGATCGCATCATGACCACTTGTGCAAGTTCCTGCGGATTTCATAATCAATTAATCCACAATCTCTTACGTGTAGTTGCGATGAATAATATTTTGTTAAATCGTAAAATTGAGTTGATTTCAAAGCGTACAACAAAGGAAAAAATAATGACTTATTTGATGTCAGAAGCCAAACGAGCCGGCAGTAATTTTTTTACTATTCCGTATAATCGCCAGGAACTTGCTGATTATCTTGGAGTTGAGAGAAGCGCAATGTCGGCTGAACTTGGTAAACTGCGGGATGAAGGACTGATTGAATTTCAGAAAAGCCATTTTAAAATGATATAATTTCATGAAATGAATTATTGAGACACTTTTTATGGTGAGTACAAAGGCAGCATTAAACGAAGGGCATAGGAGTCTGTTATATACATTTCTGTGTGCAGTAATAATGGATATAAAATATTTTATAAATTTTTCTTGACAACTACTTTTTGATTTGCTATAATATTATAGCAATGGAGAAGTCGCCTAGCCCGGGAACAAACCACCGCCCCAATGACGGAAATCAACAG
>JABLTO010086276.1_pt1 | contig 24104 bp, 21 predicted proteins | sample 7160091 | NCBI WGS metagenome assembly JABLTO01 (sample SAMN14651225, study PRJNA627086) | human gut metagenome | isolation source: feces | host: Homo sapiens
GCACCCCGCAGGGGGACAGCCAGGCCCCGCACCAGCAGCGCCGCGGCCGCAAGCCGCAGCAAAACAACGCTTCGCATTATGAGATGACGCCCGCCATTCCCATGCACATCTGCCCGTTGGGCGGCCTTGGGGAAGTTGGCAAAAACATCACCCTGTATGAGTGCCAGGGCGATATGATTCTGGTCGACTGTGGCCTTGTTTTCCCGGACGCCGATATGTTCGGCGTCGATCTGGTCATTCCCGATTTCACCTACGTGCTCGAAAACAAGGACCGCATCAAGGGCCTGTTCATCACCCACGGGCACGAGGATCATATCGGCAGCCTGCCGTACCTGCTCAAAAAGTTCAATGTGCCGATCTACGCCGCCCGGTTGACCATTGGCCTGATCAAAAATAAGCTCGAGGAACACGGCCTGGCCTCCAGTGCCATCTTCCATGAGATCCGCCCCCGCCAGAAGGTCAAGCTTGGCTGCTTCACGGTCGAGCCTATCCATGTAAATCACTCCATCCCCGACGCACTGGCGTTCGCCATTGAGTGCCCGGCGGGCGTGGTCATTCACACCGGCGACTTCAAGGTCGACTACACGCCACTGTCCGGCGACGCCGTTACCGACCTGTCCACGATCGCTGAGTATGGCCGCAAGGGGGTGCTGGCCCTGCTGTCCGACTCCACCAACGCCGAGCGCCCGGGCTTTACCGCGACCGAGCAGACGGTGGCAGAGGGAGTGCGCGGCCTGTTTGCCAAGGCGGGCAAGCGCCGTATCATTGTGGCGACGTTCGCGTCCAACATCTACCGCGTACAGCAGATCATCGACCTGGCGATCGAGTCGGGCCGCAAGGTGGCCGTCAGTGGCCGCAGCATGGTCTCCAATACCGAGATGGCCCGCGAGCTGGGCTACCTGCACGCACCTGATAACGTGCTGATCCAGATCGAGGAGATCAACAAGTACCCGCCGGAAAAGGTTGTGCTTATCACCACCGGCAGCCAGGGTGAACCGCTCTCCGCGTTGTCCCGCATGGCGCAGGCCAGTCACCGTCAGGTCAAGGTCGGCCCCAACGACTTTATCATTATCTCGGCCCGCCCCATCCCCGGCAACGAAAAGACTGTCACCAAGGTCGTCAACGGCCTGCTGGCCCTCGGTGCCGAGGTCATCTACGAGAACATGTACGACACCCATGTTTCGGGCCACGCCTGCCAGGAAGAGCAGAAGCTTATGCTGACCCTGGCACACCCGCAGTATTTCTTGCCCGTGCACGGTGAGTTCAAGCAGCTCAAGCGCCACGCCGAGACGGCAGAACACCTGGGCTATATCCCGAAGCAGAACATCTATATTGCCGAGAACGGCCAGAACATCCGCCTGTCCGCAGACGGCATGGCCGTTGAGAACACCGTCACCGCCGGGGCTGTCATGGTCGATGGCTACGGTGTGGGCGATGTCGGCAATGTGGTCCTGCGCGACCGCCACCATCTGTCCGAGGACGGTATCATCATCGTCACGGCAGCTGTGGACGGCTCCACCGGACAGGTTCTGTCCGGCCCCGATCTTGTCAGCCGCGGCTTTGTCTATGTGCGCGAGAGCGAAGAACTCATGGACGGTGCCCGCGTGCAGGTCGAGATGGCCCTGGACCGCAGCCTGAGCGACAATATGCACGACTGGGCCAGCGTCAAGGCCCGCGTGCGCGAGGCGCTTTCCAGCTATATCTACCGCAAGACCAAGCGCAGCCCGATGATCCTGCCCATCCTGCTGGAAGTGTAAAATCACCCATGCTGACGTATAAAATGTGAGGGATCTGCCATGAAGCAAAAGCAAGGCCTGGATCTGGCAGCAGTAATCCTGCTGCTGCTTATTGCCTGTGCGGTTTTGGCCGTGCCGGTGGCATTGCTGTCGCCCAAATGGCTGATCGCCCCGGCTGTGCTGGTCGTGCTGGCGCTGGGCATTGTGTGGTATCAGCGCCGCCGTCTGCGCGCTTTTGTAGCCAAAAACCTGTGCAGTACAGACTTTGAAAACAGCCGCATCCAGTACAGCCTGGCAGGGCTTCCCATCCCCACAATGCTGATTGCAGACGACCGCGTTGTGTGGTATAATACTATCTTCCGGGAAGAAGTGCTGAACGGCACCGACGCTGTGACCCGGCCCGTGAACCGCCTTTTCCCGGAACTGGATCTGGCTGTATGCAGCCGCCCCCACGGCCAGGATCTGACTGTAGGGGACAAACGCTTTACTGCTTACGCTGGTTCTGCCAAGGGCAGCCGCGGCACAAGCCTTGTCTATCTGGTCGACGATACCGTTTATAAGCAAACACTGGAAGAATACACCGCCAGCCGCCCCGCCTGCCTGATCATCGTCATTGACAGCTATGATGAGCTTTTCGACGATATGAAAGACAGCGAGCAGGCCAAGGAACTGGAAGCTATCAACAGCCTGCTGGAAGCCTATATCGGTCGCAGCACCGGCTTTTTGCGCAAAATCTCCAACAGCCGCTATATTGCGGTGGTTGAAGAGCGCGACATCCACTGGATGCTGCAAGAACGTTTTGAGATTCTTGATCAGGTCCGCGCACTGCACCCTGGCGGCTTTACGACGTTGTCCATCGGCGTGGGCCACGGTGGCAAGAACTTGCAGGAATGCCACCAGATGGCCCGCGAGAGCATCGACATTGCCCTGGGCCGCGGCGGCGACCAGGCCGCTGTCAAAACCGTGGATGGCTTTGAATTTTACGGCGGTATCTCCCACGGGGTGGAAAAACGCAGCCATGTGCGCAGCCGCATCATTGCCAACGCCCTGTGTGACCTGATCAAAAAGAGCGACAGCGTCATCATTATGGGCCACCGCATGAGCGACCTTGACGCCGTCGGCTCGGCCATCGGTGTGCTGCGCATCTGCAAGATCTGCGGCGTCCCGGCGGTCATTGCCGTCAACAGCGATGCCACGCTGGCGGGCCCGCTGCTGAAAACCTTCATCGACGCGGGCGAGGGGCACAACTTCATCATGCCCGACCAGACGCTGGATGTCATTACGCCGCGCACTTTGCTGATCGTGGTGGACACCTACCAGAAGCGCCTGCTGGAAAGCCAGAAAATCTACGAAAAGTGCAAGCGAGTCATCGTTATTGACCACCACCGCATGGCGGTCGGCCATATCGACAATCCGCTGCTGCTTTACCACGAGCCGTACGCATCCAGCGCCAGTGAGCTGGTGTGTGAACTGCTGCAATTTCTGCCCAAAGAGGATAACATCACTGCCCTCGAAGCGCAGGCATTGCTGGCCGGTATCATGCTCGATACCCGCAGCTTTGCGCTGCATGTCGGTGTGCGCACCTTTGAAGCAGCCGCCTGGCTGCGCAGCCGCGGTGCCCAGACGGCAGATACCAAGCTGCTGTTCAACACCTCGAAAGAGGAGTATGAGGCTCGCGCCCACATTGTGGAAAGCGCCTACATTTACAAGGGCTGCGCCATCGCGCTTTCGGGCGAACTGGATGCCGGTATGAACGTTGTGCTGCCCATGGCGGCCAACGACCTACTGACGATCAACGGCGTGGACGCCAGCTTTGTGGCGGTTGCCAAAAACGGCGGCGTCAACATCTCGGCCCGCAGCATGGGCGCTTTGAATGTGCAGGTCATTCTGGAGCCTTTGGGCGGCGGCGGTCACTTGATGATGGCCGGTGCCCAGCTGCATGACTGCACCCTGCAGGATGCCGAAACGCGCATCCGCGAACAAATTGACATTTACCGCGCTGCCCAGGCTGCCCAGCAGGGCGCGGTACGGTAAAATATAGAGAATATCGGAGGGAATCCTTATGAAGATCATTCTGAAACAGGATGTCAAGACCATCGGTAAAAAAGACGAGATCCATGAGGTTTCGGACGGCTACGCCCGCAACTTTCTGTTCCCGCGCGGCCTGGCTGCCCCCGCAGATGCCGCTGCACTGAACCAGGCCCGCACCAAGAGCGAAGCCAAGGCCCACCATGAGGCCGAAGCCCGCGCCGCCGCCGAAGAGCTGGCTGCCAAGATCAAGGGCCAGGTCATCACCGCCAAGGTCAAGGGTGGCGCTTCCGGCAAGCTGTACGGAAAAGTCACCGGCAAGGAGGTTGCCGAGCTGCTGACCCAGCTCACCGGCACCGAGATCGACAAGAAAAAGGTTGAATTGCCGTCCACCATCAAAGAGTTCGGCAGCTATGATGCCGCTGTGCGCCTGTACGCCGGTGTCGTCGCACCGTTCAAGCTGAAAGTCGAAGAACTGTAAAGCATATAAACTTCACAGGAAAAAAGGAGGGGAGTCTGCCATGCCGAGAAATGAAGAATTGAGCCTGTCCAGTCTGGGCATCCAGATGCCCTATAACATGCAGGCCGAGCAAAGCGTACTGGGTGCCGCCCTGATGGATGAAACGGTGCTGAACCGTCTGATCACCGACATGGAACCCGAGATGTTCTATTCGGACCAGAACCGCGCCGTCTACGAGACAATGCGTTCGCTCTATACCGAGAGCGAAGCCGTCGATATCATCACACTGGTCAATGCCCTGGGTAACAACGGTACCTTCTCCGGCGCGGATGATGCCAAAGTCTACATCACCCACATTGCCGAGACCGTCCCGGCCATCTCCAATGTCGATTCTTACTTAAAGATCGTCAAGGAAAAGTACCAGGCCCGCCGCCTGATCGAAGCTGCCCGCAGCATTCTGAGCGAGACTTCCTCCGGGGAAGACGCCGACATGCTGCTGGAAAGCGCCGAGCAGAAAATTTACGATATCCGCAGCGGCCGCGATAAATCCGGTGTCAAGACCATCCGGGAATCCATCCTTGAAGTTATCGACACCATGCAGAAACTGAGCGGTGCGGACCGCGATAAGTTCGCCGGTATTCCCACAGGCTTCAACTACCTGGATACCGTGCTTACCGGCCTGGGCCGTTCGGACCTTATTATTCTGGCCGCCCGCCCCGGTATGGGCAAAACTTCGTTCGCGCTGAACATCGCTACCAACGTGGCCCGGCAGCAAAAAGTGCCGACCATAATTTTCAGCCTGGAAATGACCTGCGAACAGTTGACCGACCGTATCCTTTCCAGCACCGCAAACATCGACAGTCAGGCATTCCGCACCGGCCGCCTGAACAACTCGGACTGGAACGATTTCGCCCAGGCAACGTCACTTTTGTATAACGCGCCCATCTACATGGACGATTCTTCCGGCATTTCTGTGCCGGAGATCAAGGCGAAGATCCGCACGATCAACCAGGACCCCAAAAAGGAAAAAATCGGCCTGGTCATCATCGACTATCTGCAATTGATGCAGAGCGCCAAGCGCACCGAGAGCCGTGTGCAGGAGATCAGTGATATCACCCGAAATCTGAAAATCATGGCGAAGGAGCTGAACGTCCCGGTCATTGCACTGTCGCAGCTTTCCCGTGCGGCAGAAAAGACCACCGGCCGTTCTGACCATCGCCCCCAGCTTTCCGACTTGCGTGATTCCGGTTCTATCGAGCAGGATGCTGACATCGTGCTCTTCCTCTACCGTGCGGCCTACTACAACTCCCAGAACGGCGAGGACAACCAGGCCAACGAGAACGAAGCCGAGTGCATTGTGGCGAAGAACCGCCACGGCGAGACCAGCGTCGTGCGCCTTGGCTGGGACGGCGCGCATACCCGCTTCAGCAACCTGGATGTGACCCATGAATACTGATGCGGAAAAAACTGTACAACGTATCGAGGAGACTTTGTTGGCCTATTGCCGCCAGCAGGGTCTGTTCAAGTCTGGCGACAGAGTCATTGCAGCCTGTTCCGGTGGGGCAGACTCGATGGCTTTGTTGCTTTTTTTGCTTCGGCGGCGCAAGGAGCTTGCCATTGAAGTGCTGGCTACCCACGTCAATCACGGTATCCGCGGTGCGTCCGCTCGGGCTGATGCCAACTTTGTCACGGCGTTCTGCCGCCAGAATGGGGTAGAGCTGTTTTTGTACGACGCTGAGAAGGAGGGCATCGCCATCCCGCCCCAGCCCAGCGAGGAATGGGCGCGCGAGCTGCGCTACCACTGGTTTGATGAGTTGGCCGCGCGGGAAGAAGCCCTCATCGCCACGGCGCACACCTGCTCCGATCAGGCAGAAACACTGTTGTTCCGCATGGCGCGGGGCACGGGGCTGCACGGGTTGGCGGGTATCCCGCCCTGCCGTGGTATCTACCGCCGCCCCTGCCTGTGCCTGAGCCGCACCGATACCGAGGCATACTGCGCAGCCCTCGGGCAAAGCTATGTGCAGGATGAATCCAATGCAGACGACCTCTACGCCCGCAACCGCATCCGCCACATCGTGGTGCCTGCGCTGCAAACCGTCAACCCGGCAGCCGAGCAGGCCATTGCGCGCCTTTGCCGCCAGATGCGGGCGCTGGATGATTGGCTGACCGCCGAAGCGGCCGCCTTACTGCAAGCCGCCGCTGTGCCGGGCGGTTATGAGGTCGAAACACTCTGCCAAGCACGCGGCCCGGTGCTGGATGCCGCGCTGCATGCGCTCATCAGCCCGGTGCGGGACGCTGAAGAAAAGTATGTAAATCTGCTGCGTTTCCTCGTTTTACAGCGGGAAGGCGCCCTGCAGCTGACGCCCGAAGTGACCTATAAAATCAAAAACGGTGTGCTGCTGCGGCTGACCCCGCAGGGCATAAAACCGCCCCCGGCACCGCCGCAGCCCTTTACGCAGGGGCGTTTCAGCCTTCCGGGTGGTTATTTTGTGGAATTTCAGCGCGTAAAGTATGAAGAATTTCTAAAAAATCAACCAATTTTCAAAAAAGACTTAAACTGTTGCGCGGATTGTGCTAAAATACAAGGGAATGTTATGCTGCGCACACGGCAGCCGGGGGACAACTTCCGCCCGGCTGGCAGGCATGTGCGCAAAACACTCAAAAAATATTACAACGAACTGGGTGTTCCGCCGGATGAGCGGGCCCTGCTGCCGCTGCTTGCCAGCGGCAGTGAGGTGCTTTGGCTTTGGGGCAGCGGCTTTGCCGAGGGCTGTGCCCCCGACGCTTACACGCGTGAAGTACTGACGGTGCGGACAGAAAAAACAGGGGAGGCATAAACTATGCAGAGCATCATGGATCAAGATATCGACCACATCCTCGTCTCTGAAGAACAACTCAAGATCCGCGTGGCCGAACTGGGTGCGCAGATCAGCAAGGACTATGCAGGCAAGGACCTGCTGCTGGTCTCCATCCTCAAGGGCGCGGTCGTTTTCATGGCAGACCTTATGCGGGCTGTCAGCATTCCGTGTGGCATCGACTTTATGGTCGTTTCCAGCTACGGCGGTGCCAACACGTCCTCGACGGGCCTTGTCAAGATCATCAAGGATTTGGACGCGGACCTCTCCGGCAAGGATGTGCTGATTGTGGAGGATATCCTCGACACCGGCATTACACTGTCCCACCTTGTGCCGATGCTGGAAATGCGCAACCCCAACAGCGTCAAGATCTGCACGATCCTCAGCAAACCCAGCCGCCGCAAGGCGGATATCGAGCCGGATTACTGCGGCTTTGAAGTCCCCGATGAGTTCGTTGTCGGCTATGGTCTCGATTACGATGAGAAGTATCGCAACCTGTCGTATGTCGGTGTCCTCAAGCCGGAGGTGTATTCCAAGTAAAGCCCGCGCGGGCGTAAAATCGTCCGGCCATGCCGGATTTTAGGAGTTGATTTCTTGCAGCACAAACCTCGTTTCAGCGGCATCCTGCTGGTTGCCGTGCTCATGGTATTGGTACTGCTTTTCGTAAGTCTTTCGCCGCTGGTGGCGGCTTCGGCTTCCAAGCATGTCAATTACTCTGACATCTACTACTATTTCCAGAACCAGCAGGTAACGTCTTACCGGCTGGACCGCAACACCAACACGCTGGAAATGTGGCTTAAAGAGGGCAAGATCGCCTTGCCGGAGGATAAATCTTCGACGGCAGATCTGCCCACCGGCGGCCTGCTGACCAACCTCAACGGCAGCCAGGAGGATGACGATGCCCTGCCCGCCAACGGCGGCACCGTCTACGTCACCTACAAGCTGCCCTACGGAGGCGACTTCAACACCGGCAAGATCACCGAGTTCGTGGATGCCTACAATGAGGCCAACCCCGATGCCCCGATGATCTTCGACTATGTGGCCGTCAAGACCAGTGTGCCCTGGCTGGAGATCATCTTCTACTCGGTCATGCTGGGCAGTGTCGGCATGCTGTTCATGTCGATGTACCGCGGCGGCGCGGGCGGCGGCATCATGAATGTCGGCCGCGCCAAGGTTAAGGACCAGCAGGAGAGCCAGCGCAAGGCAACCTTTGCTGACGTGGCCGGTGCCGACGAAGAAAAAGAAGAATTGCAGGAGGTCGTTGAGTTCCTCAAAGCCCCCGGCAAGTTCAACACTCTGGGGGCGCGTATCCCGCACGGCGTGCTGCTGGTGGGCCCCCCGGGCACCGGTAAAACACTGCTGGCCCGTGCCTGCGCAGGTGAGGCGGGCGTGCCGTTCTACGCCATCTCCGGCTCTGACTTCGTGGAAATGTATGTCGGCGTCGGTGCTTCCCGTGTGCGCGACCTGTTTGAAAAAGCCAAAAAGACCATGCCGTCCATCGTCTTTATCGACGAGATCGACGCCGTGGGCCGCCAGCGCGGCGCTGGCCTCGGCGGTGGTCATGATGAACGTGAGCAGACCCTGAACCAGCTGTTGGTCGAGATGGATGGCTTTGATGCCAACGATGGCGTCATCGTCATGGCGGCCACCAACCGCGCCGACATCCTCGATAAAGCATTGCTGCGTCCCGGCCGTTTCGACCGCCAGGTCTATGTCGGCCTGCCCGACGTCAAGGGCCGTGAGGAGATCCTCAAAGTCCATACCCGCAACAAGCCCTTGGGCCCCGATGTCAGCTTGAAAACCATTGCCCGTTCTACGGCGGGCTTCTCCGGCGCTGACCTCGAGAACCTTGTCAACGAAGCTGCCCTGTTGGCTGCCCGCAAGGGTAAGAAAGCCATCACCGAGCCGGAGATCGAGGAAGCTTCCGTCAAGGTCATGATGGGCCCCGAGAAGAAGAGCCATGTGGTCACCGATGAGGAACGCCGCCTGACGGCCTACCACGAGACTGGCCACGCCATCACCGGCTACTTCAGCAAACATCACGACCCCGTACACCAAATCAGTATTATTTCCCGCGGCGGTGCAGGAGGCTACACGATGTACCTGCCCGAGAAAGACCCCAGCTACGTCACCAAGACCGCGATGTTTGAAAACATCGTCACCTCTCTGGGCGGCCGCGTAGCCGAACAGCTGGTGCTTGAGGATATCTCCACCGGCGCTTCCAGCGATCTGGAGCAGGCCACTAAGACCGCCCGCGCGATGGTCACGCGTTATGGCTTCTCGGAGCGTTTGGGCCCCGTTGTTTACGGCGGCGACCCCGGCGAGACGTTCCTGGGCCGCGACTTCGGCCAGGGCAAGGGCTACTCGGAAGCCATCGCGTCAGAGATCGACAACGAGATCCGCGATATCGTCGATGAAGCGTACGAGACGGCCCGCCGCATCCTGACCGAGCACATGGCTGAACTGCACAAAGTTTCTGCCGTGCTGATGGAACGTGAAAAGATCAGCGGCGAAGAGTTCAAGACCTTGATGGAAGGCGGCGAACTGCCGCCCTATGACCTGGCCAACGGTAAGACTGCTGAACCCGCAGTCTCCGCCGCACAGGTCGAACAGCCGAAATCCGATACGGATGCCGGGACGGTTGCGGACCAGCCCGACGTGCAACAGTAAAAAGTAGGTGTGAACCATGGATCAGAATTTTTCCTTGATGGCGCAGTCCCGCGCCAACTATTACACGGCCGGCAGCCCGGTCCAGTTTGTTCGCGTAGAACTGCTGAAAGGTGATGTCACCGGTGAGGTTGCAGTCTGCCTGACTTTCAAAAACGTCGGCACCGAGCCGCTTACCGGTCTGGTCGTCCACTTCAAATGCAAAGACGCCGCCGGCCAGATTCTGTGCGAGGATGACTTCTATTACGAGCAGCTCAACGCCCAGCCCGGCGAGGTCTTTGGCAGTGATGATGCCGTATACGTCAGCGATACGCCGGTTTCCAGCGTGGAAGTGGAGCAGGATCGCGCGTTCCTGAACGGCCGCGGCGTGGATCTGCGCGCTTACAAGCGCGTGCGTTTGCAGCTGCCCCGCGTGCTGCCTGCATCCATCGCCCGCACGCTGCAAAGCCGCACCGGCAACAACCAGCTGACCTGTGTGCCGCAGGATAACGAGTACGGTTGGTTCTGCGCCTGCGGTGCATTCCACCCGAACGAGGAAAGCACCTCGACCTGCTCGGAGTGCGGCGGCGACCGTGCCCAGATCAAAGCGACCCTGACCAATATTCTGGAAGATGCCCGCCGTACCGCAGAGCGCCAGCAGCAGGAGATCAACTCAGTAGCGCAGCAGGCCGCCCCGCAGCAGCCGGTTGCCCCTAAAGCGGATCCGGCTGCCACTGCTGCCGCTGCGCAGGCTGCCATCAACAGCCAGCTTGAGGACGACAACGAGGCCACTGCCGCCTACGATCCCAAGAGCTTTGCCGCCCCGCAGGATGAGGACGACGAGGAAGAAGAGCGCGTACGCCGTTACGCCCCCAAGGGCCGCCTGTTCGCCGATGAAGATGACGAGGACGAGGGCACCCAGATGTACGACACCGACGATCTCGATGACGACCTAGACGATGACGACGAGGAAGATTACACCCCCCGCAAAAAGCGCGGCCGCTATGCCGACGATGACGAGGTGAGTGAAGACGACGAGATGGCCGAACGCATCATCCACTGGGCCCCGCCGATCACCGCAATCGTCTGTGCGCTGATCATTGCCGTTTCGCTGGTCTATCATTTCGTACTGGCTTAATTTTACGGACATACCAAAAGCACGGTTTCCCAGCAGGGGAACCGTGCTTTTTTGCGGTGCAGGGGGATTTGTTTACAATTTGGCAATGGATACCGCCCCGGCGCTGTGCTATACTACTCAAAAACACGAAAGGAGACAGTGTCAATGTGTACTGCTGCATCCTACCGGACCAAAGATTTGTACTTTGGCCGCAATCTGGATTATGAATTTTCGTACGGGGACGAGGTGACGATCACCCCGCGCAACTACCCGTTTGTTTTCCGCCGGGCGGGGGAGCTGCGCACCCATTACGCCATGATCGGTATGGCCTATGTGGCCGAGGGGTACCCGCTGTATTACGACGCCGTCAACGAGAAGGGTCTGTGCATTGCCGGGCTGAACTTTGTCGGCAACGCTGCCTGCCAGCCAGAAACCGAGGGCAGGGATAATATCTCGGTGTTTGAGTTGATCCCCTGGCTGCTGGGCCAGTGTGCCGATCTGGCCGAGGTCCGCGCCCTGCTGGCAAAGCTGAACCTTGTGGATATCCCGTTCAACGCGCAGCTGCCCACGGCCAGGCTGCACTGGCTCATCACCGACCGCACCGGCAGCATCACGGTAGAAGCAATGGCTGACGGCCTGCGCGTGTACGACAACCCCGTCGAAGTGCTGACCAACAACCCGCCGTTCCCGCAGCAGATGGCCATGCTGGCCAACTACCGTGCTCTCAGCCCCAGAACGCCCCAAAACACCTTTGCGCCGGGCGTGGACCTGCCGGAACTCAGCCGCGGCATGGGCGGCATCGGCCTGCCGGGCGACCTTTCCTCAATGTCCCGTTTTGTGCGTGTGGCGTTCACCCGGGGCAACGCAAAAGCGGCTGACGATGAAATGAGCAGCGTAAGCCAGTTCTTCCACATCCTTGGCTCGGTCGAGCAGCAGCGCGGTTGCTGCGAACTCGACGGCGGCAAGTATGAGATCACCCTCTACACCAGCTGCTGCAACGCTGACAAGGGCATCTACTACTACACGACCTACGATAACCGCCAAATCACCGCTGTGTCGATGCGCCATGAGAATTTGGACGGCACCGCCCTTGTGCATTATCCCATCCTCGAGCAGCAAAACATTTTCTGTCAGAACTAAAAAGCACCCCGCAGCCTGAAAAATCCCGGGCTGCGGGGTGTTTCCTATAAAAGATAAAATCAATCCAGCACAATGCCGCAGGCATGCAGCGCACGCTCAAACGATTTGGGGTTCTTATACAGGATGCCGGTGATGCCCAGGTTGTACGCGGCCTGGGCGTTGACCTTGTTGTCGTCGATGAAGATGGATTCATCATATGCCAGGTTGCAGGTCTGCATCAGGGTGGTGTAGATGGCCGGTTCCGGTTTGCACAGATGTACGTCGCAGGAAGCAACACCGCCGTCGAACAGCGAAAACCACTCCCGCTGGCGCAGTTCGTCCATGATATCCGCCGGGATGTTTGTCAGGTAGTACAGGCGGTAGCCGGCGGCCTTCAGCTTTTGCATCGTATGCACGGTCGATTCTTTCGTACGCAGAATGGCGGGCCACTCGTCGATGACGGTCTGCACCTCAAACACGCGGTTGACGCGGGCGGCGTTTTCCAGCATGGCGGCATTGCCTTCCTCACGGGTGATGATGCCGCGATCCAGATCCTGCCACTCCTGGCTGCCAAAGGTCAGCTCATAGACGATCTCCTCGGCGCGTTTATTCATGAAATGGTCCATCAAAAAATCCTTCGGGTTGAACTGCACGACCACGCCGCCAAAATCAAAGATAATATTTTTATACATAAAACCCTCCGCAAAAGAGATAACATGCTTTTGATAATCAACTTAATTATACCATAAAAGCACCGATTTGTCCAAGCAACAATTCGGCCCCCGGCGCATACAATAAAGCGGCAAAAATCGGCCGATAAAGGGGGAACTGCCATGACACTGCGTGATTTGGCCCGCAAGGATGTAATCCGCCTTTCCAACGGGGAAAACCTGGGCCGCATCGACGATATCGAGTTTGATGAAAAATCCGCCCGCCTTACCGCCGTGGTACTGCGCGGCCGCAGCCACTGCTTGGGGCTGCTGGGCAGCGATGAGGATCTCGTGATTCCGTGGCAGAGCATCAAGACCATCGGCACCGATGCCGTGATGGTAGAGCCCGACCCGGACACCGACCTGCACCGCCGCCGGTAAAATCGTATAATTTATGTAAAACCTGCGAAATGCAAGTGCATTTATCTGTACAGTATGCTATAATAAATAAAACTGCCGATTGATGGGGGAGTCAGCATGCAAAAACAGCGGATGGATCAAAAATGGCTGCTGGTTTTTGCAACACTGGCAGTGCTTGTGGGTATCGTGCTGGGGGCGCTGTTTCTCATCGCGCCCATTTGGCAGCCCGGCACACCCGCTGCCTATACCCCGGCACTGCCGCAGGCAGAAACGCCCGCTGAAAGTGCCCCGCAGCTGGTGGACATCAACACCGCCGACGCTGAAACACTGCAAACGCTGCCCGGCATCGGCCCGGCTAAGGCAGAGGCAATCATCGCCTACCGGGAAGCAAACGGCCCGTTTGCAGCGCTTGCGGATGCAGCCAATGTCCCCGGTATCTCGCAGGCAATGACAGAAAAATGGGCGGGCCTGGCCGAGGCTGGAATGCCCGCCGAAAAGGCACCATAAACAGGAGGAATCACCTTGGAAAAGTCCGAAAGCATCTTTATCAACCGTGAGCTAAGCTGGCTGGACTTCGACAGCCGTGTGTTGGCGCTGGCCAAAGAAAAAACTGTGCCCCTGGGCGAACGCCTGAAATTTGCCGCCATCTTCGGCAGCAATATGGACGAGTTCTTCATGGTCCGCGTGGGCTCACTGTACGACCAGACGCTGGTTAAAAACAACAAGACCGATAACGTCACCCACATGACGGCTGCCGAGCAGATCGCCGCCATCACGCCCCGCGTGGCTGAGCTGCAAAGCAAGTGCGATAAATATTTCCAGCATCTTGTCACGGCCTTGGCGCAGGAGGGCTACCGCAAGGTGGACTTTACCAAGCTCAGCAAACAGCAGGAGCATTTCTGGAAAGCCTATTTCCAGCGCGAACTGCTGCCGCTGCTCAGCCCGCAGATCGTGGACTCGCGCCATCCATTTCCGTTTTTGAACAACAAAGATATCTACTACATGGCCCAGCTGCGCAGCAAAAACGATGGCGTCAGCTATGGTATCGTGCCGGTCAGCAGCCAGTTTGAGCGCGTGCTCTTCATCAAGGACGGCGAGGAGACCTGCTTTGCTTTTGTCGAGGAACTCGTCGCACATTACGCCGCCACGATCTTCGCAGGCAGCAACGTGCAGAAGCAGTGCCTGTTCCGCGTGACCCGCAATGCAGACATTACGGTCGACGAGGGCATGATGGACCATGACATTGACTTCCGCGATGTCATGAGCGACCTGCTCAAAAAGCGCCGCAAGCTCGCCGCCGTGCGCTTGCAGTTCTGGCCGGATGCCCCGCAGGAGATCGTCAAGTTTCTGCGGGAAAAGCTGGTCGTCCCGGCAGACCGCTGCTATGCGCAGACTTCGCCGCTCGATACCGGGTGTCTTTTCAAGCTGGCGGGCCGCATCTCCGGCGATGGCAGCCACAACGCCATGTTCTACCCGCCCGCCAAGCCGATGCAGGCTCCGGCAGGGTACGATCTGTACACCGAGGTCCGCAAGCATGATGTGCTGCTGGCCTACCCGTACCAGAGCATCCGCCCGTTTATCCGCATGCTGCTGCAAGCGGCGGTGGATCCGGATGTTGTCTCCATCAAAATGACATTGTACCGCATGGCCAGCGATTCCCAAATCGTCAACGCGCTGATCGCTGCTGCCGAAAACGGCAAGGAAGTCGTGGCGATGGTCGAGCTGCGCGCCCGCTTTGACGAGCAGAACAATATCGATTGGTCCAAGCAGCTGGAAGACGCTGGCTGCACGGTGTTCTACGGCTTTGACGATTACAAAGTCCACTCTAAGCTGACGCTGATCACCAGCCGCAAGGATGGCAAGTACAAATACTTGACACAGATCGGCACCGGCAACTACAACGAGAAAACCAGTGAGCTGTACACCGACCTTTCCTTTATCACGACCCGCCAGGAGATCGGCGAAGAAGCGAATGCTGTCTTTAACAACATGGCCTTGCAGCGCCTGACCAGCGAGGCCGATACCATGCTGGTCGCGCCGCTGCGTTTCAAGAGTGTGCTGCTGGAGGAAATGGACCGCCAGATCGCACTGGCGATGCAGGGTAAGCCTGCCTCGATGATCCTCAAAAACAACTCCATCAACGACCCGCAGATCATTGATAAAATCAGCGAGGCCAGCTGCGCCGGGGTGCGTGTGGACATGATCGTGCGCGGCATCTGCTGCGTGCGTGCCGGGGTGCCGGGCCGCACCGAGAATGTGCATATCCGCAGCCTGGTAGGCCGCTATCTGGAACATTCCCGCATCTACTGCTTTGGCAGCGGCGAAAATATGCGTATCTACATCGCGTCCGGCGACTTCCTGACCCGCAACACCGAGCGCCGCGTTGAGGTCGGCGTACGTGTGGACGACCCCGCCATCGCCAAAAAGCTGCGCGGCATCCTCGATTTGCAGCTGCGCGATACTGTCAACGCGCGGGAGATGCAGCCCGACGGCACCTACACCAAGGTCAAGCCCGCCCCGGGCCAGCCGCCGGTGGACAGCCAGATGGCGATGTTCGGTTATTTCCAGAACGGCTTTGAGCAGGCCACCGAGAAGCCCGCGCCTGCCGTAAAAACCGTAGCAAAGCGTGCAGCTGCCACAGCCCAGCCCGCCGTGCGTGCCCGCAAAGCCGCAGCCCTGCGCCCGGCGAAAACCGGCCTTTTGCAAAACCTGTTTGGCCGTAACAAAAAGTAAGGAGAACCCCCTCATGAAAACCTGTGTAGTGACCGCCAATTACAGCTGCGATACCAACAAGGTGTGGCTTTACCTGACCAAGCCCACCCTGAACCACTGGCGCAGCGACGTGAGCGAGTACGAAGAAAGCGACGACGGCCTGAAAGGCACCGAGCATAATACCGACGGCAGCACGACCGAGATCGTATTTACCCGCAAGGAAAAGCCCCGCCGTATCAGCTGCAACTTCTGTAAAGGCAAGATCAACGGCACGTTTACCGCTATCCTGATGGGCGGTGGTGACTCCACCAGCCTAGAATGCACGCTGGATGTGGACGGCCTGGGGTTCTTCACCAAGCCCCAGAAACTTCTGGAAGAACGCCTGGAAATGCTGCGCAAGGCCCTGGGCGCATAACGCACAAACGATACACACGGTGGAAGCCCGCACACAAAGCGGCAGGCTTCCGCCGTTTTATTTTACCCAAACGCTGCATACAATAGCCCAAAAGGAGGTGGGGACCATGTGGGAAAATGCCGCGCCGCCGCAAGGCCCAGATCCAAACCCGCCGCCACCGCCCCAAAAAGACGGGGGAGACGCGCTGCTGTGGGGACAGATGCTGTTCTGCACGCTGGTGCTGCTGGCCGCGCTGACAGCGCGTATGGCGGGCTTGCCGCTTTACCCGGAACTGCGCCGCGCCTTTGCCCAGGCCATGCAGCCGGAGCAAGACTTTTTGCTGAGCACTGAGCGCTATTTCTCTAAATTTACCGAGAAAGCCGCAGCCGCCTTTGCCCAGGCCCTGCCGTCTACGCCAGAAACAGCCCGCCAGCCCCACCGCAAGCCGCAGCCGCCCGCCTACGCGCGGGAGGAATGCTACACCCCGGATTTTGCGCTGCAATTCCCGCTGCCCGGCGGTTCCTGCACCAAAACATCCGGCTACGGCTGGCGCGCCGACCCGATGGGCGGCGGGGGTACAGACTTCCACCTGGGCAACGATCTGGCCGCCGCCACCGGTACGCCGGTACTGGCCGCCGCAGAGGGCGTGGTGCGCGTTGCGGGCAAACATGCCAGTTACGGCAACTACCTGCGCGTGCTGCATGTGGACGGCGACGAAACACTCTATGCTCACATGCAATATCTCTTCGTCAGCGCCGGGGCAGTCGTCACAGCCGGGCAGGTTTTAGGCACAGTAGGCGAGACCGGCAACGCCACCGGCCCGCACCTGCATTTTGAAATTTTGCACAAAGGGCTGCGCTATGACCCGGCACCGGCATTGCAGGGGGCGGCGTAGCGCCAGGATGCGGCTGCGTGCACCGGCGGCCACGCTCTTTTTGCTGGTGTGCCTGTTGGCCTTTGACGGCACCGGCGTGCTGCGCACGGGGCTGCTGTGCGCTGTGCTGCACGAGAGCGCCCACGCGGTCGTGTTCCGCAAGCAGTGGCACCGCTGGCCGGACTTGACGCTTTCGCCGCTTGGCATCTGCCTGCAGCTGCGCGGCGTGCCGATGACTCCGGACGAAGAACTGCTTTTGGCTGCCGCCGGGCCGTTGGCAAACCTTTTGGCCAGCGGCACCGTGCTTTGGGCCATGCAGGCGGTGGGACATTACAGCTACGCAGGGTACTGGTTCGCCTGCACCAACCTGCTGGTAGGCGGGGCCAACCTGCTGCCGCTGCCAGGGCTGGACGGCGCACATATCCTGCATTGGCTGGTATACAGCCTTGACAAGCGGCGCAGAATATGATAAAGTGGAACCTGTTAAATGCAACGATGGGAACTAGTACGCATACTTTTCTGTTCCAGAGAGGCCCCGGCCGGTGCAAGGGGCTAACAGCAAGTGGGCCGAATACATCCCGGAGCAGCAGGCTGAACCAACAGTAGGCCGTGCCGTGTGCGCACGTTATAGCGTTTGGGTGTACGCAGCCCTTTGTCTGCCGCACCCGCGAAGGTCTGCCGCCGCGAGGGGCAGGCAAACAGAGGTGGTACCGCGAACTTTCGCCCTCTGCCAAATTTCACATTTGGCAGGGGCTTTTCTTTTTGCCCTTGCCGCAACAAACGGGAGGTAAATTCCATGACGATTTACGACGAACTGAAAGCCCGCGGCCTGATCGCACAGGTCACGGACGAAGAGGAGATCAAAGAGGTCATCAACAACGGCAAAGCCACGTTCTACATCGGCTTTGACTGCACGGCGGACAGCCTGACCGCTGGCCATTTTATGGCCCTGACGCTGATGAAGCGCTTGCAGCAGGCAGGCAATCGCCCCATCGCCCTGATCGGCGGCGGCACTACGATGATCGGTGACCCCTCCGGCCGCACCGATATGCGCAAGATGCTGACCAAAGAGGACATCGACCATAACGCCGAGTGCTTCAAGCGCCAGATGGAGCGTTTTATCGAGTTCGGCGACGGCAAGGCTATGATGCTGAACAACGCCGACTGGCTGCTGAACCTCAACTACATTGAACTGCTGCGCGAAGTGGGCCCCTGCTTCAGCGTGAATAACATGCTGCGTGCCGAGTGCTACAAACAGCGCATGGAGAAAGGCCTGTCCTTCCTCGAGTTCAACTACATGATCATGCAGAGCTACGACTTCTACTATCTGTTCCAAAATTACGGCTGCAACATGGAGTTTGGCGGCGACGACCAGTGGAGCAATATGCTGGGCGGCACCGAGCTTATCCGCCGCAAGCTGGGTAAGGACGCCTACGCCATGACCATCACGTTGCTGACCGACTCTCAGGGCAAAAAGATGGGCAAGACCGCTGGCAACGCCGTTTGGCTTGACCCCAACAAGACCAGCCCGTTCGAGTTCTACCAGTACTGGCGCAACGTCGGTGACGCGGACGTGCTCAAGTGCATCCGTATGCTGACCTTCCTACCGCTGGAGCAGATCGACGAGATGGATCATTGGGAGGGTGAGCAGCTCAACCAGGCCAAGGAAATCCTGGCCTACGAGCTGACCAAGATGGTTCACGGCGAAGAAGAAGCCGAGAAAGCCCAGGCTACCGCACGCGGCCTGTTCAGCGGTGCGGCTGACCACGAGAACATGCCCGCCACCCAGTTGGATGCAGCCCTCGTCAAAGACGGTGCTGTCGGTCTGCTGGCCGCGATGGTCACTGCCGGCCTGTGCGGCTCGAACCGTGAAGCCCGCCAGCTGGTCCAGCAGGGCGGTGTCCTGGTGGATGGTGAGAAAGTCACTGACCCGAAAGCCGTTCTGACTGTTGAAGCGCTGAACAAGGGGGTTGTCATCAAAAAGGGCAAGAAGGTTTACCACAAGGTTACGCTGTAAAGCAGGGCTGCGTTACAACAATTTCGTCAAATAATATATTGCCGCAATCCTCCCGCCCACACCACAAACGGTGTTGGACAGGGGGATTTTTGTATGATATACTGGAATAAATCGAAATTTACGGAGGTATATATTATGAGAACAATAATTTCAATCATTCTTATGGTAGTTGCAGCATTGGTTGGTTTTTTCTTTGGTGCTGGAATGAACGAAGCAATGGGCGGAGCAATACTGCTTTCAATGATTACAGGTTTTGCTTGCACTATTAGTGCTATTGAAAAGAACAAGAAGAAATGACAAATTTCAGTTTGTAGAGCAATGAGGCTCCCCTTGAGGGGAGCTCCCGCGCAGCGGGTGAGGGGTGGCTGCTTTAGCCACGAAACTCACCCAGCCACCCTTCAGTCTGCGCTTACGCGCAGACAGCTCCCCTCAAGGGGAGCTTTTACGCTACAATTTCCGGTTTGTACGGCGGAGTGTCGAGGACACCGCCGCCCCCTACGGGCATTGGATTACGAATCATAAAAAGAGGTGCAGCCTTACAAACAGGCTGCACCTCTTTTTTATTGCCTATTCTCTCAGCACTGGCGCATCAGGCGGACATAAAATTCCACGGCGCGGCCAACGGTCTCTACGCGGATACGCTCGTTGTTGCCGTGCAGCGTGCCGCGTTCCTCGGCGGTCAGGTCCATGGCCGAGAACCGGTACACGTGGTCGCTGATGCGGCCATAGTGGCGGCTGTCCGAGCACTGCACCATCAGGTAAGGGGAGACAAGGCAGCCTTTCCAGGTGCCCGCCACGGCGCTGGCAACTTTATCCCAGGCCGGGCAGTTCGTCTCGCTGATGCGGCTGGGGTTCATGCCCTCCAGTTTGGTGATCTCCACAGCGGGGTCATTGATGGTCTCTTTCAGGTAGGAAAGCGCGCTTTCCATCGTGTCCTCGGGGTTCAGGCGCAGGTTGCTGATGAGGGTCGCCTCCGGCGGGATAACGTTGCGGCCTGCGCTGCCCTTGGCCTGCGTAAAAGCTACCGTCGTGCGCATCAGGGCGTTCAGCTCGCCACCGCCCTTGCGGCAGATGGAATCCAGCACGCCGCCGAACAGCCAGAGATTGGCAAAGATCATGCGGTAGGTAAAGCTGGAATAGCGGCCCAGCGTGTCAAACATTTCGGCCACGGGCTTGGTGACGTGGGCCTTAAAGGGATGGCTCTCGATCTTGGTGCAGGCCTCGCTCAACGCAACAAGCGGGCTGTGCGGCTTCGGTGCGCTGGCGTGGCCGCCGCCGGACTTGACCTTGTACTCAACATTCAGCATGCCCTTTTCGGCAATGCCGATCAGTCCGCAGGGCTGCTTGACGCCGGGGAACACATCCTCAACGACTGCGCCGCCCTCATCCACGACCAGCGCCGGGGTGATGTGGTTGGCTTCAAACCAGTCGACGATATGTACCGCGCCCAGGCCGTTGACTTCCTCACCGCCGCTGAACGCAAAGTAGATATCCTGCGCGGGCACGTAACCCTCGCCGATCAGCTTGTCGGCGGCGGTCAGCACACCGTTGAACGTGACCTTGGTGTCCAGCGCACCACGGCCCCACACAACGCCATCTTCAAGCACGGCGTCAAACGGGGGCTTCTTCCAGCCTGCCTCGTCCACGTCAACAACGTCATAGTGAGCCATCAGCACGGTCGGCTCGGTGTGCTCGCGGCCGGACCAGGTAAACAGCAGGCCGCGGTCCTCAAGCCGCTCAAACTTGCAGGTTTTAAACACATTGGGGTACAGCGTCGGCAGGGTAGCGATGAGCTTTTCAAACTCGGCATCATCTTCCAGCGCATGATTGGTGTTGGAAACGGTGCGGCAGCGGATGAGGGTACGCAGATTTTCCACTGCTTTGTCGCGGTCAATGGTCTCTTCACCCTGCGGCACTGCCGGGGCAGCACCCGGCGCAAAGCGCAGCGTGCGCACCAGCACAACAGCGGCCAGCACCACGACGACCGCCAAAATCAGCCATACAACAAACATTTTGTTTTCCTCCTTATAGGCTTATACAAGGCCCTTTTTGTACAGGATACGTGCCACGGCCAGGCTGAACAGCACGCCGACCGGCACCATAATGCCCACGGTAGAAGCGTTGAGCGCAGGCACAAAGATGAACAGCACCAGCATAAGGACGACCGGCGCGATGGACAGGCGGACATTTTTGGAGATAAACACGACCGCCAAACCGCCAAACAGCGCGGGCAGCAGCTGCGAGAACGCCGGGGCCAGCACGGGCGAGGACAGCAGCGGGGTAAGCGGCACGATCAGCACCACGCCCACCAGAATGATCAGCGTAGTCACAATGCTGGAAACCGCGATTGCAATGGTCGAGATGACCTCGCCCTCTTCACGGTTGGATTTAACACCCGCGCGCTCCATTGCATCCAGCGCGCAGGGAAGTTTCAGGTTGGAGATGTTGCCCGTCACGAACGAAAGATAACTGCCGCCCGCACCAAGCATCGGCACGTAGGTGAAAATTTCGACAATGCCGACAGCCCAGTACATCGGGCCGATGGCGATAAAGCCTTTGACAAACGCAGGCCAGTTGACCTGCGCATGGAAGATCAGCGATACCGTGATGGGATACGCCACGATCAGCACCAGCAGGGTAAGTCCCCAAATACGGCCCCAGCGGTGTACGCTGTCCATATACGTTTCTTTTTGCTGCAAAACTGTCTTTTCCATAGCTCACACCTCCTTTAGCCCAGCCAGTTCGTCAGCGGAATGGACGCCGCCATGCCGCACAGCATACTGATGGGCAGCGCGTAATCCTGGAGCCACCGCGCCTTCGTGCGCATGGCCGCCACGCCGCAGATAACCATCACCACTGCCGATGTCAGCATGACAAACACCGGGATAAGGCCGGTGAAATCACCGTGCGCCGCGTTCATCACGTCGCTGAACACGTAGCCCAAAAATGCGCTGATCATACCAAGGAACATCGCATTATTAAAAATGTCCGCCCAGCGGCTGTCCCTGGCACCCAGCTTGACCATGCCGCCCTGGATGCGCTTGGTCAACAGCGGAACCAGGAGCAGGCCGATCATAATGCCCACTGTCATAACAGCGGCGACCGTGACATAATCCGACGCGGTGGGAATGGGGGTGTTGGTGTCCAGCCCCAGCTCGGTCAGTGAGGTACCGGCGGCGACAGTCTCATAAGTCAGAGAACCTACGACCGACAACCGCAGCCACGGCAGGGCAATGCCCAAGCTTTTGCTGAGCGAGATAACGCCTACGAGAATGGCCACCGCCGGGGCAACCGTAAAAATAGCGGCAGCCGAGATAGTTTTGCGGACTGTTTCCTGCGGCAAGCCGATCTCTTTGGCACGCTTGACGGCACGCCACAGGAAAAACGTCGACTGCGCCAGTACAAAAGCCACAATGATGCCGACCAGCACAAACAGGATCGGCGCGTTGACATTGAACTCCATAACATCACACCTTTTCAGTTTCGCGCTTTACTGCAATAAAGTAAAGCCTTTCTCTAACTTTAACACACTGTCTAAAAAATAGCAAGCGGAAAAGTGCATTTTATAGGTACAAATGTTTTTCTGTGGCGGATACTTGCCCCCGTGCCCATTTTGGGATATAATAAGCAAAGTATGTAATACGTTCAGGAGGCATCCATGCCGAAAGAAAAACTGAAAACGATCTACGTCTGCAACCAGTGCGGCGAGACCAGCCCTCGCTGGATGGGCCGCTGCCCGTCCTGCGGCGCGTGGAATACGATGACCGAGGATGTGGTAGCCGAGCCGTCCAAAAGTTCTTCCCGCGCGGCGGCCCCCGCCCGCGTGACAGGGCAGACGAGCCTGACGCCCCAAAAACTGAAGAACATCAGCACCACCGAGGAAAAGAGCCGCATTATCACCGGCATCAGTGAGCTGGATCGCGTATTGGGCGGCGGCATCGTCATCGGCAGCGTTACGCTTATCGGCGGCGAGCCGGGCATCGGCAAATCGACGATTTTGCTGCAGCTTTGCGGCGAGGTCAGCAAAACCAAAAATGTGCTTTACGTCACGGGCGAGGAATCGGTGCGGCAGATCAAACTGCGCGCCGTGCGCCTGAACGTGCCCGAGGATAATATCTCGCTGGTCGCCGAAAGCGATGTGGACGAGATCTGCGGCCTGATCGAATCCATGAAGCCGGATCTTGTGGTCATCGACTCCATCCAGACGATGCGCTGCACCGATATTTCTTCCTCGGCGGGCACGGTCAGCCAGGTCAAGGAAAGCTCGGCCCGCTTTTTAAATGTAGCCAAAACGCTCGAGATCCCGACCTTTATCGTCGGCCACGTCAATAAAGACGGTGCAATCGCAGGCCCCAAGGTCATGGAGCATATCGTCGATACGGTGCTGTATTTTGAGGGTGACAAGACCCTGCCGTACCGCGTGTTGCGCGCCGTCAAAAACCGCTACGGCTCCACCAATGAGATCGGCATGTTCGATATGACGGGCCGCGGCCTTGCGCAGATTGAGAACCCGTCCCAGGTCATGCTGGAAGGGCGCCCACTGGGCATCAGCGGCACCTGCGTGGCCTGCGTGATGGAGGGTACCCGCCCGGTGCTGAGCGAAGTGCAGGCGCTTGCGACGAAAACCAGTTTTCCCAGCCCCCGGCGGACAGCCAGCGGCTTTGACTATAACCGTATGTACCTACTGCTGGCGGTGCTGGAAAAACGCGCCGGGTATAACTTTTCCAGCCAGGATGTCTATGTCAACATCATCGGCGGCCTGAAGCTGGACGAGACTGCCTGCGATTTGCCGGTCTGCATCGCCATGGCGTCCAGCCTGCTGGACCTGCCGGTGGGGGAAAAGACCATCGCCATCGGCGAAGTAGGCCTGGGCGGGGAAGTGCGCAGCGTAACGCACCTCGAGACCCGCCTGCGGGAAGCCCAGCGTGTAGGCTTTGACACGGCCATCGTACCCAAGCACAACTTAAAAATGATCGATCCAGCCCAGTTCCCGGGCCTCAAGCTGGTGGGCGTCTCCTACCTGCGTGAAGCGATCAACACGATAAAATTAAAGTGAGGAGAAAACCATGCCTGACC
>JABLTO010088847.1_pt1 | contig 24057 bp, 20 predicted proteins | sample 7160091 | NCBI WGS metagenome assembly JABLTO01 (sample SAMN14651225, study PRJNA627086) | human gut metagenome | isolation source: feces | host: Homo sapiens
ACAATTCTTCTGCGATGGAAGTATAGTAGCATATCAGAACAGCGCGTGTCAAGGGGTTGTATTACTTTTGGGGAGATGCACAAGGCGGCGCGGGGAAAAATGTGCGGTTTGACGGGAATGCTGCGGTGTGGCTCCCCTCAGTCAGCCTGCGGCCGACACCGCCCCTCGAAGGGGAGCCTACGGGGCGTCGGGGACGCCGCCCCCTACGTCCGAATATATAATTCGCGTAAGGATCGGGCCGCTGCGAGCATCGGCCACTACTGCAGTGGATCAATGCGTTGTGGCTCTTGCAATTTCTTCTTTATTATAATAGTATATAAGCATCATCTGTAGAAAGAGGGACCTGCATGATCCTGGCATTGAATATCGGGAACTCCAACATTACCTTTGGCAGTTATACGCCGGATGGCAAGCTGGTGTTTTCCTCGCGGCTGTTTGCGGATACTGCGCTGAGCAGCGACGAGCTGCTCTATAAAATGGTAAACATGCTGGCGCTGTACGGGGCCGAGCCGCAGGAGATCACCGCTATCATCTTCTCCAGCGTGGTGCCCGCGCTGACGCCCCGCATCCGGGAGGCACTGCGCAAGATGTGCGAGGCCCCGGTCATGGAAGTCGGTCCCGGGCTGAAAAGCGGCGTTCGCATCCGCATGGACAACCCGGCCCAGTTGGGCGGCGAGCTGCTTTGCGCGGTCGTGGGTGCGCTGCGCCGTGCCGAGCCCCCGCTGGTGGTCGTCAACTTTGATACCGCCACCACCCTGCTGGCCGTAGACGCCGCCGGTGCGCTGGTGGGCGGCGCTATCCTACCCGGGCCGCAGTGCTCGCTGGCGTCGTTGGTAAAGAACACCGCGCAGCTGCCCCAGGTGGAGCTGGAAGCCCATCCCCGCCGCCTGCTGGGCACAAACACCGCCGACTGCCTGCACAGCGGCATCGTGTACGGTACCTCGGCCATGCTGGACGGCATGGTATCGCAGTTCCGCAGCGCGCTGCATGCTGATGCCGCCCCTGTCATTGCCACCGGCACGCTGCCCGCCAGCGTGCGCAGCTGCTGCGTGACCGAGATCACCTACCGCGAGACCCTGATCCTGGACGGCCTGTTCACGATCTGGCAGCGCAACGCCCGCAAATAATTCCCCAAATTGCACAAAAGCCGCCGCCTGACCAACAGTCGACGGCCTAGGCAACACCACACAATTCCCGCCCTACGGGCTTAAGCACCGCTCCGCCGGCTGCGGCACACCATCTGCGTTGCAAAAATGCTCGGTAATACACAAAGTATTACCTGTGCTTTTTGCTTAGCAATTGGCGCGCCTCGCTCGCCGTATCGGCGCTTAGAATTGTGCGTTGTTGCCTTTATTTTTTGCACGCCATATGGTATACTATAGACTGTAATATTATGTAGTATAGAGAGGTCTTATCTGTTTCCATGCAAAAACTAAAAAATTTCAACTGGAAGAGTTTTTTCCTGCAAGGGGTGCTGCCCTTTGCGATGGCAATTGCCGCGGCGTTCATTGCGCGGTATCAGCTGGAGCTTTCCGACGGTGTCACGCCGGATTTTCTGGCCCTGCAGTGGCCGCTGTACGCCCCGCTGAACGCCCTGACCGCCTTTTGCCTGACGCTGGTGCTGTTTGCCATTCTGGGCAAATGGAGCCGCGCTACCGGCATTTCCGGCGCGTTGTTTACCGTGATCGCGCTGATCAACTACTACACGCGTGACCTGCACGGCTCGGCCCTGATGCCCCAGGACATCCTGAACCTGGGCACGGCTGCCGAGGTCATGGGCAGCTACACCTTGCAGATCACCGCCACCGTGCGCACCATTGTGCTGTGGTATCTGCCCGTGCTGGCGCTGGCTTTTGTGCAGGCGAAGCTGGTCAAGGGCATGCCCAAGCGTGCCAGCTGGCGCGCGCGCGGCGTGCGGGTGCTGGGCAGTGCCGTCGGCGTGTTCTGCATCCTGTTCTTCGGCTATTTCGGGCCGGTATCGGTCAAGCCCAAAACCACCTACGGCTGGGCGTGGCAGAACACCTATTATAAATACGGCTATCTGGCCGGAACGATCGAGGCCGCCAGCCTGATGGCCGACCCCATCATTGAACCGGAAAACTACAGCGATGACGCCGCCGTCACCGCAGCCGCCATGGCCGAGGACTTCCCCTCCGCAACGGCGGAATCTGCCAGCAGCGACTACCCTGACATCATTCTGGTACTGTCCGAGAGTTTCTATGACTTTGACCTTGTGACCGACACCCAGGCCGACACCGAGGTCATGCCCGTTACCAAAAGCCTGCAAAACGCCGTGTACGGCCACACCATCAGCCCGCACGTGGGCGGCGGCACCAACTCCAGCGAGTACGAGATGCTTTCCAGCAATTCGCTGATGCTGATGCCGTCCATCACGCCGTTCAACTGGCTAAACCTGCACAGCGCCAACAGCCTTGTCAGCTACCTGAAAGACCTGGGCTACAGTACGCTGGCAGCCCACCCGTACACCAACTCCAACTACCGCCGTGATTCCGCCTGGCTGGCGCTCGGCTTTGACGAGACGCATTTCCAGGACGACTTCCCCACCCAGGAATACTACGGCAACCGCCCGTATCAGACCGACTCGGCCTCTTACCGCGACTTTGAAAAGCTGTACGAGGCCATGCCCGAGGACAAGCCGCGCTTCGGCTTCCTGGTGTCGATCCAGAGCCACGGCGACTACACAATGAACGATGCTTCGCTGGATATTGTTCACGCCGCCACCGACTACGGCGAGTACGATGAGCTGATGGACGAATACCTGAGCTGTATCCATATGAGCGATGCCGCTGTGCAGGAGCTGTGCGACTACTTTACCAAACAGTACGAGGAGACCGGCCGCAAGGTAGTGCTGGCATTTGCAGGCGACCACGCCCCCAGTTTTGTGGGCCACGTGGCCGACAAGACCCGTGCCGAGGGCAACGACCTGCAAATTCTGGAGCGCAGCACACCGTTCTTCATCTGGGCCAACTACCCGCTGGAGAATATCGACGCCGCCACCAGCACCACCGACCCGCTGAACCGCATGGACATGGTGATGCTGGCCCCGACGATTGCCCAGCAGGCGGGCCTGCCGCTGACCGGGTATTACAAGTACCTGCTGGCCATGAAGCAGCAGACCCCCGTTGTGACCGCCGCCAACGATTACATGCGCGCCGACGGCACCACCCACGCGTATGGTGAGGACGAAAGCCTTGACGCCTGGGTAAAGGGATATCTGGCGTTGGAATATAACAACATCGGCGCACACGCCAAACGCGTACAGTCGATTTTTGGGCAGTAAAATCTGCCCCGGGACGTAAAAATTTGCAAGGAGGCCCGCTATGCCGCGACGCCGGAAGTATGAAAGCCGTAAAGGTTTCACCTTGGTGGAAATGATCGTTGTACTGCTGATTCTGGCAGTTGTCACCAGCATGGCCGTGCCAGCCTTTTCGCGCCAGATCAACGATGCCAAGGAGAAAAAGGCTGTTACCGAGGCGCAGAGCTGTGTGACGGCAGGTACTGGGCTGGGCGCGCAGCTGTACAGCAAAACGCGCGCTGCCGCGCTGCAAAGTGTGAGCACCGATGCAAATGCTTCCAATGCTGTGACCACTGCCCTGGCTAACTGGGCCAGCCAAGTAAAAGACGGCGGCCCTGCTTTGACAGGTGACCTGGCCTTGACCGAGGGGCAGGGGCAGTATTATTTGAAGCCCGGCCAATTGCAGGGCGGCAATGCTGCGGGCGCAGATGAGCTCAAAGCTGCTGCCAGTGTGGATGGCACAGTAGAAGATTTCTGGTGCAGCGGCACCGGGCAGATCGTGTATCTGCGCTACCTTAGCGCTGACGGCATTCTGGTGGCGTACACGAATAACGGCACCTCGGGCAGTAATATTACTATCCCTACCCCGGACGTGCCGGAGCCTGACCCGAATAAGCCCGACCAGCCCACAGACAATCCGACCCAGCCGACGGATAAGCCCACAGACAACCCTGACACCCCCGACAAACCCGATGATACAGACCGCAGCGGCGATTTGATTTTTGTTCTGCGTGATGAATTTACCGATGAATTTATCAGCGGTGTCACTTTTAACCTTTATGACGGCGCAGGAAATCTTGTTGGTACACAAACCACAGACAGTTACGGAAAAGTTTGTTTTCCTGTAAACCCTACTCAATTAGACGACTACAACACGTGGAAATTAGTTCCAGAAACTATCCCCACTAATTTGGAACTACAGGATATTCTGCCTGTAACAATCGGCGTTGCAAAGAATGACCATAACAACCCCACTGACTTCTTTCTTGTCAACGCAGTACACAATGAAAATAGCGAAAAATACGGCTACAAAGTAGGCTATACCAGCAAATATAGCGATGACGCCAAATATGAGCATGTCTATAATTTCTATGTCCGGCATTTACCTAAAGTTGAAATCCGTGTAGTAGACGATGCCACCCAACAGTTGCTGACTGGTGTAAAATATACACTCTCCCGCGGTAACACCAGTATATCGGTAGACGATTCCTCTGTCGTAAAAACTGTCTATGCAAAGATGCATGAAAACGACAAGCTCCCCGAAGGTGCTACAGATTATATTGAACTTTTTGATTGGAACGCAGGTGAGTTCCAAGTCACGTTCTCCGAGTATCCCAAAGATTTCCAATATTTTGAGGACTTTTATATTTCGATTTATAAAAACGGAAACGCCTCGCCTACCAATCAAATTGCATCATATTATAAAAACAGTGCATGGAATGGCAGTAAAAATATTCAGACCGTTGTCACCTGTGAAAACGAAAACAAAAGCAATGTTACGCGGATAACCATTCACGCTGCCCAGGTTGCGGACGTTACTTTCCACAAATATTCCAAAGATGATTTGTCGCTTAGTTCTATCCCTGAGTTGTCTGGCGCACATTTGCAGCTTTATAAGGCTGATAGTAACAACGAGTATACGCAGCGCATCGAGGAATGGGATACAGGTTCTTCCGCTAAGGTTATTACGCTGGAAGCCGGGGCGTATTGCATAGAGGAAACTTCCGCACCAGCGGACTATAACAAAACCACTCCCCTGTATTTCACCCTTATGCGCAACACCAGCGGCAAGTTGGAACTAAAAAAAGGTGTTAGCGACGCCAGTTCTTATGTAGACGATATTACAAAAGCCGTTTGCATGGTCGACACACCTACCGTGAAGCATGTCGGTGTGCAAATTGTTGATATAACCACAGGGTTGCCTTGGGCGGGCGCTAAAGCGAAGCTCATCGGTGAAGCAGGCGGCAATATGTCTAACGAGGATAGAACTTGGACTTCTTCCCTCTCGGATACCGTACATACATTCCGCCTACCGTTGCAAAATGGCAGCTTCACAATAGAAGTTGTCGACAGTGACATGTTTGCATATAGTGAGTTCAAGTTCGAAGTCGTTCAGGATGGTGACGGCTTCAAATTGGAAAGCGCCAATAACGCCAGCTCCCCCGATGGAACAATCGACAACAACACAATCACTGTGTATGCTTACCCGAAAGTAATGTTCCGTTACAGTATCAACTACAATACTGATACCAATTGTGACAACGCGTTAAAGGGATTCCGTTTAAGCATTAACGACAGTGACAACAATCCCGCTTCCGTAAAGGGGCAAAATCCATGGGATCTAAAGCACGGGAACCAAAAAAAGGCTCTTGGCATTGCTACCGGATCCTATATTGTATCTGAAGTAAAGCGTTCCGATGACGCTACTGTCTCTGACCTTTCTCCCGTTAAGATTACCGTAAAGCGTAATGACAATGGCACACCAGAAATCCATAATGACTCGAAAGGTTGGATATGTTGGGACCGTATCATCGACGTAATTTATCAGTATAAGTAAAAAAGCAGCACCCCATCCGCATAACTCTACGGATGGGGTGCTGCTTTTCTATTTATTACTTTCTAAAATCCTCTAAATAAACTTCCGCGCTTCTCGTCATTTCTTTGGAGAAGTCGCTTTCGTATTTGCGGTTGCAAAAGGCCTTGATGGCGGTGTCGAAATCGTAGTTTTGCTGGCCGTTGGCGGCGGCGCGGGCAGTGAAGTCGGCGCGCAGCTCGGCGTCGGTGCGGTCGCGGTAGGTATTTTCGCAAACGACGGCGTCCTTTTCAAACCGCGCGGGCTTGGGGCGTGCCTTCTGCTGGTCGGTCGGGCGGCCAAAAACCAGCATGCAGGCCGGGACGACATATTCCGGCAGATGCAGCGCTTCGCGCATCTGCTCGGCATTTTCGATCACATCGCCGATGTAGCAGCTGCCGATGCCCAGGCTTTCGGCAGCGACCACGGCGTTCTGCGCCGCAATGCAGGTGTCGGCCAGCGCCAGCAGCAGGTCGCCCGCGCCGGGCGTGCGGGCGTCCGCAATACCGGCGGCGTGGTAGGCGCGCAGCCAGCGGCGGCAATCGGCCAGAAACACCAGCACCAGCGGTGCTTTGGCAATGAACGGCTGGTGGTCGCACAGGTCGGCCATGCGGGCTTTCAGCGCCGGGTCGGTAATGTTCAAGATCGTGTACAGCTGCTGGTTGCCCGCTGTGGGTGCCTGGAACGCCGCCTGTAAAATGGCGTCACGCTCGGCGTCGGTGACGGGTTCCTCGGTGTACACACGCACACTTTTGCGGGCGGAAAGTGCCTGCAAAATTTCGTTATCCACATCTTTCATACGATATCACGCCTTTTTGCGGTGGAGAAATTTGCCCACCAGTTTATTGAGCATACTGAAAATTTCGCGGAAGTTGATGGCGCAGACAATGGCCGTCAGCGCCGTGACCGGCAGTACCCAGCTTTCCAGCCGCATGATGCAGAAGATCTCGACCAGCACAAGCCCCAGGTTCAAAAGCAGCCAACCAGGGTGGAAATCCACTTCCAGCAAACCGCGGGTGGAGTAGGCGCGCAGCAAAAATACCAGCAGCAAGCCAAGGAAGCTGGCCGGGGTGACGCCCCACGGGCCCCACAGGCGGATGAAGCAGTAGTTTAAAATCAGGTTGAGCACCGCGCCGGACAGCATCGTGACCAGTGAGCCGGTCGACCGCTTATACACCACGTAAATGCTGTTCAGGAACTGGTTCAGGCAGGTGCACATCGAGCAGAGCGTCAGGAACGGCACAAAGGTCCAGCCGTCGTAGTATTCGGCTTTGAACAGGTGCATCATCGGGCGGCACAACCAGATAACGCCCGCCACGCAGCAGAACAAAACACTGGCGTAGATACGGAAAATTTTAGAGAAGAACACCTCGCGGTCCTGCTCCTCGGTCACAGCGGAAAGCTGCCAGGCCTCGTAGAAGATGCTGCCCAAAATCGTGATGACCTGCGGTAAAAAGTAACCCGCCGACAACAGGCCGACCCAATAGTTGCCGCTGCGGCCGCCGTAGTCCTCGCACATGGCCTGCACAAAAAACATGTCGCTGGCGTTGATGATCCAAAAACTGATGGCAGCGGGAATCATGGGCAGGCAGTAGCGCAGCATGTCGCGCCACAGTTTTTTGTCAAACGCTTTGGGGTGGCAGAACTCGTAACACTTGCCCGCAAAGAATACGAACACCATCGAGGTCAGGTCCGCGCAGGCGTTGGCCAGCAAAAAGCCCGCCGCGCCCAGCTTGAGCCAGCTTAAGAAAATCAGGTAATACGCCAGCAGCGCGCCGGTCGTCAGCACGCCGTCCAGCGCCACCAGACGGTTGAGCATGCGGGAGCGGATAAACTGGGTACACAGCGTGCGCAAACAGCTTGCCAGCACGCAAAGATACAAAAACGGCAGGTATTCGGCCGCGTTGGGGATGAGCCTCACCAGCGGCATGGCAATCAGCAGCAGCAAAAAGCCCATGCCGATCGTCGCTCCGCCGTTGATAAAGACGCTGGATTTATTGACCTCTTTATCCAGTCCAAAGCGGATGACCGCATACGCCACGCCCAGGCTCACCACCGGGATGAGCAGGTTGGTGGCCTGCTGCAGCAGGCTGGACACGCCCATAATATCCGGCGTATCCAGTGCGTAGCTCAGGTACGGGCGGATAAAAAAGCTGAGCAGCTTAGAGCTGAAGTTGGAGATGGCAAACAACAGCGTGTTGCTTGCCAGCGTTGAGTATTTTTTCTGCGATGATGCCACGGGAAATCCTCCGTAATGCGTAACAAATTGGTTGGTGTCACATCTGCTTTAACAGGCGTTCGCGCGCTTTGTAGTCCGGCAGGACTGCCGCCACCGCCGCCCAAAAGCCGGGGCCGTGGTTGGGGTGCGCAAAGTGGCAGAACTCGTGTACTACAACATATTCCTGCGCGGGCAGCGGTGCCACACAAAGCCGCCGCGCAAAGGCCAGCGTGCCGGTTTTTAAGCTGCAGCTACCCCAGCGGGTGGTCATATCCCGCACGGCGATCTTAGGCATGCGCCCGCCCGGGCAGGTGGCCGCAAACTGGGGATAGTATGCCCGGCACAGGCTTTGGATATGGGCCAGGGCTTCGGCTTTGGTGGGCAGTTCCGGCTGCCGGGCGGCTTCTCGATCGCGTCGGGCGGCGGCACGGGCTTGGGCGCTGCGCACCCAATCGGCCCGGCTGGCGACAAAGGCATCCACCACCATGACCGGCACGCGCGGCGCAGCACTGGCCGCCACGCTGCCATCGGCCCGCACGCGCAAATTGATATTGCGCACGCGGCGGCGCGTAAGCGTATAGGTAACGCCCGCCGCCACCCGCGTTTGCTCCTGCGGTGAAGCCAAATGGATGCCCCCTTTGCAGATGAAAAGATTTTCTATATTGTACACGCTTTTGAGGAAAAGTACAACCTAAAAAGGAGGGGTTTATTCCCCTCCTCTTTCATTTTCCTTTTGCCTCTTGGATATACTGCCGCGGCGTCTGGTTGTATTCTGCCTTAAACGCACGGTAAAAGTTCGCGTAATCGCCAAAGCCGCAGTATTGGCATACCTCGTTCGGCGGGACGCCGCCAGCCAAAAGCTGCTTGGCGTTCATCAAGCGCTTTTGCAAAATGTAACGATGCACCGTCGTGCCGACCTGGGCATCGAACTTGCGCAGCAGATGGTATTTGCTGATGAAAAACTGCTCGGCCAGCTGGTCCAGGGTCAGGCTTTCGCTGTAATGCTCATTTATATAATGTAGGATGGCGTCCACTACCTGGTCGCTGGTACCGGCCGGGCGTAGGTCGCCGTGGGAATCCGCCGCGCGGTTCAGGCCGATCATCAGCTCCACCAGTGCGCCCTGGGCCAGCAGGTCACTGCCGTAATCCTTGCGCGCGCGCAGGTCGCACAGGCGGTCCACCGTGTTGCGCAGCGGCGCGCCGATGGCACCAGGCAGGCGCAAAAGGTTCGTGTGCCCCTGCACGCTGGTGTCAAAGCAGCGGGTCAGACTTGTCCGCGGGGTGGACAGCCGGTCCAGATACGGCCGGGCGATCCACAAAACAATGCGCTCGTAGGCATCGGCGTCGGTATCAATGCGGGCCTGATGCAGTTCCAGCGGGCTGCAAAGCATCCAGTCGCCGGGGCGCATGCGGTAGATCTTGTTTTCCACAATATACTCAATGCGGCCGCGCAGCAGCAGATAGACCTCGTAAAAATCGTGGTGGTGCAGTTCCACCTCGTTCATGTAGGTGGAACGATAGCGGTACACTTCATAATCCGGCTCGATCATGCTCTGCCGCTTGGTATAGGGGTTAAAACTGGCCGACATGGTACACCTCCCTATGCGATTTTTTTCTTATCCCTATGTTACCGCAATTTTTGCAATTTATCAAGCAATTGTGGTAATTTTCTTGCGAAAAATTGCGTGCTATACTGAAACCACAAAAGGCGCGGTGACGGTACGCTGCCAAACCTTGCAAAAGCATCTTTTACGCATTACGAAAAGGAGCAAACCATTATGCAGATGAATGCCTCTTCCATCGTTAACCAGAAAGCCGACTGGGAAAAACTGGGCGTTAAGTTGCCCGCTTTTGACCACGCTGCCATGACCGCTGCCACCAAAGAGCACCCCATCTGGGTCCACTTTGGCGCTGGCAACATCTTCCGTGGTTTTATCGCCGCCTTGCAGCAGCGCCTGCTGAATGAAGGCCTGGCCGATCGCGGCATCATCGCAGCCGATACTTTCGACTACGACATCATCGACAAGATCTACACCCCGTACGACAACCTGACGATGAACGTCACCTTGAACCCGGACGGCACCACCAGCCGCGAAATCATCGGCTCCATCGCCGAGGGTCTGCGTGCTGACTCCTCTGACGCCGCCATGATGGCCCGCTTCAAGGAGATCTTCACCGACGCCGGTTTGCAGATGATCAGCTTCACCATCACCGAGAAGGGCTACGCCCTGTATCGCCCGGACGGCAGCCTGATGCCCGTTGTCCAGGCCGATATCGACGAGGGTCCCGCCCACGCACGCCATGCCATGAGCATGGTCACGGCCCTGCTGCTGGAGCGTTTCCAGAATGGTGCCGCTCCTCTGGCCGTCGTCAGTATGGACAACTGCTCCCACAATGGCGAGAAGCTGCAGACCAGCGTAATGACCATTGCCAAGGCATGGCTGGAGAAGGGCTATGTCGGCCAGGACTTCATCGACTACTTGACCGATGAGAGCAAGATTGCATTCCCCTGGTCCATGATCGACAAGATCACCCCGCGCCCCCACAAGATCGTGGAGGAGCAGCTCGTCAAGGACGGCATTGAGGGTATGGAGCCCATCGTTACCAGCAAGAACACCTTTATTGCTGCTTTCGTCAACGCTGAGCGCCCGCAGTATCTGGTCATTGAGGACAAGTTCCCCAACGGCCGCCCTGCCTTGGAGAAGGCTGGCGTTTACCTGACCGACCGTGATACCGTCAACAAGACCGAGCGCATGAAGGTCACTACCTGCCTGAACCCGCTGCACACCGCCATGAGCGTGTACGGCTGCATGCTGGGCTACACCCTGATCTGCGATGAGATGAAGGACGCCGACATCGTCGCCCTGATCAAGCGCCTGGGTTATGTCGAAGGTCTGCCCGTCGTGGTCAACCCCGGCATCCTGGAGCCCAAGGCATTCATCGACGAGGTCGTTGAGCAGCGCCTGCCCAACCCCTTCATGCCCGACGCCCCGCAGCGTATCGCTACCGATACTTCCCAGAAGGTCGGCATCCGCTTCGGCGAGACCATCAAGAGCTACATTGCTGAGGGCCGCGACCTGAACACCCTGGTCAGCATTCCTCTGGCTCTGGCTGGCTGGCTGCGTTACCTGCTGGCTGTGGACGACAACGGCAATGCCTTTGAAGTCTCTGCTGATCCCCTGAAGGACGACTTGCAGGCCAAGCTGGCCGGTATCGAGGTCGGCAAGCCCGAGACCTTCACCAACCAGCTGGACGACATCCTGTCCAACGCTTCCATCTTCGGCACCGATCTGACCAAGACCGTGCTGGCCGATAAGGTCAAGGCTTACTTCAAGGCCGAGTTGGCAGGCCCCGGCGCTGTCCGCAAGACCCTGCATGACGCCGTGAACGCGTAATTTAAAGGCTCCCCTAGAGGGGAGCTGTCAGCGAAGCTGACTGAAGGGTGGCCGGGATGCGGTTGCATCTCTCCTTTCCCACCCTTCCGGCGCTGCGCGCCACCTCCCCTCCAGGGGAGGCACGAATGTTGTATTTAATAAAAAATAAAGGAGTCTACCTATGTCTATGAAAATGGGTTGGCGCTGGTATGGTGAGGGCAACGACCCCATCACTCTGGCTGATATCAAACAGATCCCCGGTGTTGAGGAGATCGTTTGGGCGCTGCACAGCAAGATGCCCGGCGAGATCTGGGAAGAAAACGAGATCAAGGAAGTTGTCGATCAGATCCATTCTTATGGCTTCGACGCTACCATCGTGGAGTCTGTGAACGTCCACGATGATATCAAGATTGGCCTGCCTACCCGCGACCAGTATATCGAGAACTACAAGCAGTGCATCCGCAACCTGGCTAAGTTCGGCGTCAAGACCATCTGCTACAACTTTATGCCGGTCTTTGACTGGACCCGTACCGACCTGTTCCATCCCGTCGGCGACGGCTCTACCGCCCTGTTCTATCAGAAAGATCTGATCAAGGACGATTACAAGGCCATGGCCGAGTACATCATGAGCTTCACCGAGAAGTATCACATGACCTTCCCGGGTTGGGAGCCTGAGCGTATGGCTAAGCTGGACGAGCTGTTCAAGGCTTACGCCCCTGTCACCAAGGAAAAACTGTGGGATAACCTGAAGTATTTCCTGGAAGCCATCATGCCTACCTGCCGCGAGTGCGACATCAAAATGGCTATCCATCAGGATGATCCCCCGTGGGATATCTTCGGCCTGCCCCGCCTGCTGGTGGATGCCGAGAGCATCGACCGGTTCCTGTCCATGGTGGATGACCCGTACAACTGCCTGACCCTGTGCAGCGGCAGTATGAACGCCAACCCCAACAATAACGTGGCTGAGATCGTGCGCAAGCATTGCGACCGTATCCCGTTTGCCCATATCCGCAACATCCATCACTTCGAGAACGGCGATTTCAGCGAGGCTGCTCACCGCGATTGCTGCGGCGAGACCGGCATCATTGAGATCCTGCGCGCTTACCATGACTGCGGCTTTGATGGCTGCATCCGTCCTGACCATGGCCGCCAGCTGTGGGAGGAAGGTCCCGGAAACTGCCGCCCCGGTTACGGTAAGTATGACCGTGCCCTGGGTATCCAGTACATGCTGGGTGTCTGGGATCTGCTCGACCGTCTGGACGAGGAGAAGAAGGGCTGAGCCTTTGTCCCTTTTCTTGAAAGAAAAGGAACCAAAAGAACTTTCAATTAAAAAGCAAGGCATGGGCCGACGGCCCATGCCTTGCTTTTTGTTTGGAGTTTCTTCGGTTCCTTCTTTGCAAAGAAGGAACAAAAGCCCAGCCCATTCTTACACCGCCCCGTAGATACCGCGGACGGAGACTTCGCCGGTAAATACGTGGGTGTCGCCGGATTCGTCATGAACGATCAGGCGTCCCTCGTCGTCGATATCGGTCGCAATGCCTGCGCCGCCGTCATAGGTAACGCGGCGTCCCAGGTTGACGCACTGGGCCTTGTACTTTTCACGGTACGGCGCAAAGCCCTCTGCCTCGTAGGTGTAAAGGGCGCGGTCGAACCCAAAATCCGTCATATACTGCGCCAGCCATTCCGGGTCAACATCTAAATCAACATTGACACCCTGCAACGCAAGGCTGGTGCCGTGGGGCAGACCGGCCGCGTCAAAATACTCCTGCGGCTGGGCCAGGTTGATGCCGATGCCCACCACAATGCTGTGCCCGTCGGACGCAACTTCGCAGAGGATGCCTACGATCTTTTTGCCGTTCAGCAGCAGATCGTTGGGCCACTTGATCTGGCAGTCAATGCCGTAACGCTGCTTTAAGGCGTCGCAGACCGCCAAGGACGCAAACAGCGGCAGCGTGGACGGCTGCACCAAATCCGTTTTGATGACGGCGGTGTAATACAGCCCCTTGCCGGGCGCGTCGACCCAGCCGCGGCCCAGACGCCCGCGGCCTGCGGTCTGGTCGGTGGTGTAAACAGCCCCCACCGGGCCGAACCGGGCGATGTTTTCTTTCGCCCAGGCATTGGTGCTGCCGACCTGCGGCAGATAAATTACACTCTCGTTCAAAACTGCGGCACCCGCTTCCATGAAAATTCGCACTGTCCATCCGTTACCGTGATGACGCCATAACTGCCTCCATCCCGCAGGCTGCCCGGGTTAAACACCGTGGCCGCCGTGCCGACGCCGCGCACCAACTCCCGCCGATGTGTGTGACCGAACAGCGCCACGTCCGCGCCGCGCTCCCCGGCGCATTCAGCCAGCCGTTCACTGCCCATCTTAACGCCGTAATGGTGACCGTGGGTGTAGAAAAACAGCACGCCCGCAAACGGAGCCATGCCCTCGGTGGGCTCCTGGTAGCCGACATCGCAGTTGCCTGCCACGCGGTAGATCGGGTACGGCACCGGGGTCTTGTTCAGTTCCAGCGCGCCGTTCAAGTCATACAGGCCGTCGCCCAGGTAAAACATGGCATCGGCGGTCTCGTTCTGCAATATCCAGCGCAGGTCACGCATGCGGCCATGGACATCGGAAATAACTAAAATCTTTGTGGTCTCGGACATGAAGGTTCCTCACTTGATCAGCTCTTTGTAGATCTGCCCTTTGCTGAACGGCGTGCCCGCCGCAGCCTGCTTAGCCGCAGCGGACGGCGGCATGCCGCCCGCCTGCAAGGTGCGGGCCGCTGCCACGGCTTCTTCCAGCGTGGGGGCTGCTTCCTCGGCCAATTGGGCCGGGTCAGCACCTGCCAGCACCAGCACATACTCGCCGCGCGGGTCGTTTTCCCGGTAAAAGGCAACGGCTTCGCCGAGGGTCGTTTTCTTGATCTCCTCGTGCAGCTTGGTCAGCTCGCGGCACAGGCTCACCGAACGGTCTGCGCCAAACGCCGCCGCCAGATCATCCAGCGTGCCGCGCAGCTTGTGCGGTGCTTCATAAAAGATCATCGTGCGGGTCTCGTTCTGCAAAAAGTCCAGCCGTTCGCGGCGCTCGCGCTTGGGTACGGGCAAAAAGCCCTCAAACACAAACCGCGCTGTGGGCTGGCCGCTGGCGGCAAGCGCCGTCACACAGGCCGATGCTGCCGGGACCGGCACCACTTTAATGCCCCGGGTGTGGGCTTCCTTGACGATCTGCTCACCGGGGTCGCTGATACAGGGCATACCGGCATCGCTGCACAGGGCGCAGTTTTCGCCCGCCTCAATGCGCTGCAAGATAGCCTCGCCATGGTGGAGCGCGTGCTCATAATAACTTACCATCGGCTTTTTTAAGCCAAGATGGTTCAACAGCCGCAGGGTCACACGGGTATCCTCGGCCGCGATGAAATCGGCTGCACCAAAGGTTGCCGCCACGCGCGGCGGCATATCATCCAGGTTGCCGATGGGTGTTGCCACCAGATATAATGTTCCGGGCAAAATGCTGCCCCCTTTTCTATACTATAATTGTATATTATACCACGTTACAGGGGCGCGGTAAACCCCGGGGCTACGCAAAAAGCCTCCCCAAAATAGGGAGGCTTCGCTTATCCTCTTTCGCTGAAACCGTACTCGTGCTCCTTGAGCGGCAGATTTTCCACGGTCATGCCCTCGATGCGCACCCAGCGGTTGCTGCGCTCGATCATCGGCACCAGCTGGTCCAATGCGGCACATTCGCCCTGGGCTTCCATCGACACACTGCCGTCCCAGTTGTTGGCGACCCAACCAGTCAGCCCCAGGTGCTGGGCAGAGTACCGCGCATAGTAGCGGAACCCTACCCCCTGTACATTTCCCGTGAAATGCCAGCGGCGGCGAACCACGCTCATGCGTCGATGCCCGTTACGGTGTAATCCTTGGCTTCTACAGCGGCTTTCAGGTCGGCGTCGGCTACGTCAGCGGCCAGGGCGACCACGGCGGTGCCTTTTTCGTGGCTGACCTCGGCGCTCTGCACGCCGTCCAGCGCTTCCAGCGCCTTTTTCACGGTGGCCTCGCAGTGGCCGCACATCATGCCTTCGATATGGATGGTCTTTTTCATGGTTGCTTCCTCCGTTTTAATTTCACACTGCACAGGGCAGGTATTGGTCTCGCACGGGGCTGCGGCGGGCAACTCACGCGCGGGAGCTTTGCGTTTGGGCGGTGCATCATGGGCGGCACTGCGCGGGTCAAAGGTGTTCAGCCGCAGTGCGTTGGTGACGACGCAGACGCTGGAAAGGCTCATTGCAGCCGAGGCGATCATCGGGTTGAGCGTGATGCCGATGCCGGTGAACACACCCGCCGCCAGTGGGATGCAGACCGCGTTGTAGAAAAACGCCCAGAACAGGTTCTGGTGGATGTTGCGCACCACCGCGCGGGACAGGCGCACCGCAGCGGGCACATCGGCCAGGTCGCTGCGCACCCGCACGACGTCGGCGGCGTCCAGCGCCACATCGGCACCGGCGCCGATGGCAATGCCGGTCTCGGCACGGGTCAGGGCCGGGGCATCGTTGATGCCGTCGCCGACCATGGCTACGCGGCCCACCGCCTGCAAGCGGCGGACTTCGGCCTCTTTACCGGCGGGCAGCACACCGGCGATAACATGCTGCTCGTCCAGGCCGACCATTGCGCCGATATGCTTGGCGGTGGCGGCGTTGTCGCCGGTCAGCAGCACGACCTGCAGGCCCAGTGTTTTCATCTGGCTGATGGCCTCGGCCGAAGTCTTCTTGACGACATCCGACACACCGATAACGCCCGCCGGTTTGCCAGCCAGCGAGAAGTACAGCGGGGTCACGCCGTCGCGGCTCATTTCCTCGCCCGCCTGCTCCAAGTCAGGCGTCAGTTCGCAGGTCTCGCGGATAAAGTTGGCGTTGCCGCCCGCGATGAGCTTACCGGCCACTTTGCCCTGCAAACCCTTGCCGGGGACCGCCTCAAAATCTGTAACAGTGGCGTAGGAAAGCTTGTCTCTGTCCGCTTCCTGCAAAATGGCGCGGGCCAGCGGATGCTCACTGCGCAGTTCGAGACCAGCAGCCATGCTGAGCAGGAATTTTTCGGGCACGTTGCGGGTGCCTACGACCTTGACGACGCTCGGCTCACCGGTGGTGATGGTGCCGGTCTTATCCAGCAGCACGGCATCGGTGTAACCGGTGGTCTCCAGGCTGGCGGCTGTCTTGAACAGGATGCCGTTTTTTGCACCCACACCGCTGCCGACCATGATGGCAACAGGCGTTGCCAGGCCCAGTGCGCAGGGGCAGCTGATGACCAGCACGCTGATGCCGCGCGCCAGTGCGTAGGTAAAGGTCTGGCCCAGCAGCAGCCAGATGACGAAAGTCAACGCTGCAATGCAGATAACGGTCGGCACAAAGATGCCGGAGACTTTATCGGCCGTTTTGGCCAGCGGAGCTTTGGTGGCAGCGGCGTCCCGCACCAGGCGGATGACTTGGGACAAGGTGGTATCCTGGCCGACACGCTCGGCCCGGCAGGTCAGCGCGCCATTCTGATTGATGGTCGCGGCGCTGACGGGCGAACCGGGAAACTTGTCCACCGGCATGCTCTCGCCGGTCAGGGCGGCTTCGTTCACGCTGGAAATGCCCTCGGTGACGGTGCCGTCCACAGGGATGGACTCGCCAGGGCGAACGAGGAACAGGTCGCCGACCTGCACTTCACTGACCGGCAGCGTGACCTGCTCGCCGTCGCGCAGCACACAGGCGGTCTGCGGAGCCAGCTTCATCAGGCTTTTCAGTGCGTCGGTCGTCTTGCCTTTGCTGTAGGCTTCCAGCGTTTTGCCGACGGTGATCAGCGTAAGGATCATAGCGGCAGATTCAAAATACAGATCGTGGCGGTACTGCATGACCAGGTCATCATTGCCAGTCTCCACACCGGTCACGATCATGACAATGGCGAACACACCATAGGCCAGCGACGCGCCCGCGCCAAGTGCGACCAGCGCATCCATGCCGGGGGCACGGTTTTTAATGCCTTTCCAACCGCTGATAAAGAATGCGCGGTTAATCCAGCAGACGGGCAGTGTCAGCACAAGCTGGGTAACAGCGTACAAAATGGCATGCCACCCGCCGCCATGGAAAACCGAGCCCAGCGGCAGGCCGATCATATGACCCATCGAGACATACATCAGCGGCACCAAAAAGCACAGGCTGGCGATCAGGCGCTTTTTCAGCTTCGGGGTCTCGGTGTCCTCCAGCTCGGCGTTTTCGCTTTCGGCGGTGGCCAAGCTGGCACCGTAACCGGCGGCTTCCACCGCATTGCAGATGCGCTTTGCCACCTTGTCCGGGTCAGCATCGGGGGTGTAGTCGACCTGCATCGAGTTGGTCAGCAGGCTGACCGCGACACTGGCGACACCCGGCACCGCCTTGACCGCTTTTTCCACATGGCTTGCACAAGCCGCACAGCTCATGCCGGTGATCTCATAGCGTTGCATGGTTCCTCTATTGCTCCTTTGCTAAAACAGTAACCTTATTAAAACATACTTTCCGGCAAAACAATGTCATTTTTCGGCACTTTGGCCCAGTCGAAGTCTGCGGCCAGCTCCGCAGGCGTTACCGGGCGGGGCGTATCCTGCAAGCCGCAGACAAACGCCAGCTTGCCGATGATCTCCTCGGGTGCATACTTCGCCCGCAGGTTCTCCAGGCTCTGGTCGCCGTCGCGTTTGGAAAGGCGGCGGCCATCCGGGGCCAGCAGCAGCGGCAGGTGGTAAAATGCAGGCGGGATCAGCCCCAGTTCGCGGTAAAGCCACAGCTGGCGCGGCGTGCTGGACAGCAAGTCGCTGCCGCGCACGACCTCGGTCACACCCATCAAGGCATCATCGACCACCACAGCCAGCTGGTAGGCAAACACACCGTCGGCCCGGCGCAGATAAAAGTCTCCGCAATCGCGGGCAAGGTTCTCGGCATAGGGGCCAAGGTGGCCGTCGGTAAAAGAAATCACCTCATCGGGCACCTGCACGCGCCAGGCGGGGGCACGGGTCTTGCGGCGCTCGGCCACTTCGGCGGGGGTCAGACCCCGGCAGGTACCAGCATAGATGACCTGGCCGTCGCTGCGGTGGGGTGCGCTGGCCGCGTGGAGCTGGCTGCGGCTGCAAAAGCAGGGATATACCAGCCCGCGGCAGGCCAAAATATCGTAGTAGTGTTGGTAAATTTCCGCCCGCTCACTCTGGTAAACAGGCGGCTGCGGCCCGTCGGCGGCAAGGCCCAGCCAGGCAAGGTCGTCGATGATGGCATCGGCAAACACGCGGGGGCAGCGCTGGGTGTCCAAATCCTCAATGCGCAGCAGCACCTGCCCGCCCTTGCTTTTGGCGGAAAGCCAGGCCAGCAGGCAGCACATCAGATTGCCCAGGTGCATCCGCCCGCTGGGGCTGGGTGCGTAACGGCCCGTGGTCATTCCAGCGTATAGGTGCCGTCGCCCAAGGCACGCAGATGCACACGGTAGAACTCTTCGACCGCGTTGATCATATGGTCAGCGTCGGCCACGGCAGCAGTCTCGACCGCGCTGTGCATGGCCAGCTGCGCCAGGCCGATATCGGCCATCGGGATCGGCAGCGTGTGGCTTTGCAGGTTGCCCAGGGTGCTGCCGCCCGGTTCATCGGCACGGTTGGTGAACACCTGCACCGGCACACCGGCTTTGCGGCAGATTTCCTTGAAAATCGCACCGCTGACGGCGTTGGTCGTGTACTTCTGGCTGGCGTTGTACTTCAGCACAACGCCCTCGCCCATGTGTACGGGCGCGCAGGGGTCGGCCTTCTGCGGGAAGTTCGGGTGGGTCGCGTGGGCGTTGTCGGCGCTGAGCATGTAGCTGTTGGCCATGGCCTGCTGCGCGGCCTGGGCACTGTGCGGGATGGAACCGATGATGCGGTCGAGTACATCACGCAGGTAGCTGCTCTCGGCGCCCATCCGGCTGGAGGAACCGACTTCCTCGTTGTCGAACATCGCCCACACCGGGGCGCAGGCGCTGTCGCAGTCGGGTGCGGCGTCCAAAAAGGCCAGCAGCGTGGTAGCAGCACATTCCAGGTCATCAATGCGCGGGGCGAGGAAATACTCGCCGTCCGGGCCCAGCCGCGTGGGCTGCTGGCGTGTCACCAGCTGCAAATCACGGTCCAGGATATCCTCGGGCTGCACGCCCAATTCCTCACACAGCACATCGGTCAGGCTACGGCAGCCCACAGGGCCCCACAGCGGCTGCATATCAATCTGGGGGTTGAATTCCTTGCCCTTGTTGACATTGCGCTGCATGTGGATGGCCAGTGACGGGATGACCAGCAGGTCGTCGTCGATGTTGACCAGGCGGCTTTCGATGCCGTCCTCGGTCTTGACCATAACGCGGCCCGCAACGGTCAGCGGGCGGTCCAGCCAGGTGGACATGATCATGCCGCCGTAGCCTTCGACGCTCAGGCGGACACAGCCGTCATTTTCGACCTTTTCATTTTTGATCTTCCAGCACGGGGAATCGCTGTGGCTGGCTGCGATGCGCCAACCTCCGATGGCATGCTCCGGCACGCGCCAGGCGATGACCGAGGAACCATTGCGGGTAATATAATATCCCTTACCGGCTTCCAGGTTCCAGTAATCGGCTTCCTCCAGGCGGGTATAACCGGCTGCATCCAGCCAGGCTGCGGCCATGGCGGCCGCATGATAGGGGGTCACTGCCCCCTGCAAAAATTCAAACAAATCATCGAGCATAGGTACTTTTCTTCCTTACTGATTTAATTTTCCCGGCTTTTGGGGTCCGGGTTGGGTCATACGGTATTATTGTACCGCAAACGCACAGCGGGAACAAGTTGCAAATCAGGAAAATTTGTTCTATACTCAGTATAGCTTTATATCCCATTTTGGCAAGTACGCACTTTTTGGAAAGTACCCCAGGAGGTTTTGTTATGCACCCGAACGCGAACTGCAACTGCCGCTACGCCGATGTTGGCTGCGACAAAATGGAAGAAGTCATGGACCAAATCAGCGGAAAATGGAAAATGCGCATCCTGTTTATGGTAGGCGCACACGGCACGCTGCGCTATGGCGAGCTGCGCCGCCTGCTGGACGGTGTGACCCACAAGATGCTCTCGAATCAGTTGAAAGAGCTGGCCGCGGACGGGCTGGTCGAACGCATCGACTATGGCGAGGTCCCGCCCCGCGTAGACTACCGCCTGACCCACAACGGCGAAGCTCTGATGCCGATTTTTGACGATATACAGGCGTACATCCGCAAAAACGCCTGCAACAGCTGCTGTGACGGCAAGCCCGCTGCCCCCGTCGGCGCGAAGCATGCCTGCTGTGAATAATATATTGGTAAGGAACATGTTAGGAGGAATCTCCCATGCGTAGACTTACAACTTTTTTGCTGGCGCTGCTGCTGGCCGTGCTGGCGGCCTGCGGCGATACCACGATGGATTCTGCTGCTGTATCGTCTGAAATCAACAGCACTGCCACGGTGGAATCTGCTGTAGCACCCGTCCCGGCTGACCCCAGCCATGACACCACCGCCCAGCAGCGCAGCGTACTGGATGGCTGTGTCGATTTTGCCGCCGACACAGCAGGCGGCAGCCTGAAAAGCGCCCGCGCTGCGGCCGCGCTTGTGGAATATCTGAGCTATGCCGACATTGACGCGGCGACTGCTGCGGACTGGATGGCCGCACTCCCGCAGGAACAGCGGGACCTTCTGGACACAAACTGGTCTGACATTTTGGAAAACGCGCAGAATATCGCCTGTGACCCTGCCAGCCAGGCTGATTTGCTGGCTAGTGCCGGTGTTACTACTAATTTTGGGAGCATGGTTTTGACCGAAGTGCCGGATAAGCTGGTAACGCTGAACATGATTTTTTCTGGCAAAGCCGGGTAAAAGAACCTACAAAACAAAAGCGGTGCCGTTCCCACGCGGCACCGCTTTTTACTGACCTTTATACCTTATTATAATATTATATTGGCCCACTCATTCTACATCCTGCAACGCTGCGTAATCCTGCTCGCCGGTGCGGACCTTTACGACCTTGGCAACATTGTACACAAAGATCTTGCCGTCGCCGATGTGGCCGGTGTACAGCGCCTTGGTCGCTGCGTCGATGACCTTCTCGACCGGGATCTTACTGACGACGACTTCCACCTTGACCTTGGGCAGCAGAGTAGCGTCCACTTCAGCGCCACGGTACTTCTCGCCGCTGCCCTTCTGGATGCCGCAGCCCATGACCTGGGTCACGGTCATGCCGGTAACGCCGATCTTGTTCAGCGCCTGCTTCAAGCTTTCAAACTTGGCCAGCTGCACGATGATGGATACCTTGTGCATACCGGAATCCAACTCGGCAGGCAGCGGGGTCTCGCGGCTGACCTTGACGGCGGCCGCGACCTTTTCGGGGCTTGCCTTTTCGATATCATCTTCGCCCAGGTCGGTGTTCTCGTTCACGTCCAGCTCGGCGTAGGTGGCATCGTTGATGGCAAAACCGGCGTAGGCGCTGGTCAGGCCATGCTCGTGGATATCCAGACCGTCAAGTTCCTCTTTCTCAGAAACGCGCAGGCCGATGGTCTTTTTGATGATGGTAAAGATAATGCTCATCGTGACCAATACCCAGGCCGCCACGCTGACAACGCCCAGCAGCTGGATGCCGAGCTTGGCAAGCCCGCCGCCGTAGAACAGGCCGCCATCGGTGGCAAACAGGCCGACCGCCAGCGTGCCCCACAGGCCGTTCATGCAATGGACAGACACCGCACCGACAGGGTCGTCGATCTTGGCGATGTTATCAAAAAATTCGACCGAGAAGATGCAAAGCACACCGGCCACCACGCCGATGACCGCCGCACCGAAGGGATCGACGACATCGCAGCCTGCAGTGATGGCAACCAGACCGGCCAGCGCACCGTTAAAGGTAAGCGAGACATCGGGCTTGCCGTAGCGCACCCAGCTGACGATCAGCGCGGCCACCGTAGCCAAGGCCGCAGCCAAGTTGGTGTTAAAGCAGATCAGGCCCGCAGAAACCATCGTATCGTCGCCGGTCATGCTGACGGTAGAACCGCCGTTGAAGCCGAACCAGCAGAACCACAGGATAAATACGCCCAGTGCCATGGCGGTCAGGTTATGGCCGGGGATTGCCCGGGCCTTGCCGTCCTTGCCATATTTGCCAATGCGGGGGCCGAGCATCCAGGCACCCAGGCAGGCAGTAACGCCGCCCACAAAGTGGACTGCCGTAGAACCGGCAAAATCATGGAAGCCGAGCTGTGCCAGCCAGCCGCCGCCCCAGATCCAGTGGCCGGAAATAGGATAGACGATCAGGCTGATAGCTGCCGAGTAACAGCAGTATGCACTGAACTTGGTGCGCTCGGCCATCGAACCGGAAACGATCGTGGCGGCCGTGGCGCAGAACACAGTCTGGAACACCGCATAGACCCAGACCGGTAGAGTGCCGAAATCATAACTGCCCTGAATAAACGGGTCAAACCCGCCGATCAGCGCGCCGGACCCGGCAAACATGATGCCGAAGCCCACCAGCCAGTAGCATGGCGTGCCGATGCAAAAGTCCATCATATTCTTCATCAGAATATTGCCGGTGTTCTTTGCGCGGGTCAGGCCAGCCTCGCACAAAGCAAAGCCTGCCTGCATAAAGAATACCAGGAACGCCGCAACCAACGTCCATGTAACGTCCGCAGAGTTGTACATAAACAAAACTTCCTCTCTCTTGCTTTCCTGCTTTCCAGCTTTACAACCAACAACAAAAGGCGCCGGGCGGGAGCTTGCTATCCCGTCCGGCGCCTTTGCCGTTTGTTGCATTGTGGTCATGGTAGCACAGTCTGGGCCTGCGGTCAAGGGGCAAATTGTACAGCTTGGCATATTTCGTCAGTTTTGGCTTTTTACCGCCAAAAAAGCAGGCTGTCTTTTGTGCATATTTTACAGTCATCTGTTTTTCGTGTGCGGTCAGTCGCAGTCAGCAGATTGAACGGCCGGGCTAAACTTGGGCAAATTTACAGGCATGTTAAATTTTTTGCAAAAAAATCTACCAAAATAATTCACATTGTGCTATAATACAGATAAATGCCCTTTTGTTAAAAAGAGTTTCATGTTTTATCCAAAAAGGAGGAAATCCCATGCCCAACCTCGCTCTGCTTGCCTTGGAAGCCAGCGACGGCACCGTGGTGCTGACCAGTATTACCCTGGTTTTTGCCATGCTGATTGCCCTGTGCCTCATCATCACCCTAGAGGGCAAGCTCTTCGACCTGAAAAACAATAAACCCGCCAAACCCAAGCCGCAGGCCCCGGCCGCACCGGCGGCCAAGGCTGCCCCGGCACCGACTGCCAAGCCTGCTGCCCCCGCCGCAAAAGCGGACAACGGCGGCATCCCCGGCGAGGTCATTGCTGCGATTTCTGCTGCTGTTGCTACCGTGATGGGTTCCGGCGCTGTGATCCACGGTATCCGCCGCGTTTCCAAGCCCGCCGCAGGTTCCCGCCGTGGTTCCTGGGGCGACGCCGGTGTGCGTGAGCATACCACGCCCTTTATGTAAGGAGGTCTGGAAATGGGTGCTATTTTAACCAACATCTCGGAGATTTTTGCCAAGTCCGG
>JABLTO010059540.1_pt1 | contig 24030 bp, 26 predicted proteins | sample 7160091 | NCBI WGS metagenome assembly JABLTO01 (sample SAMN14651225, study PRJNA627086) | human gut metagenome | isolation source: feces | host: Homo sapiens
ACGAGGTACAGGTTGTTTCTTGGTATGATAACGAGAACAGCTACACATCTCAGATGGTTCGTACAATCAAGTACTTCTCAGAGTTAGCTTAATTCGTGTACTGACAAGAACAGTATAATTTGACGTAAATATGCGTTGAAGGCTGGCTTGCACAAGACTACTCAAGGGGCGCGGTCTTAATTGAACCGCGCCTCTTTTTTACATCATGGCAATTCTTTAGGATTCCTATGAATGCATTAAGTAACGCATTATGGTGTGAATAACACACTTTATATAAAAGGGAGGACATATATTATGTCATTAAACAAGAAATCAATTGATGATATCAATGTAAAGGGCAAGAGAGTTCTCGTAAGATGTGACTTTAACGTGCCACTTAAAGATGGAAAGATCACAGATGAGAACCGTATCAACGGAGCTCTTCCAACAATCCAGAAATTGATCAAAGATGGTGGAAAGGTTATCCTTTGCGCACATCTTGGAAAAGTTAAATACGGACCAAATGAAGGAGAGTCACTTGCTCCTGTAGCTGCAGCTCTTGAGGCAAAGCTTGGACAGAAGGTTACATTTGTATCTGATTACAATGTAACAGGTGAGGCAGCAACAAAGGCTGTTTCAGAGATGAATGAGGGAGATGTAGTTCTTCTTCAGAACACACGTTTCCGTGGAAAAGAAGAGACAAAGCCACAGGAAGCAGGAGATGCATTCGCAAAAGAGCTTGCTGACCTTGCTGATGTATATGTATGTGATGCATTCGGTTCTGCACACAGAGCACACGCTTCTGTAGCAGGCGTTACAAAGTTCATCACAGCTAAGGGCGGAGAGAACGTTGTTGGATACCTTATGCAGAAGGAAATCGACTTCCTTGGAAAGGCTGTTGAGAATCCTGTACGTCCATTCGTAGCTATCCTTGGTGGAGCTAAAGTCGCTGACAAGCTTAATGTTATCGACAACCTCCTTGAGAAGGCTGATACTCTTATCATCGGTGGTGGAATGGCTTACACATTCCTTAAGGCACAGGGCTATGAGATCGGTATCTCAATGCTTGATGAGACAAAGATCGATTACTGTAACCAGATGCTTGAAAAAGCAGAAAAACTTGGTAAGAAGATCCTTCTTCCTGTTGATGCTGTTACAATCAAGGATTTCCCTAACCCAATCGATGCTCCTGTAGATACAGAGACATATGACTATGACAAGATGCCTGCAGACCGTGAGGGCTGTGATATCGGACCTAAGACACGCAAGCTTTTTGCTGACGCTGTTGCATCAGCAAAGACTGTTGTATGGAACGGACCAATGGGTGTATTTGAGAACCCAACACTTGCAGCAGGTACACTTGCAGTAGCAGAGGCACTTGCAAAATCTGATGCTATCACAATCATCGGTGGTGGAGATTCAGCAGCAGCTGTTAACCAGATGGGACTTGGAGACAAGATGAGCCATATTTCAACAGGTGGTGGAGCTTCCCTTGAATTCCTTGAGGGCAAGGAGCTTCCAGGTGTTGCAGCAGCTGATGATAAATAGACCGAAAGCAACTTAATGAAATCGAGCCGTAGGCGATGATTGAATTTAGTGCGAGGTCGTTCTTTGAGATTAGTGAAACCGAGCTGTAGGCGAAGGTTGAACTTAGCGAAAAGAACCACATTATAAATATTTGTATATAAATACAAGGAGATATAAAAATGGCAAGAAGAAAAATCGTAGCCGGCAACTGGAAAATGAACATGACTCCAAGCCAGGCTGTTAAATTAGTAGAAGAGTTAAAACCATTAGTAGTTTCAGACGACGTAGATGTTGTTTACTGTGTTCCTGCAATCGACATCGTACCTGTTGTAGAGGCTTTAAAAGGTACTAACGTAGCTGTTGGTGCTGAGAATATGTACTTCGAGGAGAAAGGTGCTTACACAGGCGAGATCTCAGCAGAGATGCTTCTTGATGCTGGTGTTAAGTATGTTATCATCGGACATTCAGAGAGAAGAGATTACTTCAAAGAGGATGATGAGCTTCTCAACAAAAAAGTAAAGAAAGCTATCGAGGCTGGACTTACACCAATCCTTTGCTGTGGTGAGACACTTGAGCAGAGAGAAAGTGGTGTTACACTTGACTGGATCAGACTTCAGATCAAATCTGATCTTGCTGGTGTTGCAGCAGCAGATGTTGCAAACATGGTTATCGCTTACGAGCCAATCTGGGCAATTGGAACAGGAAAGACAGCTACTTCTGACCAGGCTCAGGAGGTTTGCGGTGCAATCCGTGAGTGCGTAGCAGAGATCTATGATCAGGCTACAGCAGATTCAGTTCGCATCCAGTACGGCGGATCTGTAAATGCAGGAAATGCAGCTGAACTTTTTGCAAAACCTGACATTGATGGTGGATTAGTCGGTGGAGCCAGCCTTAAGGCTGATTTCGGAAAGATTGTTAATTACAAATAATCTTTAACTAAAACAAAATATAATTATAAAATCAAACGGCATCGCTGTTATCCTCTGGGTAGCGGCGATTTGCCAGTTTATATGAAAAATATTTTGCGTATTAACTTGCAATACGCTCAAAATAATGTAATATATGTATTGGAAACAAACGCATTATGAAAAAGAAGAGAGGAAATAGATATGAGTAAAAAGCCAGTAGTATTAATGGTGCTTGATGGTTATGGTTTGAGTGATCATAAAGAAGGAAATGCTATAGCAATGGCAAATACACCTGTAATGGATAAATTGATGTCAGAGTGTCCATTTGTAAAAGGAGCAGCATCAGGTCTTGCTGTAGGACTTCCTGATGGACAGATGGGAAACTCAGAAGTTGGACATATGAACATCGGTGCAGGACGTATTATATATCAGGATCTTACAAGAATCACAAAGGCTATCGAAGATGGTGAGTTTTTTGAGAATAAAGTTTTACTTACAGCAATTGAAAACTGTAAGAAAAACAATTCAGACCTCCATTTATGGGGACTTTTATCAGATGGTGGAGTTCACAGCCATATAGAGCATCTTTATGGTCTTTTGGAACTCTGTAAAAAAGAAGGCTTAGAAAACGTATATGTACATGCCTTCCTTGATGGACGTGACACACCACCTGCATCAGGTAAGGATTATATAGAGCAGCTTGAGGCAAAGATGGCAGAAATTGGTGTTGGAAAGATTGCATCACTTTCAGGCCGTTACTATGCAATGGATCGTGATAATAACTGGGATCGTGTACAGAAAGCCTATGATTCACTTACAAAGGGTGAGGGAGTTAAGGCGGTAAGTGCAGTAAAAGCTATGGAAGATTCATACGCAAATGATGTAACAGATGAATTTGTACTGCCTACAGTGATCACAAATGAAGATGGTACACCTGTTTCGGTTGTAAAAGACAATGACTCAGTTATATTCTTCAATTTCCGTCCTGATCGTGCAAGAGAAATGACAAGAGCATTCTGCGATGATAAATTCACAGGATTTGACAGACCATTCCTTAAACTTACATTTGTATGCTTTAAAGATTATGATGAGTCTATCCCTAATAAACTTATCGCATTCGAAAAAGAATCAATTGCAAATACATTTGGTGAATATCTTGCTAAATGTGGCAAGAAACAGTTAAGACTTGCTGAGACTGAGAAATATGCACATGTAACATTCTTCTTTAATGGTGGAGTGGAGGAGCCAAACGTAGATGAGGCGCGTCTTCTTGTAAACAGCCCAAAAGATGTTGCAACATATGATCTTAAACCTGAGATGAGTGCACCAGAAGTAGGAATGGATCTTGTTGAGGCAATCAAATCAGATAAGTATGATGTAATAATCATTAACTTTGCAAACCCTGATATGGTTGGACATACAGGTGTTATCCCGGCAGCTGTTAAAGCTGTAGAAAGGGTTGATTCCCTTGTCGGAGATGCAGTGCAGGCAGTAAAGGATGTTGACGGAGTATTATTTATTTGTGCAGATCATGGAAATGCAGAAAAGATGATAGATTATGAGACAGGAAAACCTCATACAGCACACACAACAAATCCGGTACCATTTATCCTGGTAAATGCGGATCCATCGTACAAGCTTCGTGAAGGTGGATGTCTTGCAGATATTGCGCCTACACTTTTAGAGATCATGGGACTTGAGCAGCCAAAAGAGATGACAGGTAAATCACTTATTGTAAAATAATTAATGAATGTAAAAGTGAGCAGGGATTATGCTGCTCACTTTTATTTTCGACATATTAGGATCATATGGCGGATAAAAGTGTGATGGACTTCCTTTTACCCATCATATCATGTAATGATAACAAATATTAGCTGAACTAATAACTGAAATAAAATTATTTCAAAAAACTTATAATATCGTTGACTTTATAAAATAAGCTGTTATATAATTTCATAGTAACGACAGATTTATTAAAAATAATAAACGAATAAATTTTACGCATAGGATGGAGGAAAATCATGCAGGAATTTAAACCATTTAAAGAAGGAAAAGTAAGAGAAGTATATGATAACGGGGATAGCCTTATTATGGTTGCAACGGATAGAATTTCCGCTTTTGACAATATTTTAAAGAATAAGATTACGGATAAAGGTGCAATCCTTACTCAGATGTCAAAATTCTGGTTTGAATTTACTAAGGACGTTGTTCCAAACCACATGATTTCAGTAGATACAAACGATATGCCCGAATTTTTCAGACAGGACAGATTTAACGGAAACAGTATGCTCTGCAAAAAGCTTGAGATGCTTCCAATAGAGTGTATTGTCCGTGGATATATCACAGGAAGTGGCTGGGCAAGCTACAAGGAAAACGGAACAGTATGCGGAATAAAACTTCCGGAAGGACTTGTAGAATCAGATAAATTACCTGAGCCGATCTATACACCATCTACAAAAGCTGATTTAGGTGATCATGATGAGAATATCTCATTTGAAAAGTCTGTAGAGGTATTAGAAAAGATCTATCCTGAAAAAGGAAGAGAGTACGCAGAAAAGATCCGTGACTATACTATTGCGCTTTACAAGAAATGTGCGGAGTATGCTCTTGGAAAAGGAATTATAATTGCAGACACAAAATTTGAGTTTGGTCTTAACGAGGCAGGAGAGGTAGTGCTTGCTGATGAGATGCTTACACCTGACAGCTCACGTTTCTGGCCTCATGATGGCTACAAGCCGGGACAGGGACAGCCTTCATTTGACAAACAGTATGTAAGAGACTGGCTCAAAGCAAATCCGGACAATGATCTTTTACTTCCGGATGAGGTTGTTACAAAGACTGTAGAAAAATACAAAGAAGCTTTTGAACTTCTTACAGGAAACAAATTCAGCCGCTAATGAAATCCAATAGCAGCATAATTTCTCTTATAAATAGTATGACGGAGATAATATGAATCAGAATACAACAAACACAAAAAACACAATAGATTTTGATGAACTTCATGAGGAATGTGGAGTTTTTGGAATGTATGACTTTGATGGAGGCGATGTTGCATCGACAATATATTATGGTCTTTTTGCACTCCAGCATCGTGGTCAGGAAAGCTGTGGAATAGCAGTAAGTGAGACACAAGGACCAAAGGGCAAGGTTACATCATTCAAGGGGATGGGACTTGTAAACGAGGTATTTACACCGGATATACTTGAATCAATGAAGGGTGATATCGGAGTCGGACATGTCAGATATTCAACAGCAGGTTCATCTACACGCGAGAATGCCCAGCCGCTTGTACTCAATTATGTAAAAGGTACACTTGCAATGGCGCATAATGGAAATCTCATAAACGCAAAAGAACTCCGGGAAGAATTAGAATACACTGGAGCTATTTTCCAGACTACGATAGATTCAGAGGTTATAGCCTACCATATTGCACGTGAGCGTCTTAACTCAAAGACTGCAGAAGAAGCTGTGAGGCGTGCCTGTATGAAATTAAAAGGAGCTTATGCGCTTGTTGTAGAGAGCCCGAGAAAATTGATCGCAGCAAGAGATCCGTTTGGTTTTAAACCTCTTTGTATAGGAAAAAGAGATAATGCATACATAGTTACATCTGAAACATGTGCGCTTGATACTATCGGTGCAGAGTTTGTAAGAGATGTAAAACCTGGGGAAGTCATCACTATCACCCCGGAAAAGGGAATAGAGTCCGATATGTCTATGGCTCTGCCAAAAGAACAAGAGGCAAGATGTGTATTTGAATATATTTATTTTGCAAGACCAGACAGCCATATAGATAATGTAAGCGTATATGGAAGCCGTATTAAGGCAGGACGTTTTCTTGCAATGGATTCACCTGCTGAGGCAGATATAGTAACAGGTGTTCCTGAATCAGGAAATGCAGCAGCACTTGGTTATTCACTTGAATCAGGTATTCCATACGGAACTGCTTTTGTAAAAAACAGCTATGTTGGAAGAACATTTATCAAGCCAAAACAGTCAAGCCGTGAATCAAGTGTACAGGTAAAGCTTAATGTGCTTAAGGAAGCGGTAAAGGGAAAACGTGTTGTCATGATCGATGACTCTATCGTAAGAGGAACTACATCAGACCGTATAGTCCGTATGCTTCGTGATGCGGGAGCGACAGAAGTACATGTAAGGATAAGTTCACCACCATTTTTATGGCCTTGTTATTTTGGAACAGATATTCCTGCGAGGGAACAGCTGATCGCATATAACAGGACAATAGAAGATATCAGACAGATAATTGGTGCAGATTCATTAGGGTATCTTGGAATAGACAGACTTAACGAGATGGTGGAAGGTCTGCCAATCTGTACAGGATGCTTCACTGGCAGATATCCAATGGAACCGCCAAAGGATGATATCAGAGGTGAGTATTTCGATAAGGAGATCGACCTCGAAAGAAAGATGCTCAATCGTTAAAAAGGAGAATTATTATGAGTACAGATAGATACACAAGTCCTCTTTCAGAGCGTTATGCCAGCAAAGAGATGCAGTATATTTTTTCACAGGATATGAAATTTACTACATGGAGAAAACTTTGGATAGCACTAGCAGAGACAGAAATGGAACTGGGGCTTTCAGAGAATGGAAAGCCGGTTATCACTCAGGAGCAGATTGATGAGTTAAAAGCACATGTAAACGATATAAACTATGATGTCGCAAAAGAGAGGGAAAAGCTTGTACGACATGATGTAATGAGCCATGTATATGCGTATGGACAGCAGTGCCCGAAAGCAGCAGGAATTATCCATCTTGGTGCCACATCATGCTATGTTGGTGACAATACAGATATAATCATCATGAGTGAGGCGTTAAAGCTTGTTCATAAAAAACTTATAAGTGTTATATCTGAGCTTGCAAATTTTGCTGACAAATATAAAAATCAGCCTACACTTGCTTTTACACATTTCCAGCCGGCACAGCCGACTACAGTAGGAAAGAGAGCTACTTTATGGCTCAATGAATTTATGATCGATCTTGAGGATCTTGAGTATGTACAGAGCACTCTTAAGCTTCTTGGATCAAAAGGAACTACAGGTACGCAGGCAAGCTTCCTTGAACTTTTTGACGGCGACAATGAGACGATAGACAAGATAGATCCAATGATCGCAAAGAAAATGGGATTTAAGGAGTGTTATCCTGTTTCAGGACAGACATATTCCCGTAAAGTTGATACAAGGGTTATAAATGTGCTTGCAGGAATAGCTGCATCTGCTACAAAAATGTCAAATGACATCAGATTGTTACAGCATCTTAAAGAGGTTGAGGAGCCATTTGAGAAAAACCAGATCGGTTCATCTGCCATGGCATATAAGAGAAATCCAATGAGAAGCGAAAGAATCGCATCACTTTCAAGATATGTACTTGCTGATGTAATGAATCCTGCTATCACATCAGCGACACAGTGGTTTGAGAGAACACTTGACGACTCTGCGAACAAGAGACTTTCAGTGCCGGAAGGCTTCCTTGCAATTGATGGTATTCTTGACTTATGCCTTAACGTTGTAGATGGTCTTGTGGTATATCCAAAAGTTATCGAAAAGCATTTTATGGCAGAGATCCCATTTATGGCAACAGAAAATATTATGATGGATGCTGTTAAAAATGGAGGAAACAGACAGGAGCTTCATGAGAAGATCAGACAGCTTTCAATGCAGGCCGGAAAGACTGTAAAGGAAGAAGGAAAGGAAAATAATCTTGTGGATCTTATTGCCGCAGATCCTTCATTCGGACTTACAAAAGAAGATATAGAGAAGAATTTAAAACCTGAGCTTTATGTAGGAAGAGCTCCTCGTCAGGTAGAAGTATACTTAAAAGATGTGGTTAATCCTGTACTTGACGCACATAAGGATGAACTTGGCGTAAAAGCTGAAATAAATGTATAAAATTTAAAATTATTTATATAATAATTTGCCCTAAACCTCTGATATTTGTTACAATAATAAATATCAGAGGTTTTTTACTTACAGAAGGAGGTACAAATGAAAAAATTTTTAAAACTGTTTATAATGGCAGTATCAATACTGATATTGTCAAAGACACCTGCATATGCAGGCGATGGCAGCTTCGCAGGCTATAATGGGCTTGCCCGAAATGAATATGGCTGGTGGAAAGTCGAAAATGGCAAAGTAAATTTTGATTACACAGGCCTTGCCAAAAATGAAAACGGCTGGTTTTATGTAAGTGGGGGTAAGGTAAATTTCAATTACACAGGCCTTGCAAAGAATCAGTATGGCTGGTTTTATGTAAGTGGAGGCAAAGTAAACTTTAATTACACAGGCCTTGCAAAGAATCAGTACGGCTGGTTTTATGTAAGCGGAGGCAAGGTAAACTTTAATTACACAGGCCTTGCAAAGAATCAGTATGGCTGGTTTTATGTAAGTGGAGGCAAGGTAAACTTTAATTACACTGGTCTTGCAAAGAATCGGTATGGCTGGTTTTATGTGAGCGGGGGCAAGGTAAATTTCGATTACACAGGCCTTGCAAAGAATCAGTATGGCTGGTTTTATGTGAGCGGAGGCAAAGTAAATTTCAATTACACAGGTCTTGCGAAAAACCAGTATGGCTGGTGGAGAGTTGAGAGTGGCAAGGTTGATTTTGCGTATACAGGCCTTGCAAAGAACGAGAATGGCTGGTTTTATCTTCATGGAGGAAAAGTCGATTTTTCATATACAGGACCGGCAAGCAATGAAAATGGAGAATTTTTTGTAAAAAACGGAAATATTAAGTTCGGCTATTCGGGTTACAGTAAAGGAAATAATACAGTATATATAGTCGAAAATGGTAAGGTGATAAGATCCATATACAGTAATGTGGATCCTGCCAAACCAATGATAGCACTTACCTATGACGATGGTCCATATTCGCCTGTTACATCCAGAATACTTGATGCGCTTGAAGCGGTAGGAGGAAGAGCAACATTTTTTAATGTGGGAAACCGCATTGGTTCGTATCAGGATGTGGCAAAGAGAGCTGTGCAGATTGGATGCAGTATTTCAAATCATACATGGGATCATACATCACTTACATCGCTTGGTTCCTCTTCGATAGTCTCAGAAATAAACGGATGCGATAATGCAATAAAAAATTACACAGGGGAGACCTCTCTTCTTGTACGACCGGTAGGCGGAGCTGTCAATGCTACAGTAAAGGCTTCGGTTGATGCACCTCTTATTTTATGGTCTGTTGATACGCTTGACTGGAAAAATAGGAATGCTTCAAGTGTATATAGTAAAGTTATAGGACATGTCCAGGATGGGGATATCGTTCTGATGCATGATCTATATACATCGACAGCAGAAGCATCTGAAAAAATGATACCTGAACTTGTAAGGGAAGGCTACCAGCTTGTAACAGTAGAAGAACTTGCGTATTATAAGGGATACACGTTAAAGGACGGACAGACATACACATGTTTCCGCTAAAATAAGGGTATAGAGATAAAAAAATAAAGAAATAACGAAATAAAGAAATAAAAATGAACCCGGATATTGATTTTTTGTTGATGATCCGGGTTCGTTTTTTATGCATACCATATAATGGTTTGAAGCAAAGAGGAATTTTATCCGAGATTTATGCGCTTTGTCATCATTTCAGGGTTTGTGGCCTCAGAAATAGCTGTATGCTTTGATATGACACCTTTTTTGTAAAGATTATATATACTTGTATCCATGGCGATCATGTTTTCGGCAGCAGAAGTATAAATTATACCATCTATCTGATGAACTTTTCCCTCGCGGATGAGGTTACGTATTGCTGGTGTAAGAACCATTATTTCAAAAGCCGGAATCATATCCCCATCGACAGAAGGCAAAAGCTTCTGGCTGACAACAGCCTGAAGTACGGATGCAATCTGCACTGAAATCTGATGCTGTTGTGTGGCAGGGAAGGCATCGATTATACGATCGATTGTGTTTGCAGCCCCGATAGTATGCAGTGATGAGAATATCAGATGTCCTGTCTCAGCAGCTGTCACAGCGGTATTGATAGTTTCATAGTCACGCATTTCGCCTAAAAGTATGACATCAGGACTCTGGCGGAGTGCGGCACGCAGAGCTGTTAGATAACTTGCAGTATCAGTATTTATCTCACGCTGTGAAACAATTGATTTTTCGTGTCGGTGCAAAAATTCCAAAGGATCTTCAAGCGTTATTATATGTTCTTCCTTTTCATGATTTATTTTGTCAATGATACAGGCAAGAGTCGTGGATTTACCACTTCCGGCAGGCCCTGTTACAAGAACCATTCCATTATTTGTGTGGGCAAGCTCCATGACTGAGTCAGGTATATTAAGATCACTAGGTTTTGGCAGTGTAAACGAAATAACTCGTATGACTGCAGAATATGAACCACGCTGCTTAAACGTGCTTACACGGTAACGTGAAACTCCCGGTATAGCAAAAGAAAAGTCATCATCGCCGGTTTCATCAAAGTTGGTTATATCACGCTCGGCAAGAGCATATATTGCTGTGACGAACTCGAACGTTTCTTTTGGAATCATCTTTATTTCATTTAAACATTCCATAGTGCCCTTAGATTTATATGTCAAAGGACGGCCGGCAACAATAAAAATATCTGATGCTCCGTTATTTGTTGCTTCCTCCAGAATCTTTTTTACATCCATTTTAATTTCCTCCAATTAAATTTAGTGAATCATCATCTTCTAAAGAAGTGTCTGTTGTTAACTGCCATTTTTTGATTTTATAAAAAGTGTCCTTTTGGTGCGAAGGATATATAATTTCAAGAGTGACATAAAGTGACTGCTTATCGGTGATCTGTCTTGAAATATCAAAGGTTGTTGAAGTATCATCTTGCGTAAGGCTTCCATTTTCATCTGATAACATTGACGCTGCTGTGTTAAAGTAGTCTTTGCGGGACGAAGTGGAAGTATATGCAGAATAGAGCATATGATCGATTTCGGCAATCTCGCTGTTTATTTCAACACATTTTTGATAGTAGCTGGAATTATTTTCGGCAACTCTGCAGCTTAATTTGTAATCTGAATTTGCTGTCATAAATGCAAGGACCGAAAATGTTACAATGCACATCATAGCAAAGACTACAAGTATCGTTGACATCCCAAAGTTGGAAAAACGTTTTTTCATTGTGCCACCTCCGTGTGTTCTGCAGTCAAGGGAGCGTAAATGCTTGTGGTAATAGTAAAAATTTCTGAGTTATCTTTATCCAGAAATTGAATATGGGCATTCGTTGTGCGGTCAAGACTACTGAGTGAAACGATGACTTTGTAAACAGAGTCTTTGGCGCTGCACTCTTTGAAATCGTTGTCATAATATATAAAGATTTTTTCGTCGGAAATCACACAATCAGGGTATTGTGCCGCAAACACTGATGGATCAGCATTAGACGATTCGAATACTGTTGCGGCATTGTCACAGCAGGTGACAGCCTGATGAAGCAGCTTAGTGTCCTTTGTCATCGTATGTGTCTTTATAAAAAAGGTCAGTCCGACAACCAGAAGGACGGAAAAAAGCAATATATTGATTATCATTTCCAATAAAATAACACTATTTTTTGCATGTTGTCTTTTATTCATTGTCACGCTCTCAATCTGTTGATTTTGTCGAAAGAAGAATATCTGTGGAGCCGCCGGATGTATCGTAGATAACGGCATCAATATACCCCTGTGGAGTTTCAGCTGCACTAAAACCTGCGATATTTATTATTTCCTGGCCTGATTCGAGTGAGTAAACAGAATCTTCTGAAACAAAAAGCTCCCTAAGGCTTTTATCGTAATAATATATGTAAGTCTTGTATGTCTGTCCGTTAATATTGCTTGAAAGAGCAAGCACATCCGTTCCATCTATGTTTTCTACATGTATGCCGGCACCTATATCATTCTGCCGGATCTTTTCACGCAGATAAGAAGAAGCTGTGCGGACCTCATAATTATAATTCATGGAATCAGCGGTTACTTTATATTGCTTTATACCGATCAGAACAAGTATAAATGCTGTAACAGCAAACATGCCAAATAAAATCATAATAAACAAGGTGTCAATTTTTTTTGAATCTTTATTCAGCTCGATCATCGGGATTCCTTTCTATAATTGTCACATCGGGCCGGAGATTTGATCCGATGTATTTATAATCGATAAAATATACATCTTTATTGTATGTCAGTCCATAATTCTGAACAAGATAATCCAGATTTGGAGGATATGTTCCTTCGAGTGCATAGCACTGCGTTATGCTGCGGTATAAAGCTTTTTCCAGAACATTTTTGTTTCTCCCGGAATTATCATTGGAAAGAGTGGTCATGAAAACTGAAAAAAATATAATGACGGCTATAAAGATAGCTGGTTTTATCAGAAAAGAAATATGAAATTTTTCTTTTTTTACAGCAAATAACATAAAAATACCTCCATATATCAGCCGATGCTTGATATTATGCCAAGCAGCGGGAGAAGGAATGAAACCAGGATAAGGCCTATGAAAAGACATAGGATTATAATAAGGGCCGGCTCTAAAACTGATATAAAATGTGCTAATTTGTTATCAGTTTCCTCCTCATATGCTTTACATATGTGATTCATGATCTCATCCATTGAACCGGTCTTGTTTCCAATAGCAATCCAGCTTGAGTACATTTTTGAAAAGATACCTGAGCGCAGAAGTGCAGATGAAAAAGATGAACCATGTGAAATGTCATCACGGCAGGTGCTTATCTTATTACTCATATGAGGGTTTGACACGAGTTCATCAGCAAGGTCAAGCCCCTTATCAGTATCAAGTCCGCTTGACAGGGCGAGAAACATGCAATTGGCAAAGCGGCTTGCAGCTATTGACATGGGTATTTTTTGTCCAAGAATATATTTTTTACCGGAATTGGTATTAAAAAATATAATGCAAAGGACTACAAGTAAAATGATGATTAAGATAATGTATGCCATATAGTGGTTGATCATATTACTTATTTTCATAAGGAGAGCAGCCGTTCCGGTAAGCTCACTTCCGAGTTCTGTATATATCTGTGAAAAGACCGGCAGAACTTTGGTTGTCATGACAAGAATGACTACAAGCATAAGTCCTGTGAGGACGAGCGGATATGTGACGGCACTTTTGATGCCGGAACGTATTTCTTCTTCTCTTTCATAGTATGCTGAAAGAGACTTTAAGACTTCCTCAAGACGTCCTGTTTCTTCGCCGAGCTGGATCATGTGAAGCATATAAGGGGGAAAAACCCCGGCTTCCTTTAATGATACATGAAGAGGCTGACCAAGCTCCATAGGTTTATATATTTTTTCGAGCAGATCATGGGTTTCTGCGTCGGGAGCTTCGTCTGACAATATGGAAACACCATAGTATGTGGGAAGCCCTGCGGTTATGACAAGAGATAATTGTTCGCAAAATGCAGATAATTCAGTATTGCTTAAATATTTGGATTTTTTAGACATTATTATTCTCCTAGTATACATATTTTGTAATGTAATCGCTTTTTTTTGAAATAAAATCCTGTGGTGATGAACTTGTTGAAGCATATGTAGGATCAAGAAGGTTCCATGATGAACCATCAAATTCAATTATTCCGTTTATCCATCCTACATTTTTTATATATGTGCTTATCCATGCATGATATTCCTCACCTCTATAGCCGACCTCAAGCCTTGTCGGGATTGATTGTGTCCGGAGCATTGTGGCCATAACGGACGCATAATCAAAACATATTCCTGTATTTGACGAAAAAACACTGTCCACATCGGGAAGGTATCCGCTTTTTACAGAATCAGCTTTATCATAGTCGTATTTGAAGTTTTCGATAATATAATTATATACGCTTTGAACTACTTCTATATCGCTGCTGCAATAGTATGCAAGATCGCTTCCCTTTTGGATCGTCAGAGGAGCGTCTGTGAAATTGACATATTGATTTGGATAAAGATATGGTCCAAATTCATTTGTTATGTCTGCGTTTATATCTTGTGTTATGGCAGTAGCATATTGTGTGCCTTCAATATTTTCGAAAACACTTATATTGTAAGTTCCGCTTTCAGAGGTCAGAGGAAAAGTTTCATAACCACCATGAAGATCATATGTGTAGGTTACAGAATCCGGTCCGGTGATCTGAAGCTTGACCTTCGGATTTGAGCCTGTGTATGAAACCATGACATAACCATCGTTCATATGCGAAACATCGATGATAGCGGAATCGCATGAATAATTTTCTGTTCCATCTGCAGAAGGAACAAGAACCTTTGGAGTACTGTCCCATGTACCTTTTTCTGTGGAAGGTGTATTTATATCTACTGATTTGTTTGATGAATCTGTGGAAGCTGATTTTTTCCCACAGGAACAAAAAAGAATGCATACGAAAAGCAGAAGTAGAAAAAGCTTAGCTCTAAAGCAATTTTTCATGTAAATCTCCTAGTTTGTCGTTTACTCTATTATAAGATATTTTGTCGAAAAATGAAATAAAAAAATGCAGTAAAAAATCAAATAATTCATTGACGAACAAACAAATTCGGTGTATAGTAATTCTGTTATAACTATTTTAATCTAAAACATTATAGAAAAATAGTTGTTATTTGTTGCAAGTATACAAATTAGGAGGTGCAGTTGTGGCAACTTTGAAAACTGTTTTATCAGTATTATTTATTATCGTCAGTGTTATTATTACTATAGTTATTCTCTTCCAGGAAGGCAAGTCAGCAGGACTTGGAACTATTGCTGGAGTTGCAGATACATATTGGGGCAAGAACAAAGGCCGTTCAAAGGAAGGACGTTTAGTTAAAGCTACAGTAACATGTGTAGTGCTGTTTTTCATTTTGTCAATGGTTTTAAATATGGGAATATGGTAAATACTAAAGGCTGTCGATCATTCGGCAGCCTTTTAATTTACATTTTATGTTACAGAAAATATTTGATCAAAATATGGTGGAAATATGGAAAATTTATATGAAAAACGAAAAAAGATGATATATGAGTTTATGTGTGATGATATGTACGTTCCTATGAAAATAAAGGAATTGTGCATAGTTCTTGGGGTAAAAAAAGCGGAAAGACCTCAGCTTGAACAGATACTTCTTGATCTGCAGGAAGAAGGAAAGATAACATTATCTAAAAGAGGAAAATATTCAAAGGCAGAAATAAAAAAGACGATCGGAACATTCAGTGCTCATCCGAAAGGATTTGGTTTTGTTACAGTTGAAGGATGGACGGATGATATTTTCATTCCGGCAGAATATGTAAACGGAGCAATGCACCAGGATACCGTTGAAATTGAAATCTCACCCATAAACACCGGGCGCAGAAAAGAAGGAAAAATCATTTCTATTATAGAACGGGGGATGAAACAGATAGTCTGTACTTACGAAGCCAGCGAAAATTTTGGCTTTGCGGTGCCGGATAATACCCGTTTTGGAAAGGATATTTTTATACCAAAGGAAAAGTCAAAGGGGGCAGTGTCGGGGCATAAAGTGGTTGTAGAGATCACTAATTATGGCAAAGGCGGTAAAAATCCGGAAGGAAAAGTGATAGAAATAATAGGTCATATAGATGATCCGGGAACGGATATTCTATCTATAATAAGAGCATATGATCTGCCTATGGATTTTTCGGAGAAGATCATGCATCAGGTAGAAAATGTCGCAAAAGAAGTTACTACTGCAGATATGGCAGGAAGGATGGATCTGCGGGACTGGATGATGGTCACTATAGATGGAGAGGATGCAAAAGACCTGGACGATGCCGTGTCTTTGTTTATGGACGGGGAAAATTATGTGCTTGGTGTACATATAGCTGATGTATCCAATTATGTTCAGGAACATAGTGCACTTGATGTTGAAGCACTAAAGAGAGGTACATCTGTTTATCTCGTAGACCGCGTTGTTCCAATGCTCCCAAAAGCATTGTCAAATGGAATATGTTCACTTAATGAAAAGCAGGACCGGCTTACATTAAGCTGTATTATGACAATAAATAAAAAGGGTGAGATCATAGATCATAAAATAGCTGAAACTGTCATCTGTACAAATCGCAGGATGACTTATACAAATGTAAAAAAAATACTGGTTGATAAAGACCCGGATGTAACAGCTGAATACAAAGAACTTGTTCCTATGTTTGAAAAAATGGAGGAACTTGCTGCAATTTTGCGGAAAAAGAGAATGAAAAGAGGCTCTATCGATTTTGATTTTCCAGAAACAAAAGTAGTTCTGGATGAAAAGGGCCGACCTGTTGATATAAAACCTTATGACAGAAATGTTGCAACAAAAATAATAGAGGATTTTATGCTTGCTGCAAATGAAACGGTTGCGGAAGATTATTTCTGGCAGGAGATACCATTTGTTTATAGAACACATGATAAACCGGATGGGGAAAAAATAAGCAGATTGTCAATGTTTATAAATAATTTTGGATATACACTTCACATAGGCACAGATGAGGTACACCCAAAGGAATTGCAGAAGCTTCTGATGAAAGTGGAAGGTACGGATGAAGAATCTCTTATAAGCAGGCTTACCCTCCGGTCTATGAAACAGGCTAAATATACAACTGTATGCACAGGGCATTTTGGCCTTGCAGCAAATTATTATTGTCACTTTACTTCTCCGATAAGGAGATATCCGGATCTGCAGATCCACAGGATAATAAAAGATAATCTGCGGGGGAGAATGAATGAAAAAAGGCGCATGCACTATGAGTCGATACTTGACGAAGTGGCGAAACAGGCAAGCCAGACAGAACGCAGGGCGGAAGAAGCAGAAAGAGAAACAGTCAAATTAAAAAAATGTGAGTATATGGAAAATCATATCGGTGAGGAATTCGAGGGAGTTATCTCCGGCGTCACAGAATGGGGATTTTTTGTGGAACTTGCGAATACAGTCGAAGGTCTGGTAAGAGTTACAGATCTGACGGATGATTTTTATGAGTGTTATGAAGATTCATATGAACTTGTTGGAAGTGCAACTAACCGGAGGTATAAGCTTGGACAAAGGGTAAAAGTAATTGTTGACAGTACGGACAAAGTTATGCGTACTATTGATTTTAAGCTGGTGCAAGAGCAGAAAACAAAAAATATTTAGCAGATTATGTCAAAAAAGAATTTTTAAACTATTGGTTAACGAATATTTTATATATTTTATATTGTTAATAACAAGAAAATGTGATAGTATTTATTAGCAGTTTGAGGAAAGGAGATACCGACATGGCGAAAGAACCAAAGAAAATGGTTGCCAATAATAAAAAGGTCTATCATGATTATTTCCTGATAGAAAAATATGAAGCCGGTATTTCACTTGCCGGAACAGAAGTTAAATCCCTGCGTATGGGAAAAGGCAGCATAAAGGAAAGCTTTATCCGTATTGAGAATGGAGAAATGATACTTTATGGAATGCATATAACACCATACGAAAAGGGAAACATATTCAACAAAGATCCATTAAGACCCAAAAAGCTTCTACTTCATAAAAAGGAAATAGAAAAACTTTCATCAAAGATGAAAGAAAAAGGATTTACAATCGTACCGGTAGAAGTATATTTTAAAGGAAGTCTTGTGAAAGTAGAGATAGCGCTTGCAAAAGGAAAGAAACTGTATGATAAGCGGGCAGATATCGCTAAAAAGGATCAGAAGCGTGAAGCACAGCGTGATTTCAAAATCAGGAATCTGGGTTGAATAAGTATTAAAAACAAAAGTAAATAAAGGCTAGTAAAGGTTTCGACGGGGGCGCTAGACGTCCGGTGGACGTCTGATAAGCGCCGACCGGAGCGGAGCGGAGACCATGAAGCGTAGCTTCATGAACCCCGAAAAAAATAAATAAGGGCTAGTAAAGGTTTCGACGGGGTACATGAAGCTGGAGAAGCGAGTCGTATGGTAATGCGTTAAATGGCCAAATTAAAATTAAACGCTGAAGATAATTTAGCATACGCTGCCTAGTTGCAGCAGTCTGACCTAGGGCACTCACACCTTAGGATCCAGGCTTCGACTATGTGGGAAACGACTTATGCAAAGCTTTGAGCATATGGGCGTATCATGAAGCTACTGAAACCGGCAGGATGTTTGTTTTCGGCCGGCAGAGGGAATGTTAAATAATAAACTACACTCGTAGAAGGACAGGGGATTGTATTTCGGACACGGGTTCGACTCCCGTCTAGTCCACTCTGAAAGTGGCTTAAACACTGGGTTTGAGCCACTTGATTTTTTTGAGGTACTCAAAAAGGTACTCAAACATAATTTCGAACTTACGAAAGGAGAAAAGCATAAGTTCCAAACTAAACATTGTGAATATATTCGAACGTATTACACGTTCTTTTTTTATGCCATTTTGGATTGTATTTAATTTAGTACAATTTGAGTTTTAAAGAATTTAGATTTTAAAAAAATTCATGCTGCGGATTTTGATACCCCCTGGGGGGGGACAGATTTGTCTTTTTGGAAAACGTCAAAATTTTATATGTCTGAACATGGGATTTTTGAAAAAGATTTTTTGCTGCCCAAAGATATGCTGCAAATTTTGATACCCCCCCGGGTGTCAAAAAATGACTTTCTGGGAAACGCTAAAATTATGCCCCTGCTGACGACAAGGGGATTTTCATTTTTTGCAAGTTTTCGATGTTTGCCACAATTGGATTGTAGTAGAATAAAGGAGTGTTCTAATTATGAAGAAATTATTTATTTCACAGCCGATGAGAGACAAGACCGATGAAGAAATCAAGGCAGAAAGAGCCAAGATTGTTAAAGCGGTCACAGAACGTTTCGGAGAGGTAGAGGTTATTGATTCATTCTTTGAATCCGCGCCTCATGATGCCTAGCCGTTATGGTTCCTTGGAAAGTCTCTGGAATTACTTTCGATTGCTGATTGTGTTTATTTTGTAGAGGGCTGGAAAGATTACAGAGGATGCAAGATTGAGCATGAATGCGCTGTACTGTATGGAATTGATATTGTAGGCGAATAACCGCTTGTAGCAATTCTCCTTTTGTCGTATAATAACGATAAAAGGGGGAATTAATTATGAATGAAGAAGAAAAAGAAATCCATGAGAACAGTAATGAAAAAGAGTATAAAAAGCTGAAATTAAAACTGGAAACTCTGCAAAAAAGAGAAAAGAAAGGATTATTATTTTTTGGAATTTTGATATCTATTCTTTTCTCAATCATATTTTTTATTACATATCAAGGTAGCTTTTATAAGGAAAAGCCTCTATGGATAATCCTTTCGATTGTTTGCGGGGTGACAGTGGGCTTACTTATGGTTTTATATTTGAATTTCATATATGAAATGCAGGAGAACAGAATTCGCAGGGAAATGATCGAATATGAAGCCGAAGATATCAAGGAAGATGTCAAGGAAGATATTTTTGAAAACTCAATAAAGATGAGTTATAAATATTTGGATCAATATTATTTGCAAACGAGAGAACAGGCACAAAAAGGATTTTTAGCGACCGTTTGCATTGCTGTTTTTGGCGCGATTTTAATAGGCGCGGGGATTATTGCAATGTTTTTAGGTAAAACCAATCCCTCATATGTAACTTGTGCATCAGGTGTGATTACGGAATTTATTTCGGCAATATTTTTCTATTTGTATAATAAGACAATTTCGAGCATGAGTAAATATCATAATAAGTTGGTATTATCTCAAAATATTTCCATCGCATTAAAAGTTGCCGAATCTTTGTCGACCGATGACAAGATAAAAGCAAAAAACCAAATTATCAATGAATTATTGAAAGATATCAATTCATATTTGGTTAAAAGCGAATCAGAGGAAAGCAAAAAGGATAATAAGGAGAATTGATGCGTTCACTAAAAAAGAATAAGCAACCGTTCCACTACGCCACCTACGATGTCGAGAAAAAGGTATACGACCGTGACGAGGACGGCAATATCAAGTACATAGAGATTGACGGAGAGAAAATCCCAATCGAGATAGGAACAGAACCAGGTTATAATGACCCGGTTCTTTTTTATGCCAACATTTCCGCAGGCAAGGGTGTTGTGCAGGCTGATGTGTTCGGAAGTAGCGTTGACTATTCTCGGACAATATCTACTTGCGATATGGATTGCACGATTACGAAGCTGACACGGATATGGATTGGCTGTGAGCCACAATACAACGAGGACGGTTCCGTGAATGGCGATAGTGCTAACTATGAGGTTGCCGCGCCGCCTACGAAAAGTCTGAATGGAATTGTGATTGCGATTAAGGAATTGCCGGAGGGATGATGATATATGAGTAAGACAATTTCATTTGGTCTGTCTGTATCGGAAATCGACCGGGCAATCAAAGAGTTGCAATCGTATCAAAACAGCCTTGATGCCAAGTGCCAACAGCTTTGTGAGCGTCTTTGCAACGAGGGTATTAAGATTGCACAGGCTCATATCGGCAGTAGCGGATTCGGTAAGTATATTCGTTTATCCTCTGAAATCACACCGGAGAAAGCCGGATGCAAAGCAATCCTCATCATGGAAGATTCGCAGAAGATTGTGAGCAAGTGGCAGAATCAAGACGGTGTGCAGAGTAAAGAAATCTCACCGGCGCTTATGCTTGAATTTGGTGCGGGACTTCCGGCACAGAATCCGGCGAACATTCCGGGCGTAGGAACCGGAACATACGGCGCGCACGGCAACGAACCGGGTTGGTGGTACATGGATTTGCAAGGCGAATGGCACTATTCAAGTGGTACATCCCCGAAGATGCCTATGTACAATGCCGGGAAAGAATTAAGAAACAGGGTTTTTAAGATTGCAAAGGATGTGTTCAAAGGTTAAGTTATCCAAGGTGGGAAAATCCGTTGCACCAACGCGCCATATGACCAAAAGAGATGTAGCAGATGCGACGGCTACCGGATAAAAAAGTGAAGAAAAAATGACAACAATTACAAGCAAAAAGCCACCTGAAGGTGGCTTCCTTAAACTTACCATTTATGCTGATACTGATCGCTAAGATTGTCGGGAAGAGGCAACTCTTGAATGGCTTGAAGTTCTTGAATATCATGTTTTGCTTGATTTAATTCATTTTGAAGCTGATTATTTCGCAAACGGAGAGCTGTTTCTTTGTTTGAAAGAGCTATTGTTGATTGCGAAACACCGAAAATACCAGCAATTTCAGATTGTGTAATATTTTTATGTGCATTCAATTCGGCATCGTTTGTAAGAACATAGGCCATAAGTTTGTGTTTGTCGGTCATTTTCTTTTTCATATATTCTTCTCCTTACAATAAATATTAGATAATTATTTAATAATTATCTAATAAAAACATATACCAATATTAAGAAAAAGTCAAGATAAAATTAGAGGTAGCAGTTTATGGCAGGATTTGAATGGAATGAATTTTATACGGTGTTCTGCACCAACATGAAAAAAGCATATCCAAAATGTACAGTTGGTCGTTACACTACACCGAAGCAATCACAGTTAGAAGTTCAAATAGCAGAGCTACAAGCAAAACTAAAAACTATGTAAACACAAGCACCCAAGCGAAAACAAGGGTGCTATTTTTATTACAAGGAGGAACAAATGCCGTTTGTAGAAGTTAATATCCAAAAAGAAATTGAGAAGAGAAGGCAAAGCGATCCAGATTTTAAAGAATTATGGGATAAACAGAAAAAAGACAATACAATTTCACAAAAAGGTTCAACCTGGGACGAATTTGAAAAAGAAATTTGTACACCAGAAGAAATTAAATGTTCTCATAGGTGAGCAATAAAAGGTTATAAAAGAGAACTACGTATACGAAGGAAACGCAGGCGAAAATTAAAAGAGATATATAAAAGATTATAGCATTGAAGCGAAAATGTAGATGATATTTTTGTTTGACAATATGGGAAAATTGCCATATTATACTTATATAGAAAGTACATCGGAGGAAATTTATGAGTGAATTTAAAGCAGAATTTTACGAAAATGGAGATGAAATTCCTGTAAAAGAATTTCTGGACAGTCTTGATGACAAAATGCGTGCAAAATTCTCAATGGAAATCAAACTTCTGGAAGAAAAAGGCAATCAACTAAGAGAACCTTACAGTAAACCATTAGGAGATGGAATTTTTGAACTACGTGCAAAAGTAGGAACAGATATTTCAAGAGTATTATATTTTTTCTATTATTAAGGGAGAATAATATTAACGCATGGGTTTGTTAAGAAAGCACAAAAGACACCGCCAAGTGAAATTGAAAAAGCGAAAAAGTACAGAAAAGACTTTATAGAAAGGAATGGTGAATAATATGAAATTCGATGATTATTTACAGGAACAATTAAAAGATCCTGAATTTAAAAAAGAGTGGGATGACATTCAGCCAGAAATGGATGTCATCCGTGCTATGATTGATGCACGGATTGAACAGAATTTAACACAAAAGGAATTGGCTGCACGTACAGGAATTGATCAGGCAGATATAAGTAAACTTGAAAATGGAACAAGAAACCCAAGTTTAAAATTATTAAAGAAACTTGCTTCTGGATTGGGAATGCAATTAAAAATTGAATTTGTACCAATGCAGACGTTACGGAAATAGCCTACATTACTGCTTTTGTAGGCGAAGGTAAAACATAAATAATCCGATATATTAATGGCATCTAACGAAAATAAAATCTGTTAGGTGCTATTTTTATACCCAAAAATAACCCCAAAAAACGCAAACCAAAAGATAGTTGTGACTTTAATCCAGCTATAAATGTAATTCCAAAAAGGTTATGGATTTATATGTGAAGAAGATAGCGACTCGGTATAAAACTTGAAAAGATATTGGAAGATCTGTTTGTTTTAACATTTTTTGCAATTATACATGTAAGATAGAACCGCTTGTATGACGATAAAAAATATATCAGTATATTTATGGAGGCGGCTATTATGAAGGAAGTTCTGATCTGCAATTATGCAAAAACAAATGAGACGGATAAAACAACAAATGCTATGGGAAAAGGGCAGATAGCAAATTATGTATTGGAAACAATGAAAATGCCGGAATCGGATATGCAGGAAGAAGAAAAACAGAAAATGGATGAAAAAATACAGGCAAAACTAAAAGCGGGCAGAAAGCTGACAAAAGAGGAGGAAGACTATCTGAAACAGACTAATCCGCAGCTTTATCAGCAGTATAAAAGAATACGTGCAATGGTAAATGCGATGGAAGAGAAACTGAAAAATGCTACGAGCAAGGAAGAAGCAAACGATATTATTTACTTTTCCATTTCGGGTGTGTCAAAAAATGATCCGTACAAAGAATATGCTATAACGGCGCTTCAAAGATCTGCAAGCGAATATAAAAAAACATCGGGCTATAACAGACTTCCTCAGACTGCGGAGGATGCAAAAAAGAAAAATAACAGAAAGGAAGATCTGTTTTCATGGACACCGCTTGAGGATATTATAGAGGCTCAGCCTAAATTTGAAGCTTTGACATAAATGAAAAATCCATGAAAAAAGCGGATGTAAAACAAAAAATGGAATTTTTTTAAAAAACTTGCAAAAAAGTGTTGACAATATATGGAGAGGATGATATTATATCCAAGTCGCTCCGGTAAACAAGCTTGAAGCGATACATGGCGAGGTGGCTCAACTGGCTAGAGCGTCCGGTTCATACCCGGGAGGTTGAGAGTTCGAGTCTCTCCCTCGCTACTATACAGGCTTGTGGTC
>JABLTO010092930.1_pt1 | contig 23986 bp, 24 predicted proteins | sample 7160091 | NCBI WGS metagenome assembly JABLTO01 (sample SAMN14651225, study PRJNA627086) | human gut metagenome | isolation source: feces | host: Homo sapiens
CGGAGGGGCGGTTTGCCCTGCGGGCCGCAGCCTGCGGCTTTCGGCAGGCCTGCGGGGGGGGGCGCAGCAGCGGTGCAATATCTTTCCAAGATGATTGTACCACAGGTTCGGCAAAGAGGACAAGACCCTTGCGCGAAAAATACGAACAAATTTTCGCCAAATGCCCCTCCCGCCGAAAAAGGAAAATCCGCCCGTCCCCTATCGTGCCGGGGGCAGGCGGATGGCATTGGTCATGCTTATGCAAATTCGTAGTGGGGGCTCTTATAGCGCAGCCGGATCTTATCGGCGATCATGGCGATGAACTCGCTGTTGGTGGGCTTGCCGCGCAGGTTATGGATGGTATAACCGAAGTAGGAATTGAGGACGTCCACATCCCCGCGGTCCCACGCCACCTCTATGGCATGACGGATGGCACGCTCCACCCGGGAGGCGGTGGTATCGTTCTTTTTGGCGATGGCCGGGTACAGCACCTTGGTGACGCCGTTGATGATATCCGGTTCCCGGACGGTCATAATGATGCCGTCCCGAATGTACTGGTAGCCCTTGATATGGGCGGGGATGCCGATCTCCAGGATGATCCCGGTGACCACCGTTTCCAGGTCGATGATCTTTGCGGAGGAATGGGCGGTCGGCTCCGCAATGGGTGTGGGATTGAACAGCATATCCACCCGATCCGCAAGGATCTCCGGGTCGAAGGGTTTAACGAAATGGTAGGCGGAGCCTGCCTTCACAAGCTGGTTGGTAATGCCGGGTGCGTCCACGGCAGTCATGGTGAAAAAGACGGGGCTTTCGCCGCATTCCCCGCGGGCGGCGGCCATCAGCACGCCCAGCCCGTCAATGCTGCTCATCATCACATCCATCAGCACCACGGCGGGGTGGCGCTCCCGGATCTTCTCCAGCAGCTCCCGGCCGTCCTTGCGGCAAAGCTCAACATCAAAGCCCTTATTCTCCAGGGCGGTTTTACAATGGCTGCGGAATTCCCCTGCATCATCAACAAGCAGCAATAATCTTACGTTCTTCATGGTTCTCCTCCTAAAAGTTGTGTAATCCGGCCGTTGATATGATGTTACCATAAATTGTAAATGATTTCAACATTAAATTTGCATTTTTCCGAATAAGTTTCTGCTAATATCTGCTAATTTTAGATGAAATGCGTCAAAGCAGTGTTATCCTCTATCAAATATAGATGTTTTTCCTTTATTTTCGGCAGGATACGACCGCCCCGCCGGCCAGCACCGGAAGGCCGCCCGCTGCAAGGAACTTGTCATTATCTTCTATCAATATAACGCAAAACCGCCGGAAAAGCAACGGCCGTGGAAAATTTCATCAAATAAATATCCACCGGCAAAGCCGGTGGTATTTCATAGACGGGCGAAGCCCTTTGTTACTAGCGGCACGCGTCCCGTCGCGTTGGTACGGTCCGTCAGCTGCGTGGGGTTTGCTACCTGCTACCCGTGAACGGGTTTAGTAGTTCCCCATTGTCAGCTGTTCGCCTGCTTTATCCTCCTCCAACTGTTTCTTTATGTATTCTGCTATCCTCTGTGCATTTTTTCCTGCTGTGTCCACATAGTACCTTCTGCACCAAAATTCTCGGTTCCTATATTTGTACTTCAGCTCCGGATACTTTTCATAGATCATCAAGCTGCTTTTTCCTTTGAGGTATCCCATGAAACTTGATACCGCCACCTTTGGTGGTATTTCGATGAGCATATGCACATGATCCGGGCATACTTCCGCCTCTACTATCCTTACACCTTTCCATTCGCATAGCTGCCGCAGGATCGCTCCTTCTTCTGCTCTCTTTTCTCCATAGAACACTTTTCTCCGATACTTTGGCGCAAATACTATATGGTATTTGCAATTCCACTTCGTATGCGATAAACTATTTATGTCGTTCATTTGACGACCTCCCTTTGTTTTTCTTGTGCAGTTGACGGACCGCACTTCTATTTTAAAACAAAGGGAGCTCTTTTTCTATCTTCATTATCGCCTTATGCTTCTTTTGAACCACTCGCCTAGCGACTGGTTTTCGATAGACAAAAAGAACGCCCGCGGGGGCGTTCTTTTTGGTTGGGCCGGCAGGATTCGGACCTGCGGGATGCGGGAGTCAAAGTCCCGTGCCTTACCGCTTGGCTACGGCCCAGAGTATAAGCCAGGGGATACCCAAATAGGTATCCCCTGTGCATGGGGTGGATAGTGGAATTCGAATCCACGACCTCCAGAGCCACAATCTGGCGCGCTAACCAGCTGCGCTATACCCACCATATTAACTTGAATTGGCGCGCCAGAAGGGACTCGAACCCCTGGCCTACTGCTTAGAAGGCAGTTGCTCTATCCTGCTGAGCTACTGGCGCAAGCAAAGCGTGGAGCGGGTGATGGGAATCGAACCCACGTAACCAGCTTGGAAGGCTGGAATTCTACCATTGAACTACACCCGCAGGTCCAAAGGCGGTCTTTGGCGACATCAGTTATCATACCAAAAGAGGGGCCTTTTGTCAACCGTTTTTCTCAATTTACAAGAATTAATTTGCGAAAAAGGTTGTCACCGACCGGCGGATGTGCTAAAATCTTAATGTAGTATGCACTATTTCATGAAAGGACGATTTTTCCTATGTCTGGACATTCCAAATGGAATAATATCAAACGCAAAAAGGGCGCATCCGACGCCGCAAAGGCCAAGGTCTTTACCAAGGTGGCCCGTGAGATGTCGGTAGCGGTAAAGGAGGGCGGCCCCGACCCCGAGACCAACGGCAAGCTGCGTGACTGCATCGCCAAGGCCAAGGCCGCCAATATGCCCAATGAAAACATCGAGCGCTGCATAAAGAAGGCCGCCGGCAGCGAGGATAAGAACAGCTACGAGGAGATGGTATACGAGGGCTACGGCCCCAACGGCGTCGCCGTCATCATCGAATCGCTGACCGATAACCGCAACCGCACCGCCGGTGACCTGCGCCACTACTTTGATAAGTGCGGCGGCAATCTGGGTCAGAACGGCTGCGTGGGCTATCTGTTCACCAAAAAGGGCCAGATCGTCATCGATAACACCGAGGGCGAGCTGGACGAGGAAAAGGTAATGGAGGACTGCTTTGACGCCGGCGCCGAGGATGTGGATTTCGATGAGGATACCATTGAGGTGTATACCGGGGTGAATGAGCTGCGTGAGGTGCGTGAGGCGCTGGAGAAGAAGGGCTATACCTTCCTTTCCGCCGAGCCTGCCTATATCCCCTCCACCTATACCACCCTGCCCGATGAGGATTCTGCCGATAAGATGACCCGGCTGATGGACCTTCTGGACGACTGCGATGACGTTCAGGGCTTCTGGCACAACTGGGAAATGTAATAAATCCCCCGCAAATACAAAAAATCCAGGCGGCGCCCCCAAAGCGCCGCTTTTTCTCACAGAAGGAGGGCAGACTATGGAGGGACTGCGAAAGGCCGCTTTGGTGCTTTGCGCCGTGCTGATGCTCTGCACCGTTGCGGCGGCCGAATGGGACAGTACCGGCAGCTTTGACGGGGATATGACCTCCTCTTCCCCCGAAACACAACCGGAGCAATCCGAGCCTTCCCCCGGCGGGGCAGCGCCTGCGGTGCCGGATGCCGTCGAAAACCGCATCCCCGATGAGAGCAGCAGCCAAATGGACGACTCCCTTTGGGGGAGCTACGGCACCCATAACGTCAGACCGAATGTCGAGCCGCCCTCCGAAAAGCAGCAGGAGCTGGAGGAGGCCCAGCGCGCATGGGAGGAAGACCAGATGCAGCGGGAGGAGGCCTTCCGGGAGGCGGAGCAGGTGACCACCGAGCCGCCCGGGGAGGATGAGGATGCAAAAAAGCAGCCCTCCGCCGGGAACGGCACCGGGGATGACGCCCCGACCGAGCTGACCCTGCCGGTGCAGGCCCCCAAGCCCGTAAGCCCCGTGCGGTATATCCTCATCGGGGCGCTGCTGGCCGCCGCCCTGTGTATTGCCCTGTATCTCTTTACCCATCCCGTCCGGGAGGAGGACGACCCGGAGGATAACGAATGAACTGCCAAACCGAAAGGAGGAGAGCCTATGCCGGAGCCGAACCTTTGCCGCCATTGCTTTTGCGCGATGGAGGAGGGAGAAACGGTATGCCCCGTATGCGGCAAAAAGCCGGATGCCGAAAACCCGGAACAGGCCCTGCCGCCGGGAACGGTGCTTTCCGGGCGGTACCGCATAGGAACGGTGCTGCACCACAATGATCTGCTCACCACCTATCTTGGGTGGGATACCGAAAAAGACCGCAAGGTGCAGGTGGAGGAATTCTTCCCCGGCATATTGAAGCGTGCCGAGGACGGCCGGGGCATTATGCTCATTTCCGCCGAAAGCAAGACGCTGTTCCGCACCATGGCCAGCGACCTGCACGACCGATGGAAGCGGCTGACGGAGATCAACCACAAGGCCATGCTGAAAACGCTGGTGCTTTTTTCCGAAAACGACACCCTGTACCGGGTGACCGAATACCTGCGGATGGAGCCGCTGGAAAGCTATCTGGAGCGTCAGGGCGAAATGAGCCTGACCGATGCCCGACAGCTCATCAGCCCGCTGATCTCGCTGCTTTCCCAGCTGCACAATATGGGGCTGACCCATTGCGGCATCTCGCCGCAGAACATCTATGTGGACAGCCGCAAGCGGGTGGTGCTGGATGGCTTTGCATTGCCGGAGCTGCGCACGGTGGGCAATGGCCTGCACGCCGAGCTTTACGCCGGGTACAGCGCCCCGGAGCAGTATTCCAAGGCACTGTGGCAGGGCGAATGGACCGATATCTATTCCCTGGGGGCGGTGCTGTACCGTATGCTGGCGGGACAGGCCCCCGTCAGTGCCGAGCTGCGCGGCGAAAAGAATTTTCTCTCCCCGCTGGCAAAGCTGCGCCCCGACCTGCCCGAAAACGTCTGCGACGGTATTATGCGGGCGCTCAATATCGACCACAAGCAGCGCTATCGCTCGATGGAAGCCTTTTCCGCAGCGCTTTTGGAGGAATCCGGCGCCAATACCGCGGTATTCCGGCCGGAAACACCCACCCGCCCCATCGAAAAGCCCGTAACCGGGCAGGGGCGGCAGCTTTCCCCGACGATGACGCTGCTGGCGGCGCTGCTGGTTTTAAGCGTACTGGGGAATATTGTCCTTGCGATATGGCACGGCGGCGGCATGAACGGAGCCGATGACCCGGCCGCACCGGTGATGGAACGCAGTCTGGAGGGGTACTACCTCCCCGCCGTAGAAAACGAGTTGGAGCATATGACCGGGGTCAATTTCACCTACCGGTATGAATACAGCGACACCTACCCCGCCGGGGTGATCTATAAGCAGTCCTTGGCGGTGGGCCAGGTCCTGCCGGAGGACGGCAGCGTGACGCTTTACATCAGCAAGGGGACGCAGAATGTGGAGATGCCCGACCTGTACGGCGCCAATGAAGCCTACGCCGTCCGCATCCTGAACGACCGTCAGATCAACTACACCATTTCCTATGATACCGACCCCGAAACGGGCGGCGCTCCGGGCACGGTGGTGGGGTTGAGCATCACGCCGGGCAGCACGGTACGCCCCAAAACGGCCGCCGAAGCCGATACCGTAACGGTAACGGTGAAGTCGGCCACACCGGAGGAACCGAGCTTCTGACAACAAATAGAATGCCCGCAGGGGGTTTGCTCCTGCGGGTATTTTTGCAGCGGTCGTATATCGGCGATGGCTGCGTCGCGTGCCTCGAAAGGCAACAGCCCGTCTCCGCCGGGCATGAGCCTTCCTTCGCCCCGCCTCCTTGCCCTCATCCGATCTCCGCCCGCCGCAAGGACGGAATTTAAGCCTGTGGTTTTCCCCCGCAGGCTTTTTTATTTACAGCAGGGTGCGAAAGCTCGGGGTGATGGACTCCTTGAGATGCTCCATCATCCGCAGGGCGGCATCCAGGGTGCTGAACAGTCCAGAACGGTCGTCCTCCTGGCAGTAGGCCGGCAGCTCCGAAAGATGCTCCATGATATTATCCAGGTGATCGTGGCGGACATAGAGCAAAAACCGCGGCTCCATGCCGTTCCACTCCTCCATCAGCTGCTCGCAGCTTTGCTGGACCGCAGCCGCCCCCTCCCGCTCTGCAATGGTGCGTACCGCTGCGGTATCCCCGCTGATCTTATCGATGCTCCTTTGCATATCCACCAGCGTATAAACGCTGATGCCGATGATGAGCAGCAAGATCCCCACCGCTGCCAAAACCCGTTTCATCGGTCACGCTCCTTTGCTATGATATCGCAGCTGCCGTCCGGACAGGCGACCATAAGATAGACCTCCTCCACCGGGAGTTTTCGGGCGGCGGCTTGCTTTTTCACCCAATTGAGATCCCTGCCGCTGCGGCGCAGCGCCTCATTCATGATGGTCCCCTCGCACACCACCGCAAGGGGCGGGGCGTTTTCCTCGGGGCGGTCGGGCATAGAAAGCGCCTGCGGCGTGACGGTGCGGCTTTGATATTTTTGATAGACCGAGAGCTTCCCGTTGGTTTCCACCACCGCAAATTCCACCTCCTCCACCCGGAAGATGCCGTTCTGCCGAAGCTGGGTCATCAGGTCATCGGCGGAAAACCGCAGCTCCCGCATCTCCTTCTGGTCTATTTTCCCATTGTGGATGATGATCATGGGCCGCCCGGAAATGATCCGCCGCAGCCGGGCGCTTTTCAGGCAGAAAAAGGAGGTCAGCACCTCGAAGCACATCAGCGCCAGTATGGGTAAAAGCCCCGCAAACATGGGGCTGTCGGTTTCCTCGATGGTAAGGGTGGCGATATTGGAGATGAGGATGGTGATGACCAGCTCCGAGGGCTGCAATTCCCCGATCTGCCGCTTACCCATCAGCCGCAGGCCGAACACCACCACAAGATACAAAATAAAGGTACGCAAAAATGTGACCAGCAAAAAATCACCTCGCTACACAGGGTATTATTTACGGCTTTCGGCAGCATATTCCCGTACATATTCCGGCGGCGGGCGCAAATAATGAAAAGAGATTTGCGGCGGCGCGGCGGGAGGTGGTAAAATGCCGGAAAAACTGGATCGCAGCCTTGTGCTGGTGCGGGAGCGCATCGAAAAAGGGATGCGCGGCTCGGCCGATCTCATTTTGGATGAGTTTCAGATCGCGGGCGTCAAGGGGCTGGCGTTTATGTTTGACGGGCTGGTTTCCAACAGTCAGGTCAGCGATTTTTTGCTGCGCCCTCTTTCCCGTATCCAACCCTCGGAGATCACCCCCGAGGAGCTGTGGGATATTTTGCAGCGGGAATTTTTATTCAGCAGCGAGCAGGGCGTGGTGGATAACTACGATGACCTGTTCACCCGGGCGATGAGCGGCTTTGTGCTGGTGCTGCTGGACGGCGTGCCGAAGGCGCTTTCGCTGGGATATCAGGGCTTTGTGACCCGCAGCGCCGGGGAGCCCGCCATGGAAAAGAACCTGCGCGGCACCCGGGAGGGCTTCACCGAAAGCAACAATACCAATACCGCCATGGTGCGCCGAAGGCTGAAATCCCCCTGCCTGACGGTGGAAACGCTGTGTCTGGGGCGGCAGAGCCGTACCAATGTGCGGCTGGTCTATTTAAGCGACGCAGCCGAAAAGGAAACGGTGGACGCCGTGCGGCAAAGGCTGCAAAGCGCCGGGCTTTCCCTTGTGCTGGACAGCGCCTTTTTGCAGGCGTTTTTCGGCAAGGGGGCGGCGTCATTATTTACCGGCACGGGGATGACCCAGCGCCCCGATACCCTCTGCGCCAAGCTGACCGAGGGACGGGTGGGGGTGATGGTGGACGGCAGCCCCAATGTGATGATCGTGCCTTACCTTTTCACCGAGCATTTTCACACGCTGGATGACTACACCCAGCGGCCCTATTTTACGGCTTTCGTTAGGGCTTTGCGGCTGGCGGCGTTTTTTATTACCATTCTGCTGCCGGGGTATTATGTGGCGGTGGTCACCTTTCACCCGGAGCGCATCCCCCGCAGCCTTTTGCCGGATTTTCTCGGCTCGGTGGCGGCAACGCCGCTTTCCGCCGCGGGGGAAGCACTGGTTTTGTTCCTTTTGTATGAGCTTCTGCGGGAGGCCGGGCTGCGCCTGCCGGATGCCATCGGGCATACCTTAAGCGTGGTGGGCGGCATCGTCATCGGGGATGCCATCGTGACCGCCGGGCTGGTGGGGCTGCCGATGATCATCATTATCGCATTGACGGCGGTAAGCGCCTTTGCGGTGCCCGGCCTCTATGAACCGGTGACCATCCTGCGCTTTCTGTTTATCATCATCGGCGGAGGGCTGGGGCTGTACGGCATGGTGCTGGGCATTTTGCTGCTGGCGGTAAACCTGTGCAGCCTGCACACGCTGGGAACGCCGCTGACCGCCCCGGTGGCGCCGTGGCAGCCCGGTGCGCTGCGGGATCTGTTCTGGCGAAGCGGGTGGCGGCGGCTGGGCCGGCGGGACTACCGCATCTCCTCCGCCCGGCAAAAGGGGGAGCAGGATGCGGACTGAACAAATCAGCGGGGCGGGGCAGGTTTTTTCGCTGCTGGCGCTTTCGCAAAGCTTTTGGCTGCTGTGCAGCCGTCCGCCGCTGGCAAACGGCCTGCTGACCGCTGCGGCCGGGGCTGCGGCCTACGGGGTGGTATTTTTTCTTGCGGTGCTGTGCCGCCGGGCCGCCGCAAAGAAAAAATCCCTCTCCAAAGGCTCCGCTGCGGCGGGGATGCTCCTGGCGGCGGGGTATTTTTCGGTGACGGCCGGGCAGCTGCTTACCGCCTGCCGGGTTCTGTTCGATGAAGCATTTTCGCCGTTTTTTCTGCTGGCGGTGCTGCTGGCTGTGGTATGGGCGGCGGCTGCCGCCGGGCAGGAGCCCTTGGGGCGGGCGGCCTTCCTCCTTGCGGGGGTGTTCCTGTTGGGGGTGGTCTTGCTGATCGCCGGGGTGCTGCCCCAGGCGACCTTTCTCAATCTGCGGATGCCGGAACGGGACAGCGCCCTGCTTTCGCGGGAGATTTTATTCATCCTTCCGCAGCAGATCGAGCCGTTTTTACTGCTGCTGCTTGCCCCGCAGACCGATCGGCCGCACTCCCCTGCCCTGCTGCTTTGGGCGCCCGTGGGGTTTCTCCTTAATGCCGCGCTGCTGCTGACGGCGGCGCCGGTGCTGGGGCATTACGGCAGCCTGCTGCCCTATCCCGTCATGCTGCTGGCAAAGTCGGCGGGCCTTTCCGGGATGGTGCCGGTCTACTGCTTTTTGCTCATCACGGCGGCGTTTTTCCGGCTTTCCGGGCTGGCGGCGGGGGCGCTTCGGCTGGGGAAGCAGGCACGGCTCCCGCAAAAGGCGGGCTTTTGGGCAGCGGCGGGGCTCACACTCGCCGGAACAATTACCCTGCACTACACCGGCTGGGAGCCGCAGCGGGCCTATGCCGCTCTAGGCGTCATGGGGTTGTTGTGGGGGCTCCCGGTGGCGGCAGGCAGGGACGGCGGGCAGAAGCGGGAACCGGCAAGGCAGCGGTGAAGGCAGGCTGGCGCCCGACGAGCCGCAACACAGCCGGGCCCCGCTTATGGTCGTCGCCCCGGAATAAAAAACAGGAGGGCTGACCTATGCGTTTGCGCCGTTTAGCCGCTGTGATATTTTTGCTTTTGCTGCTGCCCGGCTGCGGCGGGCGCTCCATCTCCCACCGGCCGTTGCTTTCCATGATGGGGATGCAGACGAAGCCGAGCCCCGCTTATGGTGCCCGCCCCGGAATAAAAAACAGGAGGGTCGACCCATGCGTTTGCGCCGTTTAGCCGCTGTGATATTTTTGCTTTTGCTGCTGCCCGGCTGCGGCGGGCGATCCATCTCCCACCGGCTGGTGGTCTCCTCAATGGGGGTGGCATGCGGCAACGATGGGCTGACTGCCGTCCTTGAGATCATCCGGGGAGAGGAAAATGTGCGCATCACCGCTGCGGGGCGGGATTTGAACGCCATTTTTACGGATGCCGAACGGCAGACCGGCAAGCAGCTTTATCTCGGTGCGATGCAAAGCATCATTTTTTCCGGCGTGGCGGATGCCGACGAGCTGCGGGCGCTGCTGATGCAGCTGCTCCGTGACGGGCGCATCAGCCCCAACACCCAGGTCGCCCTGTGCGAAAATGCCCTGTCTATTTTGGGGGAAACGGTCTCCGGGGACGATATAACGGCGCTTTTGACCCGCCAATATACCGCCACCCGCCAAAACGGGCTGAAGGAACTGGTAAACCTGCTGGACGGTGCGGGGCGGGATGGGCTGCTCTCGTGGCTCACGGCGGAGGACGGTACCCTGCGGGCGACCGGCGTGGTTGCGACCGGGCAGCGGAACTACCGTGACCCGTGGCAGCCGGACAAACTATGCCTCATGCTGCTGCGGCGCGCCCCGGAAATGCGGCTGACGGTGCCGGTAGCCGCAGGAGAAGCGACCATCCTGCTGCGAAGAATGGCGGTAGCTGGGGTGCATTTTACCGCAAAGAGGGCTGTGGTGACCGTTACTGCGGAGGCAACGGTGCGGACGGTAAACGGCGGGCCCGTAAGCAGGCAAATACTGGAGCATGCACTGGAGGATGCCCTGCGGCGGCAACTGCTGCAAATGAACGACCGGATGCGCAGCACCGAAAGCGACCTTTTGGGGATGGGGGCACGGGCGGCGCTGGCCGGCCGGGAGGATGCATCGATCGATTTTGCCGGGATGGAATACAGGCTGCGGACGGTGCTGCGGGACCCCTGCGGACTGCTGGAATAGGAGGCAGTTTTTGGCAGTAAATAGCTTTTTTGGATAACGGAAGCGTGAAATCGGGCGTATTTGCCATAAGTAACGCTTATGGCTTATGGCATCAACATTAGAATTGCTTTTGGGTAGAGCGCATTTTAGGATGAAAAAGCAGCCCGATCATCGTCATTTTGATAAGCTGTGCTAATGGCTTCACCCATTCCCATAAGCCTGCATTTCGGATCGGCAGCCATTTTCAGTAAAAGCGCCGGGATGGTTTTTCCATCATCGTAAAGCGGTGCGGATGGTACGGGCTGCTAACGGGCACAGTTTCTGGCAGGGCGGGGGATCGCTGCATCCGGCGCTTAATTTTACATCGCATCATTGGGGAATTCGGGCGCAAAGTAAGCCATGGGCAGCGCATAAAGCAGCGCCGCCCGACCGCAAAAAGGGGGTGAAAAGGATGCGAAAAACAGTCAGGACGGGGTTTTGGCTTTTCGGGATGGCGGTACTGGTGATGCTGGCGGCAGCGCTCTATTGGCAGGCTGCCCTGCCGGATGAATATACCGTAACACGGGGCAGCAGCCTATCTCTGCCCGGCAATATCACCGCCGTATATGGCGGGGAAAGCGCCGCGGCCCGCAGCGGGGAAACGATGACGGAAGCGGAGCTTCGTTTGCCGCTGGGGGTGGCGGTAAAGACTGTCCGGGTGCGGTATGCACAGCGGGAAACAGTGCTGGTATCCGGGCGGCCCTTTGGCATAAAAATGTTCACCGAGGGGCTGATGGTGGTCGGCTTTACCGATTTTTCCACCGACGGCAGGCGCATGAACCCGGCACGCAGCGCCGGGCTTTCCACCGGGGATATTCTTTTGAGTATTGACGGCATTTCGCTGACCTCCAATGAGCAGATGGGCGCACTGGTGCAGGGCGGCGGCGGGCGGCCGGTTCGGCTGGTTTACCAGCGGCAGGGCCGGGAATATACCGCCGTTATCACCCCGCAAAAAAGTGTGACCGATAACCGGTGGCATCTGGGGCTGTGGGTACGGGATAGCTCTGCGGGCATCGGGACGGTGACCTATTTTGATGAGAACGCCCGCACCTTTTCGGGGCTTGGGCATCCCATCTGCGATGTGGATACCGGGGAGATCATGACCCTTTCCACCGGGGAGGGCGTGGACGCCGTCATCACCGGGGTGACCCCCGGAAAAAGCGGCGCTCCCGGCGAATTGAAGGGACAGTTTGTCACGGGGCGGCCCTTTGCCCGGCTGACCGCCAACAGCACCTGCGGCATCTGCGGCAGGCTTTCCCCCGATTTTACCCCGCAGGGGATGCGGATGACGGTGGCCTTCCGGCATGAGGTACAGCCCGGCCCCGCCAAAATACTGACCACCATAGCGGGCAGCACCCCGAAGGAATACGATGTGGTGATAGAAAAGGTGCTGCGGGGCAGCGGCCATGCGGGGCAGAATATGGTCATCCGGGTGACGGACCAAACGCTGCTGCAAAAAACCGGCGGCATCGTGCAGGGGATGAGCGGTTCCCCGCTGGTACAGAACGGGATGCTGGCGGGGGTGGTGACCCATGTTTTTGTGGATGAGCCGAACCGCGGGTATGCCGTTTTTGCCGAAACGGTGCGAACCGCCGAAAAAGCTGCAACAGCCGCACGGGACGCCGCCGCATAGCAGGAAAAAGCCCCCGGAGTTTGGTTCTCCGGGGGTGTACTTATGTGGCGAGCGACGCCTGAACGAAGCCGTAAAACAGCGGGTGCGGGCGGTCGGGGCGGCTTTTGAATTCCGGGTGGAACTGGCAGCCCACGAACCACGGGTGGCCTGGCAGCTCGATGACCTCCACAAGGGCGCCATCCGGGGAAGTGCCCGCAAGCACCAGACCGGCCTTTTGCAGCTCCTCCCGGAAGGCGTTATTGAATTCGTAGCGGTGGCGGTGGCGTTCGCTGATCTCCCGCCGGCCGTACAGGGCAAAGGACTTTGTGCCCTCGGAAAGCAGGCAGGGATAGCGTCCCAGCCGCATGGTGCCGCCCTTTTGGGTCACGCCCACCTGCTCCGGCAGCAGGGCGATAACGGGGTGGGCGGTGGTGCTGCTGAATTCGGCGCTGTCGGCATCCGCCCAGCCTGCCGCATGGCGGGCAAATTCGATAACGGCGATCTGCATTCCCAGGCAGATGCCGAGGTAGGGGATGTTCTTTTCCCGGGCAAACTGCGCCGCCAAAATCATGCCCTCGATGCCGCGGTCGCCGAAGCCGCCGGGCACAAGGATGCCGCCGCAGCCGCAAAGCGTTCGGGCGATGTTCTGCGGGGTGAGTGTCTCGCTGTCCACCCAGCGGATGGTCACCTCGGCATCACAGGCGGTGCCGGCATGAAACAGCGCCTCCGCCACGCTGATGTAGGCATCCCGCAGGCCGGTATATTTACCCACCAAGGCGATTTCCACATGGCGGTGGACGCCCTTTATCCTTTGCACCATTGCCGTCCATTCGGTCAGGTCGGGGGTTCTCTCCCCCAGCCCCAGCCGCCGGCAGACGGCATCGCACAGACCCTCCTTTTGCAGCAGCAGCGGGACCTCATACAGGGTGTGAGCGGTCACATTGGGGATGACACAGTTTTCCGGGACGTTGCAGAACAGGGCGATTTTGCGGCGGATGTCCTCGCTGATGGGGGCATCGGTGCGGCAGACCAGAATATCCGGCTGGATGCCGACCGACAAAAGCTCCTTGACGGAATGCTGGGTGGGCTTGCTTTTTAATTCCCCGCTGCCGGGGATGGAGACGATAAGCGGGACGTGGATAAAGAGGACGTTTTCCCGGCCCTTTTCCACCGCCACCTGCCGGATGGCCTCCAGAAACGGCTGGCTTTCGATATCCCCCACCGTGCCACCGATCTCGCTGATGATGATATCGGTGCTGCCGTCCTCCATGGCGTAGATGCGGCGCTTGATCTCATCGGTGATGTGGGGGATGATCTGCACCGTGCCGCCGAGATAGCCGCCCTGTCGCTCCCGATTGAGGACGCTCCAGAAGATCTTGCCGGAGGAGACCGAAGCGTTGCCGTCCAGCGAGACGTCGACAAAGCGCTCGTAGTGGCCGAGGTCAAGATCGGTTTCGGCGCCGTCCTCGGTGACGAAGACCTCGCCGTGCTGGTAGGGGCTCATGGTACCGGGGTCCACATTCAGGTAGGGGTCGAATTTCTGGTTTTTGACCCGCAGGCCGCATTGCTTCAAAAGGCGCCCCAGGGACGCCGCACAGATGCCCTTGCCGAGGCCGGACACCACGCCGCCGGTGACGAAAATATACTTCATGCTGCTTCGCTCCTCTCGTATTTCTTCACACGCACTAAAAAACAGCATTGATTATACCGCTGCAAGTCCCGGCGGTCAATGCTGCAAATTTGCAGATTATTCAATGAAATCCAGCATCGCGATTGGATAAATGGGAGAAATGGCGAAGGACGGAAAAGTTTTTCTTGCAAATGGGGCGTGGGCGCGCTATGATAGAGTCGATCCCCCCTATGGGGGATTTTTGTTTTTTGACGCAAAAAGGCCCGGAGGGTTTGTCCTCCGGGTCGTTTTTTTGGTCACAGGTCGATGCGTTCGAAGTGACGGCAGGCGGTGCGGCAGCTGACGGCGGTAAGCAGGACGAACAGCAGCGCCCCCGCCGCCAGGGCGATAAGCTGCATCCCGTAGCTGCCGGTTTGGGAGTTCATGCCCGCCATACCGGGGAAGTGATGGAGCGCTTCCGCGGCGGCGACGGTGAGAAAACCGACGATGCAGTAGCGGATGAACGGCCGGCCGAGCCCGTAGGCGGTGCGGAAAAACCCGCCGAGAAAGACGGCATTAAAGAGGGCAAAGAGGAACAAAAGCCAGCCGAGATAGGCGAAATTGGCGTTCATCATGGCATTGTGGGTGTAGACGGGCACTTCCCGCCAAAGGGTGAACCGCAGAGCGGTGAGGAGGGCACAAAGCAGCCAGCCGGAAAGTTCGATGAGCAGGCAGAAGGCGTATTTTGCCCGGACGACGTCGCTTTTTTTGCAGGGCAGCAGCGCCGTAAACAGGATATCACCGCTTTCCCGTGCCGTTTGGAAGGTATAAAAGATGCCAAGGGTGATGAAAAATCCCCCCATGAGGATGGGATAGCCGGGGATGAGGGTCATCAGCGCAAAGGCCAAAAAGAGATAGGTGATGGGTGCCGCGGTGAGCCGCAGCTCCTTATGCAGCAGCTTTTTCATGGGGTGTCCTCCTTCTCCAGATGTACCATGACCTGCTCTAATGTGGGGCAGGTCATGGCTGCCCCCTCAAACAGCGGGGCGTCCTCCCGGCGGATGAGCAAGGTCTCCCCTGCCCGTTCCGTGCAGCGCCCCAATATAATCTCCTGCTGCTGCGGGGTCAGGCCGCCCTGCCTATGCACCAGCCGGTAGTCCTGCCGGAAGCAGTCGATGGGGCATTGGGCGAGAAGCCGCCCCTTTTGAATATAGGCGATGTCATCGGCGCATTTTTCCAGATCCGAGGTGATGTGGGTGGAAAAAAGGATGGCAACGCCCTCCCCCGCCAGGGTGAGGAAAATCTCCAGCAGCTCCTCCCGCGATACGGGGTCAAGGCCGCTGGTGGGTTCATCCAAAAGCAGCAGCCGGGCGTGATGGGAAAGTGCCAGCGTCAACAGGAATTTGACCTTCATGCCCTCGGAAAGCTCCCGCAGGCACTTGTTTTCATCCAGCGAAAAGCGGCGGAGATAATTGCGGTAGGCTTTGTCATCCCAGCCGGGGTAAAAGTCGGCGGTCACAGCGGCGATCTCCCCCACCCGGCGGCGCTGATAGTAGGCCGTCCCGCCCGCCGCATAGCCGATCTGCTCCTTGATCTGCTGTTCGTGGGCGGCAAAGGGCAGCCCGAAATAGCTGATCTCGCCGGCATCGGGGTGGACAAGCCCTAAAACTGATTTGAGGGTGGTGGTTTTTCCGGCGCCGTTGCGCCCGATAAAGCCCATGATGCGCCCGGCCGTCAGCGAAAGGCTGACCTCCCGGAGGGCAAAGGCGGGGTACTGCTTGCAAAGCCCCGCCACCTGTAATACGGTTTCATTCATGGTGTATTCTCCTTGCTGCGGTTCAGCAGGCCGAGGTAAACGTCGGTGAGCATGCTGCTGATGACCGGCTCCTCCAAATCGAGGTAGCCGGTGACCAGCATAGCGGCGATGCCGTGGATGAAGATCCAAAGCTCGATGTGCAGATGTCGTGCGGCTTGCTCGGAAAGGCCGGTGTTTTTTACGATAAGGGCGACGATGCCGCGGGTAAGGGGATCATCCCCGGCCGGGGGCTCGCCGGTTCTGTCCCGCATGAAAAGCTCCTTAAAGAGCTGCGGCCGGGTGCGGGCAAAGCTGATATACGCCATGCCGGAGGCCTTGTAGGGCGGGTATTTGCCCTCCTTCATATGCTGCTCGATCCAGCGGCTGTATTCGGCGGCGGCGGCGTCCCGGGTCTCCTGCTGCAGGGCGGCCATGCTGCTGTAATTGCTGAAAATGGGCTGGGTGGAGCAGCCCAGCACCGACGCAACGGCACGGGCATTCACCGCCTCCATCCCCTTTTGGCGCAAAAGCTCCAATGCGGCGGCGATGATCTCCTCCCTCGTGACTTTTACTTTGGGCGGCATAACGGCTCCTTTCGATAACTAATGTTATATATCGTTAGTTATTATAAGGGCATTTTTTAGTTTTGTCAAGTATTTTGCAAAAGAAAAAGCGGCGGGCGGTTCCCTGCGGCATGGCCGCTGAATAGCATGGGATGGGAGAGCCCCTCCCCCAAGAACCCGGAAAGGACCTGTGAGTATGGAATTTCTGCATCTGAACGATATGACCCCCGGCCGGACGGCAACGGTGACCGAGCTGAAAACCCAAGGCAGTATGCGGCGCAGGCTGCTGGATATCGGGCTGGTGCCGGGCACCCCGGTGGAATGTTTGGGGCAAAGCCCCGGCGGCGACCCCAAGGCGTATCTCATCCGCGGGGCTGCCATTGCCATACGGCAGGAGGACGCCGAGAGCGTCATTTTGCGGGCGGGGGTGGACGAATGACCCGCCGCGCGCCGGCGCCTGCGGAGGAGGTCATTACCGTGGCGATGGCCGGCAATCCCAATGTGGGCAAAAGTACCCTGTTTAATGCGGTGACCGGCATGAAGCAGCACACCGGCAACTGGCCGGGCAAGACCGTCACCGGCGCCGAAGGCCGCTGCCGATGCCACGGGAAATGGTATCGTCTGGTGGACCTGCCCGGCACCTATTCCCTGATGGCACATTCGGCGGAGGAGGAGGTCGCCCGGGATTTTCTTTGCTTTGGCGCCCCGCAGGCGGTGTGTGTGGTGTGCGATGCGACCTGCCTGGAGCGAAATCTTTGCCTGCTGCTGCAAACGCTGGAGATCACCCCGCAGGTGGGGGTGTGCCTGAACCTGATGGATGAGGCCGAAAAGCGGCATTTGCATATTGACCTGCCGCGGCTGGAGGCGCTGACCGGGGTGCCGGTGACCGGCTGTGCCGCCCGCCGAAAGGACGCCCCCCAAAAGCTGTGCGCCCTGCTGGAGCGTATCACCGGAGGGGAAACACGGGGAGAACCGATCGTTCTTCGTTACCCGGAGGAGATAGAACACGCCATAGCCCCGGTGTGGCGGGTGCTGCGGCAAAAGGACTGCCGGGGGCTTTCCCCGCGGTGGCTGGCGATGCGGCTCATCGAGGGTGAGCCCGGCCTGACCGAGGCGCTGAACCGTCACCTTGGGGAGGATTTTATGCGGGATGCGGGGCTGTTTGCGGCGCTGGCAAAGGCGGAAAGAACCCTTGCCGAGGAAAACATCACCCCGGAAAAATGGCAGGACGCCATAGTGACCACGCTGGCCGGGGCGGCGGCACGGCTGGCGGCGGCGGTGGTGACCGGGGAGGAGAAAAGCTATTCGGCGGGCGACCGCAAGCGGGATGCCGTACTGACCGGCCGGCGGTGGGGCTATCCCATCATGCTGGGGCTGCTGGCGTTTATCTTCTGGCTGACCATCAGCGGTGCTAACCTGCCCTCCTCCCTGCTGGCGGGTGCGCTGTTCCGCCTGCAGGAGACATTAAGCGGCGGGCTGCTGGGGCTGGGGTGCCCGCTGTGGCTGCATGACGCCCTGATTTTGGGGGTGTACCGGGTGGCGGCGTGGGTGGTTTCGGTCATGCTGCCGCCCATGGCGATCTTCTTCCCGCTGTTTACCCTGCTTGAGGATATGGGCTATCTGCCGCGGGTGGCCTATAATTTAGACCGGCCGCTGAAGCGCTGCGGCGCCTGCGGCAAACAGGCGCTGACCATCTGCATGGGGTTTGGCTGCAACGCCGCCGGGGTGGTGGGCTGCCGCATTATCGACTCCCCCAGAGAACGGCTGCTGGCCATTCTGACCAACAGCTTTGTGCCCTGCAACGGGCGGTTCCCCACGCTGGTCAATCTTATCCTCATCTTTTTTGTGGGGACGGCGGCGGGGGCAGGGCGGTCGCTCCTCTCGGCGCTGATGCTGACCGGGCTGATCCTGCTGGGAGTGGGGGTCACCTTCGGGGTGACACGGCTGCTTTCCCGTACCGTTTTGCGGGGCGTGCCGTCCTCCTTTACGCTGGAGCTGCCCCCCTACCGCAGGCCGCAATGGGGGCAGGTCATCGTGCGGTCGGTTTTTGACCGGACGCTGTTTGTGCTGGGGCGGGCGGTGACGGCGGCGGCCCCGGCCGGGCTGCTATTGTGGCTGCTGGCCAATGTGACGGTCGGGGGGAGCAGCATCCTTGCCCATTGTGCCGGGTTTTTGGAGCCGTTGGGGCGGCTGATGGGACTGGATGGGGTCATTCTGCTGGCCTTCCTTTTGGGGCTTCCCGCCAATGAGATCGTGGTGCCCATTATGCTGATGAGCTATCTTTCGCAGGGGGTCTTGCAGCAGCCGGGCAGCCTTGCCGAAATGCAGGGGGTGTTCCTTGCGAACGGCTGGACGCCGGGGACGGCCCTATGCGTGATGCTGTTTATGCTGATGCACTGGCCCTGTGCCACCACGCTGATGACCATCCGCAAGGAAACGGGCAGCGCCAAATGGACGGTGCTGTCGGCGGTGCTGCCCACCCTCTGCGGGATTACTGCCTGTATTATTGTGAATGGTATATATCAACTGTTTGTATAAAAAGAGACCCATCCCGGGGTGGGGTGGGTCTAAAGAAATTTGCGGCTTTTACAGGTCGGCTTTGGTCTTGCCGTAGCGGGTCATCAGGAGTTCCGCCAGAATGGAAACGGCGATCTCCTCGGGGGTCTCGCCGCCGAGCGAAAGCCCGATGGGGGAATGGACTGCATCCAGCTGCTGTGCGGTGATGCCCTCGGCGGTGAGCTTTTGCCGGATGGCTTCTACCTTGCGGCGGCTGCCGATCATCCCGACATAGGCGGCGTCGGTGTGGTGCAGCACCCCGCCCAACGCTTCACCGTCGGCGGCATGGCTGTAGCTTGCCACCACGTAATAAGCACCCGCGGGCAGGCGGGTATTGGCCAACGCCTCCCCGAAGTTTTCAAGCTGAATAAAGCGGTCGGCGGCTTTTATCGCCGGGGCGATCATCTCCTCCCCGCGGGTATCCAGCAGGGTGGTGGAAAAACCGGCAAGCCGGGCCGCACGAAGAAGTGCCAGTCCCACATGGCCGCCGCCCACCATAATGAGCTGCGGGCGGGTGGCACGGCAGCTTTCGATGAACACGGTAAGCGAGCCGCCGCATGCCTGCCCCGCTGCGGAGAGGGGGGAATCCAGCTCGTAATGGCGGACGGCGTTTTCGCCCCCGGCCAGCAGCGTTACCGCATCCCGGATGGCCAGCTTTTCGCCGGCGCCGCCGCCCACCGTCCCGTAGATGGTTTCATCCGGCAGCACCAGCATTTTGCCCTCGGTGCGGGCCGTCCCCGCCGAATGGACAATGGTCACGGCCGCATAGGGCGTTCCCGCCTCCAGCAGCTCTGCTTCCTTTCGGGCCAGCTCCAGTCGATCCATATTGCATCCTCCCTATCGTTTGGTCATAATGTATCGGTTTTTGTATTCCAGCACGGCGATATCGCCGTAAATGGCGCCGAGACCGGCCTCGATGGCGGCATGGTCGGTGCTGCGCATATCGATCTCGGTCAATATCCCGCCGTCCCGCATCAGCAGCAGGCGGTCACAGTAGGCCAGGGCAAAGTTGGGGTCGTGCAGGGTGATGAGCCCCGCCTGCCGGCGTTCATGCAGGACGCCGCGTATTTTGCCCAGCACCATGTGGCGGTTGACGAAATCCAAGGCGCTGTCCGGCTCGTCCATCAGCATCACCGGGGTATCCTGCGAAAGCGCCCGTGCCAAGATAACCAGCTGCTTCTGTCCCTCGCTCAAGGTGGCATAGTCCCGCCCGGCCAGCTCCGCCAGCCCCAAATGGGTCAGATGCTCCATGGCGATCCTGCGGTGCGCTTCCCCGGGGGAATCCAGCAGGCGCAGCCGGGCATTAAAGCCCATGAGTACGACCTCCATCACCGTTTTTCCCATGATGGGGCTGCCCCGCTGCGGGATGTAGCTCATCAGCCGTGCGCGGCTTTTTTCATCCAGACGGGTGGTTTCGGTCTCCCCCACCGTGCAGCTGCCCCCGATAAGCGGCAGCAGACCGCAGGCGGCACGCAGCAGGGTGGTCTTGCCACAGCCATTGAGCCCCAGTAAGGCGCAGAATTCTCCGGCCTCTACCGTAAGGGACGCCCCGCGGACGACCTCCCGTTCGCCGTAGCCGGCACGGATCTCCCGTAAGGAAAGCAAACTGTTCATACCTTGCCCTCCTTGCGCTTGCACATAAAGTAGACCAGCACCGGCACGCCGATGATGGTGGTGAGGATGCTGATGGGCAGTCCCCCCGCATACAAGCTGCGGGAAAGGATATCGGCGATGAGCATGACCGCCCCGCCCACCATGGCTGCCAGCACCATGGTATCGGTATTTTCTCGCTTGATCATCATGCGGGAGATGTGAGGGGCGATGAGCCCGATGAAGGAGATGAGCCCTGTAATGCTGACGATGGACGCCACCAGCAGCGTGGAAAGGGACAGCACCGCCAGCCGTACCCGATGCAGCCGCACGCCCAGCATCCGGCATTCTTCCTCATTGAGGGAGAGCAGGCCGACCTGACGGCGCAGCAGGAACAGCCCCGCAAAGCCGATGAGCCAGAACGGCAGGACGGAAAGCACCTTGGAGGCGGTAACGCCCGCAAAGGAGCCCATGGTCCAGTATTCGATGGCGGCAAGGTTGGATTCGCTGTCGGCATAGTATTTAAGCAGCATAATGGCTGATTTGGCGACAGCCGAAATGACGATACCCGCCAGGACATAGGTGGCGGTGGTATTGGCACGGGTGGCCCGCACCAGCAGCATGACAAAGCCGACCGCCAGCAATCCGCCCGCAAAGGCGCCGATGGCGATGCCCCCGATGCCGATGCCGACGCTGACAATGGCGATGGCCGCACCGAGATTGGCACCGCTGGAGACCCCGATGATATCGGGAGAGGCCAGCGGATTGCGGAAGATCATCTGATAGACGGAGCCTGCGACCCCCAGCCCGGCCCCTGCCATCAGTCCCATGCAGGCACGGGGCAGGCGCAGGGTGAAAAAGACGTTGCGGGTCATGGTGCTGACCTCGCCGCCGGTAAGGATGGCGATGATCTCCTTTACCGTGATGGGGAAATTGCCAATGCAGATGGAGGCGATAAACGCCGCAGCGATGCACGCCCCCACCAGCCGGTAGGAACGGATCACGGGTTTGCGGGATTGAAGCATGGTTCCTTCTTGCATGGGACCTCCGTGGGGAATGGAAAATACAAATCTATTGTACCGCTAACGCAGCGGAAAAGCAAATATAACGGCAAAAACGGGACGCCGCAGGGCAGCATCCCGTTGGGTATTGCCGTAAAATCAGTCTCTCAAATCCTGTTCGTTGACCGAGAAGCCGTAGAATACGGTGTAGAACTCGTTGACATCGGCGGCAAACTGCTCGGCGGGGTAAAGCTCGGGGTGCAGGGTCTTCAGCATCCACAGGGTGCCCAGAATCCCGGAGGGAACGGGAGAATCCCATGCCTCATAGCCGACCGGCATCTGATAAACGGCGCTGTTCTTTACGGCGGTCACATCGCTGAAGGTGGGATTGTTCATGACATCCTCCGCGGTGTAATCGGGGCTGCTGACGGCAAAGTTATCGGTGGGAATCACGATGATATCGGGGTTCATGGTGAGGAAGGTCTCGTTATCGATATCGGTCCAGGAGCTGCCCTCCAGCACATCACCGGCATTTTTGCCGCCGGCCGTGGTGATAAGGGACGCCTGATACATCTCCCGAGGGGCGGTGCGCAAAATATCACTGGTGCTGCCGAGATAAACTACCGGCTTTTGGTCATCGGGAATATCCCGGGTCAGCTCGGTCACGGCGGAGAGCTTGGTATTATAGTAGCTGATGAGCTTTTCGGCCTGCTTTACGGTATTGGTGGCGGTGCCGATCAGGGTGAACATTTCGATGAGCTGTTCATGGCTTTCCGGCAGCACCAGCAGGGTGGCGATGCCCATCTCCTGCAGCGTCTGGGCGGTATCCTTCTGCTTCATGGGCAGGATGACGAGGTCCGGCTCGGTGGCAATGCAGGCTTCGAGGTCAAAGGCCTTGGCGGAGCCGACATTGGGCAGATCGATGAGGGCGGGCGCCGCCAGCTTGTAAATGGGGCGCTTGGCGGATTTATCCTCAATGCCGACCATCTTATCGGTAAGACCGAGAGCGATGCAGGCGGAGGAGGAGATATAGTAGCCGGAAACGATGCGCTCGGGCTGCTTCTCCAGGGTTACCTCACGGCCGGCCATATCCTTCACGGTGACGGGGTAGGTCACGTCGGTCATCGGCTCGGGTTGGGGTGCGGGGGCGGGCTCTTGGCCGCAGGCGGCAAAGGAAAGGACCATTACAACAGCCAGCAGCATGGCCAGCCACTTATTGATACGCTTCATCTTCATTCTCCTTTATTTTTTCATTAAACAGCGTACCGTTATTCTATCGCAGAATAATCCGTTTGTCAATACGGTATGAAATTTGTAAAGCGTTTGTCATTTTCGTCTGAAATCTGTTCATCATTCCGCAAAAATACCGGGGAAAGCCCATGCCCTCCCCGGTGCGGTTCACGATTGGTTGATGTGATCGATGATGAGCTGCATAAAGCCCTTCATCTGCGGCGTGACCCATTTATTTTTATGGTAAATGATGTGCTGATACATATTGGAGTGGAATTCCGGCACCTGAAAAGCGACCAGCTCCCCGGATTTGAGGTACTCCCCGGCCACATACATGGGCAGGACCGAATAGCCGATATTTTCCCGTACCATCCGCGCCACCACCTCGGTACTGCCGATCTCCAGAATGGGAGAAACGGTCAGGTCGTGCTCGGCCAGCAGGCGTTCAAACGGGATGCGATAGCTTTCCCCGGCTTCGGTCAGAACGCAGGGGTAGGTCGTCAGCTCCCGCAGCGGGATGGGCTCATGCCGGCCGGCGATGGCCGAACCGGGGGCCACCACAAATACCGTGTCCTCCGGGCGGCACAGCGGGATCTCCCAATCGGGGCTGTACTGCTTTTCATCCACAAAATAGATGAAATCGACGTCGTTGCGGCGCATCATTTCCAGCAGGCCATCGGCGGTGGAGGTGCGGATGACGACATTGACCTGCGGGAACTGCCGGTGAAAATCGGTGATGAGCCGCCACACCACCGAGGCACTCAAGGACTCCATGGTGCCCACCCGCAGGGTGCCCTCCGGCTCCGGGGCGGTCCGCACTGCGTCTTTTGCCCGTTCCGCCGCCTTGATGATCTCCCCGGCCTCCTGCAAAAAGGCCTGTCCGGGGGCGGTCAGGCTCACCGACCGGCCGATGCGTTCAAACAGCGGCACGCCCAGCTCGGTTTCCAGCTGGCGGATCTGCACCGTTACGGCGGATTGAGAATAGCCCAGCTCCTGCGCGGCGTGGGTAAAGTTTTGAAGCTCCGCCACCCGCAAAAAAGTAGTAATGTTACGCAGTTCCATCCTCTGTCCTCCACAAACGAAAATTGTCTTATAATCATAACAAATTTTTATTGTTAGGTCAAGAAATAATAATTAAAAACCGGACTTTAGCGGTACCGGTGATGCAGAAAGCGGAAATGGACATGCAAAAAAGACGCCTGATGGCGTCTTTCTTGGATGGTGCACCATCAGGGACTCGAACCCGGGGCCCGCTGATTAAGAGTCAGCTGCTCTACCAA
>JABLTO010223842.1_pt1 | contig 23963 bp, 18 predicted proteins | sample 7160091 | NCBI WGS metagenome assembly JABLTO01 (sample SAMN14651225, study PRJNA627086) | human gut metagenome | isolation source: feces | host: Homo sapiens
GCAGCGGCTTCACCCACGGCAAACAGGCCTTTCACGTCGGTCTGCCACCAGCAGTCGATGCCAATGCCGCCGTTGTTATGCTGGGCGCAGAGGGCGATCTCCAACGGCTGGGTGTACAAATCCACACCCTTATCACAGTAAAAATCGATGGCAGGCTGGTTCATATGCGCCAGCCGCTCAATCGGCGTGCCGAAGCAGGCACCGGCGCGGGTCAGGTACTCGCGCGCCTCGGGCAGCAGCGCATCGTAGGAAAACGCGCCGTCCACCGGATTTTTGCGGTAATCGAGATAGACTTTGCGTCCCTTGCAGGTTTCCAGATACACCAGAATGTCAATGATGGAGCTGCCGTCGGCAACCTTGCGCACATCAAAGGGCCACTGGTAGCCCTTCAAAAACAGCTTGCTAAGCATATCGTGCGCATCGGTGAAAAAGTCCATCAAAAACTCGCGCTCGTCGCTGCCGTCCGCCGCCGTGGAAAACACCCGCGGCAGCACCTGCATATATGTGCCGGAAACATTCCAACGCGGCGCAACGGAGGCAAGCCCGTACTGCCATTCGGTCAGGTTTTTGCCCTTTGCGCCTGCTTCCAGCGCAAGGCCGGTGGCCCCATACTGGCTGAACGGGTAAACGCTGTCGGCGTACATACCGGCGGGGCCGCCGGTGGCCCAGATAATGTTTTTGCATCGAATCAGTGTAAAGCGGTCGGCGGCGTCCTGCGCAACCGTGTTCAGGCAAAGCAGGCCGCAAACCGTACCGCCGTCTGTCAGAATTTTGATGACTTGTGTCTTGTCCAGCATCGGCACGCCCTTGGCCTGCACGGCAGCTTCCAGACATTCGGTCATCTGTTTGCTGGTGTAGGGGCCGACGCTCGTCGCGCGGCGGCGCGGGTCGTGGTCGGTCTTGTAGCCGATGTACTCGCCGTAGCGGTTGCGGGGGAACGGCACGCCCAGCTCGACCAGCTTCAAGAAGCACTGGGTCGAGAGCGCGGCCTCGCACAGGGCAATATCACCATCCACGCAGCGGCCCGCAAACAGTGTGTCGGCCATCTCGCGCACGCTGTCGGGTTCGCCCCCGGACAGGGTCAGTTTATAGTAGGTCTGCTTGTCGCTGCCGGTGTTGCGGCTGGTGCCGCCGGCGCGGTTTTCTGTAACCAGCACAATATCCCGCTGGCCCAGCTGCCACAGGCGGTCGGCGGCGTTGAAGCCCGCTGCGCCGCTGCCCACGATGACAGTGTTGCAGCGGACGACCTTGGCGGTGTAATTTCCGGCGCGGAAAATTTCGTTTTCCATTTCGTTGCTCCCTTACAGGCGCTGGATATGGAAGCCGCCGTCCACATCGATATAGTTGCCGGTGGTGTAGCGCAGGCGGGGGCTGCACAGCAGGCTGACGGCCCCGGCCACATCCTCCGGCGTGCCCCAGCGGGCGATGGGGAAGGTGCCCTTTTCAATCAAGGCATCATACTTGCCCTGCACCGTGCTGGTCATATCGGTGGCGATAACGCCGGGGCGCACCTCGTTGACAAGGATGCCCTCAGCAGCCAGACGGTCGGCGTAGAGCGTCGTCAGCATCGAGATACCCGCCTTGGAGACACAGTATTCACCGCGGTTGGTGGAGGACACCACCGAGCTGCAGCTGGACACATTGACGATGACACCCTTGCGGCCATCGACAGGTTCCTGCGAAATCATCTGCTTGGCCACCAGCTGCGTCAGGAACATATTGCCCTTGGTGTTGATGCCCACCACATAGTCAAAGCTTTCCTCGCTCATATCCAGCAAATCGGCGCGGACTTTGGGAGCAACACCTGCATTATTAACCAGCACATCCACGCGGCCAAAGGCGGCCAGTGCGCCGTCCAGAATCTTCTTGCGGTCGTCGGCGCTGCCGATGTTTGCCTGCACATAGGCGCAGTTAATGCCCATCGCTTTCAGCTCATCCAGCGCATGCTGGTTTTTCTCCTGTGGGCCGGTGGCGACCATAACAATATTGTATCCATCCAGCCCCAGCTGCTTGGCAATGGCAAAGCCGATGCCGCGGCTGGACCCGGTGACGATGGCAGTTTTTTTCATAAGTACACCCTCTCCATCAGCCGCGGAAGTTCGCAGGCTGGGTCTTTTTGATCTCCAAGAATTCCTTGTAGAACGGCATAAACGTCTTACTGTCGCGGATGACACAGCCCGTGGGCTTGTGAGCGCGGATCAAATCGCCGCACTTGCCGCAGGTCAGGCAGACCCTCTTAGGGTCGATGCGGCCATTTTTGACGATCTCGTTGGCGAAATCCGGGTCAGCAAAGGCCATGCGGCCGAACAGCATACCATCGCACAGGCCCTGCTCGACCGCACCTGCGCTGAACAGATCAGCATAGGCTCGCAGGTAAGTAGGTGCAGATGCCCAAACCGTCATTTCCGGCACCGCCTTTTTCACTGCACCAATGCCGTGGATCATGCGGGACAGGCCAACAAACGGATGTTCGTCCGGTTCATACTTGCCAAAATCGAAGGGGCGGGTCACATGGGTGGTGGCGTAGGGGTTGCCCATCGTCAGGTTGACCATATTCAGACCCAGTTCGTTGTGCAAATCGCGCACCAGGCGGATGGGTTCAGTCAAATCGGGCGTCATGCCGCTCTCCGGACTGACACCGAAGCCCCACGGGTAGGCGTAGCCGTCGTAGATGCCGACGCGCGCCGTGACCATAAAGCTGTCGTCCTCGTACACCTTGGCGGCGCGGATGCCGTTTTTCAGCAGGCGGAAGCGGTTTTCAAAGCTGCCGCCGTACTCGCCGGGGCGGTTGTAGGCGGATGCCAGCTCTGCCAGCAGGTAGCCGTGGCAGCTCTTGATGTCCACCGCGTCAAAGCCTGCTTCCTTGGCAAGGGCGGCTGCCTCGCCGAACTTTTCTTCCAGCCCTTTCAGGTAATCGTCCGTCACGATGCAGGAGTCATCCGCGGCGCGGTACTGCTCCAGAATCGGGTGGCGGTAGGCGATCATCGGGGCAGGCTTGTTGCCGGGGTTAGAGTAGCGGCCGCTGTGGTTGGCCTGCATGATCAAATACGGCGCATAGCCGTTGGCCTTGAGGCCCGCCTCCTTGACGGCGGTGGTCATCTTCTTGAACTCGTCCAGCGTGTCGTGGGTCAGCAGCAGCTGCGTCTGGGAGGATCGTCCCTCCTCCACAATGGAGATTGCCTCGAACCAGATGACCGAGCTGCCACCGATAGCCTCGTTGACATAGCGGCGGGTCGTATACTCGGTGGGTGCGCCTTCGGGCGTCGAGTCCGCGCCCTCCATGGGCGCGATGCCCAGACGGTTCGGGAAGGTAATATTACGCACGGTCAGCGGCTGCGCCAGCGCGTGGGTGTCGGCTGCAAAGGGCAGGTCAACACCCAGCTCTGCGGCGCGCTGTTTGACTTCTTCTAACGATTTATAGTGGAATTTTTCTTGTGGCATTGTATTACCTCTTTTCTTCGGGGTGGGGCCACACTGCAACCCAATCGGCAAAGCGAACTGCAGATGCGCCGTGGACATACAGGCCCACCATAGCCCCTGTGAACCGCTTTCCGCACTGTAAGCCCTCACTGGTCAGGTAGCGTGGTTCTGGGATGCTCCAAAGCGTGTGCCAGTCTGTTCTATCCTGTATCGCAAAATGTCGTTGCCCATCCGCTGCCGTAACGCGCAAACGAACATGAGATGTGCTAGCAGGCAACGGTGCTGTTTGCCTTGAAACCACCTCATATCCTGCGTATTCCTCTAGTAAAAGGCCCTCCGGCCCAATGCCGAATTTTAAATAGCTGTGCTCATCGTAATAACAGGTCAGCCCTGCAGTACCTGCAGCGGGGATTTCCAGCGCTGTTTCCGCAGTGAACGCGCGTTCCTGCTGGCGGACGAGAAGCAGCCCCTGCATCTTCCTGTCGCACAGGTCAAGGCCGTTTCCGCACAGTGTCAAGGCATCTTTTTCCACGGTAAAATTCGCGGTATCCAACGCACGCTGGGTAATCCATTCTTCGCCCTTCCATCTGGTTATGCCTACCGGGGTTAAAGTAGGAATCTCTTCAGAAAAAGGCATATTCAACACAGCTCGGGGGCGGCGGCCATAAGCGGCCACAGGCCAGCCATCAGGCGTCCAAGTCACTTCTGCAATCGAAGTTTCCCGTCCCATAGGGGCCGTGCCATCCGGATCGCGGCGCAGACAGAGGAAGCATAGAAACCACCGTCCGTCAGCAGCCTGCAGCAGCTTGCCATGGCCGCAGTTCTGCAGATAGCCGCACGCGTCATCCTGGCGCAGAATCGGGTTATAGGGACAGTTTTCATAAGGGCCCCACACATTTTTGCTGCGTGCCGCCGAAATGCGATGTCCTGCACCCGTTCCCCCTTCGGCGGCAAGCAGATAGTAATATCCGTCATGCTTCATAAGCTGGGGACCCTCGGTCTTGTTCTTGAGGTCACCGCCCCAGATCAGCCGTGCGGGGCCGCGCATAGCGCGGCAATCGGGCGTCAGCTCCGCCATGCGGACGCTGCGGTTGAACAGCATATAATGCCGTCCATCGTCATCGTGGAAGATGGACGGGTCTATACCGTCCTCATGAATCCATGCAGGCTCACCGTAGGGGCCTTCGGGGTGCGCGGCACTGACAACCATCTGACAGCGCCGCTCTGAATCGCCCTCATTGCCACGGTAGGTAGCCGTAATAAAATAACGTTTGGACACTGCATCGTAGGATATATCGGGTGCCCAGTAGCCGCGCCCGCCTTCTGACCGCGCCACTCTGGCCCAGTCCGGGTTTGTAATGGCGTAGCCAACAGTCGTCCAGTGTACTAAATCGCGGGACTTAGAAATCGGAATACACGGAAAAAAGCTGAACGACGAGTTGACCATGTAATAGTCCTCGCCCACGCGGATCCACGATGGATCCGGATAAAAGCCGCGGCGCACAGGGTTGTGGAAGATTCGCGCGGGATCAACGCCTGCCTTATTCGCAAGGTACGCAGCGATTTCATCAAAGCCGCCTTGCAGAGCCAAGTCCAAAGGCGTGATACCCGAGAGGTTCGCCTCCAGCGGATCCAGTGCGAGAAAGTCTGTCAGGTAAGCCACTTTTGCAAGGCTGCCCGAACGCACGGCGCAGTGCAGCAGTGTATTACCGTCCGCATCACGCTCGCGGAAGTTCTGACCCTCATATTCAATCTCGTGCTGCAGGGTCTGCAGGTCGGCCTCAAGTGCAGTATCAAAGAGTGTCATTCTACATCTCCTACAAAAAATCGGCGCAGCCGTGCAGCCGTAGCGTGCACATGCTGCGCCGGGGTTAGTTATTTTTAGGATAGGTTGCAGTCGCCGTGAAGCTACGCGGGCGGATATGGAATCCGCCCCTACGGCATGACATTGCAGGGGGGCGGCATCCCTGACGCCACGCTGGTTATTACTTATTTCCTCTCTCAATCCCCGCTTCCTCAAAGGCGGCGCGCAGGATGCCTTTTTTATCTACGTACAGAGCCTGTGTTGGGCAGACCTGGAAGCAGTAGCCACAGCCGATGCATTTATCTGTTTTATAAGCCTTGCGGTCTTTGATTTCGATGCCCTGATGCCAGCAGACATCCTCGCAGCGGCCGCAGCCGATGCACTTGGCTCGGTCGGCGTCGGCGGTCTGATAGGCATCGGCGAGCTTATTTTGCCGTTTTTTCGTGAAGTCAGCATCCATCTGGAACAGCTTCAGGCTGTCACCGACAAGCGAATCCATGTTGGCATAACCGTTCTCGTCCATCCAGCGGTTCAGGTCGCTGATAAGCTTCTTACATGCCATCGTGCCGCCGGCACAGGCCAAAGCACCCAGCTGCACCATCTCGGAGCCTGCCATCAGGATACGGGCTGCGTTTTCATAATTGAAGACGCCACCACCGCCATAGAGAGGAATTTTCACGCCTGCAGTGCGTGCCTCGGCGATAGAGTAGCACACCAACGGGGTGGCCTGCGTGCCGCCGTAGCCTGCACCGGGGCGAGCCTCGGTGCCGCGCCAGTCAAGATCCATGTAGTACCCCTTCCAGCGGGCGGTGGGGCCTGCAGCTGCAGCGCCGGCTGCCTCGGCAATTCGCATGGAGGTCAGCGCGTCGGTGGACTCGATGGCAAGCTTAGCCATGATCGGCATATTGGGCACTGTCTTTTTCATCAATTCGATGGAATGGCGGAGCAGCTGATGGTAAGCAAATGTACGATCCTTTGCCACGGCAACGCCCGGGGTATTGAAATGCAATTCAATGGCATCCGCACCCGCGAGAGCGAGCTCCTCCGCCTGATGCGCCCAGTTTTTCTCCCAATCACCGCCCTTGACGATGTCGCTATAATGGCCGACAGACACCCACAGCTTGATGTCAGAGTCCATCTCCTTCTTGATTTTGTGAACTTCCTCACAATATTTTTCCAGCGTGTCGACACTGTCTGGGATTTGACGGCCCACAGCATGGCTGTGGATGGCCATCTCTCCGCCGAACAATGCCTTGGAGTCAGGGCCGATAAAGCTGCCGCCGCCCGAACCGTGGCCATAGTTGCGCAGCACAATGGCACCGGGCCGCATTTTAGCGCTCTTCAAAACATTCAGCGCGCCCTGCGTTGCGGGGCTCGAAGCCACAACAAAGGGATTGATCATATCAAATTTCTTTACATATAAATCTGCCATTTTGCTTTTCTCCTCTTCAGTTCATCGCCGTTTCCTGCAAAAACCGCTTCCATTGAGCGGCGTCTTCCAGAAACTGCTCCTCGGTGTTGTCCAACACAAATTCCAGCAGACCGTAGCGTTTTTCGTTGCGGTTGACATGCTGTAAGTACCGCCGCCATTCGTCAAGACCTTCCGCAAACGGGCGGCGCTTGCCTTCCAGCCAGTAGTAGACATGCAGGTTGAGCAGACGGCCACGGGCTTCGAGCATATCCAGCCCTGCACACCGCTCGTCCATATTCAGCGCTACAGTGGGCTGCCACAGGCAGTAGAGATTATCTGCGGCAGCTTCGTCTAAAAAGGACAGGCCCGATTCATTCGTATCGGTGACGGTGTTTTTGTGCCATTCCAGGGCAACCTTGATGCCCTCCGATGCCGCCATATCACTGACGGTCTTTGCCTCGGTCGCCAACTCCTTGCGTGTATCTGCATCCAGCTCTGACGATGCTGTGCCGCCACCCCAGATGCGAATGAGCGGCGCGCCCAATGCCGCAGCACTCTGCAGCGTGGGCAAAAAATCTTTGGCGGGGTCGCTGTTCTGGCCCAAGCGATAGTAGGAACCGTAGGCCGCAATCTCGGCACCCTGCGCAAGGGTCCGCTCCCGCAGGTCACGGGCCAGCGCGGCATCCCCCGCCGGGATATGCCAGTTTTCCGACCATTCCACCGCATGAAGATCGGCTTTTTTCAGTGCCGCCAGCACAAAATCGGGGCTTTCTGTTTTAAATGTTGCCGATACCAGTCCCGGTATGATCATACCGCGCACCTCCCTTTACAGTGCCAGCACCTGCTGCCAGATCGCATCCTCGACAGGGATACCGTTCTCCATGTTGTCGCTGCGGACCTCGGCCATGTGCGCGCCGGGGAAATGAACCGGGCGTCCCTCTTCCACAGGGGTAGAGGTCTCCATATCGCGCAACGTTGCCTCAACATTGGCAGCAATATTCTCCTTATCGGGCAGGCTGTCCAGATTGATGCAGATAAACACCTGGCTCAGTTCGGTTTCCAGCGGCAACTCCCCGACCTGACGGGTTGTACGACCGCCCGCCAGCGCGGACGCGATAAGATCAAGCGCCAAGCTCAGACCGGAGCCTTTCCAATAACCAATGGGATAGCTCTCATGTGTTTCAAGGATCTCGGCAGCGTTCCTCGTGGGCTGCTGATTCTTGTTCAGACCGCCGTCCACAGGCAGCGGTCTGCCGCTGCGCTTATAGACCTCCAGCTTACCGTAGGAGAACATCGACATAGCCACATCCACCAACACGGGCGTATCCCCGTGGGGTATGGCCAGTGTAATGGGGTTGTTGCCAAGGCGTGCGTCACGCCCGCCCCACGGCGGCATATTGGGCACGGTGTTCGTCCAAAAAATACCGATGCAATTCTGCTCAACCGCCATCAGGCCGTAGTTGCCCGGGCGCATCCAGTGGTTGGTATTAGCCAGCGCCACACAGCCGATGGTGTTCTGCTTGGCCAACTCAATAGCACGCTTCGTGCAGGCGTAGGCGTTCAGGTTGCCGGGTCCGTGACAGCCGTCGTACCGTTCAAATGCACCAAAGCTCTCCTTCATCACAGGCTCGGCGTGGATGTCCACAATACCATCATGAATGCTCTTGATGAATTTCGGAAAGCGGTTCAGACCGTGGGTGTATACACCGTCACGGCTTGCGTCTGCGTAGAGCTTGGCGGAGATTTCCGCTTTCTCCTTGTCAAAGCCGTACTTCAGCAGAACCCGCACAAATTCGTTATACATTTTCTCATAAGGTACGCGCATGGTAATTTCTCCTTTTTACTGTGCAGATTAGCCCTTGATGGCGCCGATCATAACACCCTTGACAAAGTACTTCTGAACGAACGGATAAATGCAGAGGATAGGCAGTGTGGCAACCACAACAGTCGCGTACTGGATTGTCTCGCTCACGAGGTAATCCGCACCGGCGGTCATGTCGGCCGTGTCATTCTGGATGAGGATCTGGCGCAGGATCAGCTGCAGGGGGTACTGGGTCTTATCGCGCAGGAACAGCATGGCATTGAACCAGGAGTTCCAATGGCTGACCGCGTAGTACAGTGTGATGACAGCAACCGTAGGCTTTACCAACGGGGCCATGATACGCCACAGGATCGTCCACGCGTTGGCGCCGTCCAGCTTGGCGGATTCTTCCAGGGAGTCGGGCACACCCGCAAAGGCAGTGCGCATAATAATGAGGTTGTAGGTATCGACCAGTGTAGGCAGGATCAGCGCCCAGCGGGAGCCATAAAGGCCAACGCCCTTGACAACCAGGTACAGCGGGATCATACCGCCGCTGAAATACATCGTAAAGACAAGAAGCTTCATAATGGTGGGGCCGGCCGCCACATGCTTGCGGGACAGGCAGTAGGCCGCAACCATCGAAAGAAGAACATTGAGAACCGTACCCACGATAACAATAAACAGTGTGTTTGCGTAGCCGGTCCAGAGGAAGGCATTCTTGAGTACTGCCTGATACGATGCAAGAGAAAATCCTTCCGGCCAGAGCAGAATGCCCTTATGCCCCACGAAGAGCGATGGGTTACTGAAGGACGCCGCCACAATATGGATCAGCGGAATCAGCACGCAGGCCAGCAGCACGCAGATAATCAGCACATCCACGACATCGAACAAGCGGCTGCCGAAGGATTCCTTGATCTTGGTGCTGCGCGGTGCGGTTTTGGTATTTGTATTAGCCATGATCGTTTCCTCCTTACCACAGACCGCTGCCATTGACCTTCTGGCTGATCTTGTTTGTGATCATAACCAGTGCGAAGCTGACAAGGCAGTTGAACATGCCGACCGCCGTACTGTAGCTGAACTGCGCATCAATCAGACCTTTGCGGTAAACATAGGTGTTGATGACATCGGCGGTGTTGTAAATCGCGGGGTTGTACAGCAGCATAACGCGCTCATAACCAACATTGAAGATCTTGCCCATCTTCAAAATCAGCATGATGACGATGGTAGGCGCAATGCCGGGAAGCGTAACATGCAGGCACTGCTGCCAGCGATTCGCGCCATCTACCTTGGCCGCATCATACAATTCCTGATCTATGCCGGAAAGGGCCGACAAATAGATGATGGAGTTCCAGCCCAGCGTCTGCCAAAGCTCTGTCAGAATGTAGATCGGCAGGAAATTTGAAGGGCTATTTAGCAGCGCCTGCTCTTTGATGCCGAACAAGTTGTGCAGCACCTCGGTAATGGCACCGGTGGAGCTCGTCAGCGTGATAACGATACCGCAGATAACAACTGTGGAGATAAAGTGCGGTACATACAGAAGCGTCTGTGCAGTCTTGGAGAATTTCTTGCTTTTTAACTCGTTGATAAGCAGTGCCAGAATAACAGGCAGCGGGAAGGTCAGCAGATCCGCCACCGCTATGCGCACGGTATTGATGAGCAGACGGCCAAAGTAATAGTCCGAGAAGAAAGACTTGAACCATTTGAGGCCGACAAACTTGCTGCCAAAAACGCCTCTGGCGGGCTTGTAGTCGATGAAAGAGATATACAGACCGAACATCGGGCCGAACTTAAAGACGGCATAGTAGACCAGCACCGGAATAAGCATCGCATAGATCATGCCGTTGCGCTGCAAATCTTTTTTGATGCGGTAGCTCAGAGGCACATGCTCTGAGCTTAAGGTGATCGGCTTTTTTCCTTCGGCCGCCGCAGCTTTACTCTTTGTGCTCATGCTTGATTCTCCTTTGTGTCAAGGCGGATGACCTCGTGATTTTTAGCGGAAGAATAAACCGCGTGGAGAAGCCTGGTACTGACAATCGCTTCCTCACCACTGACGGGGAACCTCTCCCCTGCCGCCAGCTTGGTGTAGTAATCCTCAATAAGGAACCCATGGCCGCTGCCCCAATAATCCTTGCCGAACACCGTACCAGAGGAGAAATCCTTCGTCTCGGTCTTGCCGTCCAGTTCAGTAGTGACAAGGTTGCCGACCATGCGGATACTGCCGTTCTCACAGACGATTTCTAACTCTACGGGGGCATTTTTCACATAGCAGTTCGTGCAGAAAAAGACGAGCCGCTCGCCGTTGGGGCCGGTCATAAAGACATCGCAGGTATCCTCTGTCTCAATGACGCCCTTGTGACGCTTGGTGGAGCAGCTTGCCTCCACAGTCTTGATCGGCACTGTGAGCCACTGCATCAGATCAAATGTGTGGATTGCCTGATTTTCCAGTGCGCTGCCGCCCTCCTTGTCCAAGGTACCGCGCCAATCAGATTCGGTATAGTATTCGGGGTTTCGGTTCCAGAACACAGCGCCCCGTGCCCCCAGAACCTTGCCCATCCTGCCCGAATCCATCAGGCTGCGCATATACCTGGACGAATCGTTGTAACGGTTCTGGAAGCAGATGCCAAGCGTCCTGCCCGTGCGGTCGCGGACTTCGATCATCTTTTCGGCATCGGCGGGATCCAGCGCCATTGGCTTTTCGCAAAGCACATGCTTACCATGCTCCATGGCTTCTATGGCAACCTGCGCGTGCAGATAGTGGGGCAGGCAGATGTGTACAACATCGATTTCCGGGTTATCCAATACCCTGTGATACTCTGTCTCCGTGTGTGGGATGCCGTAGGTTTCTGCGGCGGCTGCGGCACGCTCCGGGCGAATATCACAGGCGACAACACACTCGGCGTTCTCGACATTTTTCAAGGCCTTGAAATGATTTTTGGAGATCATACCACAGCCGATAACTGCCGTTTTAAATGTTTTCATTGGTTGTTTCTTCCTTTTTGCTGTGCAACTCCCTATATTGAGTAGGAGTTACACCCTCATATTGTTTGAAGATACGCAGGAAACTGCGCAGACTGCCAAACCCGCAGGTGACGGCTATCGTCTCTAATTTTTCGTCCTGCAACAGCTTTTCTTTCACATGCTCTAAGCGCACTTTGTGAATATACTGGGTCAGGTTCGTACCGTTCATCTCTTTGAAGTAGCGGGAGACGAACGGAGCAGGACGGTCAAAATGCTCTGAGAGTGCATTTACATTCAGCGCAGCATCCGAATAGTTAGCCTCAATGTAGTCCCGCATCTCCAGATACAGGCGGCCTTTTTCATCCGCTGCCGCCTCCTGTTCAGAGGCGTGGACCGCTTGGCAGACAGTGCCCGCCAACCGACAAAGCGCCTGCTCCATCGCCTCGGTGTTACCACGGCGGGCGGCCTCCATAACGCGATTTTGATTTTCGGCCAGCTCGGGATCATCACTCCGCTGTTCGCCTGCACGCACGATGGTCGACATAATCTTACCCACCAGGAACTGCATGCCTGCGGGGCTCAAGTAGTTTTCCTGATTTTGGCGCATCAACGCTTGAATCTGTGTACAGGCCTCGCCTTCATCGCCGCTGCGTACAGCCAGATGCAGCTTATTCTCCGTTTCAACCGGATAGCGTACTGTCGTGTCGCCGGGCTGTACCTTCAGGTCGCTGTAGAATATCGTACCGGTATCCTGCGTGCGCTGCTGGTATTGGTAAACACGGCACACCTCACGGTAAGCTTTATATACCCCATCAAGACCGGTGTGCCCACCGCTTACGGCAATGTCATAGCGAAACTCAAAATGCTGGGCCAAAAAGCTGCGGCAGTATTCATAACTCCACAAAATGCTTTCAAGCATCTCCGGGTCTTCCTTCTCGGTCCAGATGATGTAAAGCTGCATGCCGCCTTCACGGAAGCAAAGGTTCTCAAGACTGCGGCTCGTAAGATTCTCTCTGGTTACATTCTGGAGTATGAACCACTGCATCTCATATATTTTGTCAGGGTCCTTCTCGTTCGCAAGATCCTGTTCCTGCAGGCGGTAGGCCAGAAGATAATACTGTTTTGCCCTGTGGATCGGGAAGCCGAGATTTTCCAGCTGGTCTGTATCGGCCTCGTTTGCCGCATCTGCGTTTGTTATCATCGCGTGAAACTGCTCACGCAGCATCGCGGTGCGCTGCTGTTCAATGAGATCGGAGCTTTCGACATTGTCCTGCACAAGCTTCTGTACACGGCTGTCGATATAGGCGAAGGCATCGGTCAGATTTTCCTCCGGGTCAGCCGCATTGCCACGGTGCAGCATCTGCACAATGTTGCGCAGCTTCAAATAACGCTTGGCTGCGCTGTTGGCAATAACCGCTACCGTCAACAGCAGGTAGATGATGACAACAACAGCCAAAAGCTTCTGTATATCAATGATTTTCGATGCAAAAGCCTGTTCCTTCAGAATGACTGCAATGTCCCAATTTTCGTAGGTGGAAGAAATGATGGAGATGTATTCCTCTTTGCTCGTTGTATGTGCTGCTTCGTCAAACTTACGGCTTCCACTGCTTTTAATAAGCTCTGTGACAGCATTTTCCGTTGCCACAGGGAGTTCATGATTAGCAACCAGCACACCGTTGTTACGGTCATTGATGCACAGTGTATCGTTATTCAGCCAATCCGATGCCTTGAACAGTTCCTCCAAATCGACGATCATAACCGCCACTGCCTTATCAGGCTCCCGGCTTGTGATGTTCAGCGGACGCATCAGAACCAGATAGTTTTTGCTATCCCTGCCCTGTACAACAGGTTGAAATACCCGCGTTGTCACTAAGTCCTGCTTTAATATTTCCATCCAATCCTCATAGCTGATGCCATAAGCCTCCAGCACAAGGTCATAAAATCGACGGCTTTGCCCATATTTCGTGTTGGATACTATCGCATCCGTGGACGGAAAATAGAGAAAGTATGCATTCCCTATACCGTAGTTGATGACATCTGCAGAGATTTTTCTCGTAAGCATGTAGTAATCATACCGTGGAATATCATCATAGTCATCAGCCTGGCGTACAGCATCAATAGCTGCTGTGCTGCTCTCCTTTGCCGTGATGTTGCGCAGCAGCTTAACCTTTTGATCCAGCCAGACCCGCGTCATATCCAGCTGGATGCCGTTCGTGTATTCCAAATTGTCCCGCAGCACATCAAGATATCTGTACCCGGATGCCAAAAGCAGCGTCAGGGCAATAACAGAAATCAGCAGATAGGAAAGGCACCACTGCAAAAACATCTTTGTAGGGGCCCACTTTTTCTTTTCAGCCACGTTTGTATACTCCGTTTCTTCGGCTTAGCTTCTGCTGCGGGCAGCTGTTATTTTGTGACCGGTTCCTTGCAATGCTCCTGCAGTTTCTCAAGGAACAAATCTCCGTTCACGGGGATGTCGACCCATTCGCCATTCAGCCAACTCGAAAGGTGAATAGCGTTGGAAATCTGCAAACCACGGATGCCCTCGGCGCCGGGGGCAATGGGCTTTGCACCTTTCAGGATGCAGTCACAGAAGTTGTTGATAATACCAGGGTGGGAGGTGTAGGTGCCCTTGATGGGAATCTTGCACTCCCACACTTCCGGCTTGCCAAGACCACCCTTGTAGGTGGCATTGAATTCCGGTTCCGGAATACGCAGACGGTAGAAGGTAAGCTCGTTATTTTCAACTACAATTTTACCATTTGTCCCGTCAATTTCCAAACGATTTGTACCGGGGGCATCCCCTACTGTCGTAATGTAGCAGCCTGTCGCACCGTTTTCGTATTCGACAAGAGCATAAAGATCGTCTTCGACCTCGATATTGCGGTGCTTTCCGTAGTATACCTGTGATTTTACGCGCTTAGGAATGCCGCACATCCACTGCCATAAATCAAGATTGTGGGGATTCTGGTTCAGCAGCACGCCGCCGCCTTCGCCATCCCAAGTAGCACGCCAGCCGCCCTGATCATAGTAGCTCTGCGAGCGGTACCAATCCGTAACGATCCAAATAACGCGGGTCATCTCACCCAAATCACCGCTGTCGATGAGATCCTTGACCTTTTTGTACAGCGGGTTCGTGCGCTGATTGAAGTCCATACAGTAGACAAGCTCCGGGTGTTTGGCCGCAACAGCGTTCATTTCCTCGACCTGCTTGGTGTAGACGCCCGCGGGCTTTTCTACAATGACATGCAGGCCAGTCTCCATAGCCTCTATGGCCATCGAGGGGTGCAGGTAATGCGGCACTGCAATGATGACAGCCTGACACACGCCGGAGTGGATCAGCTCGGATGCATCGGTAAATGTCTGAATGCCCTCACCGTTCGTCTTTTTTGCCAGTTCAAGACGGGCGGGGTCAATGTCGCAGACCGCAGTCAGATCGACCTGCGGACACTTTCCGTCCCGAATCGCGCGGCCATGCTGGCTGCCAATATGACCGTAGCCGATGATACCGAGTTTTACTTTATCAGCCATTGTTTTGCGCCTCCAACTGTTTTAAGTAAGCAAGGGCGGCCGCACCGTCCTGCTCGATGTTCTCTGTTTTGCCCTCGATACTCATGCGGCCGTTATAACCCGCCGTGTGCAGAGCAGCAAAAAGCTCGCCATAGTTTTCGCCATCGCCGGGCAGCGGATAACGCCGGCCATTGCCGGACGCAATATGGATATGCCCAAAGTCCTTGATGGTTGCGATGCTGTTGAGGTCATCGTGGTTGGCGCAAATATGGAAGTAGTCGGCCAGCATTCCTACGTTCTCGTTGGCCACATCCCTCTGCAGTAATGCGCCCTCGGCCACGGTACAGACCATATTGGTTTCTTTTCGGCTCAACGGTTCAATAACCACCTTGATGCTGTACCTTCCTGCGATTTCACCCGTCAGTCGGCAGGCTTTGACAAGGTTCTCGTAAGCGTCCAGATACTTGACCTCCGGCGGGCATGTACGGCACTTGCCACTGCCGAACACGACCACTTTACCATGCAGATCGGCAATCATTGCCATTGCCTTTTCCAGATAAGCTTCCAACGCATCAAGATTCGTTGTCTTACCATCAACGAAATTCATCGTTTTAGGGAACAGAATGTTGAAGCACTCCGCCTCGGTTCCGCTCTCCTCCAGCGCCTTCTTGCCTGCAGCGTACGCCGCAGGGTCAAGGCCCATGGTCTTTGTCATCGAAAGCTCAATGTAGTCATAGCCCAATTTTTTTACAAGCCCGGCATTTTCGATGCCGGTACAGATACCGTATCTCATCTTGCAGGCTCCTTTCTCAATGCAGTTCTACCGCATTCTCTGTCAGTGTCAATACCTTGCCACCAGCCAGCGTGACCATGGCGGCATCACAATTGATGGCAGTTTCAGCCTTGGTTCCCTCCGGGGCCAGCACTGTAATAAAGTGGATTGGTGCTTTACCGCTATGCTTGGCGATCAGCTGCGGGATGGGCTTGCGCCATGCGTAACCGTAGCTGATCCACCCACCGATGGGATTCTCGCTGCCCTCAAGGATTTCAAAATCGAGTTTCTTGTCAGCCTGTACGGTCATCGTATACCCGCGTCCCTTTTGGGAGGTATAGTCAAACTTGCCGTTTTCTCCATCCAGATGGCCAAACGCAAAATTATAATACAGGCGGATGTCATGGTCTTCCCTGCAGATGCCAGTTACACGGTCCTCAATGACATAAATATCATCAGGCAGGCGCACGACGCGGCGCCGGTGGAACATTGGGTCATCCATGAAGTCATAGCCGTTGTGGGAAATGTCGATAAGCTGATACTGCTCGTTTTCCTCAAAGGCGTGCAGATAGGTGCGCACACCGCGGGTGCGGGTAACACCGGGAACGGTACCCATCTCGTGGTCATCCACATAGAGCGTGTTGTGAGCCTTGGCGGACAGGAAGTAGTGCCGCCAATCCTTCCAGCAGGAGCTGTTGTAGATGTAACGGCCCGAGTCTGTCAGGATGTCCTCGCCCCTGGCGTGAATCTCCACATGGCCCGTGTCGTTGTGGGAGTGTGAGCTGACCTCACCACGCTCGAGCTGGATGCCGTGTACATGGAAGTAGCTGTCCTCCGGACCCCAGCCTGTGCGCATAACATAGATACCCGCCGGGATGTACTTGTAGTTGCGCTGTGCAGGCGGTGTGCCCTCTTTGCCCGCGGTGGCCATAAAACTGAAGTCCTCGCGACCCGTTTCCTCGTACCAGGTACGGAAGTACGCACGCATCTCGTTCAAATCGTAGGGGTCGAATGTCAGGTTCATACCCTCGTACAGCGAGGTATCGCAGCGGCGGGTCGTCAGATCATCCCGATCCGCATCGCCGATCATCGGCGTGGACAGGTCGGGCTTGACCAGACTCATAATAAACTGTGCGGATTTTTCCAGCGTTGGCTCCATGTAGGGCGGCACAGGGATGCCATTCAGCTTGCACAGACGGTAACACTGGAAGTAGACGCCCGCAGCCACCATGTGGTAGATGGGGGTGCGCTCCATGTGGATGCCGTCATTATCGAAGGAGTACTTTACTTCCTGCATGACCCGACGGTAGCCGGTCATGAACCAGTCGGATTTGATTTCCGGGAAGAGAATGCCGCATTCCAGCAGTGTGCCGCTTTCCATCGTCAGCCAGTTGGACGACTTCTTGTGGTTGCTGTAATGGGTCATCAAGAAATCTGCATGGTCACACAGCAGCGTCAGGAATGTTACCCAGCCCTCTCGATCCCACACAGACGAGGTGCGGAACGCCTCCATGCAGGGCAGCCAGACCGTGTAGATGCGCATGGCCGTCTCGATGGTGCGCCAGGAGTGACCGGGGAATTTGTACTTGGCTGCAGCATCCTCTTCATTTTCCATGAAGGGAGCTACAGGCCATGCTTTGCCCCACTCGGTCATTTCATGCAGGAACTCTTTCGTGTACTTTTCATCCTTTGTCAACGCGTAGGCACGGGCCAACGGCTGCCAATAAATGTGGCGGTACAGCGACCATGTCCACTCGTTATCGTGGGAGGTATGCTCCGTCGGGTTGAAGAACCAGTCGATCTCGCCGTCAAACTTGTGGCCATAGATATAATGATCCAGCGTCTCCTGCGCATCCTCGAGGATGCCATCGACCTTACACTGCTCCATCTCCTTGGCGGTAAAGAGATACTTCGGCGTTATGCGTGTGCGGAAATGCTCAATAACAGCATCCATTGCGCCGTCCGCATCCCCCTGTGCATAGCACATCTTTGCTTTTTTCAGCCCGGGCAGATCATAATTGATCCGTTCCAGCAGCTCTGTCATTCTGTTCATAATCTTGTCAGCACCCCGTAGTGTTTCCTTATGGAAATGGCATCCGAAAGAGCATTCCTCCGGATGCCATTTTTAACATATTATTGTCGCTTTATCGCATCGGAACTCAGTTTGCCATGTAGGTGTCGTATGCTTCCTGCATCATCTGGACTGCCTCTTCAATGCCAGCATCCTTCAGCTTCTGCTGGTAGGAATCCCACTCGCTCATCGGGGTGGTGCCGCAGATGAAGCTGGCTTCCATCTCATCGGCCAAAGTCTTAACCTGACTCATGATTTCGGAGTAGCGATCCTGATTTTCTTCAGAAACGGATGTCGGCGGGAACATATGCTCGCCCATGTCGGTCTTCATGGAAAGCTCCAGCGCTTTCTTCTGATTATCCTGTGCGTAATACTGGTCAATGTAGTCCTCGCTCTGGATACCGGCGCCGGAGGTGGAAGCACGGGTGTACGCAGCCAATGCCTGTGCAACGCTCATGCCATCGGGATTATTCATAATAAGATCGGTGTAGACAGGCTTGCCGTCCTTCATCTCGTAGCTTTCGCCCTCGATACCGAAGTTGTAGCAGATCTGACCTTCCTCGCTGTACAGCCAGTCGAGCAGCCAAACGGCAGCCTTAACATTTTTGCACTGAGAGGAGATGGCTGCAGAAGCACCGGACTGGTCATAGATGTTGTTCATCTTTGAGAACTTAGCGTTCTTACCCTTGGTAGAGGTAACGGGCGCAGCAGCCTGAATGTAATCTTCCTTGAAGTTGGGATCGGCCTCCATCATAGCCTTGGTATAGTTGCCGAGACCCTGACCGAACGGTGCGTAGCCCAAGATGCAGTTGCCGGAAACGAAGTCGGTCTGGGTGGATTTCTTATCCGCCTGCATCCAGTCGTTGTCCAGCAGACCTTCGGCATACCAGTCGGCCATCTTCTGGATGAAATCCTTGCGGCTGTCCTCAATGAGACCGTTCTTCACGACACCGTCATCTACATAAAAGCTGCCCCAGTTATCGTAAGCGGCAGACCAGACATCCTTGACCCACTCTTTACGGGTCGTAAACGGCTTGCTGTAGCCGGCGGCCTTAGCGGCGCGCAGGACTTCTTCCCACTCGTCAATCGTCTCGGGCACCTGATCAAAGCCCAGATCCGCCAGCGCATCGGCTCGATACAGGAAACCGGAAGAAAATTCGGTCTTGTTGGGGGATTCCAGACCGCGCAGACAGGGGAAGCAGTAATAGTTGCCGCCGGAAGACTTGATCATCTTACCGATTTCAGGATGTTCCTGGATGACTTTGGACAGGTTTGTGGCATCTGCCATATAGTCATCCAACGAGATGATGACGCCATCATTGATGGCTGCACCCGCACCGCCAGAATAAGTCGTCCATGTATATTCAATGATGTCGGGATACTCACCGGAGGCCAGCATAACGGCGAATTCCTCGGCTTCGGACCCCTGCGTCGGGTGCTGGAATTCGATGGTGATGCCGGTCTGCTCCTCCACATACTTGGCCCATGGCGTATCGCCAAGGTTTGCGAAGTTGTCAGAGACATTGCCGTTCAATGTGGTGTACCAAGTCAGCGTAGTGCCCGCAAAGGGTTTGTCACTGTCCGTAGTCGCTTCCGCCTCAGTGGCTGCAGACGATGCAGTTTCTGTAGAGGTTGCTGCCGTAGAGGAGGCAGAACCGCCGCAGCCTGCCAGCGTAGCGCCGACCATAGTGGCCGACATGCCAAGCGCCAGTGCGCGCTTGAGGGTGCTTTGTTTTTTCATGGTGTTTCTCCTTCTTATTTATTCCCGGGCAATCCTTCTTGGAAAAGCATTTCCCGGTTTTTGTAACAAGTGATAAAAATGTCGTGCAGCCCTACAATGGTGTGGAATGTGTCATCATCTTCCCGGATATCCTCCACATCTTCGGCCGGAATGGAAACAATGGGCAGCTTTGCAATTTTTTCTACCGCCTCCAAATGAGGAATTGCGCACTGTACAGTGCAGACAGGATGCTTCCCTGTGCGCACGGCTTCAATGGCATCGTAGAATTTCTGCAGGCGCTCTCCTTTAGGGATGCGACCATAGTCGATACGCTCGCCAGTATCGCCGATGTAGACATATTCAGCTATTGGCCCACTGCCGAAGTCTTTGCCGAAGTAAACCGTGCCCTTCTCAAAACGGTATTCAGCTATAGGTCCCAGCTTCTTGTCTACAATGGCGTGGCCTGTGCCGTACCACAGCGGCACACCTGATACCGTATGCGCCTGTACTGTAATCGTGTCGAAATTTTCGACATTTGGGTTTCCTTTATAGGGATCGGCCTGTACATCGGCCAACTCGGCCGCGCGCTCCAGACTCTCCCCCAGCAGGAAAGTCATCACTTGAAATTGGTGGGCGCAGGCGTTGTTGAACGGACTGTCGTTCACAGCACAGCCCTTTACATCTATGTGTCCCGCCCAGCTGTTGCGGGCGTAGTATTTATCGCCTCGCCGCATCGCGTGCAGTGCTTTCATGTAGATGGGCTTGCCGAAGCGGTCGTCCAGAATGTCTTGTTTCAGAGCCAGTACATCGCGGGAGTAGTTAAGCTGATACCCTACCGAAATGAACTTACCGGTCTCCTTTTCCAGCTGTTCCAGCTTGCGTGCGCCCTCTACCGAGGTGCAGACGGGCTTTTCGGTCAGCACATTCGACCCGTGCGTCAGGCAGGTGACGATCTGCGAATAATGCAGATGGATGGGCGTTGAGACAACAGCCAGATCGGCGGTATGTTCTTTATAGAAGTCCTCAGGCGTTTGATAGATCGGAATGTTCTGTTCTTTAATGATGGGATACAAATCTGCGGCGTTGGGAACGACCTCACAGATGCCCTCGATTTTTATACCGGGAATGTCGCGTTCCGAAATTTCCTTGATGTAGTTACTGCCATATCCGCAGATTCCCAGCAGCAGAATCTTTACCACTGCCTGCTCCATTTTCTGCTCACTCCTCTTTGCCGTTCATCTTCTCCATTTGGGGGAAGTTTTTCACTGCACCCTCATCCTATCACCCTGATGTGACAATGTAAACAGACAGTTTCTATTCGATATGTCAATTCTTGCATTCCGTTTTATATGCGATATATCGTTCTTATTTTTATGTCGATTTTTGCTTCTGTTTATTTTTAGACACTCATGAATCATTTGTTCATGTTCCAGCCTTGATTTTTATGACCGTAGTGGCGGGGTTAGAACTGCTTTCATCGCGCCGAATATTTTTATCTTGCTTCATTTCTTCTTTATCCTATCGTTTTATATCCTTTGTCACCCAACCACTATTTTGTCATATCCAACGGTTCTTTCCTGCCGTCTGGTCTATTATGCTGCAAGTGTAATTATTTCCGCTTAACAAATGCTAAAAAATCTGTAGAATAATAGGTTGTTAGCCTTTTCTAACCCAGTTTTGATTTCATTTTGTTTTCATTACGCTCCGACAGGGCTGCCATAATCGTATCCACATCAGCTTGCAAAAGAAGTCATTTCATTCTTACGTATGTGATGAATGTAGCGCTTCGCGCTTGTTTGCAGGCGGATATTTTTTTGTCCGTTGGTTAGTTGACGCTAATTTGAAATTTGCGCCCCTGTACCGGCGCAAACAAACCATGAGGGAATATCGAATGATAGACAAGGATCTTCTCCGCCTGCTCGGCGGCAACAAAAAGTATATCGGCTTCTGTGTAGGCTGGATGGTGCTGGGCCTGTTTGCGAATGTCGGCATCACTGCGTCTCTGTGCTAGTCCATTGCAGTTGCTGTCCAGTATAACGGCGGCAGCGCGGGTGTTTTTCTGGTACCAGTAGTCTGCGCCTGTGCCGGATTGGCGGTTCGCTATGCCACCACCCGTATTGTCGGGGACTTGAAGGACACACTGGGTCTCAGCGTCAAAAAGAATCTGCGCGAGTGCGTCTACAATAAAATCGTTCGCCTTGGTGTGCGTTCTACCGATGACATGAGCATGGCGGGCCTGACTCAGATTGCCCTGGAGGGCGTGGAGCAGCTGGACCTGTACTATTCCAGCCACCTGCCGCAGCTCTTTTACGCCATGCTTGCACCGCTTTTGTTGTTTGCCATTACCGTAGGCATTTCGTGGCGCGTGGCTTTGGAGCTTTTGTGCTGTGTGCCGTTGATCCCGCTATCCATTGACAAAATTCTTCTTTAGGGCAACACCGCACAATTGAGCTTTCCCCAAAACAGAAAAACGTCCAACCACAAAAGGTCAGACGCATTCCAAAATCTGCTTGCGAGGCAAAGCTCAATTAAGCCGCCAGACAGGGTCTGTCAGCTAAAATCAAGTTTGCCAAAGCAAACATAATATTCATTTTTGCGATTTGCTTTTGCAACCCTCGGTATCGCGTTTTTCGAAAACGAAGCTGCAGCTTAACCACAGCAAAAACATGTTCAACTTTGGCGCGTACAGAGGATTTCTCATGCTCACGGCGTTTGATTTGTGCTTGGGAGCGTGTGGAGTTCTTCTTACTTTGGCTGGGACGGCGATTGATTTTGTAGTGGACCGACTTACCGGCCTTGTTCTTCTTCAGCGCTCCTGGTCGTTTCTCCGCTCCGAGATAGCTGCTGTCCCCATAGACTTATTCTTCATCTCCAGTAAGAAGTTCCGAGGTCACCGTAACATCATGCTCGTTGGCAGCTGTCACTTTTACCGTATGAACCAAACCACTTTCTTTATCTACTCCGATATGGGCCTTATAGCCAAAGTACCATATTTGGATTGCGGACGGAAAGGCGTTTCTCATGACGGTGTTTCTGTCCGCCATCACGCCGGCCTGCGCGACAGTTACATCCATGGCGCAGCTGTACAACCGGTATGCTGCGCACTCGAGTGCCCCGTATGTACTCAGTACATTGCTCTCCATCGTTACAATGCCCATCATGATAGGTCTATTTGAGATGCTGGCTTAATTTCATGTCCGGAATGCAGGATTCAGCGTTAGTTTTGTACCAGATGGATAGTTGTGGCTTCAGAAGTGTATAAGGAGCTTCTCAACTCTGTTCTGATATTTGGCTGGACCAGGTAATTTGCAGAATACAAGCTCCCCTGCGTAAGCGCATAATAAATGACGTCCTGTGAAAGCAACGGCGCCTGTGAGATAATAAGGGTATCAAGAATTACCGAGAATTCCTGGTAATTATCAGGAATTCCTGAAAAGTCTCAAGGAAGAGTCGTAGCCATGCAAGTGAGTCAGATGAAACGGGCGGTAAGTCAAGCGCAATGGAAGCAGCGCATTGTGGAGTGCCGGAATTCAGGTGTTCCGGTAAAAGAATGGTGCCGGGAGCAAGGAATAAGCTATTCTACCTACTACCGCCATAAGCAGGCATTATTGAAAGGTGCGCAGAATTCCAGCGACATACCGATTTCAGAGCAGGCACCGCAAACATTGCCCACACCAAACGGCACACCGCTTTCCCACTCAGGGTTGAGCAGGTGATCATGCCGTCATAAAAATTGTTTCCGCCCGTCATTCGGTATGCGCTGCAAATGATCTCTTTTCGCTCCATGGTTCTTCCTCTGTGTTTCAATCATCACACGACCGTTTCCGGCCTCATTTCTCCAAAATCTCCACGATTTTCGCAAAGTCCTCTTTTGCCTCCTTGAAGATCGGCAGCATACAGTAGCAATGCACCATCTTCGGGCGGGCAGACACCGTATAGGGGACATTCGCCCGTTTGCAGGCTTCCTCGAAGTCCGGCAGTGCGCCGTAGAGTACCTCGTCGGCAGAATAGAAGAAGTGGATATCGCCTACGCCGGTAAAATCTCCCCGGGAGCCGGAGAACATATAGTCCGGCACATTGCTTTGGCCATGGCGCATGAACTTCTCCACCGTTTCCATAAAGGTATAATCAATGGAAACGTCTCTTTCATTCAATGCCTTCATCCGCGTTTTTTCGCCATCGTTCCATGGCACTTCGCCGGGTGATACGGCAACGATATGCCGCGGCTGCGGCAACGGCTCCGGCTGCGCATTATTGTGTGCCGCAATCCCCAGAGCCAGTGCGCCGCCGGAGGAAAAGCCGCAGGTGCTGACATTCCCGCCGCCGTAGATTCCGATCATTCTGCGGTAGCATTCATAGACCATTTCGTAGGTTTCGGTGATACAATGCTCCATGCAGAGCGGATAAAACGGGAACCACACGTCGCAGCCGGTCTCCCGGCAGAGCTTGCGCATGACCGGCAAGTCGCCCTTGTCCGGGCCGATCACCATACCGCC
>JABLTO010163699.1_pt1 | contig 23948 bp, 15 predicted proteins | sample 7160091 | NCBI WGS metagenome assembly JABLTO01 (sample SAMN14651225, study PRJNA627086) | human gut metagenome | isolation source: feces | host: Homo sapiens
TGAAAACTGTTGTTCATTTTTATATTATCATAATAAACGTCCCACTCGTAACCATCCTCCGACGTCATCATATAATTGCTGCTGAATGCTATAAACCTATCATCTATATATTCAACCCAATATATTTCCTCATAACAGATATGTTTTAACTTCTGTTTGGCGCCGCTGCTTAAATCTGTTACAATAATGAGTCCGCCTTGGCACACCTCCACAGATACAGCTCCGTTCTCCGCCTTATCATATACTCGAATTTTCGGAGAAGCACAATAATCGAATGGTATATCAACCTTCACAGCGTTCACATTTATTGCGGTACCGCATAGCATTAAAACTAATATTACTGTACTTATAATCTTTTTCACTATAGTACAACTCCTTCTAATCTATTTGTCAGGATATATTAAATCCATTATATCACGAAAACAGAAACGGCTCAACCCAAATTTATGGGTTAAGCCGTTTTTGGCAAATCAAATTATGCCGCTAAAGCATAAGCCGCTCTTAACTTACATACCGGCGCGCATAAGAACCGTTGCCACCTCAGACCTTAATGCGTTACCCTTGGGGTCGAACATATTATTTTCCTTACCCATGAGCAGACCCTTGAGAGTGCAGAACATTACGCCCTCTAAAGCCCAATCGCTCATTTGGTCAACATCGGCGTAGTTCAGGGCTATAGCCCATGCGCCCTCCGGTCCTTCGCCCATATAGCGATAATATCCCAAGAATATCTTTGCCATCTGTTCGCGGGTTATGTTATCGTCCGGAGCAAAGGTGCCGTCTCCGTTGCCTTCAACCATACCGTTTTCCGAAGCCCACGCAATATAGGGAGCGTAGTATTCATTCGGTTCTACGTCTGCGAATACATTTTCAAATTCGGCATTTGCATCAACGCCTGCTGCGCGTCCCAGAACCGTTGCAAACATTCCGCGGGTCATGGGAGCGTCAGGCTCAAACAGAGTATCGCTTGTGCCTTTAAACAATCCATTGTCATAGACGTATTTAACCGCGTCATAGAACCAGTCGCCGCTGCTTACATCCGTAAAGGGAAGTCCCGTATCCGCACCGTCGGGGGTCGCCGTCGGCATTGGGGTTGCCGATGCTGAGCCCGTGCTCCAGTTGCCGGTTGACGCGCTTCCGCCGCTTGACGGCCTTTGGGTAGGCTCCGCTCCGCCCGTCACTGTTACCGTTATAGTTCTCTTGACGGTTGAGCTCGGATTATATGCCGTGATTTCCGCCGTGCCGTTGCCTATGGCGGTTATCGTTCCGTCCTCCGAAATATTTGCCACCGCAGCGTCAGAGCTTGAATAAACAATCTCCCTATCGCTTGCGTTCTCGGGCATTGCAGCCGCCGAAATCTTCTTGGTCTCTCCCGCGGTCATGGCGATTTCATTTTCGCAGTCGAAAACTATATCTACGGTGGCCGAAGCGTTCAGCACTGCGCTTGCGAGAGAGGCGTTATTGCCCTCCTCAATGTCGAGCATTATTTCCGCAATTCCGTAGCCGCTCAGGTCATCAAAGCCAAAGTCGGGCAGTTCAAACTCAACCTCTCTGATTTCGTTGGGTGCGAGAGCCTCCGATGTGAAGGTTCCGTAGGTTTTGGAATTTTCACTGTCGGACTTAGGAGCGCGAGCCGTCAGCTTTATTTCAGCGGACTCGGCCGCGCCTATATTCTCAAGCTCTGCGGTGAGCATCGGCACTCCGCTGCTGTTATATTGAACGGTAACCTCGTTTGCCACAACATCGGATTTGTTTTCCGGAGTTATAACCTCACGCCTTGCCTCAGCCTCATGGCCGACCTCGGAATACTCTACGGCAAGCTCAAGACCATCAAGGCTTTCGGGAACCTCCCAAGGTACTGTAAACTCCACGCTGTCGCCTGATATTATCTTGCTCTCTCCGCTTTGCTCATATATAACCGTCTCTGCGCCGTTAACAATCTGAACAACCTTGACTGCCGCACCGTTTGAGGTCAGCATTCCGTTATTCATTAAATCGAATATCAGGTTTGTCGTTGTTCCCGGCGTAATCGGGGAGTTAAATTCAACCTCGCCGTCAAGCTCAAGAGTGGAGCTGCGCTTATAGGTTGTCATTGCAAGGCTGTTAGGAGACTGCTCAACCCTTCCCTCGTCATTGATCCACTGTTCAAACATATTTGAGCACAGGTACATGGTCTCATCTTCATCAAAGGTTACGGTAAACTCATCCATCATCTTATCAAAATCGGTCAGCTTAATTGCGCGACCCCATGAGCTGTACTCATTTAATGCCGTCTCCTGCTCTTCATCGGTGGCATCTTCAGACAAATCTGTCGACTTCTGGTAAACTGCGCCGTATATCTCCTGCTGAACTCCGTCGTCTTCTTCGTTTGTATCAACATCGTTCCAAATCAGATACAGAGCATTATTGTTGTTATTGTAAAGCTCATATGAACCTATGTTGCAATCAAAATAACTTCCGTCCTGCTCATTTGAAAAATCAACCGACGAATTTTCAAAATCAGCGTTTGTCAAACTGTAGAATATGCTGTCGTAATAGGTTTCCTCATCCACCGAGCTCGGATCGATTTTATACCAGTCGGGATCCTCCGAATTTGCATTTAGCATGCTCTCCATAAGTCCGGCGTTTTCAATCTCGGTTACGGCGTTTGAAATGTTCACGGTTGTGAACTTAGTATTATCGTTCACCCACGTGAGAAGAAGATCGCCGTCAAAATATGTAAGCTTGGGAGAAATATCGGCGTGGTCATCGTTTGTAAGTCTGATAGGATAATATGCTTTTCCCGTCGAAAGATTTGTAATCAGCAGGTATGCCTCTCTGTCCTCCGACGTAGCCAAGTTGTTATCCTCATCGACGGTATATGTTGACACGCTGTATACCTCACCGTTATAATTTGCCGCCTCGGTATCAAAATCGAGTATCAGCGGGTCTGTCAGAACCTCATGGGGAATATCAATATAATACTCGGGGCTCCACTCCGTATCCTCGCCGATTTTAAACACCCTGCAAGCAATAGTCGAATAGGTGGCGCTAACATCGATAAGGTCAATATCCTCCTCGGCATCGTCTATATCCTGCTTTAGATAATAGCAGAACAAGGTTTCCGTCTCCTCGTCATATCCGATATTCGCATCGCTGTCCAGGAAGTTGTCCCTTGTGATAACCTCCTTTTCTCCCATTTCGTTAGAGATCGGGTCAATCATGCGGCATGCGATTTCCATGCTTGAAAGCACTTCCTTTTCCTCCGCTTCCGCACCGAAGGTTTTGTTGGCGTCCGACCAGAATACAAAGATGGTTTCCTCATTATTTACGATTACGGGGTCTGCGTCCGCAGTGCCGTTGTCGTCCACCTTTTGAGGTTCACTCCAAACGCCGTCCGTGCTGCAAATGCTGTAGTAGAGACACATAGCGTCCATCGACTCACGGCTCGGGTCGTTATCGATAAAGAACAAAATCTTTCTTCCGTCGCTAAGGGTTGTTATCTGCGGATTGGTTCTCTCAGCAGTATTCTCGCTCAAAAGCTGATAGCTTGCCGTATCGAAGTCATCATCCGCCAGTATAACTTCCGCGCTTTGACCGAACTTGCTCAAATCAGAGTTGCCGCGCTCAAGCTGTCTTATTTCATAGGTGCCATCAGGTTCGGCCTCCGCCAAGTTTGCCGACTTATCCTTTTTGTAAACCCCGGTGCCACCGCCGGTCTCGCCTATGGTATAATCAAAGCTGAACAGGATTAAATCGACGCCGACGCCTCCCGAGAGATTCCACAAAAAGCCGTCCTTTGAGTTTTTCAAATTAAATCTGTAAGCTATATCACCCTCAAAAACACCGCGTACGGCAAGAGTTCCGCAGAGACCTACTCCGGGCACTATATTAACCCCGGCGCCTACAACTCCCCAATGCTCATCTCCTTTAATTTGCGGGGTGGGCGTGGGCATTCCCGGTTCCAAGGTCGGCGCAGGTGAACCTGACGCTGATGGCTCCGGCGTTGCTTCAACAAACAGTAAATCCTTTAGGTTTTTTACGTATTTAAAGTCATCATCGTTAATCTCAGCCGCAGCGTCGCTTTTCCAATTTCCCGAAACATCAAGTTCTTCTTCACCGGACAGCTTCACAAATAGGGGAACCCCGTATACTACCCAATAAAACGTCTTTGAAAGGTCGGCAACGGTTCCCAAGAAATACTGCCCCAATGCCATTTTATATTCGCCGGGGGCGCCGTCCTCACCCTGCACAAACGTGAAATAGAATGAGAACATCACCGTAAATTGAACGCTGAACGCAACCTCCTGGCTGAGCTCCGACAGTGAATCCTCAAAGGCTTTTTCCTTAACCCCATCCTTACGAGGGGTTAAAACACTGAGCACGTTATCCTTTATTTTCTTGCGTTCTTCAGCGCTTGAACCCGGATCTTCGCTGTAAGCGTCCGCATATTTGTCTCTCAGCTTTTCAAGGGAAACATCTTTTTTTCCTTCGCTGAATTCCGTTGAGACTACGAACTGCAAATAGTACGGAGCGGTCGCCGAGTCTCCCAGCTTTTGCTTTTTAAAGGTGAGCTTATCTGCGGAAACTGACGGCGCCAGTTCTCCGAGTATGGGCAATTTCTCAGTGGAGGTGCTGCTGAATTCAAACTTCTGTCCCTCTATCTCAAGCTCGGGAACGTAGAAGGTAAGCCCGGTGAACACGTCAACGTACCGCCGCTCCTCTTTAGTCTCAACTTGATCATAAGAAACCACTCTGTCTTCCTTATCTATCAGACTGATGTACAGCATATCGCCGTCGCTCAGCTCCGTGTCCATCTGATACGTGGCGGTAAACCGAATTTGCCCTTTCTGAGCCGCCTCAACTCTTTTTTCCTTGCGCGCTCCGTTCTTTGAGACAATAGTAAACACAGCGGCTTTAAGCTCTCTGTTATTCAAGTTCACCCCGGCACTGATATTTATTTGGGTAGCCAAAATGGGTACGGCGTTATTTCTTGTGTCAACCGTGTAATCCCGAATTTGATCCACCGTATAATCTACGCTTGAAACGTACGGAGCCAAAGGCGTGCGTATAGGCATATTGATTGGGTCGGCATTTACCACCGACAAATCCCGCGTAACCTGAGTCGAAACAGACGTGTGAGTATTCTCATCGTAAACCGTTTCAAAATACGTTTCCTCTTTTGTGGTCAAGCCTTTGGTTGAAAAGCTGAAGTACGCCACACTCTCCACATCGCCGTTTGAAATATTCAAGGTTATCGTCTCTCCGTCCGCAGCGTATATACCGTTTATTTCAAAGGTTCCGTTTTCACCGCTGACTGCGCTCCTTCTGTCCACAATATCTATTTCCTGTCCGGAAGCAGTGTTAAACGCCTTGGTCTGGACGGCTCCGGCCATTATTGTAACTCCCCGAGCTCCCGCCGCTGTTACATCAAAAGCAGAGCTTCTTATGGCGTCGCCCGGTACCGTGATCTGACCGCTCAGCTTGAAGTAACTCATTTTATTCGCATCGGTTTCAACAACGTCAACCGTCACCTCATTATCGGTTAGGCGTGTTTTAGCTATCACATCTGCGGCGTTTCCGGATATAACCTCAGAGTTTGAAGATTGGGTAAATACCGGGCGGAGCACTTTGCCTCTTGCCGCCGCCTCCTCAGCCGCCTTTTCGTCTATTACCGCCTGTATCTGATACACCTTGCCCACAATCAGCTCTGAGGAATATGATGATGTGCCGATTGATGTGTTCAGCACATAGCCGCCGAGATTTTTCAGTGCGTCGCTGAGCTGATCCTCAGGAACGGTGTTTAAAATCCGAACCTTTCCCTCTGCGTTTGAACTCAGCCTTACTCTTATATGATTTTGTTGCTGGTTAAACAGCGGTTTTAGTACGTATCTGCGCAAGGTAAGCTTAAGATCCGTCACTGCCGCTGTCATATCGCCCTCAACCACGGGCTGGGTATCCGAGGCATTTTTATATCCGCTTTCAGAATAGCCGATGTAATAATACTCCGCACTGTCGGGCGCAGCGTTAAGCCTGATGGTATCACCCACATGATATGTATGCTTGCCCACAGTCAGATTTGAATCCGAGAATTTACCGTGCTCACCTCTGACAACCTCAACCTCGGTATTAATATAATCAAAAATGGGCTGAATTAAAATATCGGTGGAATAACCGTCATTGGTTGCGCTAACCTGCTTGGTATTTTTATCAATAAGCGCTATTAACTCCTCGTCTAAGGTTATACTTTGCTTATTATCACCCTTAGGCGTATACTCTATTGTGGTTTTAAGGCTGGTTGACGTGCCGATTGTTATTTTATATCCTGTTATTTGTCCCTTTATGGGCTCGCCGTCGGAGGTGGGTCTGACGTCCATTTGGATGCTTTGACCTGCATAGCGGGTACCGTGACCTTCACCCAGCACAACCGCCGCCGGGAGAAGCTCAATCTCGCCGCCATCTGCCGTCTTGTACGATAATTTATTGGGCTCTGCAAGAGTAACGTTAAACTTTCTGTACATCGCCGCCACGCCGTAGACAAACAACTCGGTCTGCGGGGTCATATTGCTCTCTTTGTCAACAGCCATAACCTTAACCTTAGAGGCGCTCATCGTAGGCAATTTATTTTTATCCAGAAAAACAATATGCGGTGACGTCTGGCGGTTAAATTGTCCCGGCGCGTCCATCCTTATGCTTGCAACGGTGCTTGTTCCGTCCAGCATTATCGTCGAAAGCTGACCGCCGTATATGCTCTTGGTTTGCTCCCAATCCGCCGCTATGTATTGATACGACCGACTGTTATATTTGCCCGACGTTTCTTCAATTCCGGTTATCGGCAGACGCAAGGCAGACGATCCGTTCTTCCATGTACGCCAGTCATACCAAAACAGACGAGCCCTGTTATTCTCTCCTTCAAAATAGCTGCGTCTCCAGTAATCGGAGCCCGTGAATATACCATACTCTGCGTTTTTAGTAAAATAGTAGTCTCCCACTCTTACCTCAGGATTGTAATCGGTGTCATAAATACCGCCTATGGAATCGCCGTTTTTATATTTTACCGTATAGGTCTTATTGTCCAAATTTACAGAAAAGCTTTTACTGTCGCTGTCCTCGGCCAACTCGACCGTTTCATTCTCTTCGGCAAGGGTCGCCCCGCCGCCGGAGGGTATTTTAACAGTGGACTTTAAAAAATCTCCGCCCTCTGCGCCCTTAATGTCGCTCAGCTCCAATTCAAAAGCCAGCTCATTATCTCCGCCCCGAGTCGGTATTTCAAAGGTATATTCCGTTTCATAGGGCGAAAAGGCTATCTCTGCCTCCACCTTTGAAAAGTTTTGGCTCACCACCGCGCTGTTTTCAATTTGAACGGTCTTGACCACAGCGGTGCAGAACGAATATTCCGCTCCCGAACGCGTAACCGTGATTACCGCCTTGCTTCCGTCTGCGGTGTATTCCGCCTCCGAAAAGCCGAGCTTTGAATAAACCGTCGGCTCATCATCGGTTATCGTAATTGAGCAGTTAAGCCCCGCGCCGACAGAGTAACCTTCGCTTGCTTCCCCGAGCATCAAATCAAATACTTCATCGCCCTCGGATATATCATCCTCTATAATTTCCACCGTAACGTACTTCTCGGTCTCTCCCGGCAGAAATTCTATAGTTGTGGTGCTGCTTGTTTCTACATTGTCGCTCAGCTCTCCCAAAGCGCTTTCAAGCATCAGATTATGTATGGGAGTAAATTCGGTTTGCGAGGTCTCACGGGTGGGCTTGCCCGTCTGCGCCTCCTTCAGCTTTGCCAAATCGCTCTTGCCGTCGTCAACGCTTTCGGCTTCCGCCGCCTCAACGCCGCTCTCTGTTTCTGTCTCTGCCCCGGGGTTTCCACACTGTCCTTTTCATCGGAAACAATTCTTTCTGCCTTGGGCTTTATCTCCTCTTGTCCGCTCTCCTCCTCGGCAGGCAGAACGTTTAAATCATATTTCTCAGCTTCTTCCGATTTTTCCGTGCCGCCCTCTGCCGCTTCATCCTCTTGGGCGGGCGTCTCGTCCTCTATTCTTTCGCCAATCTCCTCCATAGCGTCCTCAAGCTCAGCATAAAGCTCGCTTTGCTTCTCTTGATCCGCCGATTGCTCAAACAGGGTTCCGCTCGTCTCGGAAGCGTCGGCTGCTTCCCCCGCCACGGATATTACGTAATCCTCCCCGTATGCAGCGGAAACGTCCACGGTTTTAAGCTCAACAGAAGCGGCGTCATCCGCTAAGCCGCTGCGCACCACGACCACCGTGTATTTTCCTCTTTCGTCAACCGCCGCGCTCTGAGTTGCTATAGAGAACATATTATCTCCGTCTTCGGGATATACATACTCAAGCATAACCGCTTCCTCGCTGCTTGAAGCAAATCCCAATACGGGCATACAGCTCACCAGCAAGGCCGCGCAAAGCACAAGGGCTGTAAAACGCATTCTTATTCTTGATTTTGCCGCCATTTAACTGCCTCCTATCTTAATAATATACCATTGTTCTCATTATATCATACTTGGGTAAAATAAGGACAAATAAATAGTCCCAAAATTAAACTTTTTATTTTGTTAATTCTAACCAAATCATTTTTCATGCCCTTTGTCAATGGTAACGGATAACAATATGTGATATAATAAATCATGAGAGAATTAAGCAAGGGAGATAATGTAATGAGAAAAGCTGTTTTATTTATCGCAATGAGCCGCGGCGGCAATGTTGCCAAAGCCTTTATCAAAATTTTGTTGGGGCTTGGGGCGTAGCCCAAATCGGTTTCTCCGAAGGGGAAAACCGACACCGCCCGGGTCTGGCTGTGCCCGTATGCAAACGAATGTGATTATTCAAATTTACGGGTTCAGATATAAATAGGCGCACAATTTGTAGGGGGCGGATTCCTATACGCCCCGCAGATAAACCAACATGAATATATAAAATAACAGGGATTATAATTTAAATAATAAAGTTTTAGTTATTACAGGCCCTATGCTTCAATAGTTTTAAGCAGCTTATAGGGCTCGATCTCTAAAGCGTTTGCAATATCAAAAAGCACCTCCAGAGAAAAGGGTCGTACTATTCCCGCCGCCTCGATTGCGCTGAGGTGCGACCTGCTTATCCCCGACTTCTCCGCAAGCTGATCCTGAGTGAGCCCCTTCCTCTTTCTGTAAAAGGAAATATTGAACCCAACCTCCACATATTTATCTATATTTTCAAAAGATATTCTCTTGGACTTTGACATTTTCTCACATCCCGTTAATATACTATAACAAAAATGCAAGAAATATAAATTATCTGTTAGGAATATATTGCTTTTTATTAAATAGCATAATATAATAGATAATATAACTGTTCGCCGAGCCCGGTTCCGCCCGCCAGGCCCGGGCGGTGTCGGTTTTCCCCTTCGGGGAAACCGATTGGGGCGTTGCCCCAAACCCCTGTACATGCAATTACACCACATTATAATTTTGATAAAGGCTTTGGCGACATTGCCGCCACGTCGTCGCACTATGCCTTCTTGCTCGCCGTGCCTACTCGGCACGGCTTCGCTTTTACAGGCATGTGCTCCTCATTTCCCAAAAATCTCTAATTTTTGGGAAGGAGGAGGGGCAAGGAAGCGGGCGAATGTTTTTCTTGCCAAAGAAAAACGGAGTTTAGCGAACTTTGCTCCGACGAGGGCTCGGCAATGGTTTCAAAGGCAAAGCCTTTATCAAAATGGGAAGGGTTTAAATATATAAAGTTTTAACGTTTACACGGTACTACGTGTTAAAGAGTTGAACACACATTAATCAATTTGCATTTGCAAAAATTGCCGATATAGTCAACAAACAGAGCAAAAAAAAAAACTCTCCGTTTTCTTAAAACAGGGTGCGTCGAGGCGCTGAATTTTGACATAATTTAACATTTTATTTATTTTAATTTTATGATTATATGTTGTTTTATCCAAATCAAGAATTTATACTTCAAAAACAACTATATATTGTTAGTTTTTAAATTAACTCGTCCTTAGTTATTTCATAAATATTACAGCCCTGCCGCTCCTAAAGGCTTTAAACGCCGAGCTTTCGGCAAAGTCCTTAAGCTTCTCCTGTATTACAAAACAAAATTTGAATTTACATATACACTATTGTATTATATTTCCATAATACACAACTTAATTAGGAGAATATCAAATGGTTAAGCAAGACTTTCAAGACCAAAGAGACGAAATTATTTCTAAAGTCATCAAGTTCGATACTGAAGATAAGTGCGGCTCCTTGTATACGACCGAATGTCGTATTGAAGGGTTTCTGAAATGTTCTTATATTGCCCGCACCGATGATGACAAAACTTTTTACGTAGAATACCGCCTGACAGAAAACGAAAACAGTACGCGGCCTCTGGGTATCAAAACGATTATACTTGACGATCATCGAACCATCATGGACGAATATACCGTTGATAATAAGTTCTTCACATTGGACGAAAGCATAAAAGCCATGAAGCTTATGGCAAGGTATACCATCTTTCCATACACCGGCGAGGAACTGTTTCAGGAGTAACCTGAACTAATACTTCTTCTTTGTGTAAATATTAATAAACTCGGTTCTGAGTTTCGAATACATTATTTTTTGTCCGCTGTACAGCCCGTAGTAGCCCGACATCATATAGCTAACCGCCGCCACAACCGCAAACAAAACTATTCCGCTTGAGCCGAACAGTTCAACGCTCAGCAGTATTGACGCAATCGGGCAGTTAACCACACCGCAGAACATACCTACCATGCCGAGCTCAGCGGCAAAGCCCGGATTAAAGTTAAGCAGCTCTCCCAGAACGCAGCCTAAGGTTGCGCCGATAAACAGGGTGGGCACTATTTCACCGCCCTTAAAGCCCGAACCGATGGTTATGGCCGTGAACAGGATTTTAAGAGCAAAGGCATAGGGCACGGCCTTGCCCTCCAGTACAGCTTTATCGATTATATTCATGCCTGCGCCGTTATAGTCTGTGTTTCCAAGCAGGAAGGTCAGCGCCGCAATAATCACGCCGCCGGCAGCCACTCTTATATATGGGTTTTTAAGATATTTTTCCATAAGCCTGTCTGTTCCGAAAATGCTCACGCAGAAAACAATGCTTACCACAGCGCAGGCAATGCCTATAACTATAGTCTTAAAAAACGAGGGCATCGACAGCAGCGGCGTATACATTATGTGATAGGTCTCGGGAATAATTCCGAAAAGCAGCGATATTTTATATGATAAAACAGCGGACAGCAGACAAGGAATAAATGCCGAATAGTGCATAATTCCCACGCTTATGACCTCAAGGGCAAAGAACGTTGCCGTCAGAGGCGTTCCGAACAGAGCCGAAAACACGCTGCTCATGCCGCACATTCTCATGACGTGCATATCATTGTCATCAAGCCGCATTACGGACCCGGCCATTTCACCTATACTGCCCCCAAGCTGCAGGGCGGCTCCCTCTCTGCCTACGCTTCCTCCGAAAAGATGAGTCAGAACAGTTCCCGCAAAAATAAGCGGAGCCAAAAGAAAGGGAACCTTGCCCTCGTCTCTGACGGACTTTATAACGTTATTGGTTCCCGCCTTGTCAAGCTTGCAGCGGCGGTAGAGAAAAACGATTAAAAGTCCCGCCAAGGGCAGGAAAAATATGAGCCATGTGTTCTTATTTCTGAGATAAGTCACCCGCGTTATGCAGATATTAAACAGGGAGCCCACGACGCCTCCCACTCCGCCTGTTATTGTCGCCAAAAACATCCACTTTACAAAGGTTCTCACATATTCGTTGGCGGATCTAGTCTTTCTTTTCAGCTTATCAATCATACCCCTGCTTCCTCCCCATATTCAAAAAAGCGTCTGACACATGTCAGACGCTTTGTGGCTGCCTGACCAGGATTCGAACCCGGACAAAGTGAGTCAGAGTCACTCGTGCTACCCTTACACAATCAGGCAATAAATGGTGCGAGCAGTGGGACTTGAACCCACACGCCATAAGCACACGCCCCTCAAACGTGCCTGTCTGCCGGTTCCAGCATGCTCGCATGTCTCAACAGCTTGAAAAAATCAAGCAACTATGACATTATAATACCTTTCACATAATTTGTCAAGTCTTTTTTTAAAAAAAATTAAAAATTTTTTAAGCATACAGAATTGCTCTAAGAAATCGGGGCGTCTTATTATGTTTTAGTTATTTTGATGATTTTAAGAAACTTTTGCTTAAATCATTGACAAAACCGAACATTTCTGATAAAATTCTTCATGGTATAATCTAATTTTTCGCCGAAGAGAAAGGGGTACGTCATTGGCAAGCATGACAGACAGCTTTAAGTTCATTGATATACACACCCATTTGCTCCCCGGCGTTGACGACGGCGCAAAGAATTTTTCCCAATCTGTTTCCTTAATAAAGGAACTTGAATTAATCGGGGTTACGGAAATTATCTTGACGCCCCATTACTCCCAACGTAAGAAATTCACGATTTCCCAAGATACAATAGACAGGGAATTTCTCTCCTTTGTTGAAAGATGCAAAACGGAAACAAACGTAGGCCTTCATCTCGGCAGGGAGATTGAGTTCTCTCAGGACGTGCCCGGGCTTCTTTCGGAAAACGGGCTTAGCGCCATGGCGAAATCAGGCTATGTGCTGATTGAATTTTCACCCTCTGTCGGATACAGAGAGATTGCGGAGGCTGTCCGCCGGGTTTACAGCGCGGGCTTTAAACCCATAATCGCCCATATAGAACGGTACAGATGTATAGGCGACGATATTAACAGAGCTTTTGCGCTGAAGAAAATGGGAGCGGAGATACAGATGAACCTGACCTCCTTCGCCTCCCAAAACAGAGTCCTTAAAAGACTGTGCAAAAAACTTATTAAGCTGCAAATCCCCGATTATATGGGTACCGATACCCACTGCAGAGCTCTGCCTCTTAAAGATGCAAACAAGATAATCAAAAGAATTATAAAACTGACAAACGAGGAATACGCACATAAAATATTTTACGGCAACGCCCATAATTTACTGCTCGGAGAATAAAAGCTTGCCTAAAGGAGAAAATTGTATGGAAGATTCATATCAAATAGATTTAGTCGATATAGGCAAAATGCTGTGGCGGAACTGGCTTAAAATAGTAATTGCGGGCCTAATCGGTGCTATTGTGGCAGCGATTGTCACTATTGTTGCAATCACCCCTATGTACCAGTCTACAGCAAAAATGGTAATCCTCAATAAGCAGCAGATTAACATCACATACAGCGATATTCAGACCTCAACGCAGCTTACCAACGACTGTGTTCAGGTCTTAAAGAGTGCGGACTTAATGGATAAGGTTATTGACGCACTTAATCTGGATATGACCTCAGGGCAGCTTCTTTCAAAGATCGCAGTTACCGCTCCCGAGGACACGAGAGTTTTGCAGGTTACGGTAACCGACAGCGACCCGGAGCGCGCACGCCAACTTGCCTATGAAATATACACCCAAGCAAGCGAAGTCTTCGTCAACACTCTTGACATAGACGCGGTTAACCTGTTTGAGGAGCCCAAAACACCTTCATCCCCTTCGTCCCCCAACAAATCCAAAAACATTATGATGGGCGGCATAGCGGGAGCGTTTCTTGTTGTTGCATTCCTGCTTGTTCAAAAGCTGACCAACAACAAGATATACACAGTTGAGGACGTTGAGAACAATCTCAACCTGACCCTTCTTGCGGCTATTCCGGACAGCTCTGACGACAGTGCGCTGAAAAGGAAAAAACGCAGAAAATTCGGAAGATTGATGAGGTTTGGCAGACCGTCAAAATCCAACAAGTCATCAAGAGGTAACGCCTAATGGAAAATAAGATTAATTTAACCTTAAAGAAAAATCAGTCTTTCGCTGAGACTGAGTCCTACAAGAAGCTGCGTTCCAACCTGCAGTTTCTGGGAAAGAACATTCGCGCTATATCATTTATCAGCGCAATTCAAAACGAAGGGAAGTCGGAGGTTTCCTTTAACCTGGCGGCGTCCATGGCGGAGCTGGGCAAAAAGGTTCTCTATATTGATACCGATCTTAGAAATTCCGTATTTAAAACCAGGTATAATTTAAAGCAGACGTCTCTGTTCGGCCTTGCTCACTACCTGATTGGAGAAAAGACCATGGAGGAAGTGGTATATGAAACCAATGTGGAAAACCTCTATCTTATTCCCATCGGCGCATATCCTCCAAACCCCAGCGAGCTTCTGGCTCAGGAGAGCTTTTCCGAGCTGATCCGCGATGCGAAAAACAAGTACGACTATGTTATCGTGGACACCACACCCTTGGCTCTTGTTATTGACGGAGCCATTGTTTCCAGCGTGACCGACGGCACGGTTTTGGTAATAGAGCAGGGGAGGATTAGTTTTAACTTCGCAAAATCGATTATAGACCAGCTTAACAAGTCCAACTGTAAAATTCTCGGAGCGGTGCTCAACAAGTGCAGCACAGACGGAGACGACGAATACAGCTACGGATACAGCTACGGATATGGCTACGGCTACGGCTATGGTTATGGTTACGGTTACGGTTACGGCAACAAAAACAAAAAAATAGAATAAATCAGTTCATCCCGGGAGCGTTGATTAAAACGCTCCTTTTGATTTGATAATGGGCTTTGGAAGTTTATCATAATACCGGCTAATTTATATCCTCACATTGGTATGCAAATCGCCCGCCCCGTTGCGCTTGCCCGACCTCCCCAAGCGCCGGGGCGGGCTTTAACATAAAAACATGATGTTCATAACAGTAAATCATATAAATGGGGTTTGGGGCAACGTCCCAATCGGTTTCCCCGAAGGGGAAAGCCGACACCGCCCGGGTCTGGCGGGCGGAACAGGGCTAGGCGATAGACGTACCAATGTGAGGATATAAACTATATAGGATAATTGGCAACACGTCCACGCCTGCGCGCCTATCGTGTCGCCTGTGGCGACCTACCGTGCTTGCTCACCGCTTATAATTAAGGTTATAAACAAATTAAACAAGTTTCGGCAATGATTAAACTTAATGAGTTCCGGGAGATTCCCGGTAAACAAGCACTCAAGTTATTTATTGTGAAAAACTTAACGTTTAGCTTGACATTTTTCAATTGTTAAGTTAATATATAAACAGTATTTAAAATATCACTTTCTATAGATTGGAGTTGATTTCAGTGGGACTGACACTTACAGAAAAGATTTTAAGAGACCACATCGTTGAAGGCGAGCCTGTTAAAGGACAGGAAATAGGCATTCGTATCGACCAGACTCTTACTCAGGATGCTACGGGTACGATGGCCTATTTGGAATTTGAGGCTATGGGCGTTCCGAGAGTTAAGACCGAGAAGTCGGTGGCTTACATAGACCACAACACTCTCCAAAGCGGCTTTGAAAACGCGGACGACCACAGGTTTATCGGCAGCGTCTGCAAGAAGCACGGTATATACTTCTCCCGTCCCGGCAACGGAATCTGTCATCAGGTGCACCTTGAGCGTTTCGGTATTCCCGGAAAGACCCTGATCGGTTCCGACAGCCACACCCCCACAGGCGGCGGCATAGGCATGATTGCCATCGGCGCGGGCGGCATGGACGTTGCTGTTGCAATGGGCGGCGGAACCTATTACATCACCTATCCCAAAATTGTTAAGGTTGAGCTTACAGGGAAACTGAACCCTTGGGTTGCCGCAAAGGACGTTATTCTTGAGGTTCTGAGACGCTTGTCCGTTAAGGGCGGCGTGGGCAAGGTTATTGAATACTGCGGCGAGGGCGTTAAGACCCTGTCCGTTCCCGAGAGAGCTACCATTACCAACATGGGCGCAGAGCTTGGAGCGACAACCTCCATATTCCCCTCAGACGAGACTACTCTGAAATTTCTCAAAGCCCAGGGCAGAGAAGGAGACTATACTCCTCTTTCGGCTGACCCGGACGCCGAGTATGACGAGATTGTTGAAATTAACCTGAGCGAGCTGGAGCCCATGGCTGCATGTCCTCACTCACCTGACAACGTTAAGAAAATTTCCGAGCTTGCCGGCATGAAGATTGACCAGGCTTGTATCGGCTCATGTACCAACTCCTCGCTCCTTGATATGCTCAAGGTTGCGTACATTCTGGACGGAAAAACGGTTCATCCCGACGTTTCTCTGGCAATCGCACCGGGCTCAAAGCAGGTGCTTAACATGATCGCCGAAAACGGAGCCCTGTCCAAAATGATTGATGCGGGAGCCAGAATACTGGAAAGCGCCTGCGGCCCCTGTATCGGAATGGGTCAGTCGCCCAACTCCGGCGGTATCTCCCTCAGAACCTTTAACAGGAACTTTGAGGGCAGAAGCGGCACAAAGGATGGTCAAATTTATCTGGTATCTCCCGAGGTTGCGGCCGTGTCCGCCCTGTACGGCGTTATGACCGACCCCAGAACTCTGGGAGATATGCCCGAGTTCAAGCTGCCCGAGGTATTCACAATTAACGACAACATGGTTGTTCCCCCCATCGAGGAGGAAAAGATGGACACCGTTGAGGTTTTGAGAGGCCCCAACATTAAGCCTTTCCCAGTATCGGAGCCCATGCTTGATACAATCGACGCAAAGTGCAGCCTTAAGGTCGGCGATAATATTACCACGGACCACATTATGCCTGCGGGAGCAAAAATCCTCCCCCTGCGTTCCAATATTCCCAAAATTTCCGAGCACTGCTTTGCGGTATGTGACGAGGCATTCCCCAAGAGAGCTCTGGAACTGGGCAAGAGCATCGTTGTAGGCGGAAGCAACTACGGTCAGGGTTCTTCAAGAGAGCACGCCGCATTGGCTCCCCTCTACCTGGGCGTTAAAGCGGTTCTGGTTAAATCCTTTGCCAGAATACACATGGCAAACCTGATTAATGCGGGAATTATTCCCATGACCTTTGCAAACGAGGCAGACTATGACAGGATTGACCAAATGGACGAACTGGTTATTGAAAGCGTCAGAGACCAAATCAAGAACAGCAGCGTTGTTAAAATCACAAACAAGACAAAGGGCTTTGATTTTGAAGCAAAAATCGACCTGTCCGAGCGTCAGAGAGAAATGCTTTTGGCAGGCGGCCTGCTGAACTATACAAAGAACAACGCCTAATTTCAGCAAATTTAACAGGGGAGTTTAAAACACTACTTTAGGAGGTATTCAGAAATGAACTACACAGCACAGATTGAAGAAGCAAAAAAGAAGTTTGAAGCCGTACTTACGGATCAGCTTGCAAGAGTTGAAAGAATGAAGTCTGAGAAAGACTTTATCGACTATGGGGCTCTGGATCAGATAATTATCGGAGTTGTGGGCGGCGACGGAATAGGCCCCGCCATTACCGAGCAGGCGGAGAGAATTTTAAAGTTCTTGCTTAAGGACGAAATGGAGAGCGGCAAGGTTGCATTTAAGGAGATTACCGGCTGCACAATTGAGCACCGCGCAGAGGTAAACAAGGCTCTGCCCGACGACGTGCTTGAAGAACTGAAACAGTGCCACGTTATCCTTAAGGGTCCCACAACCACACCCAGACAGGGCGATCCCTGGCCGAATATTGAAAGCGCAAACGTTGCTATGCGTAAGGAGCTTGACCTCTTTGCAAACGTAAGACCCGTTAAGGTTCCCGAGGAGGGAATCGACTGGACATTCTACAGAGAGAACACCGAGGGCGGATACGCCGTTGGCTCAAAGGGCGTTGACGTTACGGACGACCTGGCTATCGACTTTGTTGTTCAGACCTACGAGGGCACTAAGAGAATTGCAAAGGCAGCCTTTGACTATGCAAAGAAAACCGGCAAGACAAGGGTTACCTGCGTTACCAAGGCAAACGTAATCAAGACCACAGACGGCAACTTCCTCAACGTGTGCAAAGAGGTTGCCAAGGACTATCCGGGAATCGAGCTTGACGACTGGTACATTGATATTATGACGGCAAAGCTGGTTGACCCCAAGAGAAGAACACAGTTCCAGGTTCTGGTTCTCCCCAACCTCTACGGCGACATTCTCACAGATGAGGCGGCAGAGTTCCAGGGCGGCGTGGGAACGGCGGGCAGCGCTAACATCGGTAAGCGTTACGCTATGTTCGAGGCTATCCACGGCAGCGCTCCCAGAATGGTTCAGGAGAGCAGAGACATATACGCAGATCCCTGCAGCATTATCAGAGCTGCCGTAATGCTCCTTGAGCACATCGGATATGCGGACAAGGCAAAGGCTCTTGAGAACGCTCTTGACGAGTGCATGTACAAGGAAAAGAAGCTGCAAATCACAGGCCGCGACACAGGCGCAACCTCTGCGGAATTTGCGGATTACGTTATGTCCAAGCTGTCATAATTGATTTAAGGTAATTCTTGTAAGATAACAAGGTTTGGCATATTTTAATTTTATTTTACATAAACTTAATCTGTGCCAAACCTGTCCGTCATATATTAAGGAGAAATGGAAATGGGGAAGAAAATATCGGGTTCTGTTATCAATCGTTTGCCCAGATATTACAGGCACCTGACCGACCTTTATGAAAGCGGCACGGAACGGGTTTCCTCTAAGGAGCTCAGCGAGAGAATGGGGGTTACCGCCTCTCAGATAAGGCAGGATCTTAACTGCTTCGGCGGCTTCGGGCAGCAGGGATACGGATATAACGTTGAAATGCTCAGAACGGAGATCGCCAACATTCTCGGTCTGAATAGGGGCTACACCGCCGTTATGGTAGGCGCCGGTCATATGGGCAGAACCTTTGCCACCAATACAAAGTTTGAAAGCCGCGGCTTTAAGCTCATAGGCATTTTTGATAACTCCAAGGATGTGATAGGCACTGCCATAAACAATTTTGTGGTTAAGGATTATTCCGAAATTCGTGAGTTTATTTATGAAAACCACCCTAAAATGGCAATACTGACGGTTCCAAAAGAGGCCATGAAGACCGTGGCGGAGGATTTGATCGGTATGGGCATAAAGGCTTTCATGAACTTTTCCTATACAGAGCTTGAGGAAAAAGAGGGTATTATTGTGGAAAACGTCCATCTCAGCGACAGTCTCATGCGCCTGTCCTACAAAATATCCGTAGGCGAGGACAAAGACCCACAAAGCGAGGTATAGCATATGAAGGTATACGCACTTGTCGGAAGATCCGGCACAGGCAAGTCCCACCACAGCATGTGGGTTGCCCGTGAAAATAATATTGACTATATAATTGACGACGGGCTTCTCGTCTCCGACAATAAGATTATTGCGGGAAAGAGCGCAAAGCGCGAGCCGACGAAGGTCGCTTCCGTTCGCCGCGCCATATTCAATGACCCAAGTCACCAAGACAAGGTAAAGAAGGCAATTAAAGATAATAATATTACCTCTCTGCTCATAATAGGCACCAGCGACAGAATGGTAAACAAGATCGCTGAGGTTCTTGAGCTGGGTCCCATTCAGAAAATAATCCGAATTGAGGATGTGTCCACTCCGGAGGAAATGCAGATTGCCCACGAGATGCGAATGAAGCACGGAAAGCATGTTATTCCCGTTCCTACCTTTGAGGTGAAGAAGCAGTTTTCAGGGTATTTTGTGGATCCGATGGTTCAATTCTTTAAAAGGAAAAATCACACCATCGCAGAGGAAAAAACCGTTATGCGCCCCACCTACAGCTATTTGGGGGATTACAAGATTTCCCAGCGGGCAATAATCGATATATGCACTTACGAGGCTTCAAGGTTTGCCAGCATGTACAAGCTGCTCAGGGTAAAGAGCAGCACCACTAAGGGCAACAGAATCGTGCTTGACCTTGAGCTGTCCTTGAGGTATCCCTGCCGCATTGAGGCAGAGGCAAACAGAATAGCTGAAAGCATCAAAAATTCAATTGAAGAACACACCTCGATAAATGTGAAATACGTTAATATCTACGTGAAAACGCTCCATGTTTCGAGGATTTACATAAGGCAGATAGAGAAAAACAGAGATGATTTACTTAAAGCAGGACTTTGATCAAGTCCACACGTTTGAATGCGGCCAATGCTTCCGCTGGAACCCGGCGGAAAACGGCTACATAGGTATTGCGGGAGGAAAGGTTTGCAGAGTCTCCGGAGATACTGTGTACTGTCCCGATGGAGACAACGAGTTCTGGGCGCGCTACCTCTCGGCGGATACGGATTACTCCCAAATAAAGGGCAAGCTTGCAGAGCGCGATCCCTTGCTTGAAAAGTGTATAGAGTTCGGCGGCGGAATACGTATTCTCTGCCAAGACCCTTGGGAGACCATAGTATCCTTTATTATTTCCGCAAACAACAATATTCCCAGAATTAAAAAGATTATTGAAACTTTGTGCCGCAAGTTCGGCGACAAAATTCATATAGACAGCGAAAGCGCTGCCATGGGTATACCGGATGGTGAGTACTACTCCTTTCCCTCGGCGGAGCGCCTGAGCGGAATTGACATAAGCGAGCTGGCGGAGCTCAGAGCGGGGTACAGAGACAAATATATTATTCACGCCGCAGAAACCGTTGCCTCGGGGCAGGTTGACCTGTCGGCGGTACAGAATATGCCCACCCCCGACGCAAAGCGCGAGCTTATGAAGATCAAGGGCGTTGGCGGAAAGGTTGCAGACTGCATTCTTCTGTTTTCCATGAAGCGGTTTGAAACCTTCCCCAAGGACGTTTGGATAAAACGGATTTTAAATATGGTATACCAAGTTCCCGAAGCAGCCTCCGAGAAAGACCTAAACAGCTTTGTATGGGAAAAATACGGCAATCTGGCAGGCTTCGCGCAACAGTATATGTATTACTACTACCGTGAAAATAATATATAGAAATAAAAAACAGATATTTGGAGGTAAAGATTATGTTAGTTTCAGCAACAGAAATGCTGCAAAAGGCAGTTGCGGGCAAGTATGCCGTAGGTCAGTTCAACATTAACAATCTTGAATGGACGCGTTCCGTACTTGCAACGGCGGAAGAAAATAAATCCCCTGTTATTCTGGGCGTTTCCGAGGGCGCAGGAAAATATATGACAGGCTTTAAGACGGTTGCCGCAATGGTTAAGGCAATGATGGAGGAGATGAATATCACCGTTCCCGTTGCCCTCCACTTAGATCACGGCACATATGAGGGCTGCTACAAGTGTATAAAGGCAGGCTTTTCGTCGATTATGTTTGACGGCTCTCATTTCCCCATTGAGGAAAACGTTGAAAAAACCAAGGAATTGGTTAATGTTGCTCATGCAATGGGACTTTCAATCGAAGCGGAGGTTGGCTCAATCGGCGGCGAAGAGGACGGCGTTGTAGGCTCAGGTGAAATCGCCGACCCTGAGGAGTGCAAGAGAATTGCCGATCTGGGTGTTGACTTCCTGGCTGCGGGTATCGGAAATATTCACGGCAAGTACCCCGAAAACTGGGCAGGTCTTGACTTTGACGCTCTGGGCAAAACAAAGGCGCTTATCGGCGATCTTCCTCTTGTTCTGCACGGCGGAACAGGCATTCCCGAGGATATGATTAAAAAGGCTATCTCTCTGGGCGTTGCCAAGATAAACGTAAATACGGAGTGCCAGTTGTACTTCCAGGAGGCAACAAGAAAGTATATCGAGGAGGGCAAGGATCTTCAGGGCAAGGGCTATGACCCCAGAAAGCTCCTGGCTCCCGGCGCAGAGGCAATAAAGGTTATCGTAAAAGAAAAGATGGAGCTTTTCGGCTCTGTCGGCAAAGCGTAAAAATAACATCAAAAAGGCATACCTCGAGCGGTATGCCTTTTTCAATATCGCCGATAAGTTTTAGGTTAGGTTGTATTTTGATAAAGGCTTTGCCTTTGAAACCATTGCCGAGCCCTCGGGGAGATTGGGCTATGACTACCAAAACAATACCAACAGTTTTATGCTAACATAAAAGCATTGTAATATTTGTAAATGTTCACGTTGTAGGGGGCGGCTTCCCAGACGCCCCGCCCGTAATATTTACAGAAAACAACATATTATACGGATTTGGGAATTTACTTTAACTACAGTCCCTTTTGATTGACATAATTACATTGGTTTATATACGGGCGCAGCAAGCGGCGCCCCTACGAATTTATATCATTAATATATAATCAAACCCGTTCCCAAAAACAAATCCCGCCCCGCCCGTAATATTTACAGAAAACATCATATTGTACGGAATTGGGATTTTCTTTAATCATTATCCCGGTTAATTTATATTTTCACATTAGTTTGTATACGGGGCGTCTGGGAAGCCGCCCCCTACGGCGTAATGATTAACACATATTCAAACCCGATTATTTTGATAAAGGCAAAGCCTTTATCAAAATACCGCCGCGAGCGGCAGTATCTTGCCAAATGAGAATAAACAATTTCATACCTTGACAATACACCTATATCATGCTATAATGGAGTATAACTGTATTTTGGTGAAGCTAAATCCCAAAATATAAATATAGGTTCCGCTTCGGCGGCGGAGCAGCGCTTTCTCCAAGAGCCGCTGCCCTGTTAATATGAAAGGATGATCTTTTTTGGACACGTTGCCCCCTGTGCGATCGCTATGGGTAGTAATTCTGATTTTATTTGGTTTAAGTATGCTTTTGACCTGTATTGAACAGGCTACGGTCGTTGTTAATGATTCCCGCTTAAAGCGTCTTGCCGACGACGGGAATAAAAGATCTTTGCGCCTTCTTGAATTTCTTGACGGCAGCTCGGGTGCGTTCAGAGCCGGAATGCAGTTTGCGAACACCCTGCTTGTCCTGGGAATAGGAATGTGCGCTATGTCCATGTATTTGGTTCCCCTGAGCCGTTATTTTTCCGAACTCGGCATGGGTCAGTCCGGGGCTTTTGTTCTGTCGTTCCTTATTACGATGGTTGTAACGGCTATGGTGTATTTGATTTTCGGCGTTTTTCTGCCCAAGGGTATTGCAGGCAAGCATGCCGAATCTATCGCTCTTTCCTTTGCTTCAATTTCAAAGTTCGTCACCTATTTCAGTATGCCCTTTGTCTGTCTGCCTCGGTTGATTTCCAACATAATCCTCAAGATTTTCGGTATTAACCCTGACGATAACGACGAGGACGTTACCGAAGAAGAAATACGCATGATGGTTGATATCGGCTCTGAAAGCGGAGTTATTGATGATGACGAGAAAGAGATGATCCACAATATCTTTGAGCTTGACGACAAGCCCGTTGTGGATATTATGACCCACAGAACCGACGCGGTTATCCTCTGGATTAACGACGGCGCCGACAAGTGGGAGGAGATCATTAACGAGACAAACCACACCCGCTATCCCGTGTGCGGCAACGCAATTGACGATATACTGGGCGTTGTGAACAGCCGTGATTTCTACAGGTTCCTGCTGAATGACAGAAACGGCGATCTTAAATCCATACTAAGGTCCCCCTACTTTGTTCCCGAATCCATTAAGGCGGACGAAATGTTCTCCCAGATGCAGGATAAGAACGCTCACTTTGCTATTGTTCTTGATGAGTACGGCGGATTTAGGGGAATTGTGACCCAGGAGGACTTGCTGGAAGAAATAGTGGGCGACCTGTACAGCGAGTATGACGAGCCCGAGCAGAATCTTGAGATTTATCCCATTCCCGGAGAGATAAACAAGTGGTTTGTTATGGGAAGCGCCGAGATTGAAGATGTTGAGGACGAGTTGGGTATTGAGATCCCCGATGATGAGTATAACACCTTTGCCGGTCTTATACTGGATAAGCTGGGAACAGTTCCCACTGACGGGGAGACTCCCGAGCTGACATTCGGCAGAATGAAAATCAACGTTATCAAGGTCTCGGAGCACAGAATTGAGGAAACGATTGTTACTCTTGAGGCGGAAAATGATGATGACCAAGATGATGACAGCTCCGCAAACACCAATGAAGCGGACGGAGACGTTGAGGACGCCGATAAGAGTAAATAAATATTAGGATTAGGTGTTTTATATGAAAAATCTTAAAAGGCTTACGGCGGCAGTATTATTTTTCATAATCTCCGCCCAAACATGCGCCTTTGCCTATATTCCCGAGGGCTTCAGCA
>JABLTO010250084.1_pt1 | contig 23908 bp, 20 predicted proteins | sample 7160091 | NCBI WGS metagenome assembly JABLTO01 (sample SAMN14651225, study PRJNA627086) | human gut metagenome | isolation source: feces | host: Homo sapiens
AAAAATATATACAGTAGGTGAGGGACTCGCCAAACGGATACGCTTGCTGACATTGTGGGAAAACTGCCAAACAGGTGTGATAATAACCGCGGTGGATGACGTAAGAAGCCCCTTCCTCTATAGGAAGGGGTAGTTCACCAAGTAGTCGATAGTACTAACAATATTGCAGCAAAGCGGTGGTCTTCTCCTATGATTTCTGTAAAAAAGAAGGAGCTATTCACGCTCCTCTACTTTTTTTGGTTCTCTCTTATGGTGGAGACTTGCCAATTTTTATATGTTTTATAATATGAAAAGAATCCGATTCTTTTCTTTGCTCCACAGACTGACTGCTCCCACACGCAAGCATGTGGGTTTTTCGCCACAAATTTATAACTTAATCCAATTCTTTTTTCTTATAAAAATTCAGTGCATTTCTCTTATAGTAAAATATATTTACCATATTAATATAAATAATTAAAAAAGGAGAGATAGTTATGCAGAATTTTGAATTAACTAAACACCAGGTAACAGAAGCAAACTTTAGGGATAATGGCAGACAGAAAGAAGGAGAATCCAGTTTTGACATTTCCGGATCTGTCCTGCTCCCGAAAAACGGGAAAGGTATTATTTTTGAACAGGAGGTTCATCTTGGGAAACCGGAAGAAAATGTGTATCTGTATTTAAAGACACTCACATTTTTTACCCAGATTGACGAGTCCAAGCCTTTCGTATTAGATGAAGCAAACAAAGAATGTTATCCTGTGGCAGAAATGCTACTGAAGGAGACGATCAGAAATGTATCAGTATCTTTTGGTATGCCAATCATTGATCTGATGGTCGAAGCAGAACCAGAAGCATAATTTTCCACACAATAAAAAGGTCCAGTTTTCTGGTCCTTTTTTCTTATAAAAATCTTTATCCATCTTCATCAGTTAAACGTATCTTGTAAAATAACTTTAAGCAGCTTATGGTAGAATAGGATTAGAAAAAGAAAAGAGGAGAAACATATGCATTTATCAGATATCAGAGAACAGCTTACAAAAAACGGATACCTGCCAAGTAATGAAATCGTTATGGCAGCTTATGGAGCTCTTCATGGAGTTCCATTGCTGGTCGAGTCTGATCCTGGGCAGGGAAAAACAAGCCTTGCTATGGCTATGGGGAAAGCTTTCCAGTTGCCTGTCCTTCGTGTCCAGTTTTATGAAGGCTTGACAGATGATAAGATATTATACGATTACAACTACCAAAGACAGCTTCTCTCCATTCAGGCGATCCAGAGTGCCTTACAGGAAAATTTGAGTGGAAAGAATATCCATGATGCAATGGAGGTCGCAAAAACAATTGATTTTTATGGAAAAGATTTTTTGATTCGCCGCCCAATACTAGAATCCATATGGGGAGAACAACGGTATGTTCTTCTTTTGGATGAAGTAGACAAAGCATCTGAAGAACTGGAATATACTTTATTGGAGTTTTTGGATGATTTTTCTTTAAGTATCCCACAATATGGAACAATAAAGGCACAAGAGGGGATGGAACCCGTAGTTATTCTAACATCCAATAATTACAGAGATTTGTCAGATGCCTTAAAGAGACGGTGTAATTACTTATATATCCCCCGGAAAACAAAAGAAGAGATTGTGGAAATCTTGAAGATGAAAGTGCAAGCCTCTACAGCTATCATAGAAGGGGTAGCATCTTGTCTTTATCAGTTGCAGGAACTTCGCTTAAAACAGACACCATCTATCTCAGAAGGCATTACATGGGCTGCATATTTACAGAAACTTATGGATGATGATGACTTTGATATTAAAGATTCTCTGTGTATGCTGTGTAAAAACAAAGAAGACCAATTACTGGTACAGGAAACAGACATTCTTTCTAATATCCTGCGGATAACTTCTGAATCAGAAAAATAATATTGGAATCGGATTCTTTTGCAAGAGGATACAAGAGCAGGAGGTGTAATAAATGTTATTGGGATACATGACTGAATTCGCAGGATATCTAAATGATAATGGATACGAAGTGACGCAGGATAAGATCAGCCGCTTCCTATCTTTAAAAAATGAGGAGATTGATTTTACAAAAGAAGAGGATATTCTTCCGTTAATGAAATTATGTTTCTGTCGGAATAAAAAAGAAGCAGGTACATTTTCTGACTATTTCCACCAGTATATTAAAAAGTATCGCGGATCATATGCAAAGGAAAAAAAACGGATACAAAAAGAGCAGACAGAAAGAGTGGAATATAACCACTCCTGCAAGGAAAAAGTCCAAAAAGAGCTTGCATATATCGGGCAGAAACTAACGGAAAAGAGAAATGCTGTATCAAGAGAAAGCGAAATACTAAATATCCCCAAAACACAAAAAAATTATCTGCGAAAACAGGAAGACAAAATAAAAAAATATTTTACTAAAAAAGAAAACTCTTTTCTCTTATCTTTATGCACAGAAAAAGCGGATGTTTCTGATATATCAATGAAAACATTTGAGACTTTAGAAAAGAAGATTCCAGATAAAGCTGAAAAAGCGTTGCTATCTGGAAAGTCAGAGGACTTTGATGTTTATCAGAAAATATTCGAAGTCTTGAAAAAAGTCAAAGCGCAGGTCACTCAGCATGAAAATTATATTGAGAGTAAAATTTTCCGTGAGACAAAAGAATTGAGAGGGCAGCAAAAAGAATTGGAAAATAGGCTTCAAAAATTAGAAGAAGAAGAAAAACGGATTCAAAATGAATTGGATAACAAACTTTATACGCTATCGCATCAGTTCAAAGAGAAAACTGCCTCCGTAACTCACAGAGAGACTTTTAAAGGTGGCGGAGCGGTACAACTTTTAGACGAAGCGATGCCACAATTTATGGATAAACCATTCAAACAATTAACAAAAAAAGAGAAGGAATATATCTATCAGTACATTCGTCAGAATATAGTCTCTTTTAAGACAAGGCTTGGAAGATACCTGTATACACAAGAAAAACGTAAGATTGATATGGAACGGACGATACAGATGACGTGCAAAACGGGAGGCATTCCGCTCAAGCTTTGTTATGAAATGCCTAAACGAAACAGAGCGAATCTGATACTTGTTCTCGATATTTCCGGCTCCTGTAGGGAGGCTTCTGAAATGTTATTAAGTTTTATGTATCTTTTGAAAGATATATTTACCGGAGGCTGCCGGACATATGTATTTGTTAATTCATTGTATGATGTAACAGAACTCATGGAAACAGATGATATTCATACTGCTGTGCAAGGAGTCCTGCAGAGTGTCCCGACAAAAGGAGTTTATTCAGATTATAATCGTCCAATGGAAATGCTATGGACTAATAATCGAAAATATTTAAAAAAGGATAGCTTTGTTTTATTCTTAGGGGATTACCGTAATAACAAAAATAAAGAGGGAACAGAGTGGTTGAAGAATATTCATGCTAGAGCAAAGAAAATGTTTTTTCTAAATACAGACAAAAAAGAAAAATGGGGACAGGGAGATTCCATAGCTCCTGTCTATTCCCGATTCGCATCGATGTATGAGGCTAGAACTCCCTCAGACTTGATACATTTTATCGATCAGATAGGATAAGGAGTGATTTGATGTGGTATCTTGATAAAGATGTGGAAGAAAACATCATAAAAAATATGGAAGAATTAGGCTATCCGCCTGACGCAGTAGAATATGCCGGGATTTCAAATGCTGGTAAGCATAAGTTTTATTATGGTACAAATCTGTTGACATTTTCAAAACAAGGAGATTTTATTGCCGAAAACAATCTACCTGTAAAGAAAAACCCTGAACTTAGAAAAAGGAAAAAAGAAAGAAAAGAACAAAGGAAACAAATAAGAGAGTTTTTTAAAGCGGATTACAAATGTGCAAAAGCGCATATCGAGACGCTGTTAAAAGAGGAAAATCCTTTATTTAAGAGGACATCTTTTTCCTACCATAAGCAAAATAGTATAGAAATTAATCTTTTTTTTCAGAGCGAATATAGTATTGATAAAATATACCAGATTCCAGTATCTTTCCTTTTAAGCAATTATCAACAACACAAAGAAGATAAATTCACTTCTTACATACTTGCTCACATAAAAAAAAATAGTTCCATAATAGAAGAACAATATAGAAAAGCTGTTATAAAAGACATACCGATAACGAAGGTATATGAAGATAAAAACTGTTCATTTATAATACAGCCAACAAAAAAAGCTTATATATACTTAAAGAAAGCAGATGCTCAGATACCATGTAAAGTAGATGAAAATGAATGTTTTTTCACTAAGTTTATCGGGAGCGGTATCATCCGTACACCGCATATTAAGCTTAAATGTTGTGACAGCATAAAAGAAGAAATGATACAGTCTGCTTGTAGAAAAGAAGTTAAACTATCAAATATGCAGATGAACGCTGTAAAAAACTATGTTAAAAACTATGAACAATGGGCTGATAAGTTATTGGCTGCGTTTGCTTACCCCGCTGGATGTGGTTCCTATAATGTTGCACCTAAATGTCAGATAAAAGGAAATGATTTTTCTACGGTTTATGTGGGGTCTGGAATTATGATAAAAGATGGAAAGATTCATTTTATCAATGAGGCAGAAAAAGAATTTTCAAAGAAAAGATTTCAAAGGGCATTTTTTGAAGCGAAAGAATTATTAAAAGGATATCAGTATATTTCAGGAAAAGGTGTATTATGTGGAGATACCAGAATAAGGAGAAAGATATCTGAGTTTACAATAAACGACACCATTCATGTTCCATCCTACAAAGAATCTCTCGTATTATGGCGTAAACAATTAAAGAGAGAAGTAAAAAGGATCAATAAAGCGATGGATACCATGATAAAAGAAAAGGAAAAAATCCTGTTTGAAAAATACAATAAGTTGTTATCGGATTTTTTACTACAGGATATATTAAAGACGGTTTCCCTCAACAATGATTATGTCACAGAGAAAACTGTATGTTCCATATTGCGGGGGACACAGTTATCTAACCCAGATGTAAAATGCACTTCAAATGCTGGGAAGTATAACATCCTTACTATAGAGGAAGTATCAGCTTCTATAAAGCAATTATTAAAATCTGAGCTTCTGGAAAAGAAAAAAATAAGAGGGTGTTACGGTTCGTATGATATAGTAAAGCTCACTCCTGATGGAGAAAAATGTATAAACATTATCCCCTTTATGAAGAAAGGCGGCAGTATTGATGCCGTTAATAAGTTTAACAGAATGAAGAAAAATGAAATAGATATAAAACAGTATTTTGTACTGCTCGATATCATTTTCAAAAATCCTTCGTTTTTCTGTGTATATCAGTATGAAGTCATTCCAGTCTTTGCCAATGCACCAAAAGAGTTCTTTACATTGATAAAGATGAGAAAATCCATCGAAGAAAATAGATTCCGCCTAAAGGTCTACAGGATGATCGTGAAAAAATAGGATTTGCTGTAATATCGGCCCATAAGAAGTTCTCTCGACAAATAGAGTCAGTTTACGCTGGCTCTTTTTTTCTTATAAAAATTCTTTTATTTCTCCCTATTATAAGATGAATATTATACGCATTGAGATGAAGAAAAGAAACGTAAACTAACTTCTAGGCAACCTATTGCATAATAAGTTATACGCAAAATGATTTTAAAATGAATGAAAAAATATATAGAGAAGGAAAATAGGACAAAAAAGAAAGCATAAAAAGAAACAACGTTTCGTGTATCAAAAGATGAGAAGCTGCCAAAACTATCGTTTTATTGCTATAACTTACTGGTTGTAGAACAGAAAAAAGATATAAAAAAAATATAATCAAATATAATGACATGAATTCGACTCTTATATCGATGATGAAAAGTCTTGATAAAGGCAACGATGTCTTTTTAAAGATATGCTGTCTGCTGTGGTCAAAACGGAGTTTTGTGAAATAACAATCATAGATATATCTATGTAATCAAAATACAGATATATGTGTGACTATAAAACACACTTATATGCGTGTAATTATAACACAAATATAGGTGTGACATGAAATCATTTATATACCTGTGTATTTTTTTCACAGATATATGCGTGTATTAAAAACATAGTTATATCTGTGTATTAATATCATAGATATACCTGTGTAAATATTCCATAGATATATCTGTGAAATAACCGTCTGTCAAAAAGTCCTTCCGAGGGCTTTTTTTTTATATCCACAGCTTATTTATAAGAAAAATTTAGTTGTTGAAAAAGAATCGAATTCCATTTTTGCATTTCTCCCAAGCTATAGATGCCACTTTTTTATATGTTCCCATGTGAACTTACAATGTCCCAAGTGTGCTAAGACAGGCATTTGACCCGAGCCAGAAGATACTTTGCCATATTAAAATCAGAAAAACTCCTCTTGCATTATTTCTTTTATAAAAACTTATGAAACAGAAAGGAATCGGTACAGTTATGGCAGAAAAAACACAGGTTTATCATTTTGCACCAGGAATGCCTTATATCCCGCCAAAAGATTTTCGTCTAGTTCGAGCAAAGTGGGAGAGTCCCCAATTATATATAAACGGTTTACCTGCTTTTTTCCATTTGCACTTGCAAAGAGAAGATGGGTATTATTCTTATGCTCAGATATTCTGTCGCCCTGTTGTAAATAATAAGCAGCTAAATATCAGACAGATTGGGTATGTTAATACATCTGACATTGGAAAGTCTTTGGAAAAGATGGCAGATTTCCATCAATACCAGGAATACTTTCTCACAGCAAACAGTTTTTCCACGCCAAAGGAACGGAAAAAGAAAAACCTATACACAATTCAAAATATCGTATTGGATATTGATATACACTCTGCAAAAAGAGACAGGGGGATTTTTATACAGCGTCTGGATGCTGTACTGTATCTTGCATTTAAAGACGAAACTTTTCCACTGCCTGTCCCTAACACAGTTGTCTATACTGGCAGAGGGATACAGCTATGGTGGGCAGTCTGTCCATTTTCCGCAAAAGAGCTGTTATATGTATACCATGACCTTGTCAGATATTTTGCGAGTGAGATTACAAAAAGAATCAATGAAGACAAGGAATTGAAAAAACATGTCATCGTAGATGCCGCTGCTTCCAAAAAAGAGAGCGGTTTGTTCCGTATGCCGGGGACATGGAATGCAAAGTCACGGACGTTTGGTTCTTTCCGCATCCTGCATGAAAACAAGTTTGATGCTGTATTCCTGTTTTTTGACCGTCATCCTAAGACAGAAAAACCGTTTATTAAATATAAGAACAAAAGAAAAAATAGATTCCGGGATTACGGAAACTATATGGAGGAAAAGATCCAGCATTTGATCAAACTGAGACGAGAAGAAGGATTGGACGAAAATGGTTTCCGGGATCTTTACTGCCTGATTGTTTACTGTGCCTACCTTTCCAGCGGTACAGCAGATGAGATTGCTTGGGCAAAAACCATAGGACTTAACGAAAGTTTTCAGCGTCCGCTGCCAGAAAAAGAATTGAGAAGTTACATGTCCAGTGCAACGGAAAAGAAATATCGGTTTACCTTTGAAAAAGTGATCGAATATCTTGATATTGATGAGAAAGAACAAGAAACCATCTGCTTAAAACCAGCAGGAGTAAGAAAAAAGGAACGAGAAATGGCAAAGAAACGAGCAGAAGAAAACAGGAAAAGACGAAAAGAAGAAAAAGAAAAGAAAAAACTCCGTGTATTGGAGCTGCTCATGAAAGGATATACCCAGCAGAAGATTGCAGGAATCATTGGATGTACCCAGTCAACCGTCAGCAAGGTTATAAAAGAATCTGGAATCAAATGCAAAAAAGGCAGAAGAAAAATAATCGAATCTGCCAAAGTCATCTGCCAGACAATACATACAAAAAAAGAGGAAAAACAAAAAGCAAAAGTCCATAAAGAAATGGAACATCTGCTGGAGACAAATCCAGAGTTTTGTACCACAATGGACAAGCTGAATGAGTTGAAAAAGAAGCGGGAACGGTATAGAAAAGAAAAGGAAGAGTTAAACGAACGAAGAAAAAACGCCGGAATGGAACCGGACTTTTGCTCTACCGTCTGATGCAGAGTTTCAGAAGATATTAGCAGGGGAAATCCGCAGTTACAATGAACGTAACAACTAATTTTTTCTTATAAAAAAAGACCTCTTTTCTAGTAAAAATAGCCACAGGAGACTGGGGCTTTTTGTTGTGCCAGAATTTTCATTATCCGGGTTAAAAAGGAAAAAGTAAACAAACAGACAAGAGGTAAACAAGGCGAAGGACAAGAAAAAGAAAGATAGTTGTTGCAATTATTCCGTGCCTGCATATATAAATGATAATTATCTTAGACACCCTAGTCATGCAGTACGTCTATTAGTTCTTCTCTGTTGGACGTAGCTCACTATCCTTCTTTTGCACAGAGCATTCCCACTGTGTCTTTATTTTTATCTGTATCCCTCTTACCTTCCTGGCATGGCATTGGAAAAAGCTTCTATTACTTCGGTATTTTCTTATCAAAATTCTTTTTGCCTACCTTTTTTTATACTATACCAAGGAATACATGTTATCGCTTTTCTGTGATGACTCCGAAGCTATGCCTATCTGTATGGGGTCGGATACAGCAAATCTGGTACGAAATGAGGTGACTCGATCCTGATGAAACATATTAATAAGAGAAAAGAGTGAAAAGAAAGGGAGTATCCATATGATTAACTATGAAAAATTGAACAAATTCCAGTATGAGGCGGTAATGCATGATAAAGGACCAGCATTGCTTTTAGCTGGAGCAGGTACAGGAAAGACACGAACACTCATCTACCGTGTAGCACATCTGATCGAGTCAGGAGTCAGTCCAGAAAGTATCCTGCTTCTTACCTTCACCAATAAAGCAGCAAATGAGATGAAAGAACGAGCAGAGAAGATGTTAAAAGAAAAATGTGGAATCACTGCCTGTACATACCATTCTTTTTGTGTAAAGATGCTGCGATTTTATGGAAAAATGGCTGGCATCTCTCCTGATTTTACGATTATATCTGGACCGGACGAAGCGGATATCATTGACATTGTAAAATCTGAGTTAAATTTCCAAAAGTCAAAAAATATGCCTTCTGCTTCTGTTTTTGCTTCTATGTTATCTACTTGTGTAAACAAAAGGCTTACACTAGAAGAACTGTTAAAAGAGCAGAAGTACTGGAGATTCAGACAAAATGAGAGAAAACTTCTCTTATTACGAGAGGAAACAAAAAAGTATAAAGAAGAACATAATTTATTTAATTATGATGATATTCTGCTCAAGTTTGATCAGATGCTTACAGATTATTCTAATATTGCAAGAAGAATTGAGGATACTTATCGATACATTATGGTAGATGAATATCAGGATACAAATACTTTACAGGACAGCATTATAAGAAAGATCCGGACAAAAAATACAAATCTTATGGTCGTTGGAGATGATATGCAGTCTATCTATAAATTCCGAGGAGCGGATGTACAAAATATTCTATCATTTCCAAAAAGATATACTGATTGTAAAGTAATCTATCTAACAGAAAATTATCGTAGCAGTCAGGAAATCCTTAACCTTGCAAATCATGTTATGACAAATGCAACCGAAGGATATCAAAAAAACTTAAGAGCACAGTTTAGCAGCCAAGAACTTCCGAAAGTGTACAGTGTTAATGATACAAAAACAGAAGCGGAGTTTGTGTTAAACCGTATTAAAGCAAAACATGCAGAAGGTATCCCGTATAACGATATTTGTGTATTGTATCGAAATTCATTCCAGTCTTATGAATTAGAAGTTCTTTTAAATAAAGCTGGATTAGATTTTGAAAAATATGGTGGAATCCGATTCTTAGACAGGGCACATATTAAAGATGTTCTTGCATTTTTAAGAATCTATACAAATCCATCTGACGAACTGGCATGGTTCCGTATTCTGCAGTTACATATTGGTATTGGAAAGGTATATGCAAGAAACATCTCTCGAAAGTGTTTGGAATATGGTCCGGAATACTTAATAGATGATTGTCATAAACGAAAAAAATATGGAGTGCATATCAGAAAATTGTATGATGAGATCCAAAGTTGGGAAGGTAAAGAGTTCTTAGAGATATTAAAAAGCAGTTGTGCTTATTATGCTAAAACCTTAGAGAATACTATTAGAAATAAAAAAGTTGATTCTGAATCGGACAGGGAAGAAAGTTTACAGGATCTTGAAAGGAATAAAGAAGATATCACAATTCTTCAGGAAATGGCAAAAGATTACGACTCTGCTCTGGCTTTTCTGGATGCAACAACTTTGGATGCAACAAAGTCAAAAGGAAATGAAGAGGATAAGCTTGTCTTATCGACAATACATTCCGTAAAAGGATTGGAATATGATACGGTTATTTTATTGGATTGTATCGATGAAATCCTGCCATCTGCCAGATATATTGGCTCTCCAGAGGATAATGAGGATGTACGTTGCATGTATGTGGCAGTGACGAGAGCAAAAAATACATTATATATGATGGTTCCTAAGATCGCATTAAAATATGGAAAGGCAATTCCAGGAGACTTGTCTCGTTATATTGAGGGTAGAGATGATCTGTATGACGCTTATGAGATTAAATATCAATCATAAATTAAATGAACAGGAGATATATGTATGAGAAATAAGCAGCGATTGTTGATCATGTTCCTTTTAATAGTCATGTTGTTTCTGTATATAGTCAATAACGGCCACGGTTTACTGTATAACCATGTGATAGCCTTGGAAGATGAGATTAGTTTTGTAGCTGCATTAGTTGTATTAATATTAAGTATACCAAAGGCTGTTGATACTTTCGCAAAACAGAGTAAGATTGTAAAGAGTATTTCATTCATTTCAAAAGTTTTAGCATTGCTGATAATTTTAATGATTCCATATCTGAAAGATTTTGTTCTCCTAAAGAAATTGATGAGTGTATTGGATACTAATATTTTGTTAATATTAATTTTATTCTTTGCTTATGCTGGGCAGTGGGCTGCGGAAATAAAAAGGAAGGATATCAAGAACAGAAAGGAGAACAAAGAAAAAGGCAATTCTAATGAGGAATTGCCTTAGACGAAATTAAGATAAAAAGATAATTTCAATCCACATCTCTATAAGATGACAATTTGATTATATCAGAAAATAACGATTGAACAATACTAAGGTGCGCATTCCTCTTCCTCAACGAAGTAGGCAGGGGTTAGCACCACTATAAGTATTATTGATAAAGGAGATGGACTAATGGCAAACAGAGCGTTGGTATATACGATATACCCAAACGAAAAACAGAATATCTAGTGCCAGAAGACGTTTGGCTGCTGCCGTTTTGTGTATAACCAGATGCTGGATGTACAGAAGGAACGCCATGAGAATGGAGAGAAGCATTTATCTAAAACAAAGGCAAATACATACTGTAACCAGCATCTTAAAAAGAAGTATCCTTTCCTAAAAGAAATGGATAAATTCGCCTTAACCAATGCCATCTACCATCTGGAAGATGGATATGACCGCTTTTTTAAACACCTCAGTAGATTTCCCAAGTATAAATGTAAGCATAAAGCGAAAAGATCTTATACAACAAATATCACAAACGGGAACATCGAGATCAGTGATAACTCTATTAAGCTGCCAAAGCTCGGCTGGGTAAAGGCAAAGATACACCACAGGCCGAAGGAAGATTGGAAGCTCAAATCTGCAACGGTAACACAGAATCGGGATGACAGCTATCAGGTGTCCATCCTGTTTGCATATGAGGAATCCATTTCTCCTGCAGTTGTTACAAAAGAAACAACGATCGGGCTGGATTACAAATCCGATGGACTGTATGTCTCCAGTGAAGGAGATACCTGCGGTATGCCGCATTATTTCCGACAGTCTGCAGACAAACTTGCAAAAGCACAGCGGAAGCTAAGACATAAGACCATCGGCAGCAAGAATTATAATAAACAGCAAAAACGTACTGCAAAGATTCACAGACACATCGCAAACCAACGGAAGGATTTCCTGCAGAAGAAGTCTACAGAGATAGCCAATCAGTATTCTTTTGTCTGTGTGGAAGACCTTAATATGAAGGCAATGGCAAACCGAGGATTCGGGAATGGAAAAGCGACCCTGGATAACGGATATGGGATGTTCTTAACCATGCTTGATTATAAGTTAAGAGACAGAGGCGGACAGCTGATAAAAGTCGGCCGGTTCTTTCCATCGAGTCAGTTATGCAGCCATTGCGGTTTTAAGAACCCGCTGGTAAAGAATCTGTCTATCAGGCATTGGGACTGCCCAAACTGTGGGACAACTGGCATCGACAGAGATGTAAATGCAGCAAAGAATATCAAAAAAGAAGGCATTAGACTACTTACAGCCTAAGATATAAATATATAAGTAGGGGTGGAACACGCCGAACTTAACGCTTGTGGAGATTTTGGGAAAACTGCCAATGGGTGTGATAATAACCGGGGTCGATGAAGCAAGAAGCTCTGACTTCTATACAAAGTGTAAGTCAGAGTAGTTCACGCAATAGAACTACAGTCTGTGTACATTTCAGAATGGAAAGATCTATAATTGCGACCTGTCTGCGGCACAGAACATCGGTGCCACGGAAAAGGCAAAAGTTCCTGTCCGTGGCGGCGATGCCCCCGCACCTGTCTATCGTTGACCTGAATGTGGTCTTTCTTTCTGCGGAGAGAGGGACTAAGTTCAGACTGGATCGGTAGATAATGGAACTCCCGGCTCTAAAAGTTGGGAAGCCCCGTCCGACACCAGTCATTCGGGGAGGTATCACAAGACGCTTTTAACGATCTGCATCCACTAATTGCCGATTACCTAATTGATTCTCAGTATCACGATTTAGGCAAGACATAAACAAAAAGAAAGGAAGATGAGAATGATTAATATAATATTTACCAGAATGTTTACACATGATGATGTGGAAGCTTTATCATTTGTAATTGATGATGTATCAAATGGGTTACATGAAGAAGGTTCTATTAGAGAAAATATAGGTGATGTGTTGAAAGGATTTTTACTGACTTTACCTGTGCTATTGCTTTATGGTGTCACGCTTTATTTTTTATTTTAATAGCATTTATTACTATTTTTCCAATTAGTACTTTAGGTAAGTATCATTTAGGGTGTACGTTTTTTATCATTTCTGTTGTCAGTATTATATTCATTGTGATTATTTGTTGTTTGCCTATAGGTGCATTTAGAAATTTCTTTTATACTAATTTTATTAATTTCTTTTTCACTAAGTGAATAAAATTAAAACTGATATTCAACAAAATAATATAAGGATTCCCCTTCCTCAACATCAGTAGGTAGGGGGGAATTATCTAAAATTCACTAAGCGTCAGTGGTGGGCGGAGAGAGATCGGTATCCCCCACTGACAAGAGACTTAAGCAACAGTCGGATTTTCCCGATATTCAGGCTCCGTTAAACTTACCGACTGTGGATTAAAACAAATATCCAAATTACATGAAATAGATTTGCGTTGTGGTTAATGAAATCAGAAAGGGGGAAATAATGAATTGTATCAGAGTAATGGTCTTCATCGGAATAATATATATATTAACAGCTATTGTAATATTTTGCATATGTTATTTTAAAAAAATAATCGTAAAAATATATAATAAATGGAAAAAGCGAGGTATGTTGTCACAAAATATTGCTTACCCTATAGGAGAAATCTATAAAGATATAAATTGTAAAAGAGAAATTTACTTTTTCTTTTCTTCGACTAACCGTTCCAGTCGATTTGCAATAAATCTAAGAGAACTGTTAAGTTGCCTAGAAGATGCAGAAGTTCAGGGAGATATACCTGAACTTTCGACAGAATGGTGGAATGAGATAGGAAAAATATATCCAGAATTCCGCAAAGAAGTAGAAAAAGAAACTGATGACATTGGTCCTACATTACAATAAGGATACTTATATAAGAAAGGTCGGATTATCCGGTCTTTTTTTTGTGTATATACTGAAATATGGAAAAGCAATCCCAGGGGAGCTGTCAAGGTATATTGAAAGTGGCGATAAACTGTATGATTTGGTAGAACAAGAAATGGTTTAAAATGATTTTCTTGTAAAAATTCTTATTTTATCGCAGATGTTAGAATTTTTATACATATTAAAAAGGAAGGACGTTAACATGGAAATTAATATGAAAACTGTAAAATTTATTGGATTTTTAATATGATAAAAAATATGAAAAAAGAAGGTTTTTCTAAATCTATTTTTGCTTTATCTAACAAATTAAATGTGAAAACATTTATTTTTCAAAACAAGGAGGAAAGCGATTATGAAAAATAAAGATAGAAAAGAAATCAACATAAAAATTACATTAGGATGGGTTATTTCAGTCAGACGTCACGACCTTGGATACACACAGCATAAAATGGCAAGAGCGGTTGGAATAAGCGATCTCACTGTTTCTCGCATTGAAAGTGATGACGGTATTACTCCAGATAACAATACACTGAGAAAGATAGCAGAATATCTTAAAATAGATTACAATTCTCTTCTTACTCTTAAGCTGGTTGGTGTTAAATCGGAAATGCAGCTGAATCAAAGAGAAATCAAAAATATGAATGCAGCCCAGCAGGAACAGTCTGCATTTAGTGAACAGTCTAATTTAGTGCGCAGGCTGGTTTTGTTTGTTAATGGAATGTCAAATGATTTTTTCCTTCTCTCGACCGATGCTCCACAAAAATACATCGAAGAGTACTGTAAATGGTACAATAAATGGATGGAAGATGGGGGACAGGGTGATCCCTTAGAACCTTTGAGAAAAAAATATTATGTTAATCTATTGATTGACAGCGAAACAAGCGATAGAGAAGAACTGGAAGCTATAATAGATGGAAAAACGGTAGAATCTTATAATCTTTTCCGCTATTGGGATGACAAATGATTTTTTGTTTTCTTAACTGAAAAAGTTGCTAAAATATCATAATCGGAAAAAGAAGAGAGCTTTATGCTCTCTTTTTTTTATTATTACGAAGGAATCGATTCCAAGATATTTTATGACATCTCATGATAAAAAAAATTCATCCACTTTCTTCCAAATTAGTTATGTAACAAAATTATTTTCAAAATAAGGAGGAATTATTGAAAGTGGCGATAAACTGTATGATTTGGTAGAACAAGAAATGGTTTAAAATGATTTTCTTATAAAAATTCTTATCTTATCGCAGATGTTAGAATTTTTATACATATTAAACAGGTAGGAACGAGAAAAAGGAGGAAAACAATGGTAAAAGGTAGCATAGGAGACAGAATCCTTGAATGTATTGGCTATCCAGAAAGCTGGACTGAACAGGAAATAGAAGATAATAAACGAGTTATACAGGAGGAATTTTCGAAAATCGACAGTCATGTGGTGAAAGCTGTTGTAGCCCGGCTGTGCGATAAGATAGAAGAGCCAAAGATAAAAAAAGAAAAGGAAGAGGCAGAAAGACAGGAAAGGGAGAAAAAAGCTGAAATAGCACGGCGTATACGGATGGAACGAAGTGTTCGAAGTACTCCTTGGCTCTGTAATTTCGCAGATGAGGAAAATTACGATGACTCATGCAATTAAAATCATACATACTTGGAACCAGATAAACAACACAATATCTAGGTTAATATCGACAGGTTTGTGCAAACAGCACAAATTTTATGTTGCTGTGTAAGATTGGAGTCTTTGAAAATTCTGGGGTAGATATAATTACCTAAAATTTTAAAGTATATTCTATATCTATTTTTATAGAATTCGATTCTTTTCCACAGCCACTTATCTTAGACCGACAAAATGGAATATAATACCAATCTGGCGATAAATGAATATGTATTTGTTTTACCATATTTATAGAGAAGGACAATGTATTGCCAAAGCCGGGTTCATAGCATTATGCTATCAATAACTGTCCTTCTTTAAAAAAAGACCTATGAGAATCCAAAAGATTCAGATAGGTCTTTTTTTGTTCCAAATTTCTTTTATGGATAGAAGAACATATGTGTGATATACTAAATTAATATGAACTATATTATTTTTGTTTAGGGAGAGATGAGATTTGGATAAGATATATGCAGCAATTGATCTAAAATCGTTTTATGCATCCGTTGAATGCGTCGAAAGAGGATTAAATCCTTTAACAACAAATTTAGTAGTTGCAGATAAAAGCCGGACAGAAAAGACTATATGTCTGGCTGTTTCGCCATCTTTAAAATCCTATGGAATCTCTGGACGGCCGCGACTATTTGAAGTTATACAACAAGTAAAGAAAATTAATGCCCAAAGGATAGAGGATGCCCCTGAACATAAATTTATCGGACAGTCTTTTTACAATGAAAAACTATCTGACCCGGTAGTTGCGCTTGGCTATATCACCGCTTCCCCTCGGATGAAACTATATATGGAATACAGTACAAAGATATATAAAGTATACCTACGATATTTTGCACCAGAGGACATCCATGTATATTCTATCGATGAGGTTTTTATTGATCTTTCAGGATATTTAAAGACATACGAGATGAAAGCAAAACAATTAGTCTCTAAAGTAATACAAGATGTGCTTAAAGAAACGGGTATAACTGCAGCGGCGGGGATTGGAACAAACTTATATCTTTCTAAAATAGCAATGGATATTGTAGCAAAGCATGTACCAGCCGATAAAAATGGTGTTCGGATAGCATATCTTGATGAAATGGCTTATCGAAGACAACTATGGAATCATATGCCAATTACAGATTTTTGGCGAGTAGGAAAGGGATATGCAAAAAAGCTTGCTGCATATCAGATTTACACGATGGGAGATATTGCGCGATGTTCCATTGGAAAAGAAAAAGAATACTACAATGAAGAATTATTATATAAATTATTTGGAATTAATGCAGAGTTACTGATTGATCACGCATGGGGTTATGAACCATGTACGATAGCAGATATAAAAAATTATAAACCGGAGGAAAAAAGTATTGGTTCCGGACAAGTATTAAATTGCGCCTATTCAACGAATAAGGCAAAGATTGTTGTATTAGAAATGGCTGAACAGATATCTTATGACCTCCTTGAAAAAGGTCTGATAGCAAAGCAAGTTATATTGACAGTCGGATATGATAGGGAAAGTCTTATACGGACGAATTATAAAGGCGAAGTTAAGACGGACCATTACGGAAGAAAGATCCCGAAACACGCCCATGGCACTGAAAACTTTCCAAATGCAACCGCTTCATTAAAAATCATATCTGATACCGTGTCAAAACTGTATGACCGAATTATTGATAAAAAATTACTTGTCCGGCGGATTACTTTATCTGTAGGGAAGGTTCATTCAAAGCAAGATGTTGAGTATCAACAATTAAATTTGTTTACAGATTATGCGGCACTAAAAAAAGAACAGGAAAAAGAGAAAAAGCTACAGGAATCTCTGTTAAGTATTAAGAAAAAGTACGGAAAAAATGCAATTTTGCGGGGAATTAATTATGAGGAAGGTGCTACAACTATAGAGCGAAATGAGCAGATAGGAGGACATAAAGCATAATGGAAAAATATGATGATATTATTAATCTTCCGCATCATGTATCAAAGAAACATCCGCAAATGTCATTACATGATAGAGCAGCCCAATTTGCTCCGTTTGCTGCATTGACAGGATATGATGAGGAAGTAAAGGAAGTCTCCCGAATCACAGACCAGTTTCATCCACTCGAAAGTAAGAAAAAAGAAGAAATCAATCAGAAGTTGTGCATATTACAAGAAATACAGTATGAACATCCACTAATCAGCATTTGTTATTTTGTACCTGATAAAAGGAAAGCAGGCGGAAGCTATACCGAGATGTATGGGCGATTAAAAAATATAGGCCTAATAGAGAAATGTCTTAATATGAAAAGTGGAGAGAAGATTCCAATGAAGTATATAATAGAATTAGAAGGCGATGTGTTTGCAGATATTTCTTTTTGATTTTTCATATAAAAATTCTTATTTGTGAAAACTTTGATATATTATAGAAAAAGAGGAGGATAAAACATGAATGTAGATCCGAAACAAATTGATATTTTGATAAAAACATTCTGCAGACTGAATGAAGAATATAGAGAAAAAGCCATAAAAGAAATGAATGGGCTATTTTTCGAATGCATGAACGAACGAGATTGCAAAAGGCATAATATCCCTATAACAAGAGAAACAACACGCGATTTTACTAAAGATCTCGAAGAATTTGCTGAACTTCTTTCTAAATTGTCAAAAACGCAAAAAGCTTCTGTTGTGATGTGTATGGAACACTTACAGCCAGGAAGCTTTACCGAAGAAAATGACTTAGAAATTAAAATCAATCGGAGGAAGATTACACTAAATCAATATATTGAGAAACATTTTCCAGACGCAGATGCAGCAGAAGCGAAGAAATTATACAAGGAACTTAAAATGGGCAGGGGCTGTTTCTATGTATGATGCACTAGAGGTATCTCAATACATCATTGACTATTGTAGAGAGAAAAAATACTGTATGAGTAACTTAAAATTACAAAAAGTCTTGTATTATGTACAAGCAGAATTCCTTGTCGTAACAAATAAACCATGTTTTAAGGATAAGATAGAAGCATGGATGTTTGGTCCAGTTGTAAAGTCTGTTTATCGAAATTACAGAGTGTATGCCGGAGGAAATATTGCTGTTGGAAATTCGAAGCAGAGACACCATATAAAGAAACGAGATATGGAGCTTATACAAGGTATTGTAGATGAATGTGATCAATACTCAAATTCATCTCTTATGCAGATTATTTTTAAACAATCACCATATAGAGATGTTTATCAGAAATATTTTCATAACACAATATCAAATAAGACACTAAAAGATTTTTTTGAGGAGGAATAAAAATGAATAAACTAAGGAAAGTAACATTAAGTTTTATATTAAGTTTACTGCTTATTACAGGGGTGATGCCTGCCGGTACAACGTATTCGCCAGTTGTCTCTGTTGAAGCGGCTGTATCAAAGAAACAGACAGCAAAGTTTGTCAAGGCTGTAGATGGAGATACCGCTAAATTATCCGTGAAAGGAAGAACTTATACTTTCCGATTTCTTGCAGTAGACACACCAGAAACAGTTAAACCAAACACACCTGTTGCTTTCATGGGAAAGAGAGCATCTGATTATACAAAGTCAGAATTAAAAAAGGCGAAAAAAATCCAAATACAGTATGATGGTAATAAAACTGATAAATACGGACGAAAACTTGCATGGATCTGGGTGGACGGAAAGTTGCTGCAGGATAAATTAGTGAAAAAAGGGTATGCTCGTGTATATTACATATATGGAAAATATAAATATACCGACACCTTAAAAACATCAGAAAGAAAGGCAAAAAAGAGAAAACTCGGTATCTGGAAGAACTATAGTGCTGCTTTTCCTGACAGTTCATCATCCAAGAATACTACAACACCAACGAAAAAATCAAATAATTATGTCTGGGTATCTAGGAGCGGTAGCAAATATCACTCTTATTCCGGTTGCAGCGGTATGAAAAATCCGAGCAAAATAAAGAAGGCAGATGCTGTGTCAAAAGGTTACACTGCTTGTAAAAAATGTTATTAGTTTTTATCAAGTCTCCATATCTTAAGATGTGGAGACTTTTTGTAATTTATCATTCATATTTGGGGTTTTTCCTGCAAATTGCAGAGATAAACTATATTTATGTTACTGTTATGCTATACAGTCCTATATGATATAACATATAGAATAAGAAAGAAAAAACGTATTATACTTCTAATATCTACACCGCCGGGTTTTAAAGAATTACATAATTATTGACAAAGTTACAGAAAAGGATGTTATAATAAAATCACATTTTATATTTTGTACAGGCTAACAGATTTTATTGTAATATTACAGTAAAAGTCTACATAAAGTCTACATTATATAACAACACATATTTACATAAAAAATAATAATAAACAGAAAATATCATGAAAATATAGTGTTATACAAGTAATATAAGCGTTTTATAACATGAAATGGCATCTTAAAACAAAGAGTGTTTTTACAAAATGGAATGGGTAACAACCCTATGGTTGGAGCTACAGTTGCAGTAGCTGTAAGCGTAGAAGAAGCCGCAAAGGCAGGTAAATTCTAGGTTTTACGAGATTTACAAAAAATTATCGGGAGTCATTCGGCTCCCGATTTTTCTGTTTTGACAACATATTGACAACATTTAATCGAGGTTGTTGTCAATGTTGTCATCGTTCTCTTTATTTATTTCTCTTTTTAGTACAGATATCATTTCGTTTGTAACGTGATTTGTATAACGCTGAGTCATTTTCATATCAATATGACCGAGCCTCTTTTGAATCAAAGGTAGTGCAACGCCTGCTTGTTCGAGAAGAGTTGCGTGTGTATGTCGTAAGCTGTGAAAATCCCAATCTTCGCAAATAACTTTTGAATTTTTTGCTTTGCCATGAATAACGCGAGAAACATGCTGCATATTTCGTGGATGAGCCAGAAGACCACCCTGTTTTACATTAACAAAATGCACAGGTCTTAAATCGGTGGTCGGAAGAAGAATGTGATTTTCTTCGTCATAATTCATGTAAATCTTTTTATAATATTCTCCGCAATTCTCCTGATCTAAAAGCAGTAACTCCCTCGTTCTTTTTAATAGTGCAAGAACATTGTCACTTACTATAATTGTTCGAGCAGAATCATACTTAGGTATGTAAAGTAGCCATTTACCATATCCAGACGGTTCCTGCATTTGTTTGTTTATCAAAATAGTTTTCTTTTCAAAATCTACACAATCCCATGTCAATCCATACACTTCCCCAAGACGCAGTCCACAGTAATATCCAAGGACCAACGGAAGATGAGAAGGGTGCCCTTCTGGAAAGCGTTCAATAATTTCATTCCATACATCTTTTTCAATAAAAATATGTTCATCTTTTCTTGTTCCAATTTCGGAATCTTTTCTCTTATTCGGTAGGGTTATTCTGTAAGCCGGGTCTACGGCAATGAATTTCGCCTGCACTGTAGCATAGCTAAAAGCGGATGTTAGAATCCCTTTTATGCAGCCTAATGTATTTCTACTCATACCGGTTTTGTGCAAGTCTGCCAACAATTTTTGTAAAGTTTCACCCTGTATATTTTTTAGTTTGTACGAACCAATATGAGGCTTAATATAGAGGCGTATTCTTTTCTTGTAAGTATTTACCGTTGATTCGGCAAGTTCACGCTCTGCATAATTCTCTATCCAATAATCAAAATAATCGGCCACGGATTGTTCAGAAGCTTTAAAAGCAATCCCAGTAGCATTATACTCAGCTAAAGCTTGTGTGCCAGCTGCCAGGGCTTCTGCCTTTGTTCGGTATCCGCTACCGGTTTTCCATTTCCTTGTTCCGTCCACGCTGGCAAGCTGAAAGTAATATTGCCAGGTCCTTCCTCGTTTCCTTGTTCCGATTTTTCCCATGATGAAATCATCCTTTCGAAAAAAGGGTATAAAAAATACACCCTATACAATTGTTAGGATGTATGATATAATTTGTTTGAGTCTATATATCAGTCATCCTATGATTGATAAGTTACAAATCCGGTATTATCAGTACCGGATTTTTTATTTATAGGATTATTATACAGCGTACAGAACATATGTGCAAGATAATGTTAAGAGACTATAATGAAAATTTTTTTCTAAGCCCATAATGAATAGTGAAATTTTTTGATAGATCGACTTCGTCTATAGCATCTATTTTATAGTACCAACATGTACGATGTTTCCCCTTTTTTGCTTTCCATGAGTTTCCAATAGCCCCTAGCCTATAAAGAAAGTGTATGGCATCATCAAGATTATCAATTTCATTATAAGAATCTTTATTTTCTTCATAGAGTGCTTTGATATCGTTGTAAGAAAAAGAAGGTCTTTTGATTCCGGCTATTAATTTTAAACATTGTGTGCTATAGGAACTGCTTTTATAAAAAGAGGCTTGGTTAAGCATTTCATTATAAAAATCTGTAGCATAAATTTTTCTAGTTTCTTTTAAAACTGTAGCTGAAAAACACGTTCTCCCCGGAAATTCTTTTTTTGCACAGTTTAGAAATGTAACAATGTCACGAGGTCGCCCAAGACTATGATCTAATAAGAAGTCAAGAGGATTTTTCTTGTCAATTGATTCAGGAAATAATATTTCAAATAGTTCTTTGTTTGAACGATTTTTATAGGGTTCGCAGGAAGCTCTTATTTTATGAAAAATCATACTAATTAAAGGATGGTCCCATTTATCATGAGTAGAGTCAAGTAACCAATATAACTCTATGGAACAGGAGGTTTTTATTTTATTTAGATTAGGATGACTTCCCTGCATTTTATTTAATATATCACTGCGCAATAGCATGATTATTTTAAGACTCTTGGCACGAGAATTAAAATGAAAATTATATTTTTTTGCAGCGATTATTAAGTTATATATAATATGTTCGCTTTGTTCGCCAGCTTCCTTTTTTAATTCGTCTAAATCATCTAAAATAATAAGTAGATGATCGTTCATCCTGAAGCAATCAAAAACAAGTTGTTCAAAATAATTAATTAAATCAGAAAATTTTTTGCGCGTACTTTCATAAGAGCGTCCATTAGATAGTTTAGCTTCGGTAGAATGCTGAACGCCCCGACTGTATGGTTTATCTGAGTGAGAGAGTGTGTATGAAGAGCTTCCAGAAAGTTCCTGATTATTAGTGGTAGATAAAGATACGATTTTATAAAACGTATCATCATTGTATTCCTTAATAAATTTTTGCAGTTTGCTTAACCTACTTACAGGAGAATATTTACGCAAACAATGTTTCTTCAATAATGAATTTGCGATTTCACATAGTAAAAACCATCTACATAATAACGAAATATGCTCATTTGTTAATTCCTGTTCCTCAATATTTATAAGTTTGCATATCCAAAATTTTTCAGGATCAACTATCGTACAAGCCTGTTTGGAAGGAGATTTATCTACAATATATTTAGAAAGATAAGTTTTGCCACTTCCCTTGCTTCCGATAATTAAAAACTTCTCTTTGTTGTTTATTATTTCATCATATTTATTGTTAGGATCAAAGAAGAGTTCTTGAAATCTTTCATCCTGAGCCTCAACTTCTCCATCAGGTAAGCCCATGTATAAGTCTTTTAATTTTACATCATTCAATATAGTTCCCTCCTATATTATAATTAAAAACATTATAACATAAAAAAGGACAAAATAAAAAGGATTGCATTTTAAAAGCAATCCTTTTTGTGCGAGGTCGCAATGCCTCATTGACGAGTTCCTAGACTCTTATTTCTTTATATCATCAAATTATAAACTAATTTACAAAAAAACCATTGTAGTCTATCATAATATTTATATTATGTCAACTATCTTTATGTTTTGATTATATCACAAATTAAGATTTTGAGAAATTAAGATTTTATTAATTTTTAAAGACTTTTCTAAGAAATTATGATATAATCCCATCGTTGCCGCCCCATTCTGGCAACAGAAAGGGGGTGTACATATTGTCAGCATATTCTTTTCTTCTGTCGGTATTGGCCGGTATTGTCTCAGGCATCCTTGTTGAACTAATCTTGACTATACTTCGCAAGTGGTTTGACCGAAAGAAGAAGTAAAACCATGCGGTAACCAAGCCCCACAAAAAATCCCCTCAGTATTCGCGGTACTGAGGGGATTTGTGTTTGTGTACATATTGTACAGCTTATTCTTTTCTGACTTCAATATATCATATTGGGTCAGATAATTCAAGTATATTCTGGTTTTGAAATTTTATGTATGATTGTGCGATGCAAAATTATTGAAAAATGAAAAGTGAGCTAAAAGGTGCCTCAGGAGGTTTCGGATATGCGAAAACCAGTCTTGGGGTAGGTTTTTTGCACAAAAACGCATGTTTTTTGATGTAATCTGTAAGGTTTTCCGTAAAAGAGCATGTCATA
>JABLTO010134721.1_pt1 | contig 23904 bp, 24 predicted proteins | sample 7160091 | NCBI WGS metagenome assembly JABLTO01 (sample SAMN14651225, study PRJNA627086) | human gut metagenome | isolation source: feces | host: Homo sapiens
GAAGAATTATTTAGTTCAATACTATCTGTCGGTTTCCCCAACCACAAATCATTAGCGGAATCGACATTTGTATATGTAAATCTTTTTTGAACTCGTTTTTGAAGCAGCACAATGGAACTATATATCGTCTTATCTTCAAAAAGCTGTGCTGCTCCAAAATCATCAAGGCTAACCAAATAATTGGATAAAAGACCACGCAGTTTGGCTCCTGCACCAATCTTAAAGAATTTATTTGGAACGATATAGCAAACACATCCCTCATTTTTCACTTTTTGCAGAGCACGTTCAAGAAATATAAAATACTTGTCGAACTGTTTATGGGACGATTGATACTTGTTCTTGTAAATTGTGAACTCAGCATCAGACAAAAGTTGATGCATATCTTCTGTTGTTACATACGGCGGATTTCCCAAAATTACATCGAAGCCATCTGCCGGCATTTCGTTCCAATCATAAGGAACTAATGAAATAATCGTGTCTGTCGAGTAATGCTTGCCTGCAAGTTCGTGGTTTCCAACCAAAGCATTACCGTGAAGGATGTTATTACTTAATTCTGGTAATATGGGCGTAGTATCACGCACAGAAGGCTCCGTTTCATTTTCTATAAGTTTAATCAATAGCGAAAACTTAGCAACTTCTACAGCGTGAATATCTATGTCAATTCCGAAAATACAGGAACAAAGTATTTGTTTCTTTTCATCTAAAGGAAGTTTATACTTACCGTTCCCGATTTCAATCAAGTGATCTGGTTCATTTGCCAAATACCACTCTACACAATAAGCTTGCAAATATTGAAACGCTTCTTCAAGATAAACGCCCGAACCACAGGCTATGTCAGCTATACGCAAATTACAAATCTCTGCCGGGGATTTTCCTTTGCAAACGTTCGACAGCGATTTTTCCACCATATATTTTACAATCTCAGTTGGAGTAGTAACAACAGATCGATTGGCACAATCTTTCTTTTTAGCTAAACCAATCGTACCATTATTAAGCAAGATAAGTTGTTCTGTTAAGAACAACTCATAAATCTTGCCCAACATATTCGGTTCAATGATGTTAAACATATATGGGCTTCGCGGATAGTATAACCCTTTAATCATTTCAACAATTACATTGCTATTCAAATCAAAGATTATATTTTCTCCGGAAAACATACCAGAATTATATCGTTTATCTGCTTCTCTAAACAATTCTTCCAACTTGGTATGTAACACATCTTTATCTAAAATAGTTTCATTCAATTTATGATAAAGCGGAAGATTTCTATCTTCACAGATTCGTAAAAATACGATTTGGTTAATAAAGTCTTGAACAACATCATTAAGTGTATATAGGGATGTGTATTGATTTCCTTTTGAATAAAGCTCGTTACTCAGTTTAACTCTCCAATCATTGATTTGTTTTAAGAACAGATTATCAACTTGTTGTTTTTGGCTCCCTTCGCCTTTAAAAGCCTCATTAAAAAACTCGTCAAACTCTCCGGAATATACGGAATCTTTTGAAACGAGCTGAAATATCTCATCAAACTTATCAAGATAATCCTTATAATGATAGCAACGGTATCTCGAGACTCGACAATCATCGGTTTCTTTAGGAACTATTGTGGTATCATAAATAATGAAGTATTCAAAGTTTGTTAGTATAGAAACCTTATGCTTTGCGTTCCAGCCGTACTTTCTAGCCTGAATAGCCGGAGTAGCTTCAGTATTGATGTCAACAGACGGCTTTTTCGCTTCTACAAATAACTTTGTTACACCACGAAGGGTTAATGAGTAATCCGGACGATCTGATTTATTTGAATAGTTTTCTGCGATTATCTCACGGTATTGAGGAGCTAATCCAGCTTTATTCGGAACATCCCAACCCAATAATTGTAAAAACGGATCAATATACTCAATCCTGCAAGAGTGTTCATTATAAGCGTTTTTACCGTCCTTGTATGCCGCAATATTATTATCAAATCTAGTAACTAAATCTTTGAGAGCATCTTTTCTAATATTCATTAAGAAATCACCTGTCAAAATGAGCATATACTTGAAAGCAGTATAACACAACTTTCTTCAAAATCCAATAGTTTAGCGCCCGAATTTTTTTCTTTCGGGCGCTAAATCACTTATTTGTAAATCAACTCTGCATTTACGATTTCTTCCGCACGGTTGCGGGTATTGTTCATATGTTTCACCCAGAGCATTTGATTATCCGCCTTGAGATGTTCAGTAACACCTTCCTTTTCGGCGAGTTGTTTAACTAACCGAAAAAACATATCCTCTGCGCGCTCGTTGATGTCGGCGAGGTAGGCGGTGAGCTTACAACTCGATAGCAGATTGGTATATCGGACATATTAAAACCCCCGGTTCCAAGGGTTGGAATTCGGGGGTCGTCCACACACATGGTGTTGAGCAAAATGCTCGCTGGGATAGGTCTGCGTCGTTGGTCGCCACGGAGCAAAGCTCCTGCGACATATGACGGCGCACATTCCATTGCTCTGCTCCATTCGGAGCAATCGCAAGGACAAGTGCTGCTATCTCTTCGAGAACTGGCTTGCTCTTCTTGCTTTCTTGAGACCGTACTTCTTTCTTTCTTTCATTCTGGAATCTCTTGTCAGGAATCCAGCAGCCTTGAGGGCCGGTCTGTAAGCTTCTCTGTCAGCTTCACAGAGCGCTCTGGAAATTCCGTGTCTGAGTGCGCCTGCCTGACCAGTGTAACCACCGCCATGCACTGTAGCGATCACGTCAAACTTGCCTTCGCATCCAGCAATTTCAAAAGGTCTCTTAACCTCTCTCTTTACGATTTCCTGGGAAAGGTAATCATCGAGAGATTTCTTGTTTACTGTGATATTTCCGTTACCAGGGACTAATCTAACTCTAGCAACTGAAGATTTTCTTCTTCCTGTTCCATAATACTGTGTCTTTGCCATCGTTTAATTCCTCCCTTCCTTAAATATCCAGTACTTCCGGCTTCTGAGCTGCATGTTCGTGCTCAGGGCCTGCGTAAACCTTTAACTTCTTGTACATCTGTCTACCCAGCTTGCCGTTCGGCATCATGCCCTTAACAGCGTGTCTCACAACTTCGGTAGGATGCTTTTCCATCATCTGCTCGAAAGTCATTTCTCTGAGACCACCCGGATATCCTGTATGTCTCTTGTAGATCTTTTCTTTTCTCTTCTTGCCTGTTACCTCAACCTTTTCTGCGTTGATCACGATAACGTAGTCGCCACAGTCAACGTGCGGAGTGTAAGTCGGTTTGTTCTTGCCTCTTAAGATAGCTGCGATCTGAGAAGCCATTCTTCCGAGGTTCTTGCCTTCTGCATCAACAACGTACCATTTACGTTCTACTTCTGCAGGTTTTGCGATAAATGAACTCATTTCATCTTCCTTTCTACCTACTGAGATCGTATGCTGCGCACCCGATCCGGTTCGGCCCTGCCTACTGGGTTTCCTGCAAAGCTTACGCCCTCCGGGAATCTCTGATTCCCGCTGCAAAGGAAACGTCTTCAGCGAACTAAAACTGATATTTAGCCGTGCTCGCCCGGACGGGATCCCATCCTGCTCACACGAAAAAATCATGCCACATACGTGACACGGATTTATTTTACACGCTAACGCCTGCAAAGTCAAGGCTCGGCAAAAGTATTCTGACACGATTTTCTACGATTTTGCACATTTGAAATATCTGACATCCGCCACCAGCAGACGCGGAAAGATGGAAAGAACCGGCAAGATGTGTTTTTCTACAGATTTCCGTTGCTTTCTCCCTTTGAATATGTTACCGTATCTTTACGCGACAAAATTTTTATATAACAAAACAGAAAAGGAACTTCATTCGTATGAAATCATTAAAACAGCAGCGCATCGATCAGCTGGTGATCGGATTTGCGCTTTTTTCCATGTTCTTCGGAGCCGGAAATATCATTTTCCCGCCGTATCTGGGGATGGGGTCCGGCAACTTGTGGGGGCTGGGGTTTCTCTGCTACTACATGGCCGACATCGGGATCGCCATTCTGGCGATCTTTGCATTGATCCGAAACGGAGGTGAGATCTCTACCATAACCACACGCATCGGCAAAGTCCCCGGTGAGATCATGCTGTCTGCTATCATCCTTTGCATCGGTCCCTTCATCGCCCTTCCGCGAACCGGGGCTACAGTTCAGGAAATGTTCACAGAACCGGTATTCGGCGATGTGTCTTTATGGCTTACCAGCGGGATCTTCTTTCTGCTGGTCCTGCTTTTGACCATTAGGGAATCCTCTGTCGTAGATATCATCGGCAAGATCCTGACTCCCGCTCTGGTCCTGGGATTGCTGACGCTGATCGTTGCCGGTGTCATCTCTCCGCTGGGAGAAATCTCCGATGATCATATGATGGACAACGTTGTCGTAGCAGGGATCAATTCCGGTTACCAGACAATGGATGTCCTGGCGGCGATGATTTTCGGGATCATCATCGTAAAAAGTGTGATGGACAAGGGCTATACGGCAACGCACGTGAAGTATAAAGTCGTAAGAAACGCCAGTCTGGTGGCTGCAATTGCTCTGCTGGTGATCTACTTCGGGCTGACATATCTGGGTGCCACCGTATCCGGCACGTATAATCTGCGGATCAATCGTTCTGAACTGCTGGTGAATATCACCAGCGGACTGCTGGGACACGCCGGGGTCATTATTCTAGGTATAATCGTAGCACTGGCTTGCCTGACAACAGCTGTTGCACTGGTCAGTGCCAGTGCAGACTATTTCAGCACACTGTCAAAAGGCCGGCTGAATTATAAGCTTCTCGCTGCCGCCATCTGCTTATTCAGTGCCTTTGTTGCAAATTTCGGGCTGGACAAGATCGTCGCTCTGGCTGCTCCGATCCTGAGCCTGGTTTATCCGGGAGCCCTGACCCTGATCATTCTTTCCCTGTTTCGCGATCGTGTCTCTAATGCAGTATTTAAAGGAGCGTTCTTCGGATCACTGCTTGGAAGCCTGTTGGAGATCCTGTACGGTTACGGCCTGCCGTTTAGCTTCGTGACTAAAATGCCGCTGTATTCCATCGGTTGCGGCTGGCTTCTCTGGGCAGTTGCATTCGGAATTGTCGGCGCAATTGCTGGACGCAGGAGGAAATAACTGATTACGAGTACAGCTCATACCGAAGCAAAATCTCCTCCAGCACCGCCCCGGACCGTAGATCTTCCTCGTAAGTGCAGATCAGGTTGGAATGCTGCACGTATCCGGCTCTGCGGTACTGCTCCAGTTTGCGGCAGGCACTGATGAAGTATTCTTCCTTATCCATCAGGCCGAAGTGCTCCCAGATCAGGATGCGCCCATCATCGCAAAGGATCATGAAATCCGGATAATACACCCTGCCGTTGATGGCCAGTTTTGCCTCGTACCGGAAAGCGACGCCGCGTTCCGTGAAAAAATCTGCCAGGCTCCGTTCCGATTTGGAACGTACCATGATACCACTTTTGGTTTTATAGATTTTCTGTTCCGGCTTATACGGATTCTGCTCGTAATTTCCATAGAGCCACTCCCGCTGCATTGGTGACAGACGATAATCCTTTTCCTCGAAGACATCCGGGAGGCGACTACGGGTTATGGGGTGGAGAGATCTCCCTTCGCAGCGTTCTTGAATTTCCATGTCCTGTATCAGACGCTGGAGTCCCTGGCACCAGAGGGTGCTCGAATGGACTTTCTTTTTTAAAAAACATTTACGTGCCAGCGACCTGGTTAATTTCCTATCCCGCAAAACGCCACGAGTGTTGTGTTGATTGGTGTGATATGTATAAAAACTATCGCCTTTGCCTTTTCTGATGCAAAGGTCTCCCGCCGGAAGCTGCCGCAGTTCCTGCATCATACGCTTCCGATTTTGGACTTCTCGCTGCCAGATGCGAGTCATCTCCCATTTCATTCTGCTGTGATAATCTCTCATTTTATTCCCCATGATATGTTGCGTCAGGCCAGGCTTGGATTTTCGACGACCAAAGCTCCAGCCGCGGCTTTTATTTCCATTATTTTACACCTCTGGCGGTTTGCTGTCAATATTTACAAGGCATTTTTTGTATTTTGGAAATGTCAAACGATGTCTCTGCAAGTCTTACAACACGAAAGCTTAATTTTGTTGTGTTGATGTTGTCCAAAAAGCAAAATACAACATCAACAGGTTCATAACCGCTGTTCATGTTGTATTGCTTGCGAATTATTGAGATCATTACAACATGAAATTTGATTTTCCCTATCTTCATGTTGCTGTACCAAATTTTTTGCACTGGATTACAACATCAAGGCAGGATATTCGGCTGTTCATGTTGTATTGCTTGCGAGCTGGTGAAAAATCAATACCTCCGAAATATCAGACTGGAATTCTGCCCACCAAATCCGAAGGCATTCGTCATGGCCGTGTCGACTGTCATCTTGCGGCTTTCTCCCCGCACGAGATCCAGATCCGAATCACAATCTTCCAGGTTTAAAGTCGGCGGAACGATCCCTTCCCGGATCGCCTGGATACAGGCGATCGCTTCAGTGATGCCACCGGCACCCATCATGTGGCCGGTGGCTCCTTTTGTAGAACTGATGGCAGAGCCTTCGAACAACTGACCAAGCGCATTCAACTCGGCTTCATCCCCTAGTTTTGTTCCCGTTCCGTGAGCATTGATATAATCGACATCCTGTGGGGAAAGTCCCGCCCTTAAAAGAGCTTTTCGCATACACTTGATCGAACTGATTCCATCCGGATTAGGCTTGATGACATGATAGGCCTCATTGTTATTGGCCCATCCTGCCAGCTCGGCGTAAATAGTCGCTCCGCGAGCCAGGGCATTTTCTTCCGTTTCCAATACCAATGCACCGCCCCCTTCACCAATGACAAAGCCACTTCTGTGTGCATCGAACGGTCTGCAGGAATGCTGTGGATCATCATTCATCCGCGATAAAGTGTGTGCATTCGCCAGCGAGTAGATCACCAGCGGGCACAGGATGCTCTCTGCCCCAACTGCCAGAACGGCATCCGCTTCATCTGCCTGAAGCAGCATTGCCGCTGCGGAAACGGCATCGCCGCCTGAAGCGCAGGCCGTGGACAAGGTAACACTGTGACCGGTGATCCCATGAGCGATGGCGATTTGTGCTGCGGCAATATTTCCCAGGATCCGCGGCACAAATCGCGGGCCTACATTCTTGTGGACTGCATTGGTCAGGATTTCCTGCGTCGCTGCCGTCGTAGCAACTCCAGCCATGGCAGTCCCCATAACGATACCCATTTGATCCGGATCTGCAGGAAGACCGATGCCGGCAGAACGATCCGGATCGTCAGACATCCGGGTATTCTCCCCTGACCGTTCTCCATCCTTTTTTCCAGCCATCGCCAAGGCTTCGGCAGCTGCCACGTAGGCGTACTGGGTGAATGCATCCGTCTCATGGATCATCTTTTTCGGCATGTATTTTTGCAGATCAAAAGAATGAACCTCCGCTGCGATCCGCACCGCCAGATCTGTCGCATCAAACTGCCGGATCTTATCGATCCCGCATGCACCCGCGATCAGATTGTTCCAGTATTCCTCCACTCCGCTTCCAATGGGCGTCACTGCACCCATTCCTGTTATTACGATTTTCTTTTTCACGATTTCCTCCATGCTCCCCTGCTTTCGGCACAAAACATCGCGACATGCCAAGGCATGCCGAAAACGCCGAGGCGGAAGCTTTACAACTCAAGCCCCATGCTATATAATAGCAAAAACGGATAAAAAGCCCCCTTCTTATCAGTTTTCTGGATAATTATGTCTGCTCCGTGCCTTGATGATACCATCGCAGCGAGGCAGATGTCAATAAACGGGAGTCTTACAATGCACTTAAATCAGATAAAAAGTTTTATCACGGTCAGCCAGGTACTGAATTTTACCAATGCGGCTCGACAAAACGGCGTGCCTCAATCTACCATCAGCCGTCAGATCAACGATCTCGAGCAGCAGCTTGGAGTCAAGCTTTTCTACCGCACGAAACGGGACGTTCGCCTGACTCAGGAGGGCCGTGCGTTTTTACCATATGCGCAGGAGATCCTGGATGCCGCGAAAAAAGGCGCCTTCGCCGTCAGACAGCTGCATGAGGGTGCAGAGGGACGGCTTTCTATCGCTACGATCGATGATTCCGATCAGTTTCTGGCCATGTGTCTGCAAGAATTTTCCCGGAAATATCCCGGGATTATCGTAGATCTGACTTATGTGTCTCACGGCGAACCACTTCAAAGCGAAGTGGATGACCCTTATGATTTTCACTTTCATTACCTGGATATGATCCCTGACAGCGAGGAATATGAAATCAGGGAAACCCATACTACCCAGCTGTGCTTTGTGTCACCGAAAACAGCTCACACGGATATGGCGAAGCCCGATGATGATACCGATTTTGTCGATGGGCCAGATCTTTCATCCCTTCCGCACCAGAAATTCATCCTGATCTCGGAAGAAGAAAATCCCATCCTTTATATGCAGATCATGAACTACTGCCAGACTCATCGTTTCACGCCGCAGATCGCCAACCGGTTTTCCGACATAAAATCGGTACTGCTGTCCGTAGGCTCAGGTCTGGGGATCTCCATCCTGCCGTTAAAAGCAGCCGAAATCCTCTCAGCCCTTCCACAGACAGGAATACAAGTAACGCCTATCGACGATGAGAGCTATGCCATCACATGCGCCGTTGCCTGGAAAAAATCTTTGCTTAATCCGGCAGCGGAACTGTTTCTGCAAATCATGGAAGAACATCTGGAGTAAATAAAAAAACAGAGCGGGATAATTTTGATATGTACCCCAATACCGGGCGCCCCGTATTGGGGTACATATCAGACAAGTTTATCCAACTCTGTTTTTTCTATTGCGTTTTGTGATTATCTTCTCTTCAGCACTCCGTTTTTCAGATCTTCTGCCGCCTGCTGCTTCATTACATAATGCATCTTCTTTCCGGTGGCTGTATGCGGGAGTTCTTCCACGATACAGTACCAGCGAGGACGCTTATACGTTGAAAGCATCGGACTGTTGTTGCAGAACCTGGTCAGCTCTGCGATAGTCAGGGACGGATCCTTTGCAACAACGTAAGCCGCAACCGCCTGTCCGCGTACTTTATCAGGCACGGCTACCACCATGGAGTCCTGCACCTTCTCCATCTCATTAAGGGCTTCCTCTATCTGGGTCGGGTAAATATTTTCACCGGAGCATACGATCATATCGTCCTTACGACCGTTGATCGTTACATAAAGGTTCTCGCCCCATGTTCCCAGGTCACCCGTATACATCCATCCTTTATAGAATTTGTTCGCCTCTTCTTCAGGGTTGTTGTAATAGCTGTAGGTCGTCTTGCCCGGGCTGCTTATGATGACTTCACCCGTTGTGACATTGTCCTTTTCTACCAGCTCGTCCGGCTCAGCTTTGTGATCATCATAAACCTTAACGACCCGCACTTCATCATCGATACAGCTGCCGCCTACGCTTCCGGCATAGTCCGGAAGATCATAAGGGCGCAGGAACGAGTTCCAGAACGTTTCCGTCGTGCCGTAACCGTTTAAAATATTCGGCGTCAGGACTTCCATGAATTTTTTGCAGGCTGCTTTTTCCAGCGGAGCCCCCATGGTGACCAGTCCCTTCAAACGGGAAAGATCATACGGAGTCTTTTCCTGGATACGCGTCAGCATTTCCAGCGATGCCGGGGATCCTGTCAGGAACGTCACCCCATATTTTTCCACATACTGCAAAGTCGTTCGCGGCGAGAAACTCCGCATCACCACCAGAGCCGCGCCTACAAAGAAAGTCGGACACGTGCCTCCGGAATGGCTTCCTCCGCGGTGAAACAGCGGCGTCATGTTCATGCAGACGTCTTTTACATTCAGCGGATAATGCATGATGGCATCGTGCGCTGACAACACTTCATTGATATCATTGAGCGGCACGCTCTTAGGCAAAGCCGACGTTCCGCTGGTGCACATTCTTATCACTTCATCATAAATATGAGGCACAAAATCCATTTCCGGATCATTTTTCGGCTGTGCGGACACATAAGCTTCATAGCTGTAATGCCCCTCAGGAACTTCTCTTCCCTCCAGATTATCCGCCATTACCAGACGCACCGGCTTGTGCTCTGCGTTCGCAACAGCTTTCGTTACCATGTCCGCTACATCCGCAGCGTACAGGATCACCTTCGGACAGTTGTGATCGATGAGCAGCGCCAGCTCCCCAAAGGAAAGCTTGTAATTTGCCAGGTTGATGATCGCACCGATCTTCCTCGGTCCGATATATGCAAAGCAAAATTCCGGACAGTTTGGCAGTACCGACATGACCACATCGTTTTTGCCTACGCCATCCTGGCGCAGCGCATGTGCCAGCTGATTCGCCTCCTGGTTCAGCTGCGTATACGTCCAGCTTCTATCTGTCGCCGGATCTATCAGCGCAGCTTTCTTGCCATATCTTCTCACATTTCTCATGAAGCCGTTGAGCCAGGTGTACTGATGCTCAAAGGTTTCGATAAACATCTTGTCATCGTATGTTCTCATAAGATCCCCTCCGTATTGTTTCGTTCCATAAATCACTTTTTGCTATTATGCAATCTGTTTTTCGCATATAAAGTGTCTCGAAATCCATTTATTCTTAACCGCTTTTTGCATTATATAATAGCATTTTTTGTTTGTCAATCCAATTCGGACAAAATCGCGGACAAGTCTGTTATTAAGGAACCATCGCCGGTGATCCACCTGCCCTCCAACAAAAAAACGCCTCCGGAGCGCACTTTGCAGCACGCATCCGAAGGCATCCTTTATAGAAGCCGGGCGGCACACCCGGCGGCGGTACAGCTTTAGGTCAAAGGGGACGATCCCCGAGAACTACAGCTTCAAAAGTTTCTTCACATTGTTATAGAACACGTCTTCCAGCTCTTCGTCGGTCAGACCGCTGACGATCGGCTTGAGCATTTCTACTGCAGGGTGGTGGAACGGTGCATCCAGTCCCCACATGATCCGGTCAGATCCGATATCTCTGTAGGATTCCTTGATCTTGGTGTGCATCGGCATGCCGGATGTTTCCAGATACAGGTTCGGATATTTTTTCGCCATGTCCAGCGCCGACTGGATAAACATGCCGTTGCCGTGACCCATATGGATCATGACCATCGGCAGATCCGGATAGATATCAGCCAGCTGGGCTACGCTCCACGGAAGGGAGAACGGTGGATGTCCGGTGTGGATCATGGAGTCTCCGATGTGCAGACCCATCCGCGCAGGCACGATCATACGGGCGCATACAAAAAAGGACCCTGCGTCTAACGCGGGGTTTTCTCTCTACAAAAAAGGACCCTGCGTCTCTAACGCAGGGTCCCCCTTACATCAAAATCTTTATACCAGCTCTACGACAACCTTTTTCTTCTTTCCCTTTTCCACCAGCATCTTGCCGTCTTTAAAGGAATCTGCCGTGATCTGCAGCTTCTTGTCAGTCACCTTTTCACCGTCGATCTTAAGACCGCCCTGCTCGATGGTCATGAATCCTTCCCGGTTGCTCGGAACAAGTCCCAGCTCCTTGATGAAGTTTACAACACCCATGCCTTCACCGGCCAGCTTTGCAGCCTCAAACGGAGTCGTCGGCATAGCGCTGATGTCTGTACCACCGCCGCTGAACGCAGCACGTGCAGCCTCCTGCGCCTTCTTTGCCTCATCCTCACCGTGAACCAGCTTGGTCACTTCAAACGCCAGGATCTCCTTGGCCTTGTTGATCTCCTGTCCTTCCAGAGAAGCCAGTCTGCGCACCTCATCCATCGGCAGGAAAGTCAGCATCCGCAGACATTTTTCTACATCAGCATCACCGACATTTCTCCAGTACTGATAAAATTCATACGGAGTCGTCTTGTCAGCATCCAGCCACAGCGCGCCCTTCTGGGTCTTGCCCATCTTCTTGCCTTCCGAGTTGGTCAGCAGAGAAAACGTCATGCCGTACACTTCCTTACCCGTCTTTTTACGAGTCAGATCTACACCGCCTATGATGTTGGACCACTGGTCGTTTCCACCAAACTCGATCTTAACATCGAAGTCCCGCGCCATGACCATGAAATCATAGCTCTGCATCAGCATGTAGTTCAGCTCAAACATCGTAAGTCCGCCTTCGCGATCCATTCTCTGCTTGAAGCATTCTGCACGAAGCATGGTGTTCACATTGAAGCAGGATCCGATCTCACGAATGAAATCAATGTAATTCAGCGGCAGCAGCCATCTCGCATTGTTGACCGAGATCGCCTTGCCCGGCTCCGGCTCTTTGTTTTCGTGACCCGGCTCGAATACGCCATTGTTGCCCTCATATTTCCAGTCTTCATCGAAATCCAGGAAGCGATCAAACAGCTTCTTGAACGCTTCGCAATTGCTCTCAATCGTCTCAGCAGTCATCATCTGACGCATATCTGTCCGTCCCGAAGGATCGCCTACAAAACCAGTACCGCCTCCCAGCAGCACGACCGGCGTATGACCAAACTTCTGCATGTACATCATGATGATCACCTGCATGAAGTGGCCTACGTGAAGACAGTCCGCCGTCGGGTCAAAGCCAATGTAAAATTTCACTTTCTCATTCTGCAGAAGCTCCCGGACCTTTTCCTCGTCCGTGGACTGTTCGATAAATCCCCGTTCCTTCAGCACATCATAAACATTGGTGTGCTCGCTCACGCTGTCAGGTATAAAATCGTATTTCATTCTTCTTCTATCCTCCAAAAGCTCTTATTTTGTGCCGTAAAGTCTATCTCCTGCATCGCCCAGACCCGGTACGATATATGCGTTTTCGTTGAGCTTCTCATCCTTTGCAGCAATGAAGATATCTACATCCGGATGAGCCTTCTGCAGCGCTTCGATACCTTCCGGAGCAGCGATCAGGCACATGAAAATGATCTTCTTGCCGCCTCTTGCCTTGATGAAATCAATGGCAGCCGCAGCGCTTCCGCCAGTTGCCAGCATCGGGTCAACGACAAAGATCTCTCTCTTGTCAATATCGTTTGGCAGTTTGCAATAGTATTCTACAGGTTCGTGGGTTTCCGGATCTCTGTAAAGACCAACATGGCCGACCTTAGCATTCGGCACCAGAGCCAGCATGCCGTCCACCATACCCAGTCCCGCTCTCAGGATCGGAACGATGGCAATGTCTTCGCCCTTCAGCATGTTTACCTTAGTGTCGCAGATCGGAGTCGTGATCTCCACTTCTTCCAGCGGCAGCTTTCTCGTAGCTTCATAACCCATCAGCATGGAAATCTCTCTAACCAGCTCTCTGAAGTCCTTGACGCTCGTATCCTCCTTACGGATCATAGCAGTCTTGTGCTGGATCAACGGATGATCGAATACATATACATTACTCATAATTAGTACCTGCCTTTCTTTTTATATCTCAATTTTATTATTAACCATATTTTTTATGCAAAGCCGGCTCCGCCGGTCATCCCTTCGCGGCGCCCTGTCTTCCTTCGGAACCAGGCCAGCGCGTGCGGGGCAGTCTTATGCGTTGAGCATGTCCACTCTTCTCTGATGGCGACCGCCCTCAAATTCAGTGTCCAGCCAAGCTCCCACGATTTCCAGAGCCTTGTCCACCGGCGTCGTTCTGCCGCCCAGGGACAGCACGTTGGAATCGTTATGTTTGCGAGACATCTCTGCCATGTGAACATCCGTGCAAAGCGCACAGCGGATGCCTTTCACCTTGTTGGCCGCGATAGAAATACCGATCCCCGTGCCACAGCAGACGATACCGCGATCTGCTTTGCCGCTCATAACAGCTTCGCCGCAGGCTTTGCCGTAAATCGGATAATCTACAGATTCCTCTGAGTTGGTTCCCAGATCCACCACTTCGATGTTTCGTCCTTCAAGATACTTCTTGATTTCTTCTTTCAGCTGGTAGCCGCCATGATCGCTGGCGATGGCGATTTTCATAAAATATTCCTCTCTTTCTCATACCTTTATGATATTATATCCTGCCGATTTGACCATGCGGTTCATAACCGCGAACCCCACCTGGTCTTCTCCGCTGAGAGCTCCCGCTATGATCAGATCCACACCGGCCTGATCCAGATCGCGCAGCCTTGCGAAAAAGTCATGTGCAGCTTCTCGAAACGCACTTTCTTCAAACAGGATGGAGCCTACCTTAAGGCCCTCCCGCTCTTTTTCCCGGCGGAGCCGCTCGATCTCCCGCTTGACGTCCGTGTATGCGCCCTCCAGGATCATCATATCAGCTTTTGGCGCATAGTGTTTGTATTTCATGCCCGGCGCCTTCGGTTTGAAGTCGGCGCCGTCAGGTTTCTGCGATAAGGCTTTATCATAAGCAACAGGAACGCCCAGTGCATCCGAAATATCGTCAGCCGTCAGGATCCCCGGCCTGAGGATCGTCGGCGTATCACCTGTCATATCCAGTACAGTGGATTCAATCCCCACCTGGCAGTCGCCTCCCATAAAGATCGCTTCGATGCGACCGTCCATGTCAGCGACCACATCCTTGGCCCTGGTCGGGCTTGGTCTTCCGGAAATATTGGCGCTGGGTGCTGCGATAGGGCATCCGGACTGCCGGATAAGATCGAGAGCCACCTGACTGTCCGGCATCCGTACAGCCACGGTTTCCAGTCCGCCCGTAGTCCTGTCGGGAACGCAGGCTGCCCGCGGACCAATGATGGTCAGCGGCCCCGGCCAGAATTTTTCCGTCAAGGCTCTGATCTGCTTTTGATTCTGCTGCGGCAGCTTGTCGAAGTCGTAGATCCTCTTTAAATCGTCTGCACGGCACACGTGGACGATCATAGGATTATCGCTGGGCCTGCCCTTTGCATCGTAGACGCTGCCTACCGCCCGGGCGTTGAGCGCGTCAGCCCCCAGACCGTACACCGTCTCCGTCGGAAAAGCCACCAGACCTCCGGCTGCAATGATCTTTGCAGCTTCCTGCATATCCGCTTCACTTGTTACAGAAAGTAATCTTGTTTTCATTTAAAACGCCTTCATTTTTTCGGCCTGGTCGCTGGTGATGAGGCCGTCTATGATTTCATCCAGATCGCCGTCCAGGAAGTTGTCCAGCTTGTAGAGGGTCAGGCCGATCCTGTGATCGGAAACTCTTCCCTGCGGGAAGTTGTACGTACGGATACGCTCGCTTCGGTCGCCGGTTCCCACCATGCTCTTTCTCTGGTCAGCGATTTCTTTATTCTGTTCCTGCATCTTCAGATCGTACAGTCTGGAACGCAGTACCTTGAATGCTTTTTCTTTGTTCTTGATCTGGGATTTTTCATCCTGACATGTAACTACCAGTCCCGTCGGTTCGTGAGTCAGACGAACAGCCGAGTCCGTCGTGTTTACGCACTGACCGCCGTTTCCGGATGCACGGTACACATCCACGCGAACATCGTTGGGGTTCAGATCTACTTCCACGTCGTCCACTTCCGGCAGCACAGCAACAGTTGCTGCAGAGGTATGGATACGGCCGCTGGATTCTGTTTCCGGCACACGCTGTACACGATGAGCGCCGCTCTCGTATTTCAGTCTGGAGTATGCACCCTTGCCCTTGATCAGGATAACAGCTTCCTTGATGCCGCCAAGACCTGTATCGTTGACTTCCATCAGCTCCGTCTTCCAGTGGTTACGCTCTGCGTAGCGGGTGTACATACGCAGAAGATCTGCGCCAAACAAAGCCGCTTCCTCTCCGCCTGTACCTGCACGGATCTCCAGGATAACGTTCTTCTCATCGTTAGGATCCTTCGGCAGAAGCAGGATCTTCAGATCCGCTTCCTGCTGCTTGATGGTGTCTTCCAGTTCGGAGATCTCCATCTTGGCCAGTTCACGCATTTCCTCATCACCTTCGTCCAGCATCTCCTTAGCTTCCGCCAGATCGGACTTGGCTTTCTTGTATTCCTTGTATTTCTTTACGATAGGCTCCATCTCGCCCATCTCCTTGACGTGTTTCTGCCACACCGGCTGGTTGTTTATGATCTCAGGGTCTGATACCTTCTGAGCCAGCTCGTCATATTTTTCTGTTATAAAATCTAATTTATCAAACATCTTTTACTCCTGTTTCACGCTATTTTTCTAACTCTATATTATATCAGATGTTCCTCATAAAAAAAACAGGCAAAATGGATTTATTTTGCCTGTTTCGCAAGTGTCTCGTTATTCTGCTCACTAGCTGACCAGCATACTGTAGATACATTCTAAAAGCGTCAGCGCCATGATGATGTTAATGATGCGGAAATGTTTCTCATAAAACTTTTGTATCATCATGCCAAGCCCGATCCAGGTTGCCGTAGCGATTGTTCCCACTGTAGCGATGATCATCTCAAAGAGAAACAATACCGGAAACGCCCTGCTATAGTCCGTGATAAACCCGGTCAATGCCGTGATTCCAAAAAGGTAGATCTTCACATTGACGAACTGCAGCGCGAAGCCTTTCCAGAAAGATGCTGATTTTTCATCTCCTGCTTTTCCCGGCTTGCTGATCGCTATATGGATCGCCAGCCACAAAATATATGCAGCTCCGATATACTTCATCACAGCAAGAAACTGGGGCAGCAGCGAGCCCAGCGCATAGACGAATACGCAGCAGCTGGTCTGCACGAAATAATACCCTGCAAAAATGCCAAAAAACAATGGTTTCCCTCTTTTCAAGCCATAGTTGGTCACCGTATTAAGCGCCAGGAAATTCCCCGGTCCCGGTGTGAAAGCATTGATTATAGCATAGATCATGAAGTTGAATATTACAAAACCTGGTATGGACATATATATCCTTTCGTTATTTGTCTATAAGCTCTGCAAGCGCCGTATCGATGATGTGCATCACCCGGTCTTTACCCAGTCGCATCACGTCCAGGCAAATATCATAATTGTGTGCGGCGCCCCAGGTTTCCCCGGAATAGTATTCGTGATATCCCCGTCTCAGATCGTCCGTTTCCTCTACGATCTTCACTGCCTTTCGCCGGGAAAACCCGTGCTTGTCCATCATGCGTTCGATCCGCTTTTCTTTTTCTCCGCACAGGAAGATCCGAAGCGCGTCTTTCCGATTTCGAAACGCATATCCGGCTGCCCGCCCAACGATCACGCAGTCTTCTCCGCCCAGCACACTTTCCAGCGCCTCCTGCGGAGTGTTCCTAAGCCGTACTTCCAGCGATTCCGCCATCGGGCTGATCATCATATCCACAGGCATTTCTCCGAAGAAAAACGGATACTTTTCATAGACTCCTTTTTCCTTCGCCAGTTGGATCAGTTCCGCCTTCGTATAGCAAAAAATCCCGTATTTTCCCGCCAGCATCCTGCCGATTTCATCGGCATTGCATCCACACTCTCTTCCAATGGTAATAATCATCGCAGCCCCCTTTCGTTTTCACCTCGCATTGCTAAAAAGCCCTACTCTCTCGGCACACCGATAGCATCCAGGATCTCTGCAGGATCGTGGATCACAAACTTTGCGCCCTGCTCTTTCAAAAATTCCTCATCGCGGAATCCCCATCCCACCATGATCACGTCCACTCCGGCATTCTGAGCCGTCTGAAAATCCACCTCAGAATCTCCGATATACACCGCATCTTTCTTTGCGATCCGGAAGTTTTCCATCACTGCATCGACGCTGTCCGGATACGGCTTTCTCCGCCGTCCTTCCAGCTCGCCCACGGAGAAATCAAACTGACCGTCGAAGTAATCCTCGCAAAGGATCTTCACCGCATAATCTGCCTTGTTGGACACGACGGCCGTCAGCACTCCCGCGCGCCGGAGGCTTTGCAGAACCTGCGGTATGCCTTCGTAGGGACATGTTTTGATGGCGCAGTGATCTTTATAGTATATCAAAAAATCCTGATACACTTTTTCCAGAGTTTCGGCGTCCGTTCCATCCGGCACCGAGCATTCTACCAGCCTGTGTATCCCGTTCCCCAGAAATGTGCGTATCTCCTGCAAAGAGCGCTCCGCGAGCCCGCGAGCCCGCAGGCAGTGGTTCATGCTGTCCGCCAGGTCGTCCAGTGTGTTTAAAATTGTTCCATCCATATCGAATATTGCTATTTTGTATTTCATAATTCCAACATCTCCTCAATCAAATCATAGTGATCGTCAACAAATCGCAAAGCCAGGTCCGTATCCGCTTCTGCCAGGCTTGTATAGATCCCCTTGTGGTAAGCCTGCAGTCTGTTTTTTTCGTCTTTCCCTGTCTTGCGGATCACGATGTCGATCCATTTCTGATAAACCTCTGCGATGGCATCCAGGACGGTGACCATGAGAGAATTCCCTGTTGCCCGCAGCAGCATTGTGTGAAAGTCACGATCCAGCGCCGGCAATGTTTTTTCGTCTGCCGATTCCATAGCTGCAAGTATTTCCTCAAACTGTCTGCGCTCGTCTGCAGGAACACCCTTTTCAGAAAGCAGCAGACAGGCTGATTTTTCCAGCACGCGCCGGAACTCACAAACATCTTTCTTCGTTATGGTTCCAAGAGCAAGCATCATAGTACAGATCTGGCGAATAGCACGATGTGCATCGCCGGTCACATAGTTTCCGGAACCTTGGACTCGCCTGATCATTCCCATGCCGTGAAGAATACTGAGTGCCTCCCTGGTGGAATTCCTGCCGATGCCCAGATGCTCTGAGATCGTTCGTTCCGTCGGCAGACGGCTTCCCGTTACAAGCTCACCATCTCGAATCATCTGATCAATATATTCAATTGCTTTTTCATATTCCATGGGCGCAGATTTATTCATCTTGTAACCTCCTCGTAAAACTCTATAAAAAATGCGAGAAAACAGACGCCAGCACAACTGTCAGGATCCCGGACACTGCGATGGCGAGACTGCTCATAGCGCCTTCGATCTCTCCGATTTCAATAGCCTTGGCGGTACCGATAGCATGAGAAGATGCACCGAATGCAAGTCCCTTTGAGATCGGCTCCGTGATGCGAAAAATTCTACAGATCACTTCCCCGAACATATTGCCAAGAACGCCAGTGATCACGATGACCGCGACCGTGATGGTCACATAGCCTCCCAGTTCTTCCGAAACACCAATGCCGATAGCCGTGGTGATGGATTTCGGCAGCAGCGTCACGTATTCTTTGTGGTCCAGACCACAAAGCAGTGACAGCCCCAGTACGGTTCCCAGACTTGTGACCGTCCCTGCTGCAAGCCCCAGCATGACGGCTTTGCAGTTCTGTTTCAAAAGGCTCCACTGTTCATACAAAGGAATCGCCAGGCAAACGGTAGCCGGCGTCAGGAGCCAGCTAAGATATTTCGCTCCTTCATTATACGTCTCATAGCTGATATTTCCAATAGCCAAAACAGCAATAGATACCGCGATGGAGATCAGCAGCGGATTAAAAATCCCAAGTTTGAATTTTTTACGCAGCAGGCTGCCTGCGAGATAGGCGATGAGGCTGAGTGTCACACCTGCAAAGAGTGATTCTTCCAGAAAATTATTCATGATACGCCCCTCTCTTTCGTTTCGTCTTTTCCTCCGCCAGCTTTCTTCCACGTCGGATGACCCATTGAGACAGCAGTCCTGTGGATCCCATGACAGTGATGTTGGTCACGATCGTGATGATCGCAACGGGCAGTAAAATCGGATGCAGATTTCCCCAGCTGTCCATCAGCCCGACTCCCGCCGGTATGAACATGAGTGGCATGATTTCTATAAGAAATTTTCCAGTTTCGCGAACTGCATCCAGCTTGATCAGTCCGCTCATAAGACCTGCGAACAAGATGGCCATTCCATAGATGCTGGCCGGGATCGGCAGCGGTAATATGTATTTCAAGATCTCTCCAACAAGAGAGATCGCTAAGATGATCAAAAATTGTCTGATGAATTTCATGTTGGTACTTCCTGTGTTTTCTAGTGATTGCCGAGGCCGCACTGGTTCCCAGGCTGCACGAAGCACTTAGGCTGTGCGGGTTCCCAGACCGCGCGAATTGGTGCTACCAATAATTATATACTTGTGTGTGGTTTTGTCAAGATGAAGTTGCGGAATTCTGCAGAAACAGAAAAAAGACCCGATCCCGTTTGGAAAAGATCGAGTCTTGTGCCGATGAGTTTACAAGAAAAACAGGAATCTGTTCTCTTGTTATTTCAGATTGTCGATGGCGTACTGTGCTTCTTCCGCCGTAAACTGTTCGCCGTACTCGGAAATCAGCTGGTCGTAAACTGCGGACTTGGACATAGACATATCTTTATAATATGTTTCCGCTTTTTTAAGAGCATTGGCTTTCCAGTCAGCTTTAACGTTGTCAATAGCGTACTGCGCCGCATCGGCAGAGAAACCCTCGCCATATTCGGACGTCAATTGATCGTAGATCGCAGCCTTGGACATGTACATCATGTCGGAATAAGTCTCGGCTTTTGACAAAGCGTTTTTGTATTCCTGGGATACGGATTCCGTGGATGTGTCAGCTGCCGGAGTCGATTCATCGGTATCCGATGCGCCCGCTTCTACCGTCGGCGTGGACGAATCTGTACTACTATCACCCGTCGCTGCAACGATACCTATCACAAAGAAAATTGCAATAACTACGGTGATGATAATGCGTGCCACCAGCGGCCATTTTTTATTTTTCCACATGAAGAAAAGTCCTAGCGGCCAGAAAATGATCAGCCACAGGATGACCCACCAGGTTCTGGCAGTTAGTTTTTCTTTGCCGCTTGTCTTCGGAGCTTTCGAGCTATACGGTTGCTGGAAATTTTGACTAGCGCCAGAGTTGGAGTTTGGCTGGTAACCGTAATGATATGGTTGCTGCTGATTGAAATTATTTGGCTGATTTGCTGCACCCTGTGGATTTGGATTGCCTGGATAATGAGCCGTACCTGGATGTGGATGCCCTTCTGGCTGAGGCGCTGCACCCTGCGAAGCCTGCGGCTGTGGTGTTCCTGGAACTGCCTGCCGCTGTGCGCCCTGTGGATTCTGTCCCATAGCCTGGGCTACGTTTGGAGCTGCCGGACGCGCCGGGTTCGGTGTGTTCTGTGGAGTAGCTGGAGCCGCCTGTTGAGACGTGCTCTTTGGATTATTCTCCGGGGCTTCCTGCATCATGCTCGTGCCGCAGTTCGGGCAAAACTTTGCATCTGTGTCATAGCCGCAATTCTTACATTTTTTCATACTTCTTTCCTCCCCTTGAAGTCGAACAATTTGTATCGTGTCTCACAATTATACACATTTTATGTTTTTAGGTCAAATTATGAGGAAACTTTTATGTTTTAAGTCTGTATCGCATATGATAATGTCTTAATATATCGCAAATGAAAATGTCTCAACAGGATAAATACGACCCAGCTCACGTTCTTATCAACACTATGAATTCCCAGATCGAAAATTATCTGATCTAATTGGGAACCAGCCTCTCGATTCAGATGTTTGCTCGCATCATGAATTCCCAGATTTGATTTTTTCAAAGCCATATGGGAAGTTCGATACTGTAAAGGTTTCAAGATCCAGGTAGAGTACTCGCTATGATTCCTCAAATGACATAAAAACTGTTTATCTGGGAACTGTTTTTCTCTACGTTGTAAATATTTTGTAAAGCAGTTCCCAGCTTGCTGTTTTATTTTGAAAAATGGGAATTCATGAATGAATGCACAGCTCATAAGCAGTAAAAAATCCAAATCAAGATCGTTTTTTTCATGATCTGGGAATTCATGATCTCCCAGGCACCTCACCACTAAGAACAACCACCGGTCTCTAACAAGGTTAGCAACCATTGGACGTATATCGGATCAAATAACCGAATAGAGCTGACGAAAACTCCTGCTGCCGACGTGATAGTTCACCAATATTCCGAGCAACCGTCCAAACACAAAAAAACCGCCCAAGTGAGCGGTTTCCTGATTTTATTTCCTGGTGGATCATTAGTCCAGGTTGTACTTGGACTTGAACTTTTCCACACGTCCGCCTCTGTGAGCGAACTTCTGCTGTCCTGTAAAGAATGGATGGCACGCTGAGCAAATGTCCGTTCTGATTTCTTCCTGTACGGACTTTGTCATAAATGTGTTACCGCATGCGCAAGTTACTTTACATTCCTTGTAGTCAGGATGGATTCCCTCCTTCATGCTATTCACCTCTTTCCTGCTCAGGTTTACCACCTTTGCATAATAATATGCTGGATTCAATATCACAGCTCATTCAGTGTATCATATGCACACCTGAATTTCAATGGTTTTTTTGATGTCATGCGATTCTGGCAGGATTTTCTTTTAAGGTCATCAGCGTTTTCTGCACATACCTCTTCATATCTTCCTATTCCGGTTGCAGTGTGCCGCCGCCGGGCAGAGACAATGTTTTGCCGCCCAGCCAGTCATTGGCTGCTCTGTTTTTATCATAATAAACCGTGTGTCCATTAGACTTGATATTCCTGCATTTTTTATCGCCATTACGAAGCGAATCTATATGGCTGTCTCCGGTCACGTTCCACGCGCTGTTTCTGCTGAGATACACTTTGCTGTACGCCGCCGCGCCCTTTGCATCAAAAGCCCCCGAATAAGAGCTCCCCTCTGTCAGCACCAGTTTGACCTTGCTGGATTTATCGCAAGTGATATCGCCGCTGTACTTCTGATTCACTCCATACAGCAGCAGCTTGCCGCCGTTCTTCTGCTCATCAGCCCGGACATCTGCCAGAACCCGATTCGCTGATGTCAGATCCGTATCCATCATCTTCACAAATCCTTCGATCCCAGTCACCTGAACCAGAGCCTTGTTCGATACCGCCTCGATAGAAGAACCATCCGCCATAAACTTCGCTTTTCCGCTCTGTGTGGAGCTCGAAAAAGCCTTGTCAATTCCCGAACCCTGTCCTTCACTGCTGCCAGAAGACCGACTGCCACTTTCAGTGTCCGCCTCTCTATCATCCTGCAGATCCGGAATGTTACACAGTTTCACGGCCGCATCGCCATGAGAAACCATACTGGAATTTTTCAAATTTACTACACCGCCCGGCAATACCGCAACGCCAGAACTCTTCTGGATCGTTGCTGAAACTCCCGTAAGAGAGATATTCCCGGCAGAGATCACACACGGACTGCCACTCGCTGCCGTTTCCATCGTACTGTCGCTCAAATCGATCACGCTAGTAAGGTCCAACGTCGCTGCCGCTGCCGCATTTTCTCCAGAAGTAGACAGATTGACCTGTTCCCCGTCGATCGAAGCTCCGTTCGCCGCTGTAATGCCACAGGAATTTCTTCCCATCACAGCAACAGATGACCGCCTCATGGTGATTTTGCCCCCGCTGTTCAAAGCCAAAATCCCGATCTGTCCATCCTCCTGCACTTCATAATTATCATCATTAACAGCCACCGACTCATCGTCTGCACTCAGCTGAGCCGCATCCGCACCTGTCAGTACTGCCTGCCCGAAACCGGACGCCGCATCGGAACCAGAATTTTCAGATCCAGGATCCGAACCTGATCCGGACGATCTCCTGTGGTTCACATCCTTCACATTCGCGACAGCAGTCGCATCCCTGCCGTCACAGAGGATCGAGACGATATCTCCCGCCTTGAAATCATCATAAAAGACATTCTCAGGAAGATTATAGGATTTCTCACATCCGTCCCCCTCAAAAGATCCGCCGTATGTGTAATCTCCACTTTCGATCGTTATTTGATTTTCATCCGTTTTCACTACCTGGCCGTACACGATATTATCATTTTCCGAAGCCTCTGTACTCCGACTACACGCCGAAAGCGTCAGAAGCAGCAAACACGACAGACAGCCGACCAGCAAAAGTCTCTTCATGATCCAGGGTCTCCTCGTTCACAGGCTATTGCTATTACTCATATTGCGTTTATTTTATCGTATAGCAGTATCCTAACCCTTTCATGTGTTGATTCAGTGTATGTTCCATGCGGTTTTCGTGCAAAAAATCACAACCACCAGTTGAACTGGTGGTTTGCACTGGCCCTAAAAGGGCCTTATGCTAGCAGCGTCTCAAGACGCACTGAAAAGGTCTGCCAA
>JABLTO010045865.1_pt1 | contig 23862 bp, 26 predicted proteins | sample 7160091 | NCBI WGS metagenome assembly JABLTO01 (sample SAMN14651225, study PRJNA627086) | human gut metagenome | isolation source: feces | host: Homo sapiens
CCGGGGTACGCCCCGTATCGCCAACCGGATGTTACGCCGGGTTCGCGACTTCGCCCAGGTGCGGGCGGCAGGGGTCATCACCCAGAAGGTGGCGGACGCCGCGCTGACCGAGCTGGAGGTGGACGAGCTGGGACTGGACTCCATCGACCGCCGGATGCTCCGTGCCATCATGGAGTTCTACGGCGGCGGCCCCGTGGGCTTAGACACCCTGGCGGCCACCATCAACGAGGACACGGTGACCTTGGAGGATATGTACGAGCCGTACCTGATGCAGCAGGGTTTCCTGACCCGGACGCCCCGGGGACGGTGCGTGACCCAGAAGGCTTACGAACATCTGGGAATTTCTGTCCCACACGGGGAGGATGCCCAGCAGAAGTTGTACTGAACGCACAGTTCCGGTCGAATTTTTACAAGTTGATTTGTTTTGCTTGACCAATTATTTCAAACCTGTTATACTGGAATCAATAGGAGATTGGTATGACTGCTTTTCCAACCACATATCATGAACAGAGTGATGAGACCCTCTGCGCCCTGGCCGCCCAAGGAGACCGGACGGCGGAGGAAGCCCTCATCAGCCGCTATACCCGCATGGTGCGCAGACTCTCCCGTCCCTTGTTCCTCATGGGCGGGGACAGCGAGGATTTGATCCAGGAGGGGATGCTGGGTCTGTGGAAGGCCGTTCGGGATTATGTGCCGGATCGGGGTGCTTCCTTCAAGACCTTCGCCCAGACCTGCGTGAAGAACAGTATGCTCACCGCAGTGAAGACCGCTGCGGGGAAACACCATATCCCTTTGAACGATTCCGTTCCTTTCGAGACCCTTCTTTTTGACAGAGGCGAACAGCTGGCCGTCAGCGACCCGGAGACGATGTACATCGACCAGGAGGCGACCCAGGCGCAGCTGGATCAATTCTACAGTAAGCTGTCTGGTTTCGAGGCGAAGGTGCTTGATCTGTTTCTCAACGGCCTCTCCTATGCGGAGATCGCAGATCAGGTGGATCGGCCGGCCAAGTCCGTGGACAACGCCGTCCAGCGCATCCGCCGCAAGCTCGCCAAGTGAGCTGTCCCCTTCGCCGCCACCCCTTTTCCCCGGCGCTATCAGGCAAGCCTGAACGCAATATAGTCCCCATGGACACAAGTACTACGCAAAAAAGAGAGGGTTCTAAATCATGTTTGAAGACAAGACACTTGTATGCAAGGAATGTGGCAACGAGTTCGTATTCACCGCCGGTGAACAGGAATTTTACGCAGAACACGGCTTCCAGAACGAGCCGCAGCGCTGCAAGTCCTGCCGTGACGCCCGCAAGAACGCGGCCCGTGGCCCCAGACAGTTCTTTACCGCCACCTGCGCCAACTGCGGCGGGGAAGCCCGCGTCCCCTTTGAGCCGAAGAGCGACCGCCCCGTCTATTGCAGCAACTGTTTTGCTCAGATGCGCGGCGAATAAGAGGCGAGAGGTTCCAAACGAAAACGCAGAGAGGGAGTGCTGTGACAGCACTCCCTTTTGAACTTTTAGCGGATTTGTGAAAGTGAACAAAAGAGAATGGTCGCTTTTTCCGCAAAAACCTATTGAAAATGGGGGGAGAAGTGGTTATAATAACCCTGTCATTTCAAACTACTCTTTTCGTTAGGAGATTTTATTATGTTTGGTAAAAAGAAAGAAAAAGAAATCGAGATCAATAAAGATATCGTCATTGGCGACCTGCTGAGAGTCATGCCCCAGGCAGCCGAAGTGCTCATGCGCAGCGGCATGCACTGCGTCTACTGCCCCTCCGCCATCAACGAGAGCCTGGCAGAAGCCTGCATGGTCCACGGCATGGACTGCGACACCATTCTGGACGAGCTGCTGGCTGAGAAAGCCCTTCAGGACTAAAAGGTTGTCGACCAGTCTGAGAAGAGAAAAAAGTGACGTACATGGCCCAGGCCACCCTCTCTTGCCCTTTGGGCAATTCACCTTGCGCCGCCACTTTTTTCGGATTTCATCTTATTCCGTCATCGGAGATGCCGGAACTCTGTGAGACTTTCAGTTTCTGATTCTCTATACCCATCATTTTTCAACAAACGGAAAGAACGGTCATCCTGACCGTTCTTCTTTCATGAGAGAGGCAATATGAGTAGAGTACAATTATCCTGCCGCCTGGAGACCGCCGCCCAGTGGGTTCCGGAGGGCGCGCGCCTGTGTGACGTGGGCACCGACCACGCAACCCTCCCCATCTGGCTCCTAGAGCAGGGGAGACTGGCAGGTGCCATCGCCACCGACATCCGTCCCGGCCCCTTAGACCGCGCCAGACGCAACGTGGAGCGCTACGGCTACGCAGACCAAGTGCAGCTCCGCCTGTGCGACGGCCTGGCCGCAGTCCAGCCGGGGGAGGTGGATACGGTGACCATCTGCGGCATGGGGGGCAAGATGATGATCTCCATCCTGGAGGCCGCCCCCTGGACGACCAGCGGCGTCACTCTCATCCTACAGCCCATGAAAGCCCCCGGCGAGCTGCGGCAGTGGCTCATCGGCCACGGCTACACCATCCAGGAGGAACGGACGCTGTGGGAGGAAGGGCATTGGTATACCCTGATGCTGGCCCACGGCGGCACGGATGCCGTGACCCTGACGCCGGGCAGAGAGGAGGCGGGCATCCCGTCCCGCTGGCGGCAGGGGGATGACTGGCAGGGTTATCTGGAATACCTGCTGGCTCGGCTCCACAAGCAGCGGACTGGCCTGGAACGTTCGGAAAAGGCGGCAGACCCGGCTCGACTGACCTACATCCAACAGGCGGAGGAAGAGCTGACCCGCCTGAGAGAACAACTGATGGAAGGAGTGTGGCCCCTATGACCACGGTACAAGACATTTATCGCTTCATCGACCAGGTGGCGCCCTTTGCCATCCAGGAATCCTGGGACAACGCCGGGATGCTGGTGGGGCATTGGAAGCGTCCGGTGCAGAAGATTTTGGTGACCCTGGACATCACGCCGGAAGTGGTGTACGAGGCGGAGAAGGCAGGCGCTGACCTGATCGTCGCCCACCATCCCATCCTCTTCCACCCGGCCAAGCAGGTCACCGATGGCGGCATGGATCTGGTTGGCCAGCGGGTGCTGGCTCTGGCGGAACGGGGCATCGCCGCCATCTGCTGCCACACCAACTGGGACAGCGCCCAGGGCGGCGTCAATTACGTCCTGGCCAAGCTGTGCGGCCTGGAGAAGCAGACAATTTTGGAGGTCTCCGGCACCGACGAACAGGGCGTACCCTACGGCATCGGCCGCATCGGCACCCTGCCCCTGCCGGTGGCGCTGGAGGACTACCTGAAGCTGCTCAAGGGCAGCCTGGAGCCTAACGGCCTGCGCTACGTGGACGGTGGCCGACAGGTCTACCGGGTGGCCGTAGGCGGCGGCGCTTGCGGCGGGATGCTGGAGCAGGTGGCGGCGGCTGGCTGCGACACCTTTGTCACCGGCGACGTGAAGTACGACCAGTTCCTGGACGCCAAGATGCTGGGCATCAACCTCATCGACGCCGGCCACTATCCCACCGAGGACCCGTCCATGCTGGTGCTGGGTTATCAGCTGGCAAAAGCCTTCCCGGAGGTGACCGTGCAGAAGTCCAAGCTCCACGGTGAGGTCATCCAGTATCTGGCATAACGAGAGCTTCGACAGGATTCTGAATTTTTTTCAAAAAAATTTGAAATTCCCCTTGACGAATCTGAAAAATGTGTTATAATAATCAACGTTGCACAGGTTAACGCCTTCGAACAAACGGTTCGACACAATGTGTCTTCTTGCGTGGAGAAGTGGCTGAGTGGACGAAGGCGCACGATTGGAAATCGTGTTTACGTTGATAGCGTAACAAGGGTTCGAATCCCTTCTTCTCCGCCATGAAAACGACTGAAATCTTTTGATTTCGGTCGTTTTTCTTTGCTTTTAGCTGGTTTTGACGCAAAAAAGTTACGGCTCTTGAGATTTGCCCCCCAACGCTGAACAGAACCAGTAAAACAGTACAGGGCGGTTCAGAGACAAGATCCAGCATCGGGGGTTTTCCATTTCATGCGGTTCTCACCAGACCTCCCGCAAAAAGCGCAGGGTATCCTGCCAGCTCTCCGCCCGCTCCACCTCACACTCCTGGGGAAATTCCCGCTCGGCACGGAGCAGCTTGGTGGTGGCAGGCTTTACGGGCAGGACGTAATGTCCTAGGTGGGGGTAGAGGTGGTGCTCCACCGGGTGGGAGAACCGGTGGGCTTCCAGCTGGGACAGCAGGGAGGCAAAGGTCTCTGGGGTGGGGCACATCCCGTCCCGTTCGCCGCCTAAGAGCAGGATGGGGCCGTTGATGTCCCACACCGGGATGACCGCCTCCGGATTGGGGTTCTGGCGATAACATTCCAGCAATAGTTCCCGGCTGTACGGTTCCTTGTGGTGCCGGGTCGCCTGCCGATAGGCCTGGTACCAGGCATCCCCGTCCGACGGCACGTAGGGCGCATAGGGAAGTGGGATTCCATGGAAGCAGAACGCGCTCTCCGCCACCGGCTTTTTCCGCACCTCTCCCTGAGGTACCAGCTCCATGGGCGCCACCGACACCACACAGGAGATCAGCTCCGGCAGCAGACTCCCCGCCAGCAGAGCCAGACACCCGCCCATGGAGATGCCCCACAGGCCGACCTTGCAGTACCCGATGCGCTTGAGATGCTTGGCCGCCGCCTCGATCACGTCCACCGGCTGCTCCACCAGAAACTTGGGCAGCTCCGGCGCACCGTGATAGGCCAGCGCCAGCACATTCATCCCCGCGTCCACGAACTGCTCCGCCACCAGCTGGGTCAGCAAGAACTTCCCAGCGGAACCGCCGAACAGGATGAGACACTTGCCGGGGAAGGTGTTGCGGGCGGGCAGATACAGCTCCCCAAAGAAGCCGTCCTCCTCCATGGAAAAGGTTTCCGCCGGTTCATACCGTCGTTTCAATGCCATGAATATCCCTCACTTCTTGTAAAAGCGGAAGTCGCACTTCTCTCCGCCCGTCCCCAAGGTCTGCGTCCGGGCAAAGCCCACCTTCTTCAGGTCGCCGTAGGTGTAGTTGTCGCACTCGCAGAAGAACCGGCAGGCCTCCGGCGCACCGCAGGCGCAGCAGGTGTCATACCACAGGCACCGATGGATGTCCAGGGTGAACTGCCCCTTCTGGACGGCGAACTCGCTCACCCAGGCGTCGCTCTTCCGGGTGACCATGCCGAAGAGAGCCTTGAAGATGGCGTAGAAGAAGGGCACCTTCTCCGCCTTGGCATAAAAAGCGTGCATTGCCGGCCCCGCCACCGTGCGGGTGTACCGCTCCATCAGCCCCTCTGCGTCCTGTCCCGCCTCCTTCAGCGCCAGATAGGTGGCCACCCGAGGCAGGATGGTGTCCTGCATGGTGGCGCGACGGGTGGGGGAGGGCTCATCGGAAGCGGCCAGGAAGGCATGAGCCTTGGTCTGGCTCTCGGTCAGGATGGTGCGGGCGGTGTCGCTGTCCAGTTCCTGGATCAGATACTCCTCCAGCTGTGCCCACATCTGGGCTTCCTTCTTTTGTACGTTCTTGTTCATGGTCTCACTCCACCAGCTCTTTCAGACGACGGTAGGTCTTGCGGTGTTCCTCCGGGATGTCCTCCACGGTCATGCTCTGGGGCGCTGCCACCGTCCCCGCCTCCTGGGCGGTCTCGTAGAACCAGCACTTGTATTCCAGCGTCTCCATGGTCTCCTGCAGCTCCGTCAGCCGGTTCCGGAGCACTTCCCGCTGGTTCCGGAACAGCTCTAGCCGCTGGTCAATGGTCTCGTCCCCTTGCATGGCCAGCTCGATGTACACCCGGATGTTCTTGATAGACATCCCCGCCTTTTTCAGGCAGCCGATGACCTTCAGCCACTCCAGGTCGGCATCCTGGAACATCCGCATCCCGCCGGGGGAGCGGGCGACGAAGGGGAGGAGCCCCTCCTTGTCATAATAACGCAGGGTGGACGCAGGCACGTCCAGACGTTTGGCCATTTCGCCTACGGTGTACGCCATATCAAATCCCTCCTAGAAAAATTTTTTCGTTTTTTCAAAAAACTCTTGACTGAAAGCTAGGTTTAACTTGTATGATAACCTTGCGGTTCAGGGATAGTGTAGTATACCTGACCTCATTCGTCAAGTGACTGGGTAAGTGTGCGAACGGAGTGAGTGCATGCACCCAGCTGCAACCTCGGCAAAATGCAAGCATTTTGCCGAATTAAAAGAGCCAGTACCAAACGGTACTGGCTCTTTTTGGAATATCATGTCATATTTGCGAATCGTTCCACGGCCTTGGTGAACTTCTCAATGGTCTGCTCCGCATCCCCGTGCTCGATGCCGTCCCGGACGCAGTGCTTGATGTGTCCCTCCAGCACCACCTTGCCGCAGCTGTGCAGGGCGGACTTGGCCGCGTTGATCTGGGACAGCACGTCCTCACAGGGCACGTCCTCGTCCACCATCCGGTCGATGGCCTGCACTTGACCGATGATCTTCTTCAGCCGCCGGTGCAGGTTCTCCGCATCCATACATTGTCTCATGGTTCCACCTCCGATAGGGAAAGAGGTAGCCGTATATTGTACGGATTTTTTGCCTTCCTGTCAAGGAAAACGCCCCCTAGACCCGCCGGAACACATAGCTCCGATCCGGCGTGCAGGACAGCTCGAAGGGGCTGCCGTCCTCCAGCTCCAGCGCCGTCCGCAGGCGGCTGATGTTCTGAGAGAGGGTGTTGTCGCTGGTGCCCGACTCGCCCCAGACCTTTCGTTTCAGCTCCTGGCTGGAGATGCGCTGCCCCGGCGCCGAGGCCAGCAGGCAGAGCAGTTGGAACTGCTTCTGGGGCAGGGTGATGCTCTTGCCGGACAGCGTGACCGTCCCGGTGAGCAGGTCGATGCGCAGAGGCGGACAGGCGATGACCTGGGACAGCTCCGGCAGGCGCCGGCGGAGGGCGGCCACAATGCGGGCGTGGAGGACGGGGTAAGGGCAAGGTTTCACGATGTAGTCGTCCCCGCCCAGCAGGAGGGCGTCCACTTCCTGTTCGGCCTGGCACGTGAAGAAGAGCACCGGCATACGATGGCTGGCACGCAGCGCCTGGCAGAAGTCCAGTCCGGAGCCGTCCGGCAGAGTCACGTCCAGCAGGATGAGGTCGGGCAAAATCTCTTCCACCGCGAACCACGCCGCCCGGAGGGTGTCCGCCCGGTACACCGCGAACCCGTCCGCTTCCAGCTGCGCCTGATACCCACCGCTGCCTTGGGGGCCGCCGTCCACCAGCAAGATACGCGCCTCGGTCATGCCATGTCCTCCTTTCCACCGTCATCTTTTTGAAATAGTATACCACAAACCCCCGCGTCCATGGTGAAAATGACAATTTTGTCATTCTGGCCACAAAGCCACGGTTTTCTGGTATCCTAGGAAACAAGAGGAAGGAGGGAAGGCGGATGACAACCGTGCGCAGTGTGTTTTTAGACGGCGGGGAAGGGCTGGCGGACTTGATGCTGGACATTCACCTGGCCAACGGCAACGTGATCCTGTTCACCATGGCCTCCCTGGCAGAGGACCCGGCGTTCCAAGCCCTTTGGAGCAGTGGCGACATCTACCGTCCCAAGCCCCAAGGCTCCGGCATCGTCTGGCCGGACGGCACGTATCTGCCGCTGAAACGGGTGTTCTCGCTGCTGTAGGGAGGGTTCAAAGGATGCAAGGAAAGATCAAATCAGTAGGCGTCGTGGACGGCGACCCGATGGTCATCAGCGTGGAGCTGTCCAGCGGCAACAGCGTGCTGCTGGACTTGAAGGCCAAACTGGGTCAGCCGGAGTTTGCCGAGATCCCCACCCTGTCCCTGCCGCGGACGGATGGGCGGGAGGTGTACTGGTACAATGGCGCTCACCTGGATTTGGAAGAAATCAAAACACTGCTGGCCGAGAGCGGCACAGCCAACGAAAAGGAGGAATGAGAAGGATGAAACGTATCATCAGCACCCTGCTCAGCTTGAGCTTGGTGCTCAGCTTGCTGCCGGCGGTGGCGCTGGCGGAGGGGGAGAGTTTAGGATTGCTGTTTGAAGCTCCTGACTCGCTCACTGTGGGCGAATCCGCTAGTGCGATTGTTGGGGATGAAAACGGATATGTGAAGGAACACGTTACTTGGACGAACTCAGATAATACTATTGTTCAAGTAGAGCCGATCACCGACGATGAATGGGCTAATATTACTGACCAAAGTATAGTCGATCGTTCTGCTATTGTCAAAGTCACTGCGTTGAAAGCGGGCAAAGCTGTGATTCAAGCTACTACAGACAGCGGGAAAATGGGTACCCATAAGATAACCGTTGAGCCTCTGGTGCCGGTGGAAAAAATCAAGCTGGCCAGTGAAATGACGGTCACTACTTCTGGTCTGCATGAGCTGGAATACACGATCGAACCGGCAAATGCAAGCATACAAGACCTAGAATGGGAATCTACGGATGCGGCTGTCGCTAAGGTTCAATATAGCAGTGGCAGATACGTGTTGTATGCGTACAAAAATGGTACCACCACCATCACCGCCACTGCAACCGACGGCAGCGGTGTAACGGCCAGTTGCGAAGTCACTGTTAACATTAACTATCCGGTGCAGGGCATTTCCCTGAACCATGATGCTAAGACCTTTACCAAGGCTGGCGAAACGCTGCAACTGACTGCAACCATTTATCCTGACAGCGCCACCAACAAAACCGTCACCTGGAAATCCAGCGACAAAACGGTTGCCACCGTGGACGAAAGCGGCCTGGTCACGGCTGTAGGCAACGGCACGGCCAACATCACCGCCACCACCGAGGACGGCAATTATACGGCCACCTGTAAGGTCACCGTGGAGATTCCGGAACTGACCCTCTCCTTGGATAAGACTGAGCTGACCCTGACCCAGACGGAAGAACAGCAGAAACTGACCGCTACCGTCAGCGACCCAGAGGAAAAGGTCACTTGGCTCTCCAGCGACCCCTTTGTTGCCACCGTCACCAGAGACGGCACTGTTACCGCTATCGCCAATGGCACAGCCACCATCACCGCTTCTGCAAGGGGCAAAACAGCCAGCTGTACCGTCAAGGTCGCGCTCACCGATACGCCCGCCCATACCCACGTCTGGTCTAAGAGCTGGGATGCCAACGTGTTCTATCACTATCGCCGCTGCCAGAACAGGGAAACCTGCAACTTCACCAGCTTGGAAAAGCAGGCAGGCTTTAATAGCCACACCTTTGTGAACGGCAAGTGCTCTGTCTGCGGTCGGGGCGAAGACAACAGCAAGGTTCAGTTTGGCAAGGTGGAGCTGATCCAGACCCAGTTCGCTTATACTGGGAAGGAGATCGAGTTCGTGGACAGAAACAATGTCCGTGCTACCCTGGCCGATGGCACTACCCAGGATATTCCTCTGAGTTTCCGCACCAGAAACCTCTGCAAGGATGGCATTCCCGTTAATAAGTGCTTGGAACCGGGCACCTACACCGCAGAGGTCACAGCGTTCACCGGTCTTTACGAGGGCACCATCAATGTTACCATCACTGTGGTCGCCCCCACCCATGCCCACCAGTACAGCAACCAGTGGACCAGCGACGCCACGAACCACTGGCACGAGTGCGAATGTGGCGAAAAGAGCGACCTGAGCGCCCACCAGTTCCAGTGGGTCATCGACCAGGAAGCGACCACCACCAAGACCGGCCTGAAGCATCAGGAATGTACCACCTGCGGCTACCAGACCGCTGCGGTGAGCATCCCGAAGAAGTCCGCACCCACCGTCTCCGTCAAGGACAGCACTGTCACCGTCTCCAATAAGAGCCAGACCGCCAAGCTGGACGTGAAGGCGGACAAGGACGCTAAGCTGACCTACAAGTCGGATAACAAGTCGGTGAAGGTGGACAAAAACGGCAAGGTGACCATCGCAAAGAACTTCGTGGGCAAGGCCACCATCACCGTCACCGCCACCTCCGGCAGCGTCAAGAGCACCAAAAAGGTCACCATCACCGTCAACCCCAAGGGCACCACCTTCCGGTCGGTGTACAACGGGGCGGGGAAGAAGCTGAAAGCCTATTGGAACCGGAACAGCCAGGTCTCCGGCTACCAGCTCCAGTACGGCACCAGCAAGAACTTCACCGGCTGCAAGACCGTGACGCTGAACAGCAACAAGTACACCGGCTCCGTCCGCACCGGCCTGAAGAAGAACGCGACCTATTACGTACGCATCCGCACCTACAAACGGGTCAGCGGCAAGACCTATTACTCCGCATGGAGCAAGGTAAAATCCTTCAAAGCCGTCCGCTGAACGAAGACAGACCACACCCCCGCCAGGCACCTCTGGCGGGGGTGCTTTTTGCAGTTTGGCGAGCCAGAGGGCGGGGGCGGCAGGCTGAGCGGAATCCTTGGGTTTTCACGACACGAAACATCAGATTACTTGACTTTCTCTGTAAAAAGTGGTATTTATATATAGTCAAGTATGTAGCGTAAAATGGACTTTGTACAGTTTGATGATCGAGCCATGCTTTTATCGGTAAAAATGCGAAAAAGAAACGGGAATATGGAAGGAAAGCATGGTAAAAAGGACGAAAAAGGGGCAGAATATCGGATTATCATGGTGGGAGAACGGTTGACTGCTTGGCATAGTGTGCGAACGCTGAACGGAAGATCAGAAAAACACAGCAACAAAAAATAGGGAGAAAAGGAATATGTCAAAGATAAAGAACGTACTAAGAGCGATCCTGAAAGCGATGGCCGAGGGCAGGTTCCTGCATTGGGTCGTGCAGCGAATCGATAAGATCGGCGCGTGGATCAGCCGTTATCTGATCTGCCGGTTCACCAAAGTGCAGAAGAATACCATCGTGTTCATGACCTATGGCAACAACTATTTCTGCAACCCCAAGTATATCGCCGAGGAGATTCTGCGCCAGAAGCTGCCCTGGCGGCTGGTCTGGGTGACCGCACCCAAGAAGGGGAAGGCCAAGCGGGGCGATGTCCCCATGGAGATCGAGGTGGTCAAGCGCAACAGCTTCGAGGCCATCCGGGCGACGGCACAGGCGAAGGTGTGGGTGGATAACGCCATCAACTTCTACTGGGACAGAAATCCGCACAAGAAAAAGAGCCAGGTGTACCTGCAGACCTGGCACGGCTCCATGGGCATCAAGCGGATGGGCGAGGACAATGTGCAGAGCCCCCGTTGGGTCCGTACCGCGAAAAAGACGGGCAAAAATACCGATTACTGCATCTCCAACAGTGATTTTGAGACCATGGTCTTCCGGACCTCCTATTGGAAGGACGAGCAGGCCAACCAGATCCTGATGTATGGCCACGCCCGGAATGACTGCCTGTTCCAGCCGGAAAAATGCGCCGCGCTGCGGAAGAACATTGCGGAGCAGTATGGGTTCGACCCGGAGGAGAAGATTTTCCTGTACGCGCCTACCTTCCGTGACAGCGGCTACCAGGAATACAAGAACCTGGATTTCAAAGCGCTGACCCAGGCTCTCCACGAGCGATTTGGCGGAAAGTGGCGTATCTTCCTGCGGATGCACTTCCATGACCGGGGGAAAAAGGTCACCATCAACCCGGGCGACGATTATCTGACCAACGTGACCGCCTATCCCGATATGCAGCAGCTCATCATGATCTCTGATATCGGCATGACCGACTATTCCAGCTGGGCCTATGATTTCGTGCTGACCCGTCGGCCGCTGTTTATCTACGCCTCCGACCTGGATGAATACAACAACGAACGCGGCCTGTACTACCCCCTGGAGAGCACCCCCTTCCCGGTGGCGGAGAACAACGAGATGCTGCTGAACAATGTGCGGCAGTTCGATGATGCGGCATACCATGAGAAGGTGGAAGCCTTCCTGCAGGATAAGGGCTGCATCGAAGACGGCCACGCGGCAGAGCGGGTCGTGGAGAAGCTGAAGGAGATCATGGGCGAGAAGAAGTGATACGCTTCCGTCCCTCCTGGTGGAATCTGTAAAGCAAACGAGCAAGGATCGCCGCGGCGATGCTTGCTCGTTTTTCTCGTCTGGGAGCAGTGCCGACGGCGGACGAGGCACCTGAAAAAGCCCCTCACCGAATCACGGTGAGGGCGTTGTTCACTTCTTCTTTGCGATGAGACAGAGCCAGTGCAGCTCCGGGTTGGCATGCCCCTCCGCACGAGGGAAGCCCGCGGCAGACAGGGCGCTGCGCAGCTGCTCCTTGTCGTAGACCTGCATCCCTTGGATCTTCTTCATCCATTTGGTCTCGATCTCTGGGTTGTTGCCGTCCGTCTCGTTGCAGAGGAAGAACAGCCCGCCCGGTTTCAGCACCCGGAGGACCTCCGCAAAGCAGCGTTCCAGACCCGGCCAGAAGTAGACGGTCTCAAAGGCGGACACCACGTCGAAGGTGTTGTCCTCGAACGGCAGCTCCGCTACGTTGCCCTGTACCACGGCACAGCGACCCTCCGCGATGGCCTGCCGGTTGTACTTCTGGGCGGTCGCTACGCTGACAGCCGAGTAGTCCAGCCCCGTCACGTGCCCCTCCGGGCACCGTTCCAGCCAGCGAGTCAGGTTCGCGCCGCCGCCGCAGCCGGCGTCCAGGATGTTGGCGTCCGGGGCGAGGGTCAGGTGAGAGAACCCCCACTCCGCCAGCTTGGCGTGGTGGCCGCCGTTCATGAGTTGGGTCATCAGCTTTCCGCCCAACCCCTCCGGCTTGCACGTGTTCTGGTAAAATCCCATTACAAAAACACCTCCGGTTCCGCGCGCCGCTGATACATCTCCTCCAGCTCGTGCTGGTGATATAAGTACCCTTCATCGTCGTAATACTTCGCCCCCACCGGACACTTCTTCACGCAGGCACAGCACTTGATGCAGATGCCCGTGTAGTGGGTCACGTCGTCCGGGTCGATGGAGCCCATGGGACAGACCTGGGCACAGAGACCGCAGTGGGTGCAGGTGTCTCGTGTCTTAGGCTTGACCTTCAAAATGTTGATGGGCTTCCCGTGCCGGTCCCGGGGGGTGTAATAGGGCCGGAGGGGGAGACAGCCGTTCACCGCCACCGGCTCCGTGGGCAGAGCGTCCAGCTTGATGACCTTCTCCGCGATGGCCTGGGCAAATTCCTTCGCCTTGTCCAAATCCGCCCCGTCCGGCCGACCAGCGCCCAAAATGGTGGAGAAGGAGTGTTCCCCCACAAAGGCGCCGCCTGCCACCGTCCGCAGCCCGTCCGCCTCCAAAATCTCTCGCAGCTCCATCAGCGCGTCGTCATAGTTCCGGTTCCCGAAGAGCACCACCGGCACCGCCAGGGCGTGGTTACCGGTGAACCCGTGGGACAGGAAGGGGAGGAGGACATTGGGCACCCGCCCGGCGATGACCGGTGTGCCGCAGATGACCAGGTCGGTGGGTGCGAAGGTGTAGTGCTCCTCCCGGGCCTGGGGTGGGGTGAAGTTCAGTTCGGCGCAGGGGACGCCCAGCGCCTGGGCGATTTCCTGGGCAATGGTGGTCACGATGGTCTTGGTGGTGTCCGTGCCGCTGAAATAGGCGGCCCATACCTGGTTGATGTGCATGATGACTCCTTTCCTGTGGTCACTGTGTGGACTGAATCTCATCCAACAGCTCCTGCTGCCGCCCGTCCAGCAACAGCAGGCGATTGTAGTGGTGGTATAGCTCGCAGCCGTTGGCGCGGATGAACGCCGAGGCGTGGGGGTTCATGGTCAGCTCGGTGACGAAGATGACCATCTCCTGCCCTTCGCCGAACACGTCCTCCAGGAAGTGGAAGGCGTGATCCAGCTGGGCGGAAGCGGTCTCGATGACCGTCTTGCGTTTTTTTACCGCTTCTCGGAACCAGCTGCGGAGGGTGTCGGATACAGAGGAACCAGCGGGGAGGTTCTCCTGGGTCAGCTGGGTCTGATACCCCTCCAACGTGGTCAAGATCCGCTGGGTGTGGCGCAGCTTGTCCTTGTCCGGCTGGCCGGACTCTTTCAGCTGGCGGAGCAGGTCACCGTATCGGCTGACCTCCTTGGTCAGCGCCCACATATCTTCCCGATCCATCTGGGGCAGCATCGCCTGGAGTACCTGGTGCAGCTCGGTCACAAAAGCGTCCTCCTCGTTGGCGGCGGCACAGCTCCGGAACAGCCCGTCCAGCAGCAGGGACACGGCGCTGAACCGTTCATCGAAGGGTGCCGCCCGGAGCTTGGTGATGGTGGCAGGGGTGTATTTGCCGTTCAGGATGGCGGGTACGTCGTAGTCGGTCTGGTACTTGCGGTAGAGGTAGAGATAGTTGGTAAAGTCCTTGGCGATGGCCGGGTGCTGGAGGTACTGGGAGATGACCGATTCGTCTACCGGCAGATCCAACGTCTCGCACACCTGCAAGAACTGGGACAGATCCTCCCAGCCACGGGCGGTGACGAAGCGCTTGCCGTCCACGGTGGTTTCGATTTGGTAGAAGTGATCCTTTTTCAGATCCAGATAGGTCAGAATGGCGTTGTGTACCTGCCGACTGTAAGCGTACTCCTTCCAAACGGCGTAGTCCGCCTCCAAATCTATCCGGCGCACCCGATCCAGGGTCACAATGTCAAAGTCCCGCACCGAACGGTTATACTCCGGCGGGTTGCCTGCCGCCACCACGATCCAGCCCTCTGGCAGCTGATGACAGCCGAAGGTCTTGCACTGCAAAAATTGCAGCATGGCAGGTGCCAACGTCTCGGACACGCAGTTGATCTCGTCCAGGAACAGGATGCCGGATTTCAGCCCGGTGCGCTCCATGGACTGGTAGACGCTGGCGATGATCTCGCTCATGGTGTACTCGGTCAGCTTGTACTCCTTGCCGTCGAACACGCCGGTCTGGATGCTGGGCAGGCCGATGGCGCTCTGGCGGGTGTGGTGGGTCATGGTGTAGGCCACGATGCCGATGCCGCACTCCTGGGCGGCCTGGTGGGCGATGGCGGTCTTGCCGATGCCCGGCGGGCCCATGAGCAGCAGGGGACGCTGCGCCACCTGGGGGATGGCCAGGTTCCCAAAGTCGTCCCGCGCCAGGTATGCTTGGATGGTCTGTTTCAGCTGCACTTTGGCTTCTTTCATATTCATTGCGGATGCACCTCCGTCAGTTCCTCCGGCCCCAGGATCACCTTCATGGCCCAGGGGGGAACGTTGGTATCTTGATATTGGTCACGGAAAAAGAGAAAGGCCACGTCGTAGGGGGGACGATGCTTGGGATAAGTCCCCCAACCGTCGGTGAAGTAGAGCAGCCCCTTCAGGTCGGTGAGCTGCCCCTCCTCGATGAGCCGGTTCACATATTGGAACGCCGGCCGGAAGTCGGTGCCGCCGTAGCCCTTCACCGTAAACGTCTTGGTAAACTGGTCAAACTCCTCCCGGCTGTGGAGCACCGTGTCTACCTGCACTGCCGCGTCGTTCTGGATGATGTGCAGGTTGGCGTTCTGGAAGAACAGGTCGGACTGGTTCAGGATGGCACGAGTTTCAGACAAGAAGGCGGCGATGACCCCTTCCCGGCAGGAATCCGACGTGTCGAGGACGATGACCAGGTCGTGTATCTTCCGAGTCTCTTGGTATTCCAGCGGCTCCATCAGCGGGATGTTGCCGTATAGCTCCAGCCCGTAGGCGTAGAACCCGTAGTCGAAGGAGTCCGGGTCCACCTGCACCTCCTCCCGGAGGGTCAGAAAACGCTGCAAAAACCGCCGGTAGTCGTAGCGCTCCCGGTTCTCGATCTGTAACGCTTGGAGCAGCGTCCCAGCCTCCTTGCCGTGCTGGGCGAAGAAGGTCTCCATGCTGGTCTTGGTCTTCTCGGACACGTCCTGCCACTTGTCCTCCAGCTCCTTCTGCCGCTCATCGGACTGGTCTTGGTCGCCCGCGCCGTCCCCTTGACCGCTGCCCTGCTGTTCCTCCTCCTGCTGGGCGCCCCAGAACTTGTGGTCATCACGGCGGAAGTATTTGTAAAAGTCCAGCTGCTCCTCCCAGGGGATGATCTGCCGTTCCAGCGCCTGATAGATGCGCTCGGCGCTGAACACCGGGCACTCCTGCCGCAGCCGGTCGTAAACGTCCTCTCGGAACAGGGGGATGACCATGGCCACCGTCTTGACCTCCATGGAGTCCAAAATGGACTCCACCGCAATGTCACAGGCCACGTCCCACAGCGCCGGATCCCGATCGCCCCGATGGAAGGGGTGACGGAAAAGGCAATGGAGCACCATGTGCAGGTAGGTGCGGTTGAGTTGGATCATGTCATCCACATACTGCCGCTGCAAGTAGGTGGGGTTGTAGAGGATGTTCACCCCATCGGTGGCAATGGTGGCGGTGTTTAGATTCATCTGATACCCCAGTCCGCTCAGCGCCAGGTCAAAGAAGCGCATGGATAGGTACAGTTCGTTTCGGGAGGCGGCTAAAATGGCGTTGCCAATGCGGGTCAGCCGTTCTTTGTTCTCATGCACAGTTGTGTTCCCTCCCTTTATAGGTCAAAGGATTTGTCTGCCCAGCTGGTGGATGCCTGGGGCTGGGTCTTGGCCAAGATGCGGCTGGTGAACCGAGGGTGATCCAGGCGCTGGGCGCAGGCGAGCAGGGTGTCCAGCTGGTCGGCGGACAGGTCGCCCTGCTCCAGCAGAAATTCCAGCTCCGCCTCGTCGTCCCCCTGGATGAGCGCTGGCGCCAGGGCGTCCAAATGTTCCCGGATGTACGCCCAGTACCCCTCCCGCACCGTCACACGCAGATCGGTGCCGTCCATGAGCCGGAACAGGGCCAGCAGGGTCACCGTCTCCGGCGACTCCTCCAATTTTGCCACCCGGAACAGCTGGTCGTACAGGTCCAGGTCGATGCCGTTGCCGCCGATGCACTCCCGATAGCGTCCGCCGGAGCCGTAGGTGATGGTGCGGAACTGACGGGGCATAACGATGTCCTCGAACTCGTAGGCGTATTCCGGGAAGAGCAGCCGGGTGGCGTGGTCGTCTTGGTAGACGGTGACGATGAGCTTTTGGTACAGGTCGCTGACCAGCAGGCTGGCGTTCAACCCTGCCGGGAAGGACAGCCGTTCCAGCCGCGCGCAGTTCATGAGCACGCCGCTGCCAATCTCGGTCACCGTCCGGGGCAGTGCCAATGATTTCAGCTGGGTGCAGTTGTAAAAGCACTGGCTGCCCACGCTCGTCACGCCGTCGGGGATGGTCAGTTCGGTCAGATTCCGGCAGTCGGCGAAGGCGTAGGCGGGCAGTTCGGTCAGGTTGGGGGACAGGTCTAAGCGCTCCAATTTCCGGCACCGCTGAAAGACCCGTTCGCCCAGCTCGGTCACCGTTTCCGGCAGCACCAAACGTTTCAAAACCGTACAATCTGCCAGGGATTTTGCCTGTAAAGTGATAATGCTTGACGGCAAAATCAGGTACTGCAACGTGTCATTTGCCGCCGTCCCAGCCGGTGGTTCCGTCTGAACATACTGGATGCCGTCCACCGCTTCCACCGCCTCGGCAGGCTGACAGAAGCACTGGGAGCCGATGGCCGTGACCGGTACGCCGTTGATGGCATCCGGCAGGGTCAGCCGCGCTTCGGTGCCCACACAGCGGGTGATGGTGGCCTGAGCGGGGGTGTCGGGTGTGGTGGTTGTGATGGTATAGTAAATGCGCCAGCCCATAGGGAACGCCTCCTGCAATGTCGAGTGTATGCCTCCATTATAATCTACCCCACCCCCATACGCAACGGGTTGCGCGGAAAATCGGGGGCATAGACTAGGGGTTGTGGGGCATAGACTGGCGCAAAGGGGGGATGTGTATGCTGGTTTCGCTGGAAGACCTGCGGGATAAGGAGGTCATCTCCATCACCGACGGCAGCCGCTACGGCTATGTAGGCGACGTGACCTTTGACATTGCGGACGGAAAGGTGCAGGAGCTGGTGGTGCCGGGACGGCGGCGGTTCCTGGGGCTGTTCGGCCCACGTGAGAACCTGGTGTTCCCCTGGAACCAGGTACACCGGTTCGGTCAGGAGACCGTCCTCATCGAGGGCACGCCGCGGCCGCTGACGGAGGGGGAAAAGGGGAGACATAAATAAATTCTATCCGAATAAACCTACTGTAATGTAAAAAGACTTTACAGCTTGAAATGAGCGTTTTCCAGGAAATCGAACCGTTCTAATGCGTAGAAAAGCACCCCTGCTGAGCAGGGGTGCTTGCATTTTGCCGAATAACCTTACTTGTTGCCTGCGATGGTATAGTTGGGCGCTTCCTTGGTGATATAAATATCGTGGGGATGGCTCTCGCGCAGACCTGCGGAGGTGATGCGCACGAACTGGGAGCGCTCCTGCAGGTCAGGCACGGTGGCGCAGCCGCAGTAGCCCATACCGGCCCGGAGACCGCCCATGAGCTGGAACACCGTCTCGGACAGGGTTCCCTTGTAAGGCACGCGGCCTTCGACCCCTTCGGGCACCAGCTTCTTCTTGCCGGTCTGGAAGTAACGGTCCTTGGAGCCGCTGTTCATGGCAGCCAGACTGCCCATGCCGCGGTAGACCTTGAACTGACGACCCTGGTAGATTTCCATGTCGCCAGGGCTTTCTTCGCAGCCAGCCAGCAGAGAGCCCAGCATGACCACGTTGCCGCCGGCAGAGATGGCCTTGGCGATGTCGCCGGAGTACTGGATGCCGCCGTCAGCGATAACGGGGATGCCGTACTTGGCAGCCATGCAGGCGGCGTCGTACACAGCAGTGATCTGAGGCACGCCGATACCGGCGACCACACGGGTGGTACAGATGGAGCCGGGGCCGATGCCCACCTTCACGCAGTCAGCGCCTGCCTGGATGAGGGCTTCGGTGGCTTCCGCGGTGGCCACGTTGCCGGCGATGAGCTGCACGTCGGGATAGAGCGCCTTGATGCGGCTGACGGCCTGGATGATGCCCTGGGCATGACCGTGAGCGGAGTCCAGACAGAGGACGTCTGCGCCCACTTCCACCAGAGCGGCCACGCGATCGAGCAGGTCGGCGGTCACGCCGATGGCAGCGCCGCACAGCAGGCGGCCGCCTTCGTCACGGGCAGCGTTGGGGTAAGCGACGGCCTTTTCGATGTCCTTGATGGTGATGAGACCCTTCAGGTGCATCTCGTCGTCCACGATGGGCAGCTTCTCCACCTTGCGCTGGCGCAGGATCTCTTTGGCCTCGTCCAGCGTGGTGCCCTCCTTGGCGGTGACCAGGTTCTCCTTGGTCATCACGTCGTCGATGAGCCGATCCATATCGGTCTCGAACTTCAGGTCACGGTTGGTGATGATACCGATGAGCTTGCCCTTGTCGCAGATGGGCACGCCGGAGATGTGGTACTTGGCCATGAGGGCGTTTGCCTCACCCAGGGTGTGGCCGGGCGCCAGCCAGAAGGGGTTGGTGATGACGCCGTTCTCAGAGCGTTTGACCATATCCACCTGCTCTGCCTGAGCCGCAATGGACATATTCTTGTGGATGATGCCGATGCCGCCTTCACGGGCGATGGCGATGGCCATACGATACTCGGTGACCGTGTCCATTGCCGCGGACATCACCGGGATATTCAGCTGGATCTTCTGGGTCAGCTGGGTGTGCAGATCGATATCCACCGGATGGATTTTGCTTTCTGCCGGAATCAGCAGAACGTCATCAAAAGTGAGTCCCTCTTTCAGGAACTTTGCGGAAGCATCCAAATTAACCATTTCGACATCCCTTTCTTTCGTTTCAAATTTTTGTATAGGTTCAGGCTGAGCTTCGTTTCTTAATGTGATATGTTACGCCGGACTGCTCCGGATGGTCAGCTTGGGGTGACAGCACAGCTCGTTCAGGTCGTCCATGGTGCCGGCGTTGATGCGCATAGCGCTGCCGCACTGGGCGCAGATGAGTTCCACGGACGCGTAGTGGACTTCCAGCCGCCACTGATGGCTGCCGCACTGGCAGGAAATGCCGTCCCGCTGGGCGATGTCCTTCAGCTCCGCCAGCACTTCCTCCATGACCAGGTCATTGAGGAAGGCGCCCGTCTCCTCGGACTTCTTGTCCTTCTCCTGGGCCAGATGGTCGGTGGCCTTCTCCAACCGTTCCATGGCGGCGAACACCGCCCCTTCCTCGCCTACGTAGCAACAGTCCATGCCGGTGCTCTGGCAGGAAAAAGCAAGTGCCTTGCGAGATAGGAAGGCTTCCGCAGGGCACGTGACAGTATGCCGGTCTCCGCAGGCCACGCAGGGGGCCGTGATGCGAAAACGGTCCAGCAAATACTCGATATTCAGACTGGACTTTCCGCAGGGGCAGGGGATCTCACAGGAAGCAGACGCAGTCAGCTGGAAGGGGGAGCGGGCAGCGATGACGCTGTTGCGGCAGTGCGGGCAAATATAGCCGATGGTACGCGAGGTGATATCCGCCATGATTTGATCGCTCCTCTTCAACAAAGAAATATTTTATCTATTATATCATCCAAACCCATGCAAAGCAATGGCACACTCTGACAAAGCGGTGACAAAAAACCAGCCCCTGCCAGGCCAGTATCCACAAAAAGTCACCGTATAATTTCCCTCCCACCACGGCAGACTAGAGACAACTGAGAAGAGGAAGGGATCGTATGGCAAGTAAAAAAATCGGAAAACAGACCTTCGCCCTGTGCAACCCGCCCTCCATCGCCGGCCACGCCAACGTGGTAGGCCCTAAGGAGGGGGACGGGCCGCTGAAGGACAGCTTTGACGTGATCTCCCCGGACGCCTCCTTTGGGGAGCGGAGCTGGGAGAAGGCGGAGGTGGAGATGCAGAAGCGGGCGCTGGCAGCGGCCTTGGAGAAAGCGGGGCAGACCATGCCGGTGCTGGATTTCCTCTTCGCCGGGGACCTGCTCAACCAGTGCATCAGCGCCGGCTATGCCGCCCGCAGTGCCGGGGTGCCCTTTTTTGGGCTGTATGGCGCTTGCTCCACCATGGCGGAGTCCCTGAGCCTGGCGGCCATGCTGCTGGACGGCGGGTTCGGTGAGTGGGGCGCGGCGGTGACCTCCTCCCACTTCTGTTCGGCGGAGCGCCAGTACCGCACCCCCTTGGAGTACGGAGGACAGCGCACCCCCACCTCCCAGTGGACGGCCACGGCGGCGGGGGCGGTGGTGCTGGCCAAGAACGGGGACGGGCCGTATATCACCCACGTGACCCCGGGGCGCATCCGGGACAAAGGCATCAAGGACGCCAACAACATGGGCGCTGCCATGGCTTGGGCGGCCTATGACACCATCTCCCAGCACCTGAAGGACACCAAACGTTCCTCCTCCTTCTACGACCTGATCGTCACCGGCGACCTGGGCAAGCTGGGCATGGAGATCGTCATCGACCTGTTCGCCGCCGATGGCATCGAGCTGCGGGGGAATTACAACGACTGCGGCATCATGCTCTTCGACCTGGAGGGGCAGGACGTCCACTGCGGGGCGTCTGGCTGCGGCTGCGCCGCCTCGGTGCTGACCGGGTATCTGCTCAACGGGATGCGGGAAGGGAAGTGGCACAACCTGCTCTTCTGCGCCACCGGCGCCCTGCACTCGCCCACGTCCTTGGGACAGGGGGAGTCCATCCCCGGTATCTGTCACGCCGTGGCCATCTCCACGCAAAAATAGGAGGTTTCTATGGAACTGCTCGCGCAATTCATCCGCACCTTTCTGTGCGGCGGGGTGCTCTGTCTCATCGGACAGATCTTGATCGACAAGACCAGCCTGACCCCCGCCAAGATCTTGACCATGTACGTCATCGCAGGCGTCGTCCTGGGGGCGGTAGGGGTGTATGAGCCCATCGTCCAGTGGGGCGGCTCCGGCGCCACGGTGCCCCTGACCGGGTTCGGCTACAACCTGGCCAAAGGAGTCAAGGAGGCAGTGGCGGCCAAGGGGTTCTTGGGTGCTATGTCCGGCGGCCTCACCGCTGCCGCTGGGGGCATCACCGCCGCTACGTTCTTCGGATGGCTGGTGGCGCTCATCTTTAGTCCGAAGGAGCGCAAATGACAAAAAGACCGTCCTGTGGGGCGGTCTTTTTTGTTAGCGCTTGCGTTTTCCAATATTTCACGGTATCATAAGAGAAAGAACTGTGCGATAGGAGGGCTTTCGGATGATCTTCTACTTTTCCGCCACAGGCAACAGCAAATACACCGCCCAGCGCATCCAAGCGGTCACAGGGGATACGCTCATCCCCATCCCCGACTGGCTGCGCCAGCCGGAGCAGACCGTCCCGGTGCCGCCGGGGGAGTTGGTGGGCATCGTCAGCCCCACCTACTTCTGGGGTCTGCCCAGCATCGTGCGGACCTTCCTGGAGCGGCTGACCCTGGAGCGCCAGCCGGACTACCTGTGGTTCGCCGCCACCTACGGCACCACGCCGGGGCAGATCGGCCACTTCGCCCAGGAGATTCTGGAGCAGAAGGGGCTGACGGTGAACGGGCAGTTCAGCGTGAAAATGCCGGACACCTGGACGCCCACCTTCGACCTAAGCGACCCGGAGAAGGTGTGCCGCATCAACGCCGCAGCGGAGGGACAGATTGACTTCCTCATCCAGCATGTCCAGCAGCGTGCCGCCGGGGATTTCATCCGGCGGAAGGTGCCGGTGTTCGCGGCCAAGCTGTTTTATGAGGAGTCCTACGATAAAATGCGGGAGACCCGCCGCCTGTCCGTAGAGGACGGCTGTGTGGGCTGCGGGCTGTGCGCCCGGAATTGTCCCGTGTCCGCCATCCAGATGCAGGACGGCAGACCCACCTGGCAGAAGGAACATTGTGTCATGTGCCTGGGCTGCCTCCACCGCTGTCCCCAGTTCGCCATCCAGTACGGGCGGCATACCCGGGAGCATGGGCAGTATGTGCACCCGGAGTATCAGCCATAACGAAAAAAACACCCCTTCTGACGGTAGAAGGGGTGTTTTTTTGAACTTTTATGGAAGAAACGAGCTTATTCCTGCTCCCAGTTGTGCCAGACGTTCTGCACGTCGTCGTCCGCTTCCAGCATGTCGATCATCTTTTCCATGTTCTTGATGTCGCCTTCGTCGGTGAGCTTGATGGTGTTCTGAGGCACCATAGCCACTTCGGCGGAAGCGAAGGTGTAACCCTTGCCTTCCAGAGCGTCCACCACTTCGGACAGGGCGTCGGGATCGGTGTAGATGACGAACACTTCGCCTTCGTTGACCATATCATCTGCGCCGGCTTCCAGAGCGTCCATCATGACGGTATCTTCATCCAGCTCTTCCTCTTCGTTGTCGATGACGATCTGACCCTTGCGGTCGAAGGACCAGGACACGCAGCCGGTAGCGCCCAGGTTGCCGTTGTACTTGTCAAAGAGGTGACGGATGTTGGGGGCGGTGCGGTTGCGGTTGTCGGTCAGCACTTCCACGATGACGGCGACGCCGGAGGGGCCGTAGCCTTCATACTGGAGGTTTTCGTAGCTGTCGCTGTTGCCGGAGGCGAGGGCCTTGTCAATGGTGCGCTTGATATTGTCTTTGGGCATATTGACGGCCTTGGCCTTGGTGATGACGGTGGCCAGCTTGGAGTTATTTTTAGGGTCGCCGCTGCCGCCGGTCTTGACGGCGACGATGATCTCACGTGCGATCTTGGTAAAGGCAGCGGAACGCTTTGCGTCGGCTGCGCCCTTTGTTTTCTGAATATTATGCCACTTGGAATGTCCGGACATTGGTACTCATCCCTTCTTATTATTCTCGGTGTGATGTCACAAGTGCGCAACACCACATTATTCTGTCAAAATTATACCACACCCCAGGAATCCTTGCAAGGTCTCTGTAAAAAACTTCTTTACATTCTGCCGCGGGGACGGGAAAAATCGAAAAAGCGTAAAAAAACGCAAAATAGTGCTTGACTTTTGCTGGTGGGGGAGATATAATAACTCTTGCGTTCGGACGATTAGCTCAGCTGGCTAGAGCATCCGCTTGACGTGCGGAGGGTCAGCGGTTCAAATCCGTTATCGTCCACCAAACAAAAA
>JABLTO010168229.1_pt1 | contig 23857 bp, 21 predicted proteins | sample 7160091 | NCBI WGS metagenome assembly JABLTO01 (sample SAMN14651225, study PRJNA627086) | human gut metagenome | isolation source: feces | host: Homo sapiens
ACATAAAGAATGTATTGGAAGTATTGAAGAGTTAAAGAACAAAGGTATAAATGTTCCAGAAGATATAGAATTACACAAACCATAAATAGATGCAGTTCACTTAAACTGTCCAGAATGTGGTAAGGAAATGGAAAGAGTTAAAGAAGTTATTGACTGCTGGTTCGATTCAGGATCAATGCCATTTGCTCAATTACATTATCCATTTGAAAATAAAGAATTATTTGAACAAAACTACCCAGCTCAATTCATTTCAGAAGCTGTTGACCAAACAAGAGGATGGTTCTATACATTACTTGCAATTTCAACTGCTGTATTTGATAGAAACCCATTTGAAAACTGTATAGTTTTAGGTCACGTTCTTGATAAGAAGGGCTTAAAGATGTCTAAGTCTAAGGGTAACGTTGTTGATCCATTTGAAGTATTAGGTAGTGAAGGTGCAGATGCTACAAGATGGCATTTCTACACTGCAAGTGCTCCATGGCTTCCAACAAGATTCTCTACAGATGACGTATCTGAAGCAGGTAGAAAGTTCTTAAGCACATTATGGAATGTTTACTCATTCTACGTATTATATGCTGATTTAGATAAATTCAACCCAACAGAATATGCTGATTTCGTATCAGATAATGTAATGGATAAGTGGATTATGTCTAAATTAAACACATTAGTTAAAGATGTTGATGCTAAATTAAATTCATATGATATAACTAATGCTGCTTTAGCAATAGAAGATTTCACAGATGAATTATCTAACTGGTATGTAAGAAGAAATAGAGCAAGATACTGGTCTGAAACATTAACAGATGATAAGATTGGTGCTTATGTAACATTATATAGAGTATTAACTACTTTAGTTAAAGTTGCAGCTCCATTTGTTCCATTCATCACAGAAGAAATCTATCAAAACTTAGTAGTTAACTTAGACCCTCAAGCAGAAGAAAGTGTTCACTTATGCTTATGGCCAGAAGTTGATGAAAAGGCAATAGATAAAAACTTAGAAGCTGAAATGGACTTAGCTTACAAGATAGTTAAGCTTGGAAGAAGTGCAAGAAATGGTGCTAACATTAAGAATAGACAGCCATTATCTAAGATGCTTGTTTCAACAGATTCACTTCCAGCATACTATGGAGATATCATAACTGATGAGTTAAATATTAAGGCTGTTGAATTTGGTGCTGACCTTTCAACTCATGTTAACTTTGAAATTAAACCTAACCTTCCTGTATTAGGTAGAGCTTATGGTAAGATGATACCTCAAATAAGAAAAGAAATTGGTGCTAGAAACCAAATGGAATTAGCTCAAACTATCCAAAATGGTGGAGTTGTTACAATTAATATAGATGGAACTGAAATTGAATTAAATAAAGAAAATCTACTTGTAACAATGCAAGGATTAGAAGGATATGCTTTTGCTGGTGAAGGCTCTATAGGTGTTGTTCTTGATACTCATATTTCAGAAGAATTAAGAGAAGAAGGACACGTTAGAGAAATGATCTCTAAGATCCAAAACATGAGAAAAGAAAGTGGATTCCAAGTAGCAGATAAGATTAAGTTATATGTAGCAGACAATGAAATGTTAATGAACGTTATTAAGAAGTTTGCTGATGTTATCAAGAGAGACACTTTAACTGAAGAAATAGTATTTGGAGCAGAAAGAGAATATACTGAAACAACAATAAATGGTGAAAAGCTAAATATGGCTGTGGAAGTTGTAAAATAATAAATAATAATAAACAAGGTAGGAATTAGTTATAATTCCTACCTTTTTTTGAGAGAATATAAATATAAGGAATGAAAATGTTACAAATTAATGGTATAATAAATTAATTAAAAATTATGAAAATGGAGTGATGTTGTTATGGCTACATCTATAAAAGATGTTGCAAGAGAAGCTGGCGTTTCAATAGCTACGGTATCAAGAGTTTTAAATGATATAGATGTTGTTAATGAAGACACAAAGAAAAAGGTATTAGATGCAATAAAAAAATTAGGATATAGACCTAATATAGTTGCTAGAAGTCTTAAGACGCAAAAGACTAAGACTATCGGTATACTAGTTCCAGATATATCAAGTGGATTCTATCCTGAAATTGTTAGAGGCGCTGAAGATGTTGCAAATATATATGATTATAATGTAATTTTATGTAATTCTGATTTTGATTCAGATAAAGAAAAAGATTACTTAAGAGTATTAAAAGAAAAAATGGTTGATGGCGTTATTTACATGAGTTCGTCATTAGAAGAAGAAACATTAGACATAATAAATGAGTTAGATTTAAAGACAGTTTTAGTTGAGACAAAAGATAAGGAAGGACGACTTCCAAGTGTATATATAGATAATATTGAAGCAACTTATGAAGCAACAAAGCATCTTCTTGATAAAGGAATAAAAAATATTGCTTTTATAGGTGTTGATAAAAGTTCTGCAAATGCTTGGGGAGATAGATATATTGGATATGAAAAGGCATTAAATGAAGCTGGAATCCCTGTAGATGAGGATTTAGTTTATTTTGAAGGCTTAAAAGTTAAGAGTGGATATGTAGCATCAGAAAAATTCTTAGCTTCAGGTAAGAATTTTGATGGAATAATATGTGCATCTGATGAAATTGCTATGGGTGCTATAAATGGATTAAGAGAAAAAGGAGTTAACACTCCAGAAGACGTAAGTGTAATAGGATTTAACGATAATGTTGTTGCATCGTATTTCTATCCAAAATTAACTACAGTTAAACAGCCTAGTTATGATATGGGGTCTGTTGCTATGAGAATGCTTATAAAAATATTAAATAATAAGCCATTAGAAGAAGCAGAATTTATCTTAAACCATGAATTAATAGAAAGAGAAAGTTGTAAATAAAAAGGAACCTTTTTAGGTTTCTTTTTATTTGATTGTATTTAAAAAAGTGATTAAATTTGTATGATTTTATAAATTATAAATGGTATATTGTAAAATTACCAATAATATGATAGAATAAAAATAAGGTTGTTGATAACGTTTACTAAGGTGAGTTGTAAGTGAGTATGCATTCAACTATGTATAGGTATTATGATTGTTGAGAATTTATTGAGTAAAATTAATGAAAGAGTGTCAAACCCATTTTAAGAATTTACATTTAGTAACGGATATTAATAAAAAAAGATAGATTAAAATCTATCTTTTTTTATTATGTATTATTTTAATTAAAGAATACCTTCTGTCTTTAATAAGTTTTCTAATTGTTGTACTTTTTCAGATAAAGCAACAAATTTTTCTTTTAAAACATCTTTTTCTACTGATTCGTCATTGATGAATTTTTCTATATCCTCTACAGCTTCTAATGCTGCATTAATATCTTCTTGTGCTAATTTTAAATTTGCTTCTTTCATTGGTGTATCTCCTTTATAGGTAAAATATAGAATAAAATATATGTTGATATCTTTATGGTAGCACTAATAAAAAAGGTATGCAAGGCATATATTTTAATTATGAATTAAGAATTATGAATTACGAATTACACAGTGCCAGGCGTTCGTGTTAAGAGGTTGAAATTAAGTTAAAACCTTCTATAATTCATCATTCATAATTCATCATTATCTAAGGGGGTTTTTAGATGATTAACTACATATGGTTTATTATGATTTTCTTTGGTTTATTGGTGGGGGTTTTGTCTGGAAATGGTGAAAATATGTCTAATGATATTATTTCATCCATAGAAAGTACAGTAACATTTGTTGTAGGACTTACAGGGTTAATGTGTTTTTGGTGTGGAGTAATGAAGGTAGCAGAAAAAAGTGGATTTACTGAAAAGTTAGCGAAAATAATGAAGCCTGTATTAAAATTGATATTTAAAGATGCTGCTAAAGATGAAAAAGCTTTAGGAGCTATAGTAATGAATATAACAGCAAATATGATGGGTCTTGGAAATGCAGCAACACCTTTTGGTATAAAGGCTATGGAAGAAATGCAACGTTTAAATAAGGATAAGGAAAAGGCATCTAATGATATGTGTTTATTTTTAGTATTAAATGCAGCTTGTATACAACTTGTACCATCTACTGTTATTTCAATTAGAGCTACGGCAAACTCCAGCAATCCAGGAGTGATTATAATTCCTGCAATAATTTCAACGGCAATTGCATCTATATGCGGAGTAATATGCTGTAAGATTCTTCAAAAGTATTTTTAATTTGGAGGTAAAATGTTTAATTATATAACCAAAAGTATTATACCCATAATAGTATTTATAATAATAACTTATGGAATGATAAAAGGTAGAAAAGTATACGAATGGTTTGTTGAAGGTGCTAAAGAAGGATTAAAGGTCTGTGTCAATATATTTCCATATTTATTAGCGATGATAGTGGCAGTGAATATATTTAGAAGTGCTAAATTATTAGATCTTGTTAATAATTTTATATCGCCTGTAGCAAGTATTATAGGATTACCTAAAGAAGTTGTTCCTTTAGTATTAATAAAGCCCTTATCTGGTAGTGGTGCAATGGGAATCTTTACAGATATATTAAATAATTATGGTGCTGATAGCTTTATTGGGCTTGTAGCATCTGTAATAATGGGAACAACAGAAACAATTTTTTATACTGTAACAGTATATTTTGGTGCTATAAAAATAAAAAAAGTACGTCATACTGTATGGGCAGCTGTTATGGCAGATATGGTAGCAATAATTATGGCAATTTTGATGGTAAAGCTATTAATATATTGAATTTCCAAATTATGTAGAAATGTTATAGCCTTTGTATTTTTATTTAGTTATAATAAAAATAAATAATTTCAAAAGAGGAGGATAAATATGAAAGGACAATTTTATAAAGAAAAAAGACACAAGCTATTAGAAAAAGTTAAGGATAATTCAGTTGTAGTTTTATTTGCAGGGAATGCACCAAAGAAAACTGCCGATGAAGCATATCCATTTACACCAAATAGAAATTTTTATTACTTAACTGGTGTTGAAGAACCAGATCATATTTTATTAATGAGTAAGATAAATGGTGAAGAAAAGAGTATCTTATTCATCAAAGATATAGATTTAGAACTAGAAAAATGGATAGGAAAAAGCTTAAGAGAAAATGAAGCTTTAGAAATTGCTGGCGTTGATGAAGTTATGTTTAAGAGTGCCTTTGAAGGTTATATTCATAGAGTAATTTCAATTAAAGAAGATTTTAATTTATATTTAGATTTAGAAAGAGATGAATTTAAATCTGTAGATAGTATTTCTCAAGCATTTGCTAAGGAAATAATAAGTAAATATCCTCAAGTTTCAGTGAGAAACATATATGCATCTATAGCAGCTTTAAGACTTATTAAAAGTGATGAGGAAATAGAAAATATGAAAGAGGCTATAAAAATTACTATAGCTGGTGTTGAGACATTAATGAAAAATGCCAAAGCTGGAATGAAAGAATATGAATTAGAGGCATATTTTGATTTTAATTGTAAGAGCAAAGGTGTTAAGGATTTAGCTTTTAATACTATTGCTGCTGCAGGAAAAAATGCTACAGTTCTTCACTATGTTGATAATAATGCTGAAATGAAAGATGGAGACTTAATTCTTTTTGATTTAGGTGCACAATATAAATATTATAATGCTGATATCTCTAGAACTTTCCCAATAAGTGGAAAGTTCACGGCAAGACAAAAAGAAGTTTATAATGCAGTATTGAAGGTTAATGAAGAAATAATAAATACAATTAAGCCAGGTATAACAACTGCTGAGCTAAATGCTAAGGCAAATGATTTATTAGGAGAGGCTTGTGTAAGTTTAGGTTTATTAGAAGATAAAAAAGATTTTAGAAAGTATTATTTCCATAGTATAGGTCATAGTTTAGGTTTAGATACTCATGATGTAATAATAGATAGAAACTTTACTTTTGAACCTGGTATTGTTTATACAGTGGAACCAGGTCTTTATATACCAGAAGAATCAATTGGTATAAGAATAGAAGATGACATTCTTGTTACAGAAGATGGGTCTATTAACCTAACAAAGGATATGATTAAGACAGTGGAAGAAATAGAAGATTTTATGTCAAGAAATAGAATAAATTAATTAAAGTTAAAAAGTTCTATTGCATAATAAAAAAATAATTGTATAATAGAAGTTGAAAAATGAATAACGTAAGGGTAGAGGCGCAATAATTATTAGTATTATTAATGAGGTAAGCACTATGATTTAGTAAGAAAGGAATTGTTGCCGAAGTATACAACTGATGCTTTAAGGTTGTATAGCTGGGGATGCATAAAATATATGTATCACTGTCACAAATTATATTTGTGGTGAGCTATCATTTGAGGATTTTTATGATTATTATAAGCCTTGAGTGTTAACTCAAGGCTTTTTTTGTTTAAGATAGTTACTCTTAAGTGTATTCATTAAAATATTTTAGGGGGTAAAAATATGAAAAAAAATTTTAAGAAAATTTTTGGTTTAACTATGATGATATTTATGTTATCAACAACATTTGTTTTTGCATCAGAATTTGAACTGACAGTAAGTAATGCTGAGGAATTTGGAATATTTACATTAATACCACCAATAGTTGCAATATTATTAGCATTTATAACTAAAAATGTTGTTATTTCATTATTTATTGGAGTTTTATCAGGTGGATTTATTTTGAATCTAACAGGATTTAATGTATTTGGAGCTTTAACACAAGCATTTTTAGATTTTATTAATAGAGCATTAAATTCATTATCTGATCCATGGAATGCAGGAATCGTAATGCAAGTTCTTGTAATTGGAGGAGTTATTAATTTAGTTGCTAAAATGGGTGGGGCAAAAGCTATTGCTGAAGCTTTAGCAAAGAAAGCAAAAACTGCAAAAAGTGCTCAGCTTATAACTTGGTTTTTAGGAATATGCGTATTCTTTGATGATTATGCAAATTCATTAATTGTTGGTCCAATAATGAGACCAGTGGCAGATAAAATGAAAATATCAAGAGAAAGATTAGCATTTATAATTGATGCAACAGCAGCACCAATAGCTGGTCTTGCCATAATATCAACTTGGATTGGTTTAGAAGTAAGCTTAATTTCAGAAGGATTTGAATCAATAGGTGTTGAAGCTAGTGGATTTGGAGTATTCCTTCAAACAATACCTTATAGATTCTATAACATATTAATACTTGCATTTATTGTGATTACAATAATAACTTTAAGGGAATTTGGTCCAATGAGAAAAGCTGAAATATCAGCAAGAAAGTTAAAAGATTTAACTAATGAAGAAATTGCAGTAACTTCTTCTCACATGGATGAATTAGAACCAAAAGAAGGTGTAAAACTAAGCATTTGGAATGCAATTGTACCAATAGGTGCATTAATTATTTCAGCTATAGTTGCTTTTTACTATAGTGGATATTCATCAATAATGGCTGGTGATGATATAGCTATTAAAGCGATAGTAACAAATTCACCATTATCATTTAAAGCAATATTAGAAGTTTTTGCAGCATCAGATGCATCAATTGCATTATTACAATCTGCAATATTTTCTACTGTAGTTGCAATAGTTATGGCAGTATGGAAGAAGATATTTACTATAAGTGAAGCTATAGAAGTATGGATTGATGGGATGAAGGGCCTTATAATAACAGGAGTAATTCTTATATTAGCCTGGTCATTAGGATCTGTAATAAAAGAATTAGGAGCTGCTGAATATTTAGTAGAAGCATTGAATGGTGCTATACCTGCATTTTTATTACCAAGTTTAATATTTATTCTTGGAGCGATAATATCTTTCTCAACAGGTTCAGCATATGGAACAATGAGTATACTTATGCCATTGGCAATTCCATTAGCATATAAAATTAATCCAGAAATGTCATTTGTAATTGTAAGTACAAGTGCTGTATTAACAGGAGCGATATTTGGGGATCACTGTTCTCCAATATCAGATACAACAATACTTTCGTCAATGGGAGCTGGATGTAGTCATATAGATCATGTTAAGACACAAATGTGGTATGCATTATTTGTAGCTGCAATAACTATACTATTTGGATATATTCCGGCAGGACTTGGACTTCCAATATATATAGTATTACCAATGTCTTGTGTAGCATTGTTTATAGGAGTAATGATATTTGGTAAGAAAGTAGAAGAAGCTTAAGCAATAAGCATAATAAATAAAAGAGGGCGTTAAATATAGGGGCAAAGAAAAAAGACTTCCAACAGAATTATTAGGGGCAATTCTGTTGGAAGTCTTTTTTTTATGATGAACTTAGATAATTATGAATGATGAGTGATGAATGATGAATTAAGGAATAAACTCAGGGAGTTTAGAAAAAATTAATTTTCAGAAATTTTGTAAGAATTTCACCCTTAATTCATAATTCATAATTCTAAATTCATCATTAAATAGTAAAACTCAGTTCTACTATTTATGTGGTGGAGGAGTAATAAGTGTATTTACTAATATAGAGATTATTATTCCAAGGATTGTCTCACAAGATCTATTTAATGCATAATATAATGGATCAGAGTAAGCATGAGCAGTAGTTACTCCAAGAAATGATATGCATGTGATATTAATTGCACCAGGCCTTTTAACTTTATTACATAGTGATATCATAATAATTATTCCAAAGCCAATTAACATATAGATTATCAATTTAGAGACATATGTATTTGAAATATGATTTTCTAAAAATCTAAATATGAATAAGAATAATAACCCAGAAAATGCTCCAATTATAGTTCCACCGCCACGATTTATGCCTGTATCAACAGAATTTGTAACGGTATCACCTAAACAAATAACTGCTGTAAGGCAAGCAAAAAATGGTTCATTAGGAATTAAAAGTAGACATAGAAAAACAGCAAGTCCTGATTTGAAAGTTCTAAGGCCTACTTTAGGTAATTTAAAGTAATTCATTGTATGCATCCTCTCCTGTTAATATTATAACAAATAAAAAACAAAAATATAGAGGCTTAAGTATATAAAATTTGACAGTTTTTTTATTTTATAATATCATAAAATTGATAAATGCATAGAAGAGAAGAGTAGTATAATTGATTGCTAAAGAGAGCTGGAGATGGTGGAAACCAGTGCATTAAAATTATATGAAGATGGCCTCGGAGCAGATCATCTGAAAATTTAAGTAAGATGATACGGGTGCAACCGTTATATTGCAAAGTGAAGATATTCACTTAATGAGAAATTTATTGTGAAATAAGTTTAAAATAGAGTGGTAACGCGTATATAACGTCTCTATATGGGCAAAACAGCTTATATAGAGGCTTTTTTTATATAATTATTTTAGGAGGAATAGATATGTGTAAAAAACCTTACTATATAACTACACCAATTTATTATCCATCAACTAAGCTACATATTGGTAATACATATACAACTGTAGCAGCTGATGCAATAGCAAGATATAAGAGATTAACAGGATATGATGTAATGTTCTTAACAGGAACAGATGAACATGGACAAAAGATTCAAAGAATTGCTGAAGAAAAGGGAATAACACCAAAAGAGCACGTTGATGAAATAGTTGCTGGAATCAAAGATTTATGGAGCATGATGAACATAAGCTACGATAAATTTATCAGAACTACTGATGATTATCATAAAGCAACAGTTCAAAAAATCTTTAAGCAATTATATGATCAAGGAGATATCTATAAGTCTTCATATGAAGGATTATACTGTACTCCATGTGAATCATTCTGGACTGAAACTCAATTAGTAGATGGAAATTGTCCTGATTGTGGAAGACCAGTAGAAACATCAAAGGAAGAAGCATACTTCTTCAGAATGAGCAAATATGCTGATAGATTAATGGAATATATTGAAGCTCACCTAGAATTTATACAACCAGAGTCAAGAAAAAATGAAATGGTTAATAACTTCTTAAAACCAGGTCTTCAAGATTTATGTGTATCAAGAACAAGCTTTAACTGGGGAATTCCTGTAACATTTGATGAAGGACACGTAGTTTATGTTTGGATAGATGCATTATCAAACTATATTTCTGCTTTAGGATATGGTAGTGATAATGACGAATTATTCAAGAAATTCTGGCCTGCAGATGTTCATTTAATAGGTAAGGACATATTAAGATTCCATACTATTTACTGGCCAATAATGTTAATGGCATTAGGTCTTGAATTACCAAAGCAAGTATTTGGTCACGGATGGTTACTTGTTGATGGTGGAAAGATGTCAAAATCAAAAGGTAATGTAGTAGATCCAGTTACTTTAGTAGAAAACTTTGGAGTTGATGCTGTAAGATACTACTTATTAAGAGAAATTCCATTTGGAGCAGATGGATTATTTAATAATGAAATATTTATAAAGAAAATAAACTCAGATTTATGTAATGACTTAGGAAACCTTCTTTCAAGAACAGTTGCAATGGTTGAAAAATACTTTGATGGAGAAATTCCAGCACCACTTGCTAAAGAAGCAATAGATGATGAACTTATAACATTAGCATTAGAAACTCCTAAGAAAGTTTCAGCTTCAATAGATGAATTAAGAATTCCAGAAGCATTAGAGCATATATTTGAACTTATAGGAAGAGCTAATAAATATATAGATGAAACAACTCCTTGGATATTAGCTAAGGATGAAGAAAAGAAAGAAAGACTTGGAACAGTTTTATATAACTTAGTGGAAAGTTTAAGATTCTCTTCAGTATTATTATCAGCATTCTTACCTTCAACAAGTGAAAAGATAGATGCACAATTAAATATAACTACAAAATCATTTGAATCATTAAGCGGATTTGATGGAACTACTCCAGGAACTAAGGTTTCAAAAGGAGAAGCATTATTCCCTAGAATAGATGTTGAAAAGAAATTAGAGGAATTAGAAGCTTTAAGATTAGCTACAATAGAAGCTAATAAGCCAAAAGAAGAATATAAAATGCAACCAATAAAGGAAGAAATCACAATAGATGATTTTTCTAAGATAGATTTAAGAGTTGTAAAAGTTCTTGCTTGTGAGCCAATTAAGGGAGCTAAAAAGTTATTAAAATTAAAGGTTGATTTAAATGGTGAAGAAAGACAAGTGGTATCAGGAATAGCAGCACATTATAAGCCAGAAGAATTAGTTGGTAAGTATGTAGTTCTTGTTGCTAACTTAAAGCCAGTTAAATTAAGAGGAGAATTATCTCAAGGAATGATTCTAGCAGCATCAACAGATGATGATAGCATCTTAACTTTAGTAAATCCAGGCGAACTACCAACAGGAAGCCAAGTAAGATAATTAAAACAAGGTGTTGAGCATGCTCAACACCTTATTTTAAAATTGAGAACTTAGGTAATGATAAACTTAGTAAATGATGAATTATGAATTAAGAATTATGAATTAATGATGAAATTCTTACAGAATTTCTGAAAATTATATTTTTTAAACTCTGTGAGTTTATTCGTAAATTCATCATTCATCATTCATAATTCATCATTAAAAAAGAGGGGGTATTTTATGAATATATTAATAGGTAATGCATGGCCATATGCCAATGGACCACTTCATTTAGGAAGAATAGCAGTGCTACTTCCAGGAGATATCTTAGCTAGATATCATAGGATGATGGGGGATGATGTTATTTTTCTTTCAGGAACAGACTGTCATGGTACTCCTGTTACAACTAAGGCTGAAGAGGAAGGAATAACTCCACTAGAAACAGTGGAGAAATATCACAATGAATTTAAGAAATGTTTCAAGACATTAGGGTTCTCTTTTGATATTTTTGAAAAAACACATACTTATTATCATGAAGATAAAGTTAAAGAGTTTATTTTAGATTTATATGATAAGGGATATATTTATGAAAAGGAAGTTGAACAGACTTTTTGTGAAAAGTGCAATTGTTATTTAGAAGATAAAAATATTGAAGGGCTATGTCCTGTTTGTGGAGAAAAAGCTCATGGATATGGCTGTAGCAAATGTCAGGCGCAATTTGAGTCTTATGAAGTAAGGGATAAAGTTTGTACAATTTGTGGAGAAAAGCCTGTAGTAAGAAAAACAAAACATTTATTTTTCACCTTATCTAAATTTGAAAATGATGTTAAGCGTATGTATATAAAGCAAAATGGTTGGAGAAAGAATGCACAAACCATAGTTAAGAGATATCTTGATGAAGGTTTGAGGGATAGAGCTGTAACAAGAGATTTTAACTGGGGTGTTCATGTACCGTTAGAGGGTTATGAAGACAAGAGGATATTCGTATGGATTGAAGCTGTAATGGGATATCTTACAGCTAGTATTAAATGTCTTGAAGAAAGAAATGAAGATTGGAGAGAGTATTGGCAGGGAGATGATTCGAGAATTTATTTTGTTCATGGAAAAGATAATATACCGTTCCATACAGTTATTTTCCCTGCTATATTAGTAGGATTAGGCATAAAAAATCCAAATTTAAGAATTATATCAAGTGAATATTTAAAGCTTGAAGGAAAATCTTTCTCAGCAGCAAAGAACTGGGCTATATGGGCTGATTATATAGCTAAGAATTATAATATAGATAGCTTTAGATATTATTTAGCTTTAAATTCTCCTGAAGAAAGAGATGCTGATTTTACCTGGAGAGATTATATAAACGTTAATAACTACGATTTAGCAGCAAACTTAGGAGGTTTTACAAGTAAAGTTATTTCTTTTGTTAATAAAAAATACAATGGAAGAATACCTAGTGGAAAGATTAGCAAGGAATTAAAAGAAGAAATGTTTAATTTGTATTTCCAAGTTGGAGATAATATTGAAGAGGGATATTTCAAGGAGGCACTTACCTTAGTGATGAATTTCTGCAAAAAGTATAGAAAATATTTTGATTCAGCAAATGTATGGACTCTTATAAATACTAATCCAGCAAAATGCAGTGAGGTTATATATAATTGCATACAGATAATAGTAAATTTATCTAATTTATTGGAGCCTTTTATACCTAATACTTGCGAAAAAATAAGAAAGTCATTGAAAATAGAAGAACCTATTTGGAGTTATACTGAGCAAAATGATGTTAGAATAGATGAAATAGCTATATTATTTAATAAGATTGATAAAAAAAGAGCTATGAAAGAGGTAAATATATTAAAAGAAAAAAGAACATAAAAAAACCTAGAGCTATTACATTTGGGGGACGAATAGCTCTAGGACCAACTATATAAAGATGGTTTTAGGGGTAAATAATAATGCTTTAACTACTTTACAAATATTATAATAAAGATATTATGTGTCAATATGGTGTCAAATAAAGAAAGAAAATATGAATAAAAACTTTCGAAAAAATTAAGAATTATTTACTAAGTACATATATTGACAGTTTTATGAAGGGGAGAAGAGAAAGATGTTAATGAATTTAGTAGCGATTATACCACTTTTAGTAATGTTAGTTATATTCATTGGACAAGCTATATGGGTAGCTAGAGATGCAATGAAGAAAGGTGAGGAGTTTTGGTGGTTATGGACAATTATTTCAGTAATTGTTTTTCCAATAGGTATAATTATTTATATTTTAGTATCTAGAAATAACAAAAATATATGTAATAATTGTGGTAAGGCAACACCTAAGAACACTAATGCTTGCCCATACTGTGGAATAAGCTATAACAAAACTTGTCCAAGCTGTGGAGAAAAGGTAGAGAGAGGGTGGCAATATTGTGCTAATTGTGCTGAAAAGCTACCAGAGGGAATTGTTACAACAAAGAATAATAAAGGTGTGTCAAAAAATCAGAAATTAGCTATAGCAGTAGTTATTGCAGTCTTTTTAATAGTAATAAGCACTCCTGTTATTACATTTATAGAGTATCTTAATATTGGAAATCACTATGAAGAGGTTGTAGTAAGAAATGATTATTTTTGCAATCAACAGTTTGAAGAAGAACATACAGGAACTAGAAGTTATACTATGTCTCCAACAATAATTAATTATGAAGGAAAGATAAAAAGCGGATCTGTAGTTATTAAGTCTTATGATAGTAGTGGAAACTTACTTCAGGAAAGCCAAGTAATAAAAGAAAAAAATGCTGAAGGAAGTTTTAATACTGGATACGGTGGAGAAAAAGTGAAAGTAACAGTTGAGTTCACTGATTTTAAAGGTGAATTTAAAATGTATAGATAATATATAAAAAACTACATATTATATATGTAAAATTATAAAAATATGGAGGAAGTCATGGAAAATAAATATAAGATTATCGATACTCATGCTCATTATGATGATGAAGCATACGATGAAGATAGGGAAGAAGTATTAAAACAAATAAAAGAAGCAGGTGTAGAACAGCTGATGAATATAGCTTGCTCAAAGGAAAGTATAGAAACTACTAATAATTTGACATTAGAATATGATTTTATATATGGAGCATTAGGTATTCATCCAAGCGATGCAAATGATTATAGTGAAGAAGTTAGAAATGATATTATTGCTAAGGTTAAAGCAAATAAAAAGATATTAGCCATTGGAGAAATTGGCTTAGATTATTATTGGGATGAAAATCCAGATAGAGAAATTCAAAAATTCGCATTTAGAGAACAAATGAAGTTGGCAGAAGAATTAAATCTTCCTGTAGTTATTCATGATAGAGATGCACATGCAGACACATTAGAAATTATGAAGAGTTTTCCTAATGTTAGAGGAGTAGTTCATTGTTTTTCAGGTAGTGTTGAATTTGCAAAAGAATGTGTAAAGCTTGGTTATTATATTGGAATCACAGGGGTTGTTACATTTAAGAATGCAAGAAAGATATGTGAAGTAGTTGAAGCTATACCATTAGATAAATTATTAGTTGAAACTGATTGTCCTTATATGGCACCTACACCTTATAGAGGAAAAAGAAATAAATCAGATTATATTGAACATATAATAGAACAAATTTCTAAAATAAAGGAAATTGACCCTAAAGAAGTGAATATGGCTGTAAATAATAATTTTAATAACTTGATTGGATATTCCAAATAAAGTAAAATAGAAGAAAGGTATTACAAAAAATTCCAATTTTATTTGGTGAACTAACTTATAAACTGTGTACAAGTTATCATTTTCATTATTAATTTTTTTATGACGCAGTGCATTTTATTAACAGTTTATTAAGCGGTAAGAGGGTGAATTTGACAAAAACTTAGATTCTATAATATAATTCAAAAGACACTCTTGCCAAAGGAGGTTGAAAAAGATGATGGAAAAATGTAAGGAATACCTTAAAAACAATTTTTCTAATGGTCCTAAGGCAAAAAAAATATTAGCAATTACTGCACCACTTTTCGTTATAAGTGTTATGTCAATATGTGTAGTAGTTAATGCAAGAAAAACTGTAACAATAAACGTAGATGGAAATGAACAAACATTTGTCACATATAAAAGGACTATTAAAGGTGTGCTAAAGCAAGCAGGAGTTAAGTTAGGCTCCAAGGATAAGGTTGAACCAGCTTTAGGAAAGAAATTAGTTAAAGACGAAGTAATAGAGGTAAGAAAAGCGGTTAACGTAGAAATAGTATCAAAGGATAAGACAATATCAATAGTGACGGCAGAGCCAACTATTGGTGATATGCTTGAAGCTGAAATAGAAAAACTTAAAGCTGAAAACATTGAATTTGATAAAGATGAGGATGAGGTTATCCCTAGTCTTGATACAAAAATTAAGGACAACCTGTCAATTCAATTGGTAGATGTAGAAGTATTAAATGAGGTATCAACTAATACCATTGCATATGATACTTTAACAGAAGAAGACAATACTATGGAAGTTAATACTACAAAGGTAAAACAATCAGGTGAAGAAGGTCAAGTAGAAGTCACTTATAAAGTTACAAAAAAGAATGGCAAAGAGGTTTCAAGAGAACAAGTAAGTTCTAAGGTATTAAAGGAAGCAGTTACTGAAATAGTAGTACAGGGAACAGCTAAACTATATGCAAGCAGAAGTGGAGAAACAGGAACATATAAAGATGTTGTATATTGCCAAGCTACAGCATATACAGGTGGAGGCTTGACAGCAACAGGTTCAGTGCCAACATATAACCCAAGTGGGATAAGTACAATTTCAGTAGATCCAAGTGTAATACCGTTAGGATCTTTAGTATATGTTGATGGCTATGGAAAAGCTATAGCAGCAGATACTGGTGGAGCTATTCAAGGTAACATTATCGATGTATATGTTAACTCAAATAGTGATGCTATTAATTGGGGAAGACAATATAACGTACCAGTTTATATTATAGCTTACCCTGGAGAATGGTAGGAAAAAAAGATGGTCAAAGACCATCTTTTTTTAATTATGAATTGAGAATTATGAATTATGAATTAATGATGAAACTCAAAGAGTTTCTAATTATATATTTCTAAACTCCCTTAAAGGAGTTTATTCCACAATTCATCATTCATCACTCACCATTCATCATTACCTAAGTTCATCATTTAACAAAAGGGTTTGACATAATTGATAGATAGGGATACATTAATAGAAGAGATATAAGGAAAAGGGGAATATGCTTTGATTAAAGAAGTTATTGTAGTGGAAGGACGAGATGATATTACGGCTGTAAAACAAGCTGTAGATGCAGAGCTTATTGCTGTAGGTGGTTTTGGAATTAATGCAAAAGTCATTGAAAGAATTAAGGAAGCTCAAAAGAGAAAAGGTGTTATAGTTTTAACAGATCCTGATTTTGCAGGAGAAAAAATAAGAAGTATAATATCTAAACGTGTAAAAGGTATAAAACATGCTTATATAGCACAAGAGGATGGAATTAAAGGTGATGATATAGGTGTTGAAAATGCATCGCCAGAAGTAATTAGAGAAGCCTTAGAAAGAGCAAAGGTATCAGAGGAAGATAGAGAGCCTACATTTGATGCACAAGATATGTTTTATTTTAAATTAAATGGAGATGCACGTTCTAAAGAAAGAAGAATGAAATTAGGCAAGGAATTAGGCTTAGGTTATGGTAATGCTAGTCAAATGCTTTCAAGATTAAATAATTATGGCATTACTAAAGAAGAATTTATTAAAGCTATAAATAAAGTAGAAAAACAAATTGAAGAGGGAAAATAATATGGACATAAAGAACATAAAGACAGCAGAGCTGGTAAAGAAATATAATTTTAAGTTTTCAAAAAGTTTAGGTCAAAACTTTTTAATTGATGATTCAGTTCCAAGAGATATAGTAAGTGGAGCGGAAGTATGCAAGGATGATTTAGTTATTGAAATAGGTCCAGGAGTTGGAACGTTAACAGCACAATTATTAAATACAGCTAAAAGAGTTGTTGCCATAGAGCTAGATAATGATTTAATTCCTATATTAAGTCAAGAGTTAGGAGATAATCCAAACTTTACATTAATACATAATGATGCTTTAAAAGTTGATTTTAATGAAATAATAGGGGATGAGCAAAGTGTTAAGCTAGTTGCAAACCTTCCTTACTATGTAACTACTCCTATTATAGTAAAGCTTCTTAAGGAAAAGTATAACTTTAAATCATTAACTATAATGATTCAAAAGGAAGTAGCAGAAAGAATGGCAGCAGAGCCAGGTAATAAGGATTATGGTGCATTATCTTTACTAGTTCAATATTATTGTGATACTGAAATAGTAAGAAAAGTACCTCCAGCTTGTTTCATACCAAGACCAAAGGTTGATTCTATTGTAATAAGATTAGAAAAATTAGATAAGCCAAGAGTAGAAGTACAAAATGAAAAACTATTCTTTGATATTATTAGAAATTCATTTAATATGAGAAGAAAGACATTATGGAATGGTGTTAAAAATATAGGATTATCTAAAGAAAAATTAGAAGAAGCATTTGATGAAGCAAATATTGATATTAAGAGAAGAGGAGAAACTTTATCTATAGAAGAATTTGCAGCATTAGCAGATGCTATATATAGCAGAATGAAATAAAAATAATAGGCTATGACGATACTTTGTCATATCCTATTATTTTTATTAGTTAAAATTTTAGAAATTCCCTAAGGAATTTCCTCCTCAATTTTTCATTTTTAATTTTTCATTCTTAATTCTTAACAAATTAGCGTAGCTTTAATTTTCTAGTATTGAGAACATATCTGTTTATAGTAAGCATATAATATAGGGAATTATTTTAACTTGGAGGTTTTAAGAGAATGGCTAGTAATAGCAGGCTATATAGAAACTTCATTATTTTGCAGGAAGATGAACGTGGATATGCTAGTGCAAATGATAAATCACTGTCAGGGTATGCAAAGATTGAAGCAAAGGGAGATATATGTAAAATATCTTTTTATGCTCAAAACCTCAGAAAAGATGAAGATAAATACAATATGATGCTTATATGTGATAAGAAAGATAACAAGCAAATAGTAGATTTAGGTAAGTTAGATGTAAGCATTGCTGGAAAAGCAGATTATACTAAAGAATATAATGTTGATAACATAGCTGGAATAGAGCTTTCTTTGGATAAGATCTCTGGAGCAGCCATAGGTAAATATAAAGATGGCGTTCCAATTTTTATTATGTGCGGATTTTTAAATGGACAACAGCCTTGTGAGGACTGGAAAAATTATAAAGTAATAAAAGCTAAAGGTGATAAAGAACTGCAAAAGAAAATGCATTATAAAGAAGAGAAGAAACATGATAAAAAAGATAAGAAGGATAAATGTGACGATAGGGAAGAAATAAAAGAAGTAGTGAATGAAGAAATCAAGGTTGAGGAAGTTTCTCCAAAGATTGAAGAAGAAAAGAGAGTTGAATCCATTGAAGAAAAAGATATAAAAGAAGAATCTGTTGAAGAAAATAGTAAAGAACCAATAGAGGAAGTAAAGGAAGATAGAAAAGATCAGGCAGAAGAGGTTAAGTTACAGGCCACTATAGAAGAAAATATGGAAATTCAGTATCCAAAAGAAAATCTTAGAGGTAAATTTGAAGACTATGAAGAGTTTATAGAAGAAAACAAAGAATTTAATCCAAGAACTAACAAGATAAGAGGAACTATTGGTGAGTATTTTGAAGCTATTGCAGAGGGCTTTGAAGAAGATGAAGGTTATGATGAACTTAAATATTGCAAGTGGTACAAGGTTCCTGTACATGATTTATATGAAATGTGTAATATGTCTAATTATAATAAATATACATTAGTTTATTATCCAATGCTTAATTATTATCCTTATATTAAAAAGTATAATTATTTTAAATTAGGATATAAATGTGATTCTAAAGGGAATTTAAAATATATAATTTATGCTATTCCTGGAAAGAAGGATAAAGATGAACAACCATATGATGGAAGAACAGGATTTGTCACATGGGTTGCTAAGGATTCAGATACAGACATAGGTTGCTGGCTAATGTTCTATGACTTTAAGAATTCTACAGTTGTAGTTCCTATGCAATAAAGTAGAATGATTGTACTTATATTAATTAGTGAGTTCATAAATAATGAGGCCATGTAAATATTTAAATTGCCAATGATAACAGAAAGTATTATAATTTTTATAATTAGGAGGAGGCTTATCTCCTCCTAATTATTTGAATAAAAAGTATTGGAAGGAGAGATGAAATGTTAAAAAATATTAAGCTTAGCTGCTTAACTGTAGTATTAATAGGTATAATAACTACATTTTCTGGTTGTAGTGTAGTAGAAAATATAGAAAAGAAATTAGGATGGAAGACAGAATATTTTGAGTACTTAGATTCTAAAAATTTAGAACAAATAAGTATTCAGAGTACTAGAGATTTAGGATTTAAGTTTATTGTTACTGAAGGGTCAGCAAAAAATACAATGTATAACTTACTTTGTAAAGCACAAAAAAGCGATAAAAAATCAAGCTTAGATCCAGATTATATATTTGAGTTTGATTTAGGAGATGAAGTTAAACAATTCTATTATGTGGTAGGTAGTGACAGCGGTAATTTCTATAGTGATACTGATGTTTATACAGTTTCTAATAGAATAGATGAAGTTATCATACAAAACTTATCTTTTATTAGAAAGCCTAAAGAATTTAATTATATTTATTATAGACCAATATTAGAAGTTCTAGAAAAGATTGAACCTTCCTTAAAGGATAAGGATTATAAAATAGGTATAAATATAAAAGGCGATGCAGACTGTTTAAAATACATTTTTTCTAATGATTTAAAGAATTTTATTTCAGAGGCAGATAAGATAATTTCTAATGTAGAATTAGTTCAAACCACTACGGCAGGTTATGATGTAGTTATCACTATCAAGAATAGAGGATATGACACATTAGTTTATAAGACTGCTATAACAGTAAATAATAAGAGAGAAAATACAGAAGAGATTTATTATGTAGTGGCACAATATGAGTATAAGAAATGGAATATTTCAATTAGTGAGCCAAATGTAAAACCATCAAATTGGTAATGAATTTTTAATACATATTTTTAGTGAATTAGTAAATAATATCATTATAAGTATGAGGAAAGGATGATTTATATGAAAGCTCATGTTGATAAAGATACATGTATAGGTTGTGGATTATGTCCATCTATATGTGAAGCTGTGTTTGTGTTAGAGGATGATGGAAAAGCAGCTGCTTATGTTGATGAGGTACCTTCAGAAGTAGAAGATGAAGCTAAAGACGCAGAAGCAAGCTGTCCAGTTAATGCAATAGTAGTAGAATAAAAAAGATGCTTAAGGCATCTTTTTTGCTTTATAAACAAAGTTTTATATTATTATAGGTTGTTGAATAACTAATTTTTACAGATAGTTATTTAAGAAAATATTCTTTGAACTCATAGGTTCCAAGGATATTTTCTACTTTTTATTCCTTGCTGTTTTTTATTAAATTCATCTATTAAATATGATAATAATACCCATTTTATATGACGTTCGTATCGGGCTTGCCCATAAAGTCTTGGATTTTCTAAATTATATAATCCTTTTAATACAGAAAATAATTGCTCTATTTTTAATCTGTTTTTATATAAATTTAATCCAATAGGAGATTTCATAAATACAGCATTTTCATATCTTTTGACTGTAAATGACTCAATACTTTTAGCTTTACGCATATTAATATCAGTCAATAGATTTAACTCTAAATCAGAAACAATATCAAACCACTCTGCAGAATCATACGCAGCATCAGCAATTATTAAAAATGGATTATAAGTTTTAACCTCATAAAGTAAGTGTGAAACTTGATTATCATAAACATTTGCTGTTGTTAAATCAAAGACTAAAGGAATTATAATATCGGTAACTGCTGCAATACAATGCAACTTATAACCTTTAAAATAACCAAGTCGAGTACCTTTACCCGATTTAGCTTCGCTATCGTATTTAGAACTTCTTAATGCAGTTCCATCTATTGCACATAATCTAATTTCAGGATCAATAAATTCAATAAACATAGCATAAATACCATAATATATATGTTTTTCTAAGTGTTTTGCCCTTAGTGATAAAGTAGAGTAATCTGGAACATCATCAATTTGAATAATAGATTTAAATATATGATCTTGTTTTATTTTATATTCAAGCTCTCTTAAACTAAAAATACTATTTTTAACGCCGTATAACATACAGCAAACTATTTGTTGATCTGAATATTTACGAGGTCTTCCTTTAGTATTTTGATTATTTGTGCTTAATTTAGTAAATGCAATTTTAACAGCTTCAAAAATTTTATAATAAGTATTTTCGCTTTTAATATTTAATGGTATAATCATATTCTAGTCATTCCTTTTGTGATGTATTTGGGTTTTTAGCGAAATTATTATATCACAAAAGAGTGACTTTATTTATTTTTACAAATTTTGTTTATTCAACAACCTAATAGAGTAATAAGGATATATTTTCAAATCATGTCTATAAATATAAAGTATATAATAAAAAGCTTGGCTAATAATAAAATTAAAGAGTATAGGTAGTATAAAAAATTATGATATGATTGGTGAATAAAATGATAAATATAAGTAAATCTATAAATGGTTTAAATATTAGTTTGTTTGCAGTAAGAATGGGAAATGATTTTAATATATCTATATTAGGAGGCGATGATTCTCAAATAGGAGCAGTAGCATTGGCAGTGCCATCAAAAAAGATAATAAATAATAATGAAGTTAACAGTACATCTGCTTCTTTGCTAACTGTATCTGGAGATAGGGAAGATGAAGTTGTAATGCCTGTAGCAAAAAAAATAGCAAAGGCACTTGATTCAAATATAGTAGTAAGTTGTGGAATACATAAGGAAAAGATATCAATGAAGGAGATAAACTTATTTATGCAACTAGTTAACGAAGCTGTTGATGAGTTTATAGCAATTTATAAATATTAAAAAATATTATATGAAAAAATAAGATGGAGTTTAAAAAATAAATCTCCATCTTATTTTTATAGTAAATCTTCATTATAAGTAGCACGAATACCACCAATAAATTTAGGCCTTGTTCTAGCAGCAAGTAAGATAGCATTTCCAATATGGTCAAGGCTTAAACGTAAAGGTACAGCAACTTCTTTTAAGTGCATACCAATAAGAGTTCCACCAATATCTAGACCAGCATCAGCTTTTATATGTTCTACAGCTACAGGCTCCTTAAAAGTTTTATAAGCAGTTGTGGCAAATGATCCACCAGCCTTAGGTTGAGGGATAACATTAACATCATCATAAAGTGGTACAGCGGCACGTTCAACAATGATAGCTCTGTTTAAATGCTCACAGCATTGAGCCGCTAGATATATATTTTTTGCAGCAAGCACTTCATAAATTCCTTTAAAGATAGCTTCTGCAGTTTCAAGGCTTGAATGTGTGCCAATAAGTTCTCCAGTAACTTCACTGGAAGAGCATCCGATGATAACTATATTTCCTTCTTTAAGCTTAGCTTTTTCACATAATTCTTCAGTGGCTTGTTTAGCTTGGTTATAAATAGAATCTAATAATTCAGACATATATTTTATTCTCCTTTAAAAGCAAGATTTTTAAGAAATTATTTCTATATTATATTGTTATTATATCTCATAAAAATATGATTATAAATATGAGCATACATATAAATCACAATAATTCAAATAATATAAGTGAATAATTATAAGGAGTATTTATCTTGCATCATTAAATGCAAGTTTAGCTGGTTATGGAGGAATTATTGCACAATGTGAAAATCAGCAATTACGTGCCACTATACAAGAAATGAGAAATAAAGATGAAGTACGCCAATATCTTCTTTTTACAAAAGCAAAAGAAAAGGGCTACTATATTCCAGCACAGCAAGCAACACCTGAAGAAATTGCTACTGTAAAGCAACAAATGTCTCAAGGATAATATTATGAAGTAAAAAAAATCTATATTAAGTTTAAATAAAGAATATAAAATAGCCTGTCACAAAGATGATGCAGGCTATTTAAAATAAATTTATTTATTATGTTTTAAGAAAAAGTTTATATGTGTATAATTTAGGTATTAACGATAAGTATCTGATTACTTGAAGTAATATTAAGGACAAGCAATATAGAGAACTTATTTATTAAACTCGTAATACCAAGCAGTTTGCGATTGTTTTCATATGTGTTTGTAACATTATCGAATTCTTCACCAGTTAAAACATTTATATTTTGGTTATCTACTTGATCTTTATAAAGGTTTGTTTTAGCAATATTACTTATAACATATTCTGTTAAAGAATACTTATAACCTTATGCTATTTTTGGTATGTGTAATGAATGGTATTTACGAGGGTTGGTAGAAGATCCTGAAATGATTAGCAATTTAGTTAAAGCCCATCAAGAGAAGGAAAAAGCACTAGAAGAACTTAATAAGCAAAATAAAAAATAATTATTGTTCGTTAAATTATGCATAAAAACTAAATTTTTATTAAAATATATTGCGTATATAAATAAAGTGTGGTATAAAATATGTACAAACACGAATAAAAAGTTTAAAATTTTAAAAAATATTTATATAATGGGAGAA
>JABLTO010202359.1_pt1 | contig 23857 bp, 16 predicted proteins | sample 7160091 | NCBI WGS metagenome assembly JABLTO01 (sample SAMN14651225, study PRJNA627086) | human gut metagenome | isolation source: feces | host: Homo sapiens
ATTTCCAGATAAGAATGCGCCAAGATGCGCCGCGAATTTTTCATTCTGGCTAACGTGAATGAAACGCAGCGTAGCAGCGCTGCGCTAAGTGGAATGAGCGGACGCCAGAAGGGAAAAGGCGCAAGCAGATGGCGCAGGTGAATCTGGAATAGTATAAATCAATCAGTGGAAACAAAAAGCCAATTCCGAACGTCCAATATCGGGGGTGACACGATGAAGAGAAACAGACTGGCTCGGCGGCCGCTGCTGCTTCTGCTGTCTCTGCTGATGCTGCTGGGGATATTCAGCACCGCCTCGGCGGAGGAAAGCACGAATCTGCTGCAAAATCCGGGCTTTGAGGAAATCGGCGCGGACGGGCTGCCCGTCGGCTGGAAAACGGATGCGTACCTGAACTTGGAAGGCGTGACCTTCTATACCGTATCCGACAACGCCATGTCGGGCGCGCACAGCGTTCAGATTGAGAATCTGGACTACAACGACGCGCGCTTCTGCCAGACAGTCGCGGTAGAGCCGAGCAGCTTCTACCGCCTGTCCGGCTATGTCAAAGCGTGGGATACGCTCGATGAGGGTTTGGGCGGCAATCTGTCCATCAAAGATGTGTATGTTTTCTCAGAAAGCGTATACGATTCGCCGGACGAGTGGCAGTACGTTGAACTCTACGGCGTGACGGACACGGATCAGCACGAAGTGACCGTGTATGCGCGTCTGGGCGGGTATAGCGGCGAGAGCTTCGGCACAGCCATGTTCGATGATTTGTCGCTGGTGAAGGTCGATGCGCCGCCGGAGGGCATTGTAGCGAGCCGCTGGTATCAGCCGACAGCCGCGGTGCAGGACGACCCGTCCGACGACTTGGCGGATACTGCTGCTGCCTCCCCCGCGTGGCCGTGGATGACGGCAGTCGGCATTGCGTATGTGGTGCTGGGCGTGTATCTGCTGCGCTTCCTGCAAAAAAAGGACGCCGTTCCGCTGGATGCAAAGAAGCGCGAAGCCATGCCGCTCTTTGCCATCATCGGGCTTGTTGTCGCGGCAGCGGCGCGGCTGATTGTCGCAAACAGCGTCAGCGGCTATCAGGTGGATGTAAACTGCTTCCTCGCGTGGGGCAACACGCTGCTCAGCGTCGGCCCGGCGAATTTCTACCAAACGACAAACTTCTGCGATTATCCGCCCGCGTATGTCTACATCATGGGCTTGAACGCGGCGCTGATGCGGGTTCTGCCCCTGTCCGCGGCTGCGGTGCACAAGCTCATCCCGATGGCGTGCGATTTGGTGGCGGCGGTGCTTACCTACCGCATTGCGCGCAAGAAGAACGCAAGCGCCAATCAGGCGGGCATTTTGATGCTGCTGATGGCGTTCAACCCCGCCATTTTCCTCAACAGCGCGGCCTGGTGCCAGATTGACAGCGTGCTGAGCCTGCTGCTGATGCTGGTGGCGTATTTCGCCGTCTGCGGCAACTGGATGGCGGTTATGCCGATTTACATGCTCGCCGTGCTGGTGAAGCCGCAGGCGCTGATGCTGGGCTTCCTCGGTCTGGCAGCGATTGTGATGGCGCTCATCCGCGACCGCAAGTGCTGGAAACCGATGCTCATCGGCATGGGATTGGCGCTTGTGACGGCGGTGATTGTCGTCCTGCCGTTCAGCGTGAATCAAGGCGGCATCTCGTGGCTGATTGACAAGTACGCGCAGACGCTTTCGTCCTACCCGTATGCGACGGTCAACACCGCGAACTTCTACTATCTCTTCGGCTGCAACTGGACGTCCATCGTCATGGAAGCGCCCCGTGCGGTTCCGCTGCTGCTGATGGCGCTGTCGCTCGTCTGGACGGGCTGGCTGATTTATCGCGCGCAGAAAAGCGGCTGGCAGCCCGACGTGCTGACGGGGCTGATGACGATTCTGCTGCTCATCGGTGGCTTCGGGCTGGGCGGCTTCTTCGCGACGCAGAGCGGCTGGACGCGCACGATGATTTTCCATCTGGGCGGCAGCATGGTACTTTCCCGCACAGTGCTGCTGGTCGTGGGGCTGGTTGGGCTGGCGGGCGCAATTGCGCTTGGCGTGATGCTCTTTAAGCGCAAGAAGGCGGACTGGAATTCGGCGGAAATCGCCGCTGGGCTGACCTTCGCGCTGATTTTCCTCGGCTTGGCGACCTTCAATGCCAGCTTCACAATGGTGGGGCTTGTCGCCATGGCACTGCCGTTTGTGATGGTGCTGCCCATGTTCATCCGCAGCGGCAAGCTGGAGAACCTCGCCCTGTGCGGCAGCGTGCTGTTTGTGCTGCTGTATGTGTTCGGCATCAAGATGCACGAGCGGTATCTGTTCCCGGCGCTGTTCCTGCTGGGGATGGCGTACGCGGGCAGGCGCGACCGTCGGACGCTGGTGCTCCTGCTGGGCCTCAGCGCGACGGCATTCATCAATGAAGGCATTGTGCTGGATAACAGCCTGCGCCTCGGTTCGTCGCTGGGGCACTTGAACAATGATACGGTCGTGCTGGCGATGCTGCTGTCCGCGGCGAATGTGGCGCTGGCGTTCCTCGGCGTGTGGACGTGCCGCGACGTGTGCCTGCCGGTATCCGCCGCGGACGAAACGCTGGAGCACCCGGCGTATCTGCCCGTGAAGCAGCTGGACAAGAAGCCGGGCGACCCGCGCACCTTTAAGCAGGACGCCTCCCTGCACTGGCGCAAGCGCGACTGGCTGCTGATGCTGGGCGTGACGCTGGTGTACACTGTCGTCGCGCTGACGAACCTCGGCTCCATGAAAGCGCCGCAGAACCCTTGGGTCTCCTCGACGCGGAATGAGCAGGTCATCATCGACCTCGGCGAGCATCACGACGATGTGACGATGCTCTACTTCTGTCAGGTGAGCTACTCCAATTTCTCCGTCGCCGTATCCGAGGACGGCGAAAGCTGGTCGGACGATTACATTGCGGATATGGCGGAAGGCGAATGCTTCCAGTGGAAGTACCTCACCCCCAGCTATATGGGCAAAGATAAATACGGCAACGACAAGCGCTTCTTCTACTCGCAGCCCATCAAATTCTCTGCGCGGTATGTCCGCATCACGTCGCAGCAAATCGGTCTGAAGATGAATGAAGTCATCTTCCATGACACAAACGGCGACCGCATTCCGGCGACGGTCATTGCACAGCTGAACGTGATGGAAGAATCCACCCTGTACAGCGACGCAAACAATATTTTCGACGAGCAGGATACGCTGGAAGGTCTGCCGAGCTGGTGGAACAGCACCTATTTCGACGAGATTTACCACGCCCGCACGGCATATGAGCACCTGCACGGCACTGCGCCGTATGAAACGAGCCATCCGCCGCTTGGCAAGGTTATCATGAGCCTTGGCATTGCGATTTTCGGCATGGTTCCGTTCGGCTGGCGCGTGATGGGCGCACTGGCGGGCATCCTGATGCTGCCGGCGATGTACCTGCTGGGCAAGCAGCTGACGAAGAAATCCAGCTTTGCATTCGCCGCCGCGCTGATGCTCGCGCTGGACTGCCAGCACTTCACGCAGACGCGCATTGCCACCATCGACTCCTACCCCGTGCTGTTCATCCTCTTCAGCTGGCTGTTCATGCTCCGCTTCATGCAGCGCGACATTGTGCGCCTGCCGGTGAAGAAGCTCCTTCCGGATTTGGCGCTGTCCGGGCTGTTCATGGGGCTTGGCATTGCCAGCAAGTGGATTGGCGTGTACTCCGGCGCGGGGCTGGCAGTGGCGTTCTTCTGGACGATTTTCCGCCACATGCGCATGGCGGCAACCTCCGCGCATCTGCTCAAGACGGACAAGAGCCTGTCGGACGAGGACAGGAAAATCCTCACCCTGCGCGACCAGACAACCATGAAGCGCGTGCTGGTGATTTGCCTGTGGTGTCTGCTGTTCTTCGTTGCCATCCCGCTGGCGATTTACCTGCTGGCGTACATTCCGTACTTCGCCTATGCGCACTTTGACAACCTGAAGGATTACCTGACGGCGGTCTGGAATGCGCAGCTGAGCATGTTCAGCTACCATTCCAAGCCCGGTTTGGGCATGGATCACCCGTTCTACTCGCCGTGGTACGAGTGGATTTTCAACCAGCGCCCGATGTACTATGCTTCGCCGACGTATGTGAATACCCCCGGCTGGAGCTATGCAATCTGGTGCTTCGGCAACCCGGCGATTTGGTCGGCAGCACTTGTCGGCTTTGCGTACACGGTGTTCATGTGGGCAAAACGCCACCGCTACACCCTGCGCAAGGATGGCGAAACGCTGCACTGGACAGCCGCCGACTGGGATGTGACGATGCCGTTCCTGCTCTTGAGCGCGCTTTCGCAGTTCCTGCCGTGGGTGCTTGTGCCGCGCGGAACGTACATTTACCACTACTTCGCCACAACGCCGTTCCTGATGCTGTCCATCACAGTGCTGTTCCGGGATATCACGCGCCGCTTCCCGAAAACGGGCAAGTGGCTGCTGGGGATTTTCCTTGGCGTGTGCTTGGTGATGTTCGTGGCATACTTCCCGTATGCCAGCGGCACATTGACCCCGACGTGGTGGCTGGATTTCATGGAACAGTTCCTGCGGATTTACTACTAAGATGAAAAGGCGCACGCAGATGGTGCAGGTGAATCTGGAAATCGTATAATCAGAGAAAAAGCGGCTGGCAGCCCTCGACATTGCGTCAGGCTGTCAGCCGTTGTTTTATGTGGATACGAGGGTTTCCTATGGATAAACACGCGGACACTGTATGCAAGTGCGCTCAACCCAATCGCACGAAAGGGTCAAGGCACGAAGTCCCTTGCAGGGTGCAGGGACAGCGTCCCTGCTGGGGTCAAGGGGCAAAGCCCCTTGCGCCTCCCCTACCTTCGCACATTCTTTACCCCCTTCTGCCGCGCCTTGTCCGCGTACATGGCTTCGTCCGCGCGCTGCATGATGTCGCGGATAGATAGCTCGCTCTGACTTATGGCGTAAGCGCTGCCCAGCGCGGCATGAACCGCCCACCCGCAATCAAGGTGCAGTTTGCATATGTTGTCGCGCGCCGCCTGCATCTCCGCAATCATCACATCCTCATGCTGATTGACATAAATCGCGGTGAACTCGTCGCCGCCCGTGCGGTAGACCCCGTAGGCGCTCACCAGCTCCGCGCGCAGGACGCGCCCAATTAGCGCAATTGCTTCATCACCCGCCTGATGTCCGTGCGTGTCATTGATGCGCTTCAGGTCATTCAAGTCGCACGCCACCACGCCAATTGATCCGTTGCTAGAAAGCTGCCAGTTGTTCGCCAGATTCACCGCATCCTCCTGAAGCGCATTGTGGTTGCGCAGCCCGGTCGGCAGGTCAATCATGGCACGATCGTGGTATGTGCCAACGGGATTCTCAACGATGAAGTACATCATCAGCGTAATCACCGTCAGCTTCACCGCGGACAGCATCAGCTCCGGGAACGCCATCTGCAGGCACGTCATTGCCGCCATCAGCACCAGCACCAATGTCATCAGCACGCAGACCAGCCGATCCAGCTGAAACCGCGCGCGGAAGAGCAGCACTGCGCTTACCAGACACAGGACGATGCCGATAAAGAAATACAGGTGCATGAACGCGCCGTCGGGGTAATTGATAACAAGCCCCTGCGTGAAGTACATTGGAAACAGCGGCGCAGCAAGCAGGAACAGGAGCGGAATCAGGATTGTCACGATGCGAACCGCCTGCAGCGAGCGCCCCTGCAGCGGAGTGATGCTGGCAATGTACCAGCACATTTCGCCAAGGAAAGCGATCGCGGTTGCGCAGCAGAGCAGATGCAGCAGACGGTTCACCAGCAGCGGCGTGGTATCCAGAAAATTGGCAGTAACTTCCGTGAGGATCGTCAGCACGACGTGACACAGCGCGTAAATGCACATCCTGCGGAAACGCCGGGACGCGCTGCTGGGGTTATACAGATGGCTGAACGCCAGCAGAAGTGCAATTGTAATCAGACACACAATTCCGGAGCGCTGCCGTAGGTAAATCTCCATAAGCACACATCCTTCGGGGGAATATGGGAAAATACGCAACCATTATACACGATTTTTCACCAAAAGAGAACCACCCTCAGGTTGATTTTTTGCAAAAAAAGCCAAATGCAATGAAAAAAACATCAGCAGAACAAAAAATCATACTATTGGGAGAATGGAAATTCGCAGGCGGGCGGCGCAGTTGAATCCGGAAATAGCATCAATAGCGGATTTTCGCTTGAACCTTTCCCCCGGATGTGCTATGATAGGCACGGGAGTGTGAACAGCATGGAACAGTTTTCCCGGACGATTTCGCTCGTCGGGCAGGAGGCCTTTGACCGCGTGCATCAGGCGCGCGTGGCGGTGTTCGGCGTCGGCGGCGTCGGCGGATATGTGTGCGAAGCGCTGGTGCGCAGCGGCATTGCGGAAATCGACCTGTTCGACCGCGACGACGTGAGCATCAGCAACCTGAATCGGCAGATTATCGCCCTGCATTCGACCATCGGGCAAGATAAGGTGGACGCGATGGCGGCGCGCCTGAAGGACATCAACCCTGATGTGCGCGTGAACTGCCGCAAGATGTTCTATCTGCCAACAAATGCGGACGAAATTGATTTGTCTGTGTACGACTTTGTGGTAGATGCGGTGGATACCGTTGCTGCCAAGCTGGAACTCGCGCGCCGCTGCGAGCAGGGCGGCATCCGCTTCATCAGCGCGATGGGCGCGGGCAACAAGCTCGACCCGTCCTGCCTGCGCATTGCCGACATTACGAAGACGAGTGTCTGCCCCTTGGCGCGGGCGATGCGCGTTTCGTGCAAGAAAAAAGGCATCCGGCACATGACCGTTGCCTATTCGCTCGAACCAATGCATCCGCCTGTCCAGCCGATTGCGGAAGAGAGCGGTCGCCGCAAGGATATTCCCGGCAGCACCGCGTTTGTGCCGGGAGCAATGGGGCTGCTGATTGCCTCCCACGTCGTGCGGACGCTTATGGCAGGGGATGAGCCAGCACGTCCTGAAGGGTAATCCCCTCAAGATAGCTCTGAATCACGCGGTCAAGCCCCTCCCAGACGAATAGCGTCTGACATTCGTTGCAGCGCTCGCACTCATTCGGGTGACGATCCAGACACGCCACCGGCGCAAGCGACCCTTCCATCACGCGGATAATTTCCGCCACGGACAGCTTTTCCGGCGCAATTGCCAGCCGATAGCCGCCTTGATGCCCGCGCGCGCCGCGGAGGATACCCGCCTGCGACAGCACGAGCGCAATCTGCTCCAGATACTTCTTGGAAATGCCCTGACGCCCCGCGATTTCCTTGAGCGTCACCGTTCCGCTGCTCTGATGCTGCGCCACATCGACCAGCATCCGCAGGGCATAGCGTCCCTTTGTCGAAATCTTCAACAGGAACACCTCCTCTGATAGCGCTATAATACCATAGATTTTGTATGATTACAAGCCCATTTTTCGGCGGCGCGGGAATTTGCGTTCCTTCGCCGCCGTTTTTATCTCATTCCGCATTGCTCATTCCTAATTGCGCATTGATTACAAGATTGCCGCCAGAAACAGCATCACCGCCAGAAACAGCGCGTTCAACCCTGTAAACACCGCGAAGTACCTGCCCTTCTGCGCGCCCTCGCCCGCCCCGTACAGCCGGAACGAAATCAGGCTCGCCAGCGATGCAATCAGCGTCCCCAGCCCGCCCAGATCAACGCCCAGCGCCAGCGCTTTCGCGTCCTGCGTGAACGGCGACAGCAGCAGGCACGCCGGCACGTTGCTGATGACCTGACTCGTCAGCAGTGCCACCGCCATCGGGCTGCGCGCCATCATCGCTTCCAGCCACGCGCGCACCGGCACGCACGCCTTCACCGATGCCACAAAGACAAAGAAGCACACGAACGTCGCCAGCAGTGTGTAATCCACCTGCCGGATTGTCCCCCTGTCCAGCGCCAGCGTACCAAGGAACACCGCCGCCGCCAGCGCCCACGCGGGCAGCACCTTCGCAATCGCCAGCAGCGCCAGTGCGCTCAATGCCCCATACAGCGTAAGCATCTTCCCCGCCAGCGGCGCGCGCGCGGACGTATCCACCGCAACGCGCTCCTTCGGCAGCAGCAGGCACAGTGCCAGCAGCAGCGCAAGCGCGACGGCGGCATACGGCGCGAGCAGGATCAGGAAATCCAGCGCCGTCAGCCGTCCGGACGTGTACAGGTACAGATTCTGCGGATTGCCAATCGGCGTGACCATGCTGCCCAGATTCGCCGCGACCGTCTCCAGCACGACTGTCCAGATGGTGCTTTTCTGCCCGCCAGCGCGGAAGAGCAGCAGCGTCAGCGGCACAAGCGTCAGCAGGGCAACGTCATTCGTCACCAGCATTGAGAGTACGAAGCACAGCGCCACCATCACCGCCGAAAGTCCGCGGAGCGTCGTCACACGCCGGGTGAGTTTCCGGCTGACGGCATCCAGTGCGCCCATGCGCCGGAATCCCGCGACAATCGTCATCAGCGAGAAGAGCATCAGCAGCGTCGTCGTGTCAATGCCCTGCAAGTGTATGACCGACGGCGGGGTCAGCAGGAAAGACAGCAGCGCACAGACAAGTGCCGCGCTCAGCACCGTTTCCCGGCGGAAATACTGCAAAATTCGTTTCACCATGTGGTTTTGCTCCTTGTGGAAGATGCAAAAAGCCAGCGGCATTGCACCGCCGGTTCATTAGGGTAACACCTCATTTGTGCGGTGTTGCATAGAATACTTTTTAACTGAAGCGTTCCGCCGTCATCGACGCAAGATACCGAATTCTGCTCTGCGAATCCTCCAAGCATTCAATCAGCAGCGGATTGAACGCGCCGCATTCGCCATTGCGAATCATCTGCATTGCCTGTTCATGCGAAAAACCCTCTTTATAGACGCGCGGCGAAATCAGCGCATCATACGCATCGGCAATGGAAACGACCTGCGCGGCAATCGGGATTTCCTCGCCCTTTAAGCCGTCGGGGTAGCCGCCGCCGTCGTAGCGCTCGTGATGCCAGCGGCAAATCTGGTACGCCGTGCGCGCCAATTCCTCGTCCCGGTAGTGATCCAGGCGCGCGAGCATGGATGCGCCAATCAGCGTATGCGACTTCATGACAATGTACTCTTCTTCGGTCAGCTGGCCGCTTTTGTTGAGGATTTTCTCGTCGATGCCCATTTTGCCGATATCGTGGAACGCCGATGCGGTCACGATGACCTTGCGTTCATGCGGCGTGAGGGTATAGCGCTTCGTTTTGCTGACGAGGGTATCCAGCAGCACCTCTGTCAAAAGGCAGAGGTGGCGCATGTGCGCGCCGCTTTCGCCGTTGCGGGCGCTGACGACTTCGCTGATGATTTCCAGCATCAGGCGGTTGCTGCGCTCCTTCTCGTGAATCTGGTCGCGTACCTGATTGCTCAGGCCCCGCTGGCGGGCATAGAGCTTGATGGTGTTGCTGATCCGCTGGCTGACGACATCTGCGTCGAACGGACGGGTGATGTAGTCGCTCACGCCTAAATCGTAGGCGCGGTGGATGGTGTCCGCGTCGGTCTCGCTGGAAATCATGACGACGGGAATTTCCTCCAGCCACTGATTCGCCGCCATCAGCGAAAGCATATCAAATCCGCTGAGCGTCGGCATAAGCAAATCCAGCAGCACAAGAGCGATTTCCGTACCGTAGCGCCGGAGCATATCCAAGCCCTCCAGCCCATCGGCGGCTTCCAATACGTCGTAGCGGTCGGGAATCAGCCCATTGAGGATGGCGCGGTTCGTCCGGGAGTCATCGACAATGAGAATTTTCATGCGCGGTCGGGTATCCTTGCGCGGCGCAATATCTTCCGCGGCGATTTCGGAATCCGTAACAACGGCATTGCGGCTCTTTTTTGCCTGCATCATCAGCTGATTGGCGCGTTCAACAGCGCAGTCAATCGGCTCGCCGCGGTTGATCAACCCGCCGATGCTGACGGACAGGCGGATGTCCTCCAGCCCCGGCAGCCGGGTTTCGCTGATTTGGCAGCAGATATCCTGCAATTTCTGCTGAAAGGTGGCCTCCTCGATGTGCGGCAAGAGCAGCAGAAACTCATCCCCGCCATAGCGGATGATGGTGTCCGAGCGGCGAACGCAGTGGCGCATCACGCCAACGGCGGCTTCCAACATCTTATCGCCCGCCTGATGCCCATACGTTTCGTTGCATGCCTTGAAGCCGTCCATGTCCAGGACGGCAACACCAGCTTCCATGCTGCGATTTTTCAGGGCATCCTCATAATAGCGGCGATTATACAACCCCGTCAGCGCGTCGCGGTAGAGCTTTTCGCCCATGCTGCCAGTCTGGGTGAGCATCTGTCGGCGCTGCACCACGGCTTCGGGGGTATCCTGCTGCAAGTCCTGTACGAGTTCCAGCACGCAAGGTTCGCCATCTACCTCGATATAGCGGGCGAAGATTTGCTCTGCCCGCTGCGGGGTAACGTCGAGCGTAGTGAGCTGGCTCTTTTCATGCAGAACGCGGCATTCAAGTTCGGTTCGCTTGGAATGCGTCCGCAGTGCTTGCAGAACGGCTTTTTCGTTCAGCAGCCGCACGCTGGAGAACGTCTGCCGGAAGCACGCCATTTGGACTTCCGCTTCTTTGCGCGTCATTTTGATTTGTGCTGTCATGGTTCTCCTTCTCCCGGTTATTCCTTCCGTCCTTCCATCCTACAAGGGGACAATCGTCTGAAATTGCCCCGTAAGCACCTTCGGCGCGTTTCCTGCTGGAAATGGCACTGCTTTCCTGCGGTCATTTCCCTGTTGCGCAAGGGAAACGGAACGCTTCAGCCCTTCCAGTACTTCCCGTCGAGTTCGCGGTACTGGATTGCCTCCGCAACGTGGGTCGTGCCGATGGTTTCCGCGCCGTCCATGTCGGCAATCGTTCGGGCGACCTTCACCACGCGGCCGTATGCGCGCATACTCATGCCCATGCGCTCCACTGCCATGTGCAGAAGCGCCGTTGCTTCCGGGGTCATTGGGCAGTATTTTTTGCTTAATCCCGCGTCAAGCTGCGCATTGCAGTGGATGCCGTCCTGCGCATAGCGGGCTTGCTGCAATTCACGCACCTTCCGCACGCGCGCGCCAACTTCCGCCGAGGATTCCGCCGCGCCGCCTTCGCTGATTTCCTTCACCGGCACAGCGTCTACCTCCACCTGAATGTCGATGCGGTCAAGCAGCGGGCCGGAGATGCGGTCAAGATACCGGCGGATATCCTTGGCGGAGCAGCGGCATTTCTTCGTCTTGCTGCCATAAAATCCGCAAGGACACGGGTTCATGCTGGCAACCATCATGAAGCTGGACTGATACTGCGCCTGATTGTGGATGCGCGTCACACTGACGACGCCGTCCTCCAGCGGCTGGCGCAGTGCTTCCAGCGTGTTGCGGCTGAACTCCGGCAGTTCATCCAAGAACAGCACGCCGTTGTGTGCCAGCGATACTTCACCCGGCTTCGCGTTCGACCCGCCGCCAATCATGCTCGCGACGGATGCGCTGTGGTGCGGCGCGCAGAATGGGCGCTCCGCCATCAGCCCCGTACCCGGCGCAAGACGGCCGGCGATGGAGTGAATGCGCGTCGTCTCCAGCGATTCGGAGAAGGTCAGCGGCGGCAGAATGCCCGGCAGGCAGCGCGCCAGCATCGTCTTGCCCGAACCGGGCGTGCCGACCATCAGCAGGTTATGTCCGCCGCTGGCCGCAACCTCCAGCGCCCGCCGCGCGCCAACCTGCCCCTGCACCTGCGCCATATCCACCGCGCACTTGACTGCCGACACCACGTCGCTATACTGCCGCTGCTGCTGCACGGGGATGGATTCGCGCCCCTTCAGGTGATTCACCACCTGCCGCAGGCTGTTCGCCGGATAGACCCGCAGCCCTTGAATGCACGCCACTTCCTCGGCGTTCCCTTCCGGCAGAATAATATCCACAATTCCCTGCTCGCTCGCGCTGATGACCATCGGCAGCGCGCCGCGCACGGGGTGCAGCGAACCATCCAGCGACAATTCGCCCAGCATCAGCGTCTGCGTCAAGTCCATGCCCTCCAATTGCCCCGACGCCATCAGGATGCTGATGGCAATCGGCAAATCGAACGCGGGGCCTTCCTTTCGCTGGTCGGCAGGCGCAAGGTTCACCGTCAGGCGCGAAATAGGCATGGTAAATCCGCTGTTGACGATGGCGGCGCTCACGCGGTCACGGCTCTCCTTGACAGACGCATCCGGCAGCCCGATAATCTCCAGCGCCGGCATCCCCGTCGCCGCGTAGACCTCCACCTTCACTGCGAATCCGCTGACGCCGCTCAGGCCGTATCCCAGCGTTCGTGCAAGCATGAACGTTCAACCCCTTCACCATGGTATTCTGTTTCGATTGTACACCACATTGCGCACAATTACAAGAGAGCGCTTTCCATTTGGCGCGATTTTGTGTACAGTGGGGAGAAAAGGATGCGCCCAGCTGTACGAATTGCGATTTGCGACGATGCGCCGCAGACTGCTGATGTGCTCCTGTTGGGCGTCGAATGGGCGTAATGGGCGGCGCAACGCTGGCAAAATCGTCCTCATTCACTTCCATGCTGTGTTGTATGTGGATGTGCGGCAAAACCAGAACTTGCCTTTGTAAGATAGATGTGTTATAATAGCAGCTTGAAAGAAGCAAAGCAAGTGCGCAAGCCGTACCCGACGGACTTGACAGACACCCAGTGGAAAGAAATCGCTCCGCACTATTCGGGAATGCGGAATCGGAAGTGGAGCAAGCGCGAACTGACAAACGCCGTGCTGCACATTGTAAAGACCGGATGTCAGTGGCGTCAGCTTCCACATGACTTTCCGCCGTATCAAACGGTGTACAGCTTTTTCAGCCGAGGAGCAAAGTCGGGATTGTGGAAGATGCAGGCTATCGCGGCACGTTTATCGCCGAAGTACCGCAGCAGCGCCGGGTGGACATTTCCGAGAAAATCAAGCCTCATGAGTGGGAAAAACTTCCGTGGCGCTGGATTGTCGAACGCACCTTTGGTTGGCTGAATGCTGCTTCATCGCTTATAAAGGTTTTTTATATATGGCAAATCTTCAATATTTCTTGACAACAAAGGAGATCCCATGAAAAAAAGTATCACCATGCTGCTCACGTTTGTTTTGACATGTTCGCTCTTCCTTTTCACAAAAGCAGCGGATGCAGCCCACGCCACTTCACCGATCGATCCATTGACATACCAGCAAATGCTGGGAAAAGGCATGGATGTTGATTGGTGCAAAACTACAGCTGGAATGTCTTTGTATCACTCGGATGTCCCCAAATCTTTTAAGCAGGCTGGCATATCCCATGTCCGTATCCGGGTGAAGGATGAGGCCACTGAGGAACTTCTGTCGCTGCTGGAACGGCAGGTCAGCGACTGTCTGGAGGCCGGAGTGATTCCCATTATTGCCTATCAAGCCGATGAACTGAAAAATGACCCATCAGACAAAAATCTCCACCAGGTAGAAGTATGGTGGAAAACCGTCGCAGAGCATTTTCGAGATGAATCGTTCCTTTTGTCCTTTGATCTTATCATCGAAGTGACCGATGCTTTGAAGAACCAGCCAGATCGTCTTAATGTGATTTACGAACGACTGGTATCAGTGGTTCGGGCGAGCAATCCTGAGCGGATTGTAATAATTTCGCCGCGTCTGCGGTCGGACCCGGCATATCTGTGGGATTTAGTCATTCCCTCGGCGGCGAATGGATACCTGATGGCTGAATGGCATTTTTATGCTTCTGGTCCCTCCAAAGAGAACCAGCGCAAACTGTGGACCAGCGGAACCGCTGAGGAAAGGGCACTGATTCAGGAAAAAATCGATTTGGCTCTCCAATGGCAGAAAGAAACAGGAATTCCCACTTGGGTAGGAGCGTGGATGCCAGGAGATTACAACGAAGGAGATACTTACTCAATAGAGGAGCAGGTCGCTTTCGCCTCCTATATGACACAATCGTTGACAGATGCAGGCATTCCCTTTGCGATCAATGCAGACCAGCACTTTTATGACCGGGAGCAGCGCAAATGGCTGGAGGATATGCAACCTGTTTTTGCGGCAATTTATGGGCAACAGATACTACCCTCTCAAGATTTGCCGGAAGATACCGGGTATCGTTCTGCGGTACCATATGTTTACCGGTGTCAACTGCTTTCCGGTACTTCAGCAGCGACCTATTTTCCCCTCCGTAGCTCATGCCTTGGCAGCAGATGATAAAACTGTCTCCAAGTCAATCGCGAAAAATCCCAAAGAAAACTTTCTTTGATTTTCCAACATAAATGATTTCCTCCCGGCGCATCCTGCTTGCGAATGGGAGGGCATCGGCATGAAGAAACATCCTTCACCCCTGCGCCGCGCGGTCGGGCTTGTCCTGACGCTTCTGCTGACGCTGGGGTATTTTTCGCCCACGCAGCAGGCGCTTCGGGCGCTTCCCGCGTCCCTGCGGCTGACGCAGGATGAGCCGATTTCGCTGCTGACGGGGATGCTGCGCGCGTCGGGCGAGGGCTTAGAGGTCAGCGCGTCGCAGGACGAGACGCTCAGCCAGTACGTCAGCGTAACCGGGCAGAAAAGCGGCACGTCGGAACTGCTGCTGAGCATTCTCGGCATCCCGCTTCGCCGCGTAGAGGTGGAAGTCAGCCCGGAGAAGCGGCTGATTCCCGGCGGGCAGGCGCTCGGCGTTGCCATGCGGACGGATGGCGTGCTGATTGTCGGCTTGTCGGACGTAAAGAAGGGTGTCTGCCCCGCGCGGGACTGCGGACTGCAACCCGGCGACGTCCTCCTGCGCATCGGCGGACACGCCATCGAGCGCGTTGCCGACGTCAGCGAAATTGCCCAGCAGAACGGCACGTCGCCCCTGCTCATCGAATACATGCGCGACGGTACGACCGCCCACGCAACCCTCACCCCCGTGCAGGATGACGCCACCGGGGTTGTCCGCCTCGGCGCATGGGTGCGCGACAGCACCGCGGGCATTGGCACACTCTCCTTCTACGACCCGGATTCCGGGCAGTATGCCGCGCTCGGTCACGCGATTACCGACGGCGACACGGGCAGCATCTTGACTGTCCGGGAAGGGCGCGTGCTGAAGGCGAGCATCGTCGCGGTACAGAAGGGGCAGCGCGGCGTTCCGGGCGAACTGAAAGGTTCGTTCCTGCAAAACGCCGCCGTCTTGGGCGACATTGCGCAGAACACGACGCTCGGCATCAGCGGCACACTCACCACCGCCGTGACGAACCCGCTCTATCCCGACGGCTTGCCCATCGGCACGCGCTCGTCCGTCCACACGGGCGCGGCGACCATCCTCAGCACCATCGGCACTGGCGGCGTGCAGGAGTACACCGTCGAAATCACCCATGTCAGCCAGCAGAACGCTCCCGCCGCCAAAAGCATGGTGCTGCGCGTGACCGATACGCGCCTGCTGGACGCGACCGGCGGCATCGTGCAGGGCATGAGCGGCAGCCCCATCATCCAGGACGGCAAGCTGATCGGCGCGGTGACGCACGTTTTCGTCAGCGACCCGACGCAGGGGTACGGGCTGTATGTGGACTGGATGCTGTCGCAGATGCAGGGGAATCCGGCTGACAAATAATCAGGAAAATGTAGGAAATCAGCATATCGACAAAGGCTCCTATTTTTCCGGCAGGAATCCCCGCCTGATATATAGAAAACCTCCACTGATATTTTCGTCAATGGAGGTTCTTTTCATGCAGCCGCGCTGTTTTCTGCTTCTGGCGGATAATCCGCTGACGCTTGCCCAACTTCGGGCGGAAATTGAGGATTTGGGCGAGGAAACCCGCTGCCAAACCGCCCTGACCGCCGAGGAAGCGCTTTTCCGCCTGTCGCAGGAGTCGGTGGATGCGGTGCTGCTCCTCCCCTGCCCGGCGGCGGACTGCCTGACGCAATCGCTGATTCGCCATCCGCCGCTTGCGCCGCCGTTCCTCTTGGGTGGTCTGGACGGCAGGCTGCCGGAAATTTCGCAGCTGCCGGCGTGGTTCTCCGTGCTTCGTCTGCCCGCGCTGGCGGCGGCACACCTGCCGGAATGCACCGAACTGGCACGTCAGCTGCTGACGGCGCTGGGGATGCCGCGGACGCTCCGGGCGTGGGCGTTCCTGCCGGAAATGGCGGCGCTGACGGTCGTGCATCCACCGCTGCTGACAGACGTGACGCACGGCTTATACCCGCTGATGGCGCACCGCGCGCAGCTGACCCCGTGCACCGTCGAACGTCGGCTGCGGCTCGCTATCGAATCGACATGGAATCGCGGCGACTACGATGCGATTGCGCGCTTCTTCGGCCAGTCGGTAGACCCCGAACGCGGCAAGCCCACGAATCGGGAGTTTTTGTGTCAATTGCAGGAGCGATTGACGCTCAGCGCGAGGAGGATGGAGAGGAGGGTGGGGTGAGGGCTTCCGCCCTTTCTTCGCGTGCTTCCTCCATCGTCAGCGCTGCCGAGAGACAGCCGTACAGTTCCTGAACCGTTTGAATGCGTTTCAGCGTCTCGTTTGTCTGTTGTTCCGCTTCGGACATGGCTATTTTCCTTCTTTCGGGTGATGGGGCGGGTCATTCCACTTCCACCAGCGTATATTGATACCCCTCTTCTTGCAGCCACGTTTCCATCGTCGACCCGCGTTCGACCAGCAGTACCGTGTCCGCATCAACAAATCCCGCATACAGTGTCGTGACGCTGGCGGGGATGGTCAGCTGTTTCAGGGATGTGCAGTGCGCAAAAGCCCGCAGCTCAATGCGTTCCAAGGTGTTGGGCAGTCGTATATCCGACAGACTGGCGCATTCGCTGAACGCATCCCAGCCGATGCCGCACAGTCCCTCCTGCAAATGCACCGTCTCCAGCTGGTCGCAGTGGTAAAACGCCATCCGCGCAATCTCCGCAACGCCCTTCGGGATGGTGATTTCGCGCATCCCGCAGTAGATGAACGCCGCTTCGCCGATTTTCTCTAAGCTCCCCGGCAGGGTGATTTCCGTCAGCTCCGGAATGCGCCCGAACGCACCGTCTGCAATCTCCTTGATGCCCTCCGGCACAATGCAGACCGCGCCCGTCGTCAGCCGCCGCAGCACGCGCTGATGCACATGGTCAATCAGCATCCCGTCCTGTACCGTCAGCAGCGGACGATTCGGCGAAAGCTCCACCGTCCGCAGCGCCTTGCAGTTCTTGAAGGGATTCCCCTCGATTTCCGTCACGCTGTCCGGGATGCAGATGCTTGCAAAACCGCAGCGCTCGAATGCGTTTCTGCCCAGAAACTGCACACCCTCCGGCAGGTCGATTTCCGTCAGGGCTTCGCAGAACGCAAACGCCGATGCTTCCAGCCGCTCCAGCTTTTCCGGCAGAACGACCTTCTCCAGCTCCGAGCATCCATAGAACATATCTATCGGTATCACGCGCAGGTTCTTCGGGAGCGTGACTTCCTGCAATTTCTCGTTGGACAAAAACGCGCCGTGTCCGACTTCTTCCAAACTTTCGGGCAGTTTCAGCGCAGTAAGCCCCGTACTTTCAAACGCATGACACCCGATGGTGCGCAGGCCCTCCGGCAGGGTGATTTCCGTCAGGCTTCTGCACCAGTCGAACGCGCTGTCGCCAATGCTTTGCAGGCTCTCCGGCAGACTGACCGACCGCAGCGCAAAGCAGCCGTTGAAGGCCTCTTTCTGGATGTTCGTCAGCCCTTCCGGCAGCGTCACGCGTTCCACCTGCGCGGAATAGAATGCGCCCCGCCCAATCGTCGTGATGCCCTCCGGCACAGTTACATCGCGCACATCCCGCGCGGCGCAAATCACCGTGTCGCCCGCCAGCAGCATTTGATTCTCGATGCGCAACACCGGGTTGTCCGGCGCAATCCGCAGGCTGTTCGCAAAGAAGTGCTGGGACAGCGGGATGGCAGGAATGGGGTTGCCGTCAATTTCCGTCAGGCTCGCCGGCAGCGTCAGCCCCCACAGTTCATCGCAGTCCGCAAACACCCCGTAGCCCATGCGGCGCAACGTGTTCGGCAGGGTGATGGTTTTCAAATTCCAGCAGCCGGCAAAGGCTCTTTCTCCCAGCGTTTCCACGCCCTCCGACAGCGTCACCTTTTCCAGCGCGCAGCCGATGAATGCCTCCTCCCCGATTTCCCGCAGGGTGGATGGCAGCGTGATTTCCTTCAGCGCCGATGCCGCCGCAAACGCTTCGCAGTCAATCACCGTCACGCCCTCCGGGATGACGACGCTCGTCAGCGCCGCATATTCAAAGGCATACGCGCCAATCGCCGTCACGGGCAAATCGTCTACCACGGACGGAATCACCAGCGCCGTTTCGTCTCCCAGATAGCCCGTAATGCCCGCCGTTCCGTCCTCCAAAACGACATAGAGGTACAGCCCGTCTTGGCTTTTAGTGGAGATTTCCGCTGCGTTGTCGTAGTCAACCGTGTCCAGCACCGCATCCGCCTGTGCCGATGCCGCACAGAGCAGGAGCGTCAACAGGACGCAGAGCATCCGCTTCATCAAAAAAATCGCCTCCTTGTGCCTTGATGATAGCACGGGAGGCAATTTCATGTCAATTTTTCCTTGGAATTGTTACAATCGCCGTTTTCTTCATCGCGACCGCCATGACCCCCGCCGTGATCGCCTCCGCCGCGCAGAACGCCAGCCACACGCCCGTCATGCCGAAGAGCGCCGCCATCACCAGCGCACAGAGCACAATCGCCGCCACGCCGCGCAGGATGGACGTAATCATCGCCCATTTCGCCGCGCCGACCGCGCTCAAATAGCCCGTTCCGGCGATATTGAACCCCGCAAACAAGTAGCCGAGGAAGTACAGCCGCATTCCCTGACATGCCAAATCCGCCATCACCGGGTCATGCTCGCTGTTGAACACCGCCACCAGCGGCTCGGCAAACACCTCGAAACAGACAATCATCAGCACCGAAAGCGCCAGCGCCGTCAGGATGCTCATCGTCAGCACCTGCCGCACTTGCCCTGTTTCGCCGCGGCTGTATGCGTCGCTGAGCAGCGGCTGCGACCCCTGCGAGATGCCGGAGAAAATCGCCGTTGCGACGATGGCGACATTCGCCACCACGCCATACGCCGCGACGCCGATGCTGCCCGTCAGCCCCAGAATCAGGAAATTCAGTACCATCGTCGTCATGCCGCCCGCGATTTCCCCGATGAACCCGGATACGCCCACCGCGCTGACGTGCGCCAGCAGTTTGAACGTCGGCTTGTGCCAGTGGAAGCACAGCGTATTCGTCTTTTTGCGAAAGTGCAGGGCGTTAATCCCCATGCCGACGATGGGAGATGCCGCCGTTGCGAGCGCCGCGCCCGCCATGCCCATTTTCAGTGGGAACATCAGCACCCAGTCCATGACGATGTTGAACAGGCTGGATGCCATCGTCGCGGTCATGGCAAGCGACGGATCGCCGTCGTTGAGGACGAAGGAGCGCAGGATGTAGTTGCACATGAAGAAAGGCGTGAAGAGCAGGAAAATGCGTGTATACGGCGCACCGACCATCACAATGTCCGGTTCGCCGCCGAGGAGCCGCACGATGCTCTCCGCGCCGAAAATGCCCAGCAGGATGAACGGCACGGACAAAATTCCCGCCCATGTGAGGGCTTCCGCGAGGTAGCTGTCGGCATGTTTCGCTTCGTGACGCTCCAAGGCGAAGCGGGTCGCCGCGCCGGTCGCCAGCATCGCGCCCAAGGCAAAAATCAGCGAATAAACGGGCAGGACGAGGTTCAGGGGGCGATGCCGTCCGCACCCTGCGCCTGCGCGATAAAGAAGGTGTCGGCGAGGATATAGGCGGAGACACCAATCATGCCGAGGATGTTTTGAGAGACGTAGCGGAAGAACTGCTTCCGCACGGTGGAATGCGTGTTCATAGAGGGCTTCTCCTTCTGCTTTGTTCAGGGCAGCATTCCTATTGTAAGGGGGAAAATCATCTTCGTCAAGGGAAAATTGCAAGAATCGTTCCTGCTGACTATCCAAATGACGAAAAATGCGGTATAATGGAGCGAATACCCATCATGCTGTTCCCGGATGCTTCATAGAAAAATCCGAAACAGCATCAGGAGGAATCGTATGAAGCACTTGTACCCCTACCTCCGGCGCTTCCGCAAGGAGAGCATTCTCGCGCCCCTGTTCAAGATGCTGGAAGCCACATTCGACCTGCTTGTGCCGATGGTGGTGGCGGACATCATCAAGGTCGGCATTGCGAACGGCGATACAACGTACATCTGGACGCGCTGCAGCCTGCTGGTGCTGATGGCGCTCATCGGACTGCTCTGCTCCTTCACCGCGCAGTATTTCGCGGCGCGCGCCGCCATCGGCACATCCACCGGGCTGCGGCATGAGCTGATGGCGCACATCCAGTCGCTCTCCTTCTCCGAACTGGACACGCTGGGCGTTTCGACGCTGATTACACGCATGACCAGCGATGTCAATCAGGTGCAGAATGGTCTGAACATGTTCCTGCGCCTGTTCCTGCGTTCGCCGTTCATCGTCGCGGGCGCGATGATTGCCGCCTTCACCATTGATACACAGATTGCGCTGATTTTCCTTGCGGCGATTCCCGTGCTGGCGGTGATTGTCTTTGGCATCATGCGTATCACCTCGCCCATGTACAAAACCGTTCAGTCCCGGCTGGACGCGGTCACGGGCGCAACGCGCGAGAACCTCTCCGGCGTCCGCGTCGTGCGCGCATTCGGGCGCGAGGACGCGGAGGAAGAAAACTTCGTCCAGCAGAATGGCAGCCTGAACGCCATGCAGCTCAAAGTCGGCCGCATTGCCGCGCTGATGAATCCGCTGACGTATGTCGTGGTCAACCTCGGCATCATCGGCATTCTGTACTTCGGCGCGAACAAGATTGGCAGCGGCGCGCTGCTCTCCGGCGACGTGGTGGCGCTGGTGAACTACATGAGCCAGATTCTGGTGGAACTGGTGAAGCTGGCGAACCTCGTCGTGCTGCTCACCCGCGCAATTGCCAGCATGGGCCGCGTGTCGCAGGTGCTGGATACGCCCTCGACAATGGCGTTCCCCGAAAAGCCTGTTTCGGCGGATGCTGCTTCCGATGTGGCAGTGGCGTTCGACCATGTGTCCCTGCGCTATCAGGGCGCGGGTGCGGAAAGCCTGTCCGATGTGACCTTCACGGCAAAGAAGGGGCAGACCATCGGCGTTATCGGCGGCACGGGCAGCGGCAAAACGACGCTCGTCAGCCTGATTCCGCGCTTTTATGACGCAACGAAGGGGCAAGTCACCCTGCTCGGTCAGCCGATTACCGCCTATTCCAAGGATGAGCTGAACCGCCACGTTGCGGTCGTCATGCAGAAGGCACAGCTGTTCAAGGGCACGATTCGCTCGAATCTGCTCTGGGGCAACGAGAACGCCACGGACGAAGAATTGTGGCACGCGCTGTCCATTGCGCAGTCGGAGGATTTTGTCCGCCAGAAGCCGGGCAAGCTCGATGATCCGGTGGAGCAGGGCGGTCGAAACCTGTCCGGCGGTCAGCGTCAGCGCCTGACAATCGCCCGCGCGCTGGTAGGACATCCTGACATTCTGATTCTGGACGACAGCGCCTCCGCGCTGGACTACGCCACAGATGCCGCGCTCCGCAAGGCCCTGCGCACCCTGCCCGCGGAAACGACGCTCTTCATCGTCTCCCAGCGCACCTCGTCCCTGCGCCACGCCGACCAGATTATCGTGCTGGACGACGGGCATGTGGTGGGCATCGGCAAGCACGATGCGCTGATGCAGACATGCGAGGTCTACCGCGAAATCCACGAAAGCCAGTTCCGGAAGGGAAGTGACGTGCAGTGAAGACCAATAAGCTCAAGCAGCAGAAGGGCACGCTCCTGCGCGTCCTGCAATATGTGAAGCCGTATCGGGTGCTGGTGATTGTCAGCCTGCTTTGCGCGTGCGTGAGCGCGGCGGCGCAGCTGCTCATCCCGATTCTGACCGGCAAGGCGATTGACCAGATGATCGGCGCGGGTCAGGTAAATCTATCCGGCGTGCTGGTCTTTGCGGTGTGGATTGCCGTCGTTGCGGCGCTGTCCGCGGTTGCCCAGCAGTTTCTTGCCACCAGCAACAACAAGATCGCCTACAACATCAGCCGTGACCTGCGCAACGCGGCATTCCACAAGCTCCAGCGCCTGCCGCTGAGCTATCTGGACGCGCATCCCTCCGGCGACCTCGTCAGCCGCATGATTGCCGATGTGGACACCTTCTCCGACGGTCTGCTCATGGGCTTCACGCAGCTGTTCACCGGCGTTGTGCTGATTGTCGGCACGCTGACCATCATGCTCATCAAGAACTGGATGATTGCCCTGCTGGTCGTGGTGCTGACGCCGCTGTCGATGTTCGTCGCGTCCTTCATCGCCCGAAAGACGCACCACTACTTCACCGAGCAGGCGCGTGTGCGCGGGCAGCAGACGGCGCTCATCAACGAGCTGATTGAAGGGCAGAAGGTTGTGCAGTCCTTCGGGCACGAAGCCGCCTCGCTGAGCGATTTTGACTGCATCAACGATGAACTGGGGCGCGTCAGCCTGAACGCGACGTTCTTCTCCAGCCTCACGAACCCCTCCACCCGTCTGGTCAACAACATCATCTATGCGGCAGTCGCGCTCGTCGGCGCGCTGTCGGCGGTCGGCGGCGGCATCTCCGTGGGTGATTTGAGCGTTTTCCTCAGCTACGCCAGCCAGTACGCCAAGCCCTTCAACGAAATCTCCGGCGTTGTGACCGAACTGCAAAACGCCCTCGCCTGCGCCGCGCGCGTTTTCTCCCTGCTGGATGAGGATGACCGTGTGCCGGACAAGGAAAACGCCGCCGTGCTCTCCCCCAAGGGCACGGTTGACCTCAAAGACGTCTGCTTCCGCTATGTGCCTGATCGCCCGCTGATTGAGGGCTTCAACCTGCACGTCAAGCCCGGTCAGCGCATTGCCATCGTCGGCCCGACCGGCTGCGGCAAAACGACCATGATTAACCTGCTGATGCGTTTCTACGACGTAAACAGCGGCGCAATTCTCGTCGACGGCACGGACATTCGCGACGCGACACGCCACTCCCTGCGCAAGAGCTTCGGCATGGTCTTGCAGGACACTTGGCTGAAAGCCGGCACGATTCGCGACAACATCGCCTACGGCCGCCCCGACGCATCGGAAGAGGACGTGATTGCCGCCGCGAAGGCCGCCCACGCGCACAGCTTCATCCGCCGCCTGCCCGACGGCTACGACACGGTTATCACCGAAAACGGCGGCAACATCTCGCAGGGACAGAAGCAGCTGCTCTGCATTGCCCGCGTGATGCTGGGCGGCGAAAACGGCGAACTGCCGCCGATGCTGATTCTTGACGAAGCGACGTCTTCCATCGACACGCGCACAGAAATCAAGATTCAGTCCGCTTTTGCGCGGCTGATGAATGGGCGCACGTCGTTCATCGTGGCGCACCGGCTTTCGACGATTCAGGAAGCGGATGTGATTCTGGTGATGAAGGATGGGCATATTATTGAGCAGGGGACGCATGAGGAGCTGCTGAAGAAGCAGGGATTCTATGCGAATTTGTATCAGTCGCAGTTTGCCTTAGGGTAACACCGCAGAAATGATGTGGTCGGCTGGCGAATGGGTTTTTCGTCAGATACAAATGCAAATTCCGAAGGTTTACTGGCGGTAAATCGAGGGCAATACCGCACAAATGAGTTGGTGCGGTATTGCCTTTGTCATTTTCATTGACATATTGCTGTTCCCTATCCAAAAGGGGATTTCATCAGCAATGTGGAATAATACTAATTCTTATCTATCGTGTGTTTCTAAATTCGCCCGGCAGCATTTTCGGCATCTTTTCTTGCACTTCTGCGTCTTCAAACCTCGATTTACCGCCAGTAAACCTTCGGTTTTCATCCTTGAATTGCAA